>Ga0081528_100003_pt1 | contig 335914 bp, 278 predicted proteins | sample HotLakmasection4_FD_71011 | JGI IMG/M metagenome (GOLD analysis project Ga0081528, IMG submission 71011) | Hypersaline microbial mat communities from Hot Lake, Washington, USA - Section #4 (SPADES assembly) (version 2) | ecosystem: Environmental > Aquatic > Non-marine Saline and Alkaline >...
CTTTGCAGAATACAGCGCAGCAGTTCTGCGGTGCTGTGGTCATCTTCTACGAGTAAAACGCTGGCCATATGTTCTGACATCTCAGGTCAACAATCGTTGATGTTGGCATTAGATCATAAAGTTATTATGATACATTTTTATCCTTCAACAATTGTTATAGCCTTAAGATTTTGTCAGAATCAGTTTTTCGCTGGTGGGATGTTGGCTTTCCGTTAGTTTCCGGTCTGTTTCAGCCGACGCCATCGCCAGACCCCGTACAACTGGACGAGTGCGAAAATCAGCACGACGTCAGCTACAATCAGCACGACCCAGCTACCGGTCACATTCACGGGCAGTGCCTGCGCCAGCAGCAGCCCATAGCTGCCCAGGCTCCATACCAGATCAAGCGTCGTCGCCATGATGCCCGCAGCCCGCACGCTGCGCTGATTCAGCGCACCCAGCAGCAACCCGTAGGCGAAGATGATCACAGCCGATGATGCGCAGGGCTTCGGCGGCATCCGGCCAGCCAGTGAAGGTCGCCAGCGTGCCAGCCAGAGGCAGGACGAGCAGGCCCGCCAGGGTGCAGAAAGCGGCGTTAGCCTACAGCGTCCTGCGCAGAAAATGCTCCGGCGAACTGAGGGTTTGTACGGTCATCCCATGTGCCTTCATGCTGCGTCTGAGGCTGTCATTTTAGTGGCTTTTGCGCTACCCTCAACAATATCACACCCCGCACAAATCTGACCCACATGCGTCGGGATCATCCATGCAGATTGACCACCTCTCATTGACCCACTTTCGCAATTATGCGCGGCTGGAGCTCTCCCTGCCGCAGCGCCCGATCGTCCTGCATGGTGAGAATGCTCAGGGCAAAACCAGCGTCCTGGAAGCCCTCTACTATCTGGCGACGTCGCGCTCACCCTACACCACCAGCGACCGCCAGCTCATCCACTGGCGTACCGAAGACGACCCGATCCCATACGCGCGCCTCGCTGCCGATGTCAGCAACCGTCACAGCGCGCTGCTGCGCCTTGAGATCACGCTGATGATGGATAAATCCGCCGGGACACCGCGCTTCAAGAAGGTTATTAAGCTCAATGGTGTGGAGAAGCGCGTTATGGATGTCGTCGGCCTGTTGTCTGTGGTGCTCTTTCTGCCGCAGGACCTGGCCCTGGTCGAAGGCTCGCCCAGCGAGCGCCGTCGTTTCATGGATACCACGCTCAGCCAGGTGGAGCGCGATTATCTGGCCGCGCTCGATCTGTATGATAAGCTGCTGCCTCAGCGTAACGCCCTGCTGCGGCGCATCGCGGAGCACCAGTCAAGCCCGGCGGAGCTGGCCTACTGGGATGAGCAGCTCGCGACCTCTGGCGCGGCCATCATCGCTGGTCGGCAGAAGTTCCTGCGCCAGCTTGAGACGCGCGCCCAGCGCATCCACGACGAACTGACCGGCAGTCGTGAGACGCTCACACTGACCTATCAGCCGAGCTTCACGCCTACTGCTGAGGGACAGGGCCAGCGCTCGTTCGATCTGTTAGGCTTCGACCTGCACCGCGAGATGTCTCCTGAAAAGATCGCGCCGCAGTTCGCGGAACAGCTTCAGGCAGAGCAGCGCGAGAGCATTCTGCGCGGTGTTACGCTAACCGGGCCACACCGCGACGAGCTGCGCCTGATGATCAACGGGCGCGATTGCGGCCTGTACGGCAGCCGGGGCCAGGCGCGGACGGCGGTGCTCGCCCTGAAGCTGGCCGAATTACGCTGGATGCGCGACCACCTGGGGGAATGGCCGATTCTGCTGCTCGACGAAGTCGTCGCGGAGCTGGACGCACGCCGGCGTGCCTTCCTGCTCGATCAGCTCGACGGGCAGGCGCAGACGCTCGTCACCACGACTGAACTCGATATCTTCACACCGCAGTTTCTGGAACGCGCCCAGGTCTACGAAGTCGTTGCCGGGCAGATCGCACAGGCCGCCCATTAGTCCGATCACTTCACAACAGGAGACTCCCTATGTCACTCGAAGAGCGCGTCAAACGTGAAGGCAACCCCGTGATCGACGGTGACACCGCGACGTTCGTCTGGGTGGGCGACGAGCCGCCGCAGTTAGTCGGTGATTTCAACCTGTGGGGGTTTGAGGGCTATGATCGACCAGACCAGCCCGCGACGCTTCAGCCTGTGCGTGCTGGCCTGTGGATGCATACCATCACCTTGCCAGAAGACGCTTACATCGAGTACTGCTTCTTCCGTGATATTGAAGATGAAGATTCACGCGTGCTTGATCCGCATAACACGCACACGGTTGATAATGGCTTCGGCAAACTGCAGAACACGTTCCACATGCCAGCTTACAGGCCGACGCCCTACATCGCCGATGCTGAGAACTACATGCTGCGCGGTGAACTGACGCAGCACACCATCGCGCATGGAGTACTGCCCCGGGGCGATAAGCGCCGCGTCTGGTTGTATGCACCGCCGACAGATCAGGCGGTGCCGCTGCTGCTCGTCTATGATGGCAATGATTATCTCAGCCGCGCCTATCTGCCGCAGATCGTTGATCGCCTGATCGATGAGGACCGCATTCCGCCGCTGGCCATGGCCCTGGTCGAAAACGCAGGCCGGGCCCGATACATGGAGTACAACGCCAGCGAAACGGCACTGATGGCCGTTATGCGGCTGGTCCTGCCGCTGGCTCGTGCGGAACTGAAGCTGATTGATCCGGCACGTCAGCCGGGCGCGTATGGCGTACTTGGTGCATCGATGGGCGGCCTGATGGCGCTGTATACGGGGTTACGCCTCTCACCGATCTTCGGCCGTGTGATCGCTCAGTCGGGGGCGTATCAGTCGGGGATGCTGTCCGGTATTCCCAGCCTGACGGAGACGCTGCTTAACCTGCTGCCGCGCCCTGATCTCAGGCTGTGGCAGGATGTGGGACGTTACGAATGGCTCATCGAGGAGAATCGGCACATGAACGCCCTGCTCAGACAGCGGGGTTATGCGCCGATCTACCGAGAGTTCAATGCCGGGCACAATTACCCGGCATGGCGTGATCAACTCCCGGATGCGTTAGTCGCGGTCTTCGGCGAAGGTGCCTGATCGCGCTGTCTAAACGCTGGCGCTGGCCTTGGCGATTGCCCGTTTAAACAACCGGTACAACTGCTCCTCATCCATGCTGATGACGGCCCGCTGTGCGCGGTGGTAAGGGGCATAACCGATAATCTCGCCATTTTCTTCTACAGCCAGAAGAACAATATCTTTGTGTTCCGTCTCAATGTGAATCTCGGGTTTTAGTTGTCGGGACTGGCTCACGGCGTTCCCTCAAAAAACTCTAGATCGTGTGAATTAATAGTTTTCTCATTATAGAGGCGTTTTCGCGTCTTTCCAGCGTTTTATTATGAGAGGTTAACTTTTATCCGAAAATCACCGCAGTTGATGGTCTCGCAGCACACGATGGACGACTTCAGCGAACACTACCGAGCCAACATCGCTGAAGTGACCATCGTGCGGCACGTTGTACCAGCTCAGGATATCAGCTTCGCTCAGCTCAGGATCAGCGCGCAGGAAAGGCCCCGTCTCGATGATGCCCAGGTCGGCCTGGGTCGCCAGGAACGCAGGTGCCGGGGCGTCCAGCGCGTTGTTGAGTAGTTCAAGATGTGTGGGGATGTGCAGCAGCAGCGTATCCGGCGCGCTGGCGATCAGGCTGTCGAGCGCCTCGCGGCTGCGGGCGAAGGCCTCCGCATCGCTGGCGTAGAGTCGCACGCTCGCGGCTTCTCGCGCTCTTGCCAGACGCGGCGGCAGGCCGATCTGCCCGCCGATGGTCGCTGCCAGTAGCTCAGGATAGATGCCAAACCAGGGCCGCCGCGCAATATCGCTGAAGTACAGATCACGCCGCAGACGATCCAGCGTGGCCGGGTCGCTGCGCTGCGCCTCCGCGACGAAGAACTGCGGCAGGATCAGCACGCTGTAATCGCACGCGGGATTCTCAATGCTGACGGGCAGGCTGTAACAATTGAGGTGCAGGTCCCAGGTGCGGCCCTCGTACGTCACCTGCGTGTCCCCGCGCCACACGAAGCGCCGCCGTATATCGTCACTGATGAAGCCTGCAATCACCAGATCAGGCGCATAGGCGGCGGTACGCTGCTGATAAATATCGTCAAATTGCACCAGCCCGACCGCTTCCATGCCGAAGTTAAGCACGGTCACGCGCTCCGCGTCCCAGGCATCGAGCAGGCCCTCATCCGCGTTGAGCAGGTCCTGCAGCGTCCGTGACCAGGGCTGATCGTTGAACACACCCGCCGTGAAGCTGTCGCCAATCAACGCAATACGGAACTCACCAGGAGCTTTTTCGACTGCGACGTCATCCGTGTTGACCAGCCCATCCCCATTCGTAATGACGTTGCTGGCATGGACGCTGATGTTATCCGCGCGCGTCTGGGTATAGCGCACGTCGACACCGGGCGCATAGCGATAGCCGACCTCAGTATCCTCAAGGAACAGCGCCTGATCCACCCACCAGAACGTGAAGGGCGCATAGCCGTTGATCGCATTCAGGTAAGTGACCAGACGATAGCCGCCTTCCAGCAGACTGAACGTGAGCAGCAGCGATGTGAGGACAATCAGGCTGTTGACCAGCAGGCGTTTCATAGGCGCATATGTTGTAATCGGATCGACTGTCGAGTATAGGGCCTGCCGCCCTTTGTCGCTATAGTGGGCCTGTATCCGCGCCTGTATTGCGATAAATTAGCGCGCCATTGACGGGGCTAATCCCGGCCTTTATACTAGCCTTAAGTGATTGTTGTTGAGCAGATCGGGGCCTCACGCGGCGGGAATCACCGAACCGTGTCAGGGCCGAGAGGCAGCAGCACTAAGGTGGCCACCCGGGTGTCGTGAGTCGCCCCGGTCTGCTCTGCGGCAATCACTTTTTGATTGCCCTGCGCTCAGTTTTAGACGCAGCTTCACGCCGGATAAGGCCTCTGGCCCGGCTTCTGCACTTGCAGCCTGCGATGATCCCCCTAAAATACGCCTACCTTAAGCTGGCCCATCCATGAAGGACGCGCTGCATGCTCGTGCCGCCGCCACAACCTGATGACACCCAGCCCATGCGCATCCGGCCTCGACAGGGCGGCCTGCTGTTAATGGTCATGATCCTGGCCGGCATGTCGCTCCTGCTGACGACGCTCTGGTGGGCCAACCGGCCGGCAGCCTCTGTCGGCCCGACGGTCGTCCCGCTGACGGTCGAACTGGACGTCGCCGGGCAGCGCCTTCAGGTGCAGACGACCGCGACCACGGTCGGCGGCCTGCTCAGCGAGCAGGGCATTCAGCTCGGCCCGGACGATGCCATCTCCGACCCGCTCGACGCGCCGCTGCGCGCCGGACGTGTCGTCTTCATCGATCGCGCACGCATTGTCACCCTGACGATCGATGGCCAGCCGCAGACCCTCCGCACGCCACTGACCAATCCCTACGACATCCTGCGGCATGTCAACGTCGACCTGGATGATGCCGACCGCCTCTGGCTGGATGGCGTCGAGACGGAGCCAGGCAACGCGCTGCTGTGGCCGCTGCCCGTCCAGGAAATCACCCTGAAGCGCGCCGTCACCCTGGTCATCCAGGACGACGGCCAGACCATCACGCACCGCACCACGGCTGATACTATCGGCACGGCCCTGTTCGAAGCGGGCATCACGCTCTATCTTGCTGATCAGGTCGCGCCGGATGTAGGCGCGCCGCTGCTATCCGATACGACCGTCACCATTGACCGCGCCGACCCGCTCACGATCCGCGTGGATGGCACCGAGATCGAAACCCGCGCCCAGGAGGGCACCGTCATCGAAGCACTGGCGGCGGCGGGCGTGTCGCTCGTCGGCCTGGATTACACCGACCCGCCAGAAGATGCGCCCATCGCTGCCGGCATGACGATCCGTGTGGTGCGCGCGACGGAAGAACGGCTTACCTCGACTGAGCCTGTTCCCTATGAAACCGTCTTCGTTGATGACCCTGCGCTGGAACTGGACGCCCGCGAAGTGCGTCAGGCCGGGCAGAATGGCGTACAGGAAAACTACACCCGCGTCCGCTATGAGGACGGCGTCGAAGTCAGCCGAGAGCCGGATGGCAGCCAGCTCGTGCAGGCCCCCGTGAACGAGGTGGTCGCCTACGGCACGCAGATCGTCCTGCGCAGCATCGACACGCCAGAAGGCCCGCGTGAGTACTGGCGTAAGCTGCGCGTCTATGCGACCAGCTATCATCCGGCGGCGCTCGGCGGTGATAACGTGACGTCCATCGGCATGACGCTGCAAAAGGGCATCATCGCCGCTGATCCCCGCATCATCCCCTATCGGACGAACCTTTTCGTCCCCGATTATGGCACCGGCCTTATGGCTGATACAGGTGGCCCGCGCAGCTCGCCCTACTGGATCGACCTGGGCTACAGCGACGAGGATTTCGTCAGTTGGAGCCGCTACGTCGATGTGTATCTGCTGACGCCTGTTCCCGCGGAGATCAACTATCTGCTGCCAACCTGGCGACCGCTGCGAGGGCGTTAGGGTATAATCGTTTTCAAAAACGTTCGATTACTCGCCCTGAGGAGCGCCTATGCCAGATCAGAAGAAAGTCATCACGCTCACCATCAACCCGACGGTCGATAAGAGCAGCAGCGTCGATAATGTCGCCTCTGAAATCAAGCTGCGCTGTGATCCGCCCACTTTCGACCCGGGCGGGGGTGGCATCAACGTCTCAAGGGCGATCAAAAAGCTCGGCGGCGATTCTACGGCCATCTTCACGTCAGGCGGTGGCACCGGCCAGATGTTGCAGGAACTGCTCGACGCGGAAGGCATCAGCCAGCGCCCCGTGCCCATCCAGGGCATGACCCGCGAAAACCTCACCATCTTTGAGAAATTAACAACCTTGCAGTATCGCTTTGGCATGCCCGGGCCAGAACTTACCGATGAGGAGATCGACGCCTGCGTGAAGGCCACCTTCGAGCAGCACGCCGATTACATCGTCGCCAGCGGTAGCCTGACACCCGGCATGCCCAATGATTTCTATGCGCGGTTGGCACAGCAGGCGGAAGCCGTCTCAGGTCGCCTTATCGTGGATACTTCCGGCGCTGCGCTCGAGGCGCTCGCCAATCAGCATGTTTTCCTGCTCAAGCCTAATATCCGCGAGCTGGAAATCCTGACCGGTGAGGAGTTCCGGGGCGATTTGCGCGTCCAATCCGTGGCACAGCAGCTCATCAGGGATGGTCTGGCGGAAGTCCTGGTCATCTCGATGGGCGCGGGTGGCGCGGCTTTCGTCACCGCTGATGACTACATGCAGTTGCGCCCACCCGTAGTGCCGATCCGCAGCAAGGTCGGCGCAGGTGATAGCATGGTCGGGGGGATTGTGCTCGGTCTGGCGCAGGGCCGCGACCTGCTCGATGCGGTGCGCTACGGCGTCGCCGCCGGTTCTGCCGCCGTCATGACGCACGGTACTCAGCTCTGCCGCAAAGAAGACACCGACGAAATTTACGAGCGCATCAGGCTCTACCGCTGATTCTGACGTTATTTATGGGGACAGACACCGCCTACGGACACTGCTTACAGGCACTGCCTGTCCCCGCGCTGAACGCTCAATAGCGTGCGTGCAGCCAACTAATGATTTCTTCCAGTACGCGCTGCCGTTCCAGCTCATTCATGACTTCGTGTCGCATCCCCGGATACAACAGCAGCGTCTTATCGGCACTATTGGCCTGTGAATAGATGGCCCGTGCCCCGCTGACCGGCGTGATCGTGTCGTCTTCGCCGTGCAGCAGCAGCAGCGGCAGCGTCAGTTCCGGCAGGCGCTTGCGCAGCTTGCGACCGGTCTGCAGCAGCAGTGTGCCCATGCCGACGCGCCACATGCCGTGGTCGCTGAGCGGGTCCGTGCGGGCTGCTTCGACCATGACGGGATCAGTGGTCAGCGCTTCCGTGCCCTGGCCAGGGACGAGCCGCAGGAGCGGCACGATCGGGCGCAGCACAGTGCCCAGGATCTGTAAGGGCAGCGTGACGGTCTCATCGCCGTTGATGGCCGTACCTGAGAGAATCAGCCCGGCCAGTTGATCCTGCAGGCGCAGTGTGAACGTCAGGCTGATGAGCGTGCCCATGCTGTGCCCCAGCACGATGATCGGCAGGTCTGGTTGGGCGCGGCGGATGCGATGGTAATAGATAATCAGGTCGTTGACCGGCTCATCCAGATGGCGGAAATGTGCCCGCACGCCCGTGCTGCGCCCGTGCCCGCGATGATCCAGGCCGTAGATGGCATAGCCCGCGCTGGCCAGCGCTTCGGCAACGTGGGTATAGCGCCCGATGTGCTCCGCGTAGCCATGAACCACCAGGATGGCGGCGCGGGCCGGTGTACTGGGCAGCCAGCTCTCTGTGTGGATGTGCTGCCCCTGCGGATTGATGAAATGATCGATCGTATGGTGCATACTGATACTCGAGGGTGGGTTGGTAAGTGTATGTGTGGCCAGTGATGACAACGCCTTTATGATAACGCCCTTTAGCCGAAGGACATCGGCACATCCAGGCGCAGCCACGTACGCCCGATGCGGAACAGGCTGCCCGGTCGCAGGCTGACGCGCCGTGTGATGCGATCTGGCAGCTTTTCGACGTAGGTCCCATTGCGGCTGCCACCATCCTCCAGCCAGAAATCAAGCAGGAAGGGCAGTGACGTCACATCGGTCTCGGTGATCTTCTTGCTCTGACAGCCCAGGCGCGCATGCAGACGAGAAACCTGGTTGTCGTTAGGCAGATACACGTCGCAGGTCTCGCGGCGGCCAATGGTCAGCACGCGCTCCTGACCGGCGGGCGGTTGCTCGAACTTGAGGATTTCGCCGTCTTTCGGCCCACTCATAAACGTGATGCTGATTTCACCACGTTCGGACATAATAACCTCCTGAAGAAACCGATCATCCTGCTGATTCTCTCAGGCGGCTGTTGCTGCCCGATCAATCACAGGAACCGTTGTCCAGTTTACGCAGTTTATCCCTTGTCGGGAAATGCCCCTTCTGAATACGGAGTGCCCGCTCATAGGCGCGGCGGGCTTCGTCAATGCGCCCCAGATGACACAGGGCATTACCGTAATTGTGCCAGAACCACACGTCGCTGGCGTCGTGTTTGATGGCCTGTTCGTAGGCGTGGGCGGCATCCGCCCAGCGTTTGCACTCTGCCAGCGACAGCCCCAAACCGTTCCAGGCCCAGGCATAGGCGTCGTCCAGCTCGACAGCGCGCTCATAGCTCTCGATGGCGGTTTCGATCCGTCCCAGCGTGCGCTCGACCTTGCCTTTGCGCGCCCACACCTGCGGGTTCAGCGGCGCGACCTGTGCCGCCCGACTGATCGTCTCAAGTGCCTCTGTCTGACGCCCCATCTCAACGAGAATCGCCATCTTGTTGATGTAGTACCACACGCTGCCCGGCTCGGCCTGGATGGCCCTCTCGTAGCTCACCAGCGCCTCCTCAAGCTGTCCCATCATTTTAAGCGTCAGGCCGCGCCCACTCCAGGCCCAGGCGTAATCCGGCCGATACTGGACAGCTTTGTTATAGGCAGCCAGGGCTTCGTCGTAACGATGCAGCAGGCGCAGCGCCTGTCCGCACTTCGACCAGCTCTCAGCGTGCTCAGGATTGAGCCGCAGCCCTTCGTCCAGCGCTTCGAGCGCCTTCTCCGGCTCCTGATGGATGAGCAGTTCTTCAGCATAGTTGTACCACGCCCAGATGTCGCTTTCGTCCAGCTCAATAGCCCGCCGGAAGCTCTCCAGCGCTTCATCATGACGCCGGAGCTGGCTGAGTGTCAGACCGCGCCCGCTCCATGCCCAACTGTAGATAGGCTCCAGTTCAACGGCACGGGTGTAACTCTCCAGCGCTTCTTCCAGCCGGTTGAGCTTGCGCAGCACCTGTCCCTGTTTCGCCCAGATGTACGCGCTGCGACTGCTGAGCTTGAGTGCCTGTTCCAGCAGGCTCAGGGCTTCTTTGTAGCGTTCCAGCAGGACGAGGATATCCGCCTGTTTATAGATGTAGCTCGCCTGATTCGGCGCATACAGGCTGGCGCGCTTGTATGCATCGAGCGCCTCGGAATAGTGCCCGAGTGTTTCCAGGGTGATGCCTTCTTCGTTCCAGGCCCAGGCATAATCCGGCGCGATTTGCGTCGCCTTACGGATCGCCTTGAGCGATTCCTCAAGCTGCTGCTGCTGACGATAGATGCTGCCCATCAGCGCCCAGCTACCGCTGTGCTTGGTGTCCAGTGCGAGCGCTTTTTGCAATGCTTGCAGCGCCTCATCGTGACGGTTCAGCAGCGAGAGCACCTTGCCCTGGTTATACCAGTACCACTCGCGCTGCGGGTCGAGTTCGGTCGCTCGCTGATAGCAAATCAGCGCCTCTTCCAGCTCGCCCATCTGCTCCAGTACGATCCCTTTGCCGTTGATCGCCCAGTCGAATTGCGGATCGAGCTTGATCGCCCGTTCGTACGCGGTCAGCGCCCCGTCGAACTGCTTCAGATAGCGCAGGATCTGCCCCTGCTTACTCCAGGTCGCCGCGTGGCCAGGGTCGATCAGTGTCGCCTGCTCAATCGGATCAAGCGCTTCAGTGTAGCGCCCGATGTTGACCAGCGTCTCCGCCAGGTTATACCAGTGCCACACGACCTCCGGCTCATAGTGGGCCGCACGCTTAAACGCCAGGATCGCATCATTGGCGCGGCCCAGCGCCTTTAGCGAGAGGCCGTACCCGTTGTGTGCCCAGGCGTAATCCGGCTGATACTGGATTGCCTTGTCATAGGCATCGATGGATTCTTCATAGCGCTGCTGCATCCGGTAAATCTGGCCGAGCTTGGCCCAACTGTTGGGGTGGTGCGGATCAATGCTCAGGCCGTGCCTGACGATCTCGATGGCCTCGTCGTAGCGCTCCAGCTTCTGCAGAATGTCGCCCCGGTTATACCAGATCCACACGTCACGCGGGTTGAGCAGCGTCGCCGTCTCGAAGCTCTCCAATGCTTCTTCCAGCCGGTCCAGCCGGTCAAGGATGATGCCCTTGCCGTTATGCGCCCAGGCGTAATCCGGCTTGAGTTCCAGTGCGCGATTATAGGCGTTGAGCGCGTCGTCGTAGCGCTCCAGCAGACGCAGTGTGCGTCCCATGCGCGCCCAGGCCCACCAATAATCCGGCTGCAGGGCGATGGCCTGCCGATAGGCCTGCAGTGCCTCGTCGTAGCGACCAAGCTCCGTCAGGGAGTAGCCCTTATCCATGAGTTCGCGGGCTTCCAGGGCGGGCCCGTCGTTTTCGAGCAGCGGCAGCTCGCCATAGTGCCGCTCGTAGATCTCTGCCAGCTCAATATAGAGCGCCTGCCACGTCTGCGGGCGACGATCCTGCGCCTTTTCCAGGCAGCGCAGCGTCAGCGCAAGCAGCTCAGCCGGGACGTTTTCCGGCTCCGGGTTGAACATGGGCGTCTGCGTGATATGCGCGATGCGCCAGTTCTTCGTCCCCTGCACTTCGAAGACGTGCCTGCCGGTCAGCATCTCGTACATGACACAGCCGAACGCGTAAATATCCGTGCGATAATCGACATCGCGCGCCTCGCACTGCTCCGGGGACATATACGGTGGCGTGCCGACGATCGCATCCAGTCGTGTCAGCCGCTGCGAGGCCGCTGCGTCGCTATGATTCCCGTTGTTTCCGTTGCCGCTGTCGACATCCAGCTCGACCGAGCGCACCAGGCCGAAATCCGTCACTTTGGCGATATTGTCGTAAGTAACCAGGATGTTGGCCGGCTTCAGATCGCGGTGGACCAGCCCCGGGATCTTGCTGGTGGCGTGCTGCATCCCCAGCGCAATATGAATGCCAAACAGCAGCGCCTGCTCCGGCGTCAGCATCGGATGGCCAATCCACGAGCTGAGATCGACGCCCAGGCCCTCCGGCCCGCTGATGTGCTCCAGGATGATGTGCGGGCGATTGTTGATGTTCTGCACCAGTCGCGCCTGCACGATGTGCGAGTGCTTCTCCAGGTTGACCCAGGTATAGGCCTCCTGCTCGAAACGTGCGACTGCCTTGACGTTCTCCAGAAAGCGCGGCTGGAACGATTTAATCGCTACCGGCAGGCGATTCTCGTGGTCATAGCACAGGTAAACGACGCCCATACCGCCCAGTTTGATCTCAGCAATTTCATAGCGTTCCAGCAGGCGGTGGCCGATGTCAAACTCGAGCAGCTCCGGCTGGAGCTGCTGCCGACCACGTCGCGTGCGCATCTGTTCGCCGACACTGCCATCCATGGATGGCCCGCGCCGTTCATGGTCTGAGAGCGGCAGGGCGCTGCCCTCGTCGAGCTGCGTCTCCTCAATGACGACGGGTGGCACAGCCACATCCATCGATTCCAGTATGGGCGGCGTGTCATCGGCGATCTGCGTCCCGTTGATTTCGCTCTGATAGAACTGCCGCTCCTCCGCGAACTCAGTCAGGCTGTCGTCATCGCGGTCTGATCGATTGGCAGGCCCGTTGTTCTGAGGCGTGCCAGTGCTGTTGCCTGGCGCGTTCAGCAGCCGCCGGTAATGATCGAGGATGTCGCGGACAGCGATGCGCGCGACGTTAGGCGTGGGTAAATCATCAATCGGATCATCGGCGGTCGCCCACAGCACCACCGCCAGATTCCGCTGGCTCGGGTAAGCTTCCGTGACTTCGATCAGCCAGGTGGCATAGCGATCGATGGCATTGCGGGCCATCTGTCGGCTGACATCATCTGTACCGGCGCGCAGCAGCGCCTGCTGATAACCGATGAGCGTCTTGCCCACGTAGAACACGCGCAAACGTCCATCCTGGCTGAGCGATAGCTCCGCGCACAGATCACCCAGGGCGAAGTAATAATCAATGTTGGGGTAGACGCGCAGTGCCAACCGGCCCAGCCGCTGAACATCCTGGCGTGGATCCGTGGCAAATGGATCGCTGGCGTCATTCGGGTGCGTCTGACGCAGCAAGCGACGAATCTCGTCGTCCGGCAGTTGCGGCGGACGGCGTTGGGTCAGGGGTGGCTTCATATGTGCGATTAGCGCGTTCCGTAGCTAGAACAGATTGGCTAGAGTGTAGCGCAGAAGCCCTGCCTTCTCAACAAATCTGCGATCAGATTGATCACAAAAACGATTAAGAAGTTAGTGGAACGCGGTCGTCTGCCAATGCTCAGGTCGATACTATGCATTAATACGATCCCCAGGCGCGGGCAGCAAAAAACGGGGCGGGCGGAAAGCTGCCCACCCCGCCGGTATGACATGCGCTCAGAGCTTACCACTCATCGGGATGTGCTGTACTGCCAATCCAGCCGTACTCTTCGTATGGCAGGTTGAAGTCACGGAACATCTCACCATCGAGCAGCACATAGCCCTTAACGCGGGCCGTGCGATACCAGAAGCCGCTGTCTTCCCATACGCGGACTGTGCTGGTATTGGCATAGTTATCGATGTGGATTTCCATCGTATGCCAGGTATACGCACGCGAGTTGTAGATGCGTACGACCGTATCCAGGCCGCCCCAGCCGAGATCCTCACTGACGCTTGCCCAGTCCGGGTCGCCTTCAAGGGCGATCAACGGCGTGTTGACGAAAATGCCCGGTCCATCAATGACAACATGCAGCAGCGACTGCCGCCAGTCGCCATCAACGGTCTTCTCGACGGTGAAGTCGATCACGCCTTCACCAGGGACGTAACTGCGCGCACGGACAAGCTCGACCCAGGCTTCGGGTTCGCAGCAGGCTGCGCTCGGCAGCGGGGCAGCGATCGCCATAACCGCTGCCAGCGCGAGGACGATTAACATAAAGCGTTTCATGAGCTTTCCCTCCGTGGATTGTGAAACGCATCTTCGGCCTGATATGCCAGGTCTGAAGCCGCGATGGGGCACAAGGTGTATGTGGAGGGGGATGAGGGATTGTGCTCTTATTTGTATATAATTATACAGGAGTATCCAGCAGAGATGCGCTCTGCTGGATCCATTGGATTTGTTAGCGGATGAATGACGGTCGTTATCAGTCTGTGACCACGTTTGTCTCGAAGTGCAGCGTCCCGTTACGCATATCCGCCAGGACGGTCGCGCCACTCTCGAAGTGGCTGCCTACAATCCGCGAACTGAGTGGACGGGTCAGCAGGCGCTCTACGGCGCGGCGCAGCGGGCGCGCCCCGTTGACCGGGTCGTAACTGTCTTCGAGGATGTATGCGCGGGCCGCCTCGCTCACTTCCAGGTGCAGGCCCTGTTCGCGCAGGCGACGGCGCAGTTCTTCGATCTGCACTTCCAGGATTTTAGCGAGCGTCTCCTGCGTCAATGGCTGGAACGTCACAACCTCGTCAATGCGATTCAGAAATTCCACCCGGAAGCGCTGCTTGAGGAAAGGTGCATAGTTCGTCCGGCCGGTCTCATCCCGGTTGAAACCAAGCACGCGCGCGCTCTCCTGGGTACCGATATTGCTCGTCATGATGAAGACAGCATGCCGCGCATCGACACGGCGGCCGTGCGCGTCGCTCAAACGACCTTCGTCGAAGATCTGTAAGAAGATGTCGAAGACCTCCGGTGCCGCCTTTTCGATCTCGTCCAGCAGGACGACGCTGTAGGGTCGCCGCCGCAGCCCGTCCGTGAGCTGCCCGCCCCGGTTGTGATCCTTATAGCCGGGTGGCGCGCCGATCAATCGGGCGACGGTGTGCGCGTCATGGAACTCGGACATATCCAGGCGCAGCATGGCGTCCTCAGTGCCGAACAAAAACTCAGCCAGGGCACGCGCCAGTTCCGTCTTGCCGACGCCGGAAGTCCCCAGGAAGAGGAAGACGCCAATCGGCCGGTTGGGGTCGTTGAGGCCAGTACGCGCCGTCTTGATCGCGTCCGCCACCATGCAGATCGCGTGATCCTGCCCAATGACGCGCCGCTTCAGCGCGTCTTCCAGGCCGACCAGCCGCCGCTTCTCATCTTTTGTCAGCTCCTGGACGGGAATACCCGTCCACTCAGAGAGCACCGCTGCGATGTCATTCGGCGTCACATCGCGCCGCAGATCTGCTGTACCCTGCTCGCCGTTCGGCTCGATCAGATCGGGGTGGATCGTCTGAATGGTGACGCGGGTGCAGGCTTCGTCCAGCAGATCAAGCGCCTTATCCGGCAGCCGTCGATCAGCCAGATAACGGGTGCTCAGCCGGACAGCAGCTTCGATGGCATCCGCGCTGATACGCACTTCATGGTGATTCTCCAGCCGCCGCCTCTGTGACTCCAGAATGGTGACGGAATCCATCTCAGTGGGTTCGTCAACGTCAATCGTGCGGAAGCGCCGCGCCAGGGCCGGGTCCTGGGCGATGGCGCGCCGGTATTCTTCGTGGGTGGTCGCGCCAATGCACTTGATCTCGCCACGTGCCAGGGCCGGCTTGAGGATGTTCGCCGCGTCCAGGTTGCTGTCGATGGTGTCGCCCGCGCCAACGATGGTATGGATCTCATCGATGAACAGAATGATGTTCTCTGCGCGCTTGACCTCGTCCACGATGCCGATGAGCCGCTCTTCGAACTGCCCGCGCAGGCTCGTCCCGGCGACCAGCGTGCCAATTTCGATCTGCACGATGCGGTAATCCTGCACCGGGGGCGGGGCGGTCTTGTCATGGATGGCGTAGGCCAGCCCTTCGACGATTGCCGTCTTACCGACGCCCGCATCGCCCAGCAGCAGCGGATTATTCTTCTTGCTGCGTGCCAGCGTTCGCGCCAGCGACCGAATCTCACGTTCACGGGCGATTGCCGGCGCGATCTTGCCCGCTGCGGCCTGGGCCGTCAGGTCGCGCCCGTAGCGATTCAGCAGCGGCGTCGGCGTTGTCTCGCCGTCAGCGACGGCCTTCAGCGGGTGGAACAGGTCGCCGTCGGAAATATCCAGGTTGAAGTCGCTGTCATCCCAGTTAAGGTCTTCTTCAATCGGGCCGGGCTGGTTCTGCTGCCGCGTGATGAGCTTCTGCAGCCAGAAGTTAATATCAAATCCCAGGTCGACCAGCTTGCGCATGGGCACGCCTTCGCCTTCCTGCAGCATCGCCATCAGGATGTGCATCTCGCCCACATCGCGGATGTCGTCCTGCTCCGCCAGGAAGATCGCCAGCGACAGCACGATTTCTGTGCGCGGCGTCAGCGGCAGCACTTCGCCGATAGGATCATCTGATGTGCCGATCTCGCGGCGAATCTCCGCCCGCACCTGACGCGGGTTCAGGTTCGCCTGATGCAGTAGCTGGCTCGTCTGGCCGGTTTCGTTGCGTGTCAGCGCGATGAACAGGTGTTCCGTCCCGACGAAATTGTGGCCCATCCTGCGGGCCTCGTCAGAAGCCGCGCTGAGGAACTTTCCGCAGCGCTCGCGGATTTCTTTTTCTGGTATGTCTGGTTGAGGCGTCAAGGGGCTTACCCGCTGTAATTTATGTGTCCGTATATGACGGATGCTGTCGCAGAAACTATGCACCCGTCTACGATATGGTTCCTAGTATAACGTAATTTCCCGTCGATGGAGTCCCTCAGCTTGTTAACCTATTCCAAACCTTAAGGTTTTCCTACAAGATGGACATTTCCCTGCATCGAACGTCGATATAATGAATTATGACGATACCCAATAAGAGACCTACATGACCGAACACACCGGCCCACTGCGGGGAGAGGCGATGTCGTCAGCAGACCCGATGATAGGTAAGACTCTGGGCGATTACACCATCGATGGCGTACTCGGCACCGGGGGTATGGCGCGCGTTTATCGTGGCTACGATCGCAAACTGGCGCGGTATGCCGCTGTCAAAGTTATTGAGCCACGCCTGATCGCCAGCGCTGAACAGGAAGAATATCGCCAGCGCTTCCTCCGCGAAGCCCGTGCGATTGCGCGGCTGAATCATCAGCGCATTGTTGGCGTCTACCAATTTGGACAGTATCAGAATCTGTACTACATCGCGATGGCCTATGTCGAGGGCCGCAACCTGCGCGAGATCATGCAGACGAACGCTGAAGCCGATGCCCTCACCCCGACGCATATGGTGCGCATCCTCCGTGATATCGCCGACGCGCTCGATTATGCGCATCAGCAGGGCATCATCCACCGCGACGTCAAGCCGTCTAACATCATCGTCAATAAAGAAGGCCAGGCCATCCTGACCGACTTTGGCCTCGCCCTCAACGCCACTGAGGGGACCATCGGCAATACCTTCGGCAGCGTGCATTACATCGCGCCGGAACAGGCGATCTCGTCGGCGCAGGCCGTGCCCCAGTCCGATCAGTACTCACTGAGCGTCATCGCCTATGAGATGCTCAGTGGGCGCGTCCCCTTCGATGACGCCTCCGCAATGAGCGTCGCGCTTAAGCACATCAGCGAAGTGCCGCCTTCACTTTCGGTCGTCAACCCCAAGATTTCATCGCGGGTGGAGCGCGTCGTCATGCGCGCCCTGGATAAATCCGTGCAGCGACGTTTCATCACCTGCCTGGATTTCGTCCAGGAACTTCAGTTCGCTTTTGATACCGAATCCGACTGGGTGCTGCCATCACGCCAGCGACCGCCGGCCAATCTGCGCAAGTTCTCCGCCGCCAGTCTCGAGGCCGCCAGTCTCGAACAGGATGATGCCTGGCCCGATACGGCACCCCAGCCCGGGATAGACACGAAGGCGGATGGCGTCCATACCCTGCATGATGTACCGCAGCTCGCGCCAGTGCCCTCAAAACTCAAAGCACGGCCCGCGCCGGGGACATCACAAAGGGCTTCCGAGCCATCTCGTGATGCCAGCGCATCCCGCCGCGCCTCTGAACCGTTTATGCGCACGCCCGTCAGCCTGCCGAAGATGGCCGTAGAAGACTCGCGCCCGACCGGGCTGCGTCGCCCGGTGCCGCTCTATGTCAGCCTGCTCATGGCTCTGATCGTCGCCCTCGGGCTGGGCGCGGTGATCCTCGCCGTGGTTGCCAGCAACAATACGAGGTCGTCAGCGATCTCTGCTGTCAGCAGCCCGACGCCAACCCCGACCGAACCCGCGCCCACGTCCGAGCCAACCTCGCTGCCAGATACGCCTGCGCCAGATACGCCTGCGCCAGATACGCCTGCGCCAGATACGCCTGCGCCAGATACGCCTGCGCCAGTCGAGAGCACGCCGAATTCTGCACAGGGCTTTTTGGCGGCAGTCTATACCGCCCAGACGCAGATTGCGACGACCCGGTTGGCGGCCACCCTCACCGAAGAGGCCGAAACAGAGGCCGAAGAGGCCGAAGACGAGGCAGCCACGCCGCAATCGACCGTGACCCGCACGGCAACGCCGCGACCGCCCACCACCGCCACTGAACGCCGGCCTTCATCACGGGCCAGCGCGACCCCTGGCTTCGCCATGACGGATGCAGACGATGCCGAGGTCCTGCTGCGCTATGATGGCCGCACGCTGGTACTCTACAATCGTGCGGAATCAGACATAGTTGAGGTCCGTAATCTGCGCTTTCTGCTGTTCGAGCCGCAGATACAGCCCAGCGCTTCCAGCGGCACCAGCGCCGAAGAGATCGAGATCGTCCAGACAAAGAGCTATCGCGCCTCGGAATGGGGCGAACTGTGGCGCGGCCTGCAGCCGGAATCCTGCTTGCAGGTCTGGACGCTGCGCTATGTCACCCTGCCCGGTGATGAGCCGCCAGCCGACATGTGCAATTCACGGATGTACTACCGCCAGACGGCCCGGCCATTCTGGATCAGCTCCGCCAGCGATAGTGGCGCTTATTTTGAGGTGCGTCTGGGGCGTGTGGACGTGGTGGCGACCTGCCCGGTCGTCCAGCCAGATACCTTCAGCGAAGTGCGCTGTGCCGTCGATCTGCCCTGATCAGGTCACAAGTGCATTTATGAGCTGTCTGCGTTGAGCGTGACGGTCGGCTGTGCTGTGGGCGCAGCCTGATTCAACCCGCCGCCTGCTGTGGCGAAGATGATCCCCAGCACGATGATCACGATCAGCACAATCAGCAGGATGCTCAGGCGGCGCATGGGTGGGGTGCTGTCTGCTGCTGCCGGCGTCGGCGTCGTTGCTGCTGTCGTCCGGCGCTGCTCAACGCGCTGACCCCGTCTGAGCTGCGTCAGGCACCAGCGCTCGAAGAACCCCGACCGCAGTCGCAGATTCTGCCGGTCCGGCCCGATGATCTCGCGATAATCCAGGCCGCGCAGGGCGGCGGCGATGTCAGTCGCATCCAGCGGCGTATCGCTGTCGATCAGCCACTGCTCCAGCATCGTCGGCGTGATCGCTTTCAGAGGGTCACTGTAGTGCAGGTTGACAATCGCCTGCAGGATGATCTGTTCATGCGTGCTCAGACGCTGCCACAGTGCCTCACAATCGGCGGTGACCTGCGGATACACGGCCTGTTTGATCGTTTCAACAGTGGCCTGTGGCTGGCCGTTCAGCGTTTGCGCGCACAGCGTCAGCCACTGCGGATGCCCGCCGGTCGCCGCGTGGATATGGGCGGCGTCTTCGTCGCTGAGACTGGGCCGGGCGCTGCGCAGCAGGCTGCGTGTCGCCTCCGGGTCGAGCAGGTGCAGCCGATGGATCGCCTCAACCGGGACGAACGGTGCCAGGCTCAGCAGGCGGCCTTCTGCATCGAGATCAGCGGTTACCACGATGCCGAGCTGCATATGGTTGAGCATCAGGCCATGCAGATATAGCAGTGTATCATCCGGCAGATGATCCACTTCCATCGACGCGAGCAGCGCTTCCAGATCATCCAGCAGCCACAGGATGCGCCGGTGCGACCGGATGAGGCGCGTCACGCCGCTTAGATAGTCGCTGTTGATCCACGGGCGCAGTGCTGGTGCTAATGGGTTCTCCAGTGTGCTCTCCATAGCATCGAGGCGGTTCTGGCTGTAGTCGCGGTTTAGCAGGGCGGTGTTGGTCGCTTCGATCAGCGTGCGCAGCCAGTTCGTCTCCGTATTGGTAGCGGCATCGCGCAGGGAGATATACACGCCGATGATGTCTTCATCTTCTGCGGCCAGTGCGCGCAGCAGCGACGTCTTGCCGCTGCCGGGTGGCCCGATCACCGCCAGCGCGTGCGGCGACGCCATATCCAGGGCGTGCTGATGAATGCGCGCCAGCAGCTCATCACGCCCGACCAGGGGCAGGTGCAGACCATCAGGCTCGTGTTGTGGATCGCTCGTTTCCATCATGTCTCCTTGCAGGAAGTTTACCTCAGGGCGACATTTTGTGCTGAACGCAGGGAGGGTGCCGGTCGTAAATGGCGCTGTTCGCATCGGGTGACATTGCCTATAATGCCCGCCGTGCCTGATCCAACTTGACTTACGCGAAGATAGGGACACAACGCCACATGAGCAGCCATTCGACTGTCCGAGCGCTGGCGCTGGTCGGCATGCCCGGCTCCGGCAAGACGCTGTGTGCGCAGCATCTGGAGCAGCGCGGTTTTTATCAATTTCGGTTTGGCGGCATCGTCGTCGATGAAGTCCAGCGGCGCGGCTGGCCGGTCACGCCGGATAACGAACGTCACGTTCGCGAAGAGTTCCGCGCCAATGAGGGCAAAGAGGCGATAGCCCGTCGTGCCCTGCCTGCGCTCCATACAGCGCTCAAGAGTCGCGCATGCGTCGTGATCGATGGGCTGTACAGCTTCAGCGAGTACAAAATGCTGCATGCGGAGTTCGGCGGGGAGATGGTGGTGGTTGCCATCGTCGCGGATCGCCGCCTGCGCTATCAGCGGCTCGCCCAGCGCCCTGAGCGACCACTCACCCCGCAGGAAGCCGAGGAGCGCGACATCCGCGAGATCGAGATGATCGAGAAGGGTGGCCCCATCGCCATCGCGGATTACACCCTGCTCAACAATGACGCGCCGGAAGCGCTGCTGGCTCGCCTCGATGCGCTGGTGGCACAGCTTCATCTGCGGCCCTGACGCCCGATGCAAATTCGCGTTGTGCGTCTGCTGCTGCTGCTGCTGTGGGTGGTGCTGGTGGCTGGCGTCGTCGCCATCGCCCAGGAAGACGCCGACCCGGCACTGATCCGTGTTGAGGCCGGGGAGTCGCCGGCGACCGTCCGCGTGGTGGGCGAGGCGGGGGCCATCCCCGGCGCGCGTCCGCTGGCGCTGCAGAACATCTACACGGGCGAGGTCGCTTACAGCACCGCCCGCCCCGATGGCAGCTTCGTGATCGAAGACCTGCGCGGCCTGCCGTCGATGCCCTACCGCCTGCTGTGGCCGGAGCGTCTGCCGGATGCCCTGCGGCGTGCGGGCGGCGTCCCTGCGGATGCTCCCGGGCTCGTGCTGCATCAGGCCCTGCCGACTGAGATCGGCGTTGGTGGCCGTCTGGCGCGCGGCAGCGGCGTCTGGTGGGCGGCGGGACGCCTCAACGCTGCCGACTACGCGCCCGGGGAACGGCTGTCGCTGCGCCTGGACGTCACGTTCAGTGCGCCCGGTGCCGCCGCTGACCTGCCTCTCTCTGCGGGTGCCGCCCTTGAAATTGTCCCCCTGTCCGACCCCTGGCCGCTGCGCGATCCGCTCAACAGCCTGGAAGTGCAGGCGCTGACGGCATCCGGGCTGCCAGTGGCCGGGCTGATGGCGCAGCCGCGCCCCCTGGACGCCGTGACAACGGCCTTCATTCGCAGCGATGCCGAAGCCCGTACCTATGAATTCAGCCTGAGCTTTGACGCTGCCGTGCCGGATGACCTGCCGACGGGCCTGTACATCCTGGCGCTGACGGGGACAGCGCAGGTTGCGGGCAGCGCGCCTTTCGACTGGTACGACAATCGCATTTTTGGCACGGAGGGCAGCGGGTCGGCGGGCAGTTCACGCACGGTGATACCGGTCATCCTGCGGGTGGGCGATGCCCCGCCGCAGCCCGACCGGTCGCTGCTGACGGGCTGGTCCGCGCCGGAGGAGGCGCTCACACACTATCCGACGGCGTCAGCGCCGCTGGCCGCGAATGAACTGCGGCTTGTGCCGGTCGTGCTGCCGGGCACGCCGCTGGTCGTTGGCGACGCTTTCGCGCCGAATGTTGCGCTGCTGCCGCCCGTCATACTGACGGAAATTCGCGCCGAGACCACGCTGACCGTCTATCCGCTGGATGGCGCGCCGCAGGTGATGCGCTGGCAGGACGTGACCGGGCCTGTACTGCACGCACATCGTGTTGATCAGCCGGGGCATTACGTGGTCGATTATGAGGTGCAGGCCCGCGATGCAGACGGCCAGTTGTGGCATGGTCGCCTGCGGACGGCAGGGGTCATCACGACGGCTGACGCACCTGCGGCGCGTGGCCTGCGCGGCATCGCAGATTATACGCGAGCGCCGCAACCCTGGTATGACACGCGCGTCTATCCGTCGGATGCGCCGGACCTGCCGCCTATCGCCAACATGCCGACGTTCAGCGGCGATGTTGCCTTGCTGCCCGATAGTGATAACAGCGGCCTGCAGCCGGTGCTGATGCTGCCCGACGATCAGCCGGTGATGTGGCCGGATTTCGCGCTGATCAGTGCGGTGCGGCCAGCAGTCTGGCTGCGGCAGGCCGCACAGGTCGGCGGGCCGCTGGCGCGCCTGCGCTGGCACAATGACGACCTGCTCGGCGGTCAGATCGGCGCGGGGGCGGCGGGCAATCGCCCTGGTGATATGGTCTTTCTGTTCGGCGGCGTTGTTACGGAAACCGCCAGCCATGGTTATGCGGCGCTGGCCATCACCACGGCGGGCCGTGACGCGGCGCGGGTGGTGCCGCCGCTGCGCGAACCCCTGCTGCCGACTGGCCCGGATCGGCTGGTTTTCGTGCCGCACACGCCGGAGCCGGGGCAGGTCTATACCCAGGGTGATCGTCTGGCGCTCCTGGGCAACGTTGCGCCGCCGCTGCCAGCCGACGTGACGGCGGAGCTGACGGCACCCTCTGGGGCGGTTTACGACCTCAGCCAGCAGGCGAGCCGCTTCGGCTACGTATTCGACCCCCAGCAGACTGTTGCGCTCGATGAGATCGGCGCATGGACGCTGGATGTACGTGTCACCTACGCCGGGGAGACATCCGCCGGGCCGCTGGCGAATTCGGTCAGCGGGGGCGTGCCGGGCACGGAAGGCGGGCGCTATCGCTTCTTCGTGCGGGCACCGGATAGCCCCGCGCTCAACCTGCGATCCTCGCAAATCTTCGCGGGGCAGCCGGTCAGCCTGACGCTGGATGTACCGGCGGGCTGGTCCGACCTGAGCGCTTACGCCACGATCAGCACGCCCGGCGTAGTACTGGCGGACCTGGAGCCGCGCATCAGCAGTGGGCGCTTCGTCTACACGTTCAGCCCGGGCGATCTGGTGCGCAGTTTCCCGCATCTGGAGACGGGGGGCCGGGGCAGCGGCCCGGCGGCGGGCGATATCGTGCGGCTGCGCTTCGCCCTCACCGGCCTGGATGCGGAAGGCCGCCCGACCATCGCCACACAGCAGGCGACGCTGCTCTTCGATCAGCTCTATACGGAGCCGCAGCCATGAACAGGATACGATCTGGTGGGGCAACTGGCAGCCGTGCAGTGTTCAGATTACTCGTTGGCCTGCTTTTACTGGCGAGCCTGGGCAGCGTGATCGCGCAGGAGCCGCTGTATGTGCTGCCTGGCCCGAACGAGCCGGTCATCAGCAGCGGGACGATGACGCTCGTGGGTAATGATCTGCTCGTCACTAACGCCCTGAGCAACAGTGTCTCGCGGGTGGCGCTGCGCGGTGGCATCCTGCAGGCGGAGCTGGAAACCGGACGGCAGCCGCACGGCATCGCCGCTGATGGCGACCGCGCCTACGCGATCAACCGGCAGGACGGCACGCTGACGCGCCTCGCCCTGGATGGCGACGCGCCGCTGGATGTCAGCGGGTTGGTATCGCTGGGGGCGCTGCCGTATGGCGTCATCGCCCGGGATGGGCAGGTGCTGGTGAGCCTGCAAGGCGAGGCGGCGCTGCTGCTGCTCGACGGGGCGACCGGTGGGCGACTGGCGCGCATCCCCACACCGCCCAACCCGACCACACTCGCCCTGTGGGGCGATCTGCTGCTGGTCGCGCATGACCCGGGCGGCCTGCTGAGCCTCGTTCATCTGCCACAGCGACAGGTTGTACAGACGATTCAGCTCGCGTCGAATGCGACGCGGATCGGCACGCCGCTCATTGATAACCGCAGCGGGCGCGCCTACGTGCCGCACAGTCTGGCGAACCCGGGCGTCGATGTGCCGCCGGATGCGCGGCTGATCCCGGTCGTCAGCGTGGTTGATCTGGCGACCATGCAGCCCCTGCCGGAAGCGCAGCTCTTCCTGCCGACGGTGGACCGGCTGGTCAATCTGCCGGGTGCCGCCGCGCTGGACCGGGCGCGTAACCGGCTGTACGTTGCGCATGTGGGCAGCGGCAGCGTCTCGGTGATCGACCTGCGGGCAGGACTGGCCCAGGCCAACGTCCCGACCGGCACCGCACCGCGCACACTGCTGCTCAGCCGGGATGCGTTGTCGATCTACAGCCATGATGTCATCGATCAGACGGTGACGGTGATTGACGTCAGCTTCCTGATGCCGACGGACAGCCTGCCCACCAGTGATATCAGCGTGTCGCCTGATCTGCAACTGGGGGCGCGCCTGTTCCACACGGCGGCGGACCCGCGCCTGAACGCGCCGCACGCCCTGAGCTGTGCCGCCTGCCATCAGGGTGGGTTGAGCATGGGTGTCGCATGGGGCGGCGTGGATGCGCCGCTGCTGTGGCACGTTGAAGGGCGCAGCGCCTATGGTCGGCGTGGACAATGGGCCAGCCTGTTCGACCTGAACGCGCACTTCCAGGCGAACGGCGGCAGCGGCCTCGCCCATGATAGCCTGGATGCGGCGGCACTGGTGCGCTATCTGGAGTCGCTGAGCGCACCGGCCCCGCCACGCACGGATGGTGACGCGGTCCTCGGCGGCGTGTTGTTCGCCCGGTGGGGCTGTGCGGGATGTCATCTGGGCGGCGGCGCTGGAGATGGCCAACTGCACGATGTCGGCACGGGTGGGGCCTTCCTGACGTCCGATCTACGGGGTCTGTGGGCCAGCGCGCCCTATCTGCATGACGGCTCCGTCGCCAGCCTGCGTACACTGTTCACGTTGGGGACGGATGTCCACCGCCTGCCGGAAACGGCCTCACAAAGCGAGCTGCAAGCCCTAATCGCCTACCTGCACAGCCTGAGGTGAGGCGCACGTCAGGTTAAACCCCATGCAAGGTTAAGGATTAACCCTTGCGAAAGCCTGCGAGAATTGGCTATATTTATGATGAAAGTCATCAATATTGTGGCAGAATAGGGCAAGTAAATGACCGTCAGCCCGGCAATGCAAGAGTATCTTGCGGAAGCCTACCGCATCCAGTATTACCAGCCCGACGATCCCTACGTGTCGACATCGGCCCTGGCCAACGTCCTGCACGTTTCTGCCCCCGCAGTTACGCGCATGGTTCAGCGATTAAAAGAAGCAGGCTATCTGGATCACGAACCGTATCGTGGCGTCCGACTGACGGAACGCGGCGAGCGCGAAGCGCTGGCGCACATCCGTAAGCACCGCATTGTCGAGCGTTTCCTGGTCGATGTGATGGGCTTTGGCTGGCATCAGGTGCATGAACTGGCGGATGAGTTCGGCGCTGGCGTCAGTGATCGCGTGGCGGAGCGCATGAACGAGATAGTCGGATACCCGCGCCGGTGTGCGCATGGCGAGCCGATCCCGCATGCTGACGGGACCATGCCCCGCGTTATCGACCGGCCCCTGCATGAAGCCCAGCCCGGCGAAATCTACGTAGTCAGCCGGGCGAATACCCACGACGAAGAGAAACTGCGTTATCTGGATACGCTAGGCGTGAAACCGGGCGTGCATCTGCGGCTGGTGGAACGAGCGCCGTTCAATGGGCCGCTGCAGATCGAAGCGAATGGGCGGGCTTGCTTCATCGGTCATGAACTGGCCGAAGTCGTGCGCGTTTGCTCCGAAGAAGAATTCGAGAAGGTCTAGCCTCAGATTGATCCTGGCGTGCCCCAGCCGCCACCGCCGGGCGTTTCGATGCGCAGGCGGTCGCCGGGCTGCACGCGGATCTGATGTTTAGCGCCCACTTCCTGAGATTTGCCATCATGAATATGCGTATTCCGTCCGACGTGCGCGGGCTGCCCGCCCGCTAACCCGTAGGGCGCGATGCGCCGCCGCTCCGTGTTGAGGGTGACGGTCGCCGGGGTCAGGAATTCGTACTCGCGGATCAGGCCGTCGCCGCCGCGCTGCTGACCTGCGCCGCCGCTCTCCGGTCGCAGAGCATAGCGCCACACCCGCAGCGGATAGGCCATTTCCAGCGCTTCGACGGGTGTGTTAAGCGTATTGGTCATGTGGCTGTGGCGTCCGCTGATGCCGTCAGCGGCGGGGCTGGCCCCATGCCCGCCGCCGATCGTCTCGTAATAGACCCACTGCCGCCCGCGTACCATGCCACCAATCGTGACGTTATTCATGCTGCCCTGGCTAGCCGCCGGGATGCGATCCGGCAGGGCCTGGGCGAGTGCGCCGAGTACCGTATCCACCACACGCTGACCTGTCTCCGTGTTGCCGACAGCCACCGCCGCCGGGAAGTAGGGGTTCACCACGCTGCCCTGTGGCACATCCACAGTGACGGGGATGAAACAGCCATGATTGACGGGCACTTCGTCCGTGGCGAGCAGGCGGATGCAGTACCATGTCGCACTGCGGACGATGGCCGTCACCGCGTTGACGTTGCCCGTCACCTGGGGCGCGCTTCCCTCGAAATCGACGCGCATCTGATCGCCGCTGACGGTGATTGCCGCGCAGATGGGGATGTCGAACTCCGCCTGACCGTCGCCTTCCAGGGCATCACAGTAGCGATAGGTGCCATCCGGGATGCTGGCGATGATCGCTTCCGTCATGCGCTGGCTGTAATCGATGAGGGCGGCGGCGTGCGCCTGCACAGTCCGCGAGCCATGCTCCGCGAGGAGTGTACGGACGCGCTGCTCACCGACGCGGTGGGCCGCCAACTGCGCCTCGATATCGCCGACGCGCTCTTCGGGGTCGCGGCTGTTGGCGATGATCAGATCAAAGACGCCGTCGCTCAGCCAGCCGCTCATCTTCAGCTTGACGGGTGGGATGATCAACCCCTCCTGATACAGTTCCGTGCTGAGGGGCAGCGAGCCGGGGGCCATGCCGCCCACATCGGCGTGATGGGCGCGGCTGGCGACGAAGAAGGCCAGGCCATCGCCATCGAACACAGGCGACACCATTGTGATATCGGGCAGGTGCGTGCCGCCGCGATAGGGGTCGTTCAACACGATGACATCGCCTTCGTTGAAGCTCTCCACGTGCTGGACGGCATAAGCGACGCTGGCGGGCATGCTGCCGAGGTGTACCGGGATATGGGCAGCCTGGGCGACCATGCGCGCCTCGCTATCGAAGACGGCACAGCTAAAATCGAGGCGCTCACGGATATTCGGGCTGAAGCTGGCGCGCTGCAGGGTCGCGCCCATCTCCTCGGCCACGCTGATGAAACGGTGCTTGAAGACTTCCAGGCTGATGGCATCAACGGTCATTTGGGGCCTCCGGTTACTGTTGAGCAAGACGCTCGATGATGAGATTTTCGTAGGCGTCGATCGTGGCGTGCCAGCCGGGGGGAATGTAGATGGTGCTATCCAGCTGGAAGATCAGCGCCTCGCCGGCAAACTGCGCGCCGACGGTCAGGCGGTCGCGGTCGTAGAGGTGGATTTCGCCATCGGCTGTGGGACGGCTGCCGAGTGAGGCATCCGCCGCGCGCGACTTCGAGGCGCGTTTCGGGCGGAGCGCGGGCTTGTCGCTGAGGCTGATGGCCTGCAGGCGCATATTGATCACCTCGATGGGGCGGTCGCGCAGGGCGTGGCCATAGGTGGCTTCGTGTGCCTGATGGAACGTATCCACCACGGAGCGCGTGAAGGGCACCGTCAGTTCGTGCGCCTGACCCACATAGCGCATGTCCAGCACGACATTGAACTGCATCTGCTCATCGCGGTAGCCCTCCTGACGCAGCGCGTCGCGGCCCTCTGCAAGCAGTTCCGCCTGAGTTGCACGGAGTCTGGCGAGCAGCCCACGGCTGGCCTTCGCCAGTACGGCGCGGCTGCTATCGATGATGGCATCGGCGACCAGGAGGCCCAGCGCACACAATACACCCGGGTGACGCGGCACCAGGACGCGCGGCATCCCCAGACGTTCGGCGATCTCGCAGGCGTGCAGCGGCCCGGCCCCCCCAAAGGCGACCAGCGTAAAAGCACGTGGATCATGGCCGCGTGCGACCGAGACGCGCCGCAGCGCCCGGTCGATATTGGCGTTGGCGACATCAATGATGCCCTGGGCCGCGCCCTGAATATCACGGTTGAGGGCCTGGGCCAGCCGACCCACGGCAGGCAGCGCGCTGTCGATGTCCAGCCGCATCTGGCCGCCCAGGAAGTGCTCGGCATCGAGGCGACCGAGCAGCGCGTTCGCATCGCTGACGGTGACTTCCGTACCGCCGCGCCCATAGACGAGCGGCCCTGGCTCCGCACCGGCGCTCTCCGGGCCGACGCGCAGTGCGCCCCCGGCGTCGACGCGGGCGATGCTGCCGCCCCCGGCCCCGATCGTCTCAATATCAATCAGCCGCAGCCGCAGCGGCAGATCGTCCAGGCTGCGCTGGGCGGAATAAGGGGCCTGGCCGGGGCACAGGGCGACGTCGGTCGAGGTACCGCCCATATCGAGCGTGATAATCTGCGGGTAGCCGGCCACCGTCGCCAGATGCAGCGCGCCGATCACACCGGCAGCAGGGCCAGACAGCGCCGTCTGTACGGCCTGATCCCGGATGCGGCCAGCCGACATAATGCCGCCGTCGCTCTTCATGATGGCCAGGCCGGTATGTGCCGGCAGTTGGGCGCGCAGGCGGTCGATGTAGCGGGCCATGATCGGGCGTACGTAAGCTTCCAGGGCGACAGTCGCGGCGCGCTCGTACTCGCGGAACTCCGGCAGCACTTCCGACGAGAGGGCTACCTGCCATGCGTCCAGCAGGCCGCGCTCGACAATGCGCTGGCGAATGCGCTGTTCGTGATCCGGGTTGACGAAGCTGTATAGCAGGCACACGGCGACCGCATCGATTTGCTGTGCGGCGAGGTCATCCAGCACGGCGTCGAGTGCGGCTTCGTCGAGCGGCAGCAGCACCTCGCCGTGTGGGTCGAGTCGCTCCGGGATTTCATAGCAGCGCTCGCGTGGGATGAGCGGCGGCGGCAGCGTCGGATGCAGGGCGTAGAGATCGGGGCGGTTCTGACGCCCGATGAACAGCACATCACGAAAGCCCTGAGTCGTAATCAGGGCGATACGTGCGCCTTTTCGCTCCAGAATGGCGTTGGTGGCGACTGTCGAGCCGTGAATGACGTGTGACAGTGCGTTCAGGTCCCCGCCGGTGAGGTCGTTCAGCCCGGCCAGCATGGATTGGGCGGGGTCCTGGGGCGTGCTCAGCCGTTTGTGAATGCGGAGCTGGCCGTCGTCTTCCAGCACCAGATCGGTAAACGTGCCGCCGATATCTACCCCAACACGCATGGGCTACCCCTTTGCAGACGATCCGAACGCAGGGCGCGCCATCGTGCGCCCAATCAGGCTATTATAGCCGATGCGTTCAGTCAGTCATGGGGTAGCGGAGAGATTATTCGTCAGCGAGTAGCCAGGTTTTCGCGGCCTCGATCTCGTGATCAGAGAAGAAACGGGCCTGTGTCGGGACAGGCATCAGCCCGGCGAAGAGGTTGAAGATTTCAAGAATCGCTAATGAGTCGTCATGGACATAGGCCATACGAATCTCTGGCGCTTTCAGTTTGAGGTGCTCGTACTCACGATTGTAGTCGCTCAGACACTCGAACAGGTAACGCATGGGGAGCTGGCCGGATGCCCGGCTATCGAGCAGCAGGCGCATCACGCCTTTGCCGTACCACTTGCCGTTGATTTGCAGTTGTTCGATGTGCGCCGCCCACTCGTCGACCGCGCTGCGGTCGTCAGCGAAGAAGGTGAACTGATGGATGCCGTTGTCGAGTTCTTGATGTTTGCACAGGCTCTCGCCTGTTCCGTTCACCATAACTTTGTCCATGTCGAGGTAGTGTCTATTCATGTCTGTATTATACGCCGGGACAGGCCGAGTAAAGCTTAACCTTTCAATCAGGGTGAATTTGTTTGTGACAATAAACGTTAATGTGACCTGTTGAGATTTTTCCTACATTCCATATACGCAGTTCATATATGTGCGTCCTATGCTGAAAACGTAAACATCAGGGAGTGATGTTGAATAAGAGGAGGATTGATCATGCTAATGCGACGTACACCTGGTAATCGTTGGCTCGATCGTTGGGTTGAGGACATGCGGGACGAACTGCGCGGCATGATGACGCCCTTCGGCGAGACGGAACTGGATGGTGACTTCAGTCTGGCGCTGGACGTGGATGAGAACGACAACGCCTATCACGTCAAGACCTCCATCCCCGGCGTGAAGCCTGAAGATATTCAGGTGCGGCTGAACGATAACGTGCTGACCATCAGCGCCGAAATCCAGGACGAACACGAAGAAGAAAACGGCAAGCGCATCATCCGCGAGCGGCGCTATGGCAAGTATGCCCGCAGCGTACGCTTCCCGGTGCCCGTCAAAAGCGATGACGTTGAGGCCGAATATGAAAACGGCGTGCTGACGCTGAGTGTCCCCAAGTCCGAAGCCGTACAGCCGCGACAGATCGAGATCAAACGGAAGTAACGACGTCACTAACGACGTCAGCAACGATGTGAGTATCGCTGTGTCGGCGCGGGTGACAATCGCCACCCGGCGAGGTCAGGGAGACCGCGCCAGACCGGGGCGGCCCGGTCAACAGTGAAGGAGGCGGCGGAGCTATAATGCTCTGCCGCCTTTGCTTTTCCCAAACGGCTGACTAAAATCGGCGTGCGTTTGCACATGACCTGAGGTGAAATTATGACTACGGATGCTGCGCGAATATGGATCGGCCTGGGAGCGCTGGTGCTGGCGCTGGGAGTCGGTGTGGGTGCGTTCGGGGCGCATGGCCTCAGCCCCATACTGGAGGCCAACGGGCGCGTTGATACCTTCGAGACGGCCAGCCGTTATCATCTGCTGCATGGGCTTGGTCTGCTGCTGGTTGCCTGGCTGATTGATCGGCGGGCTGATCGCCGTCTGACGTGGGCGGGTATTGCGCTGCTCATCGGTCTGATCTTCTTCTGTGGCAGCCTGTACGTGCTGGCCATATTCGACCTGGGCATTATGGGTGCAATCGCACCGATCGGCGGCACGGCGTTCGTGATCGGCTGGCTGCTGGTGGCCTGGGTCGCGTGGCAACCGAATCGCAAACGGGGGCAGGATCATGCCTGAGATGACAGAACCGCACGATCTGAGCGGCCCGACGCGCAGCCTGCTGCTGACGCTGCGGGCACGCGCCGATGAGAGCCAGCGTACCGACGCGCTGCTGAACGATCCACAGGCGGTGGACTGGTGGCAGCGCGCTATCCGCGACAGTGCTCAGGACGCGTGGTACAACCCGCCGTTTCAACTGGCAGCGGCGCTGCGGGCACGCATCCTTGATGAGTGGACGCGGGCATTTATCGCGCAGCAGCCGGCGGCCTGCGTCGTTGAACTTGGGGCAGGTCTCTCCACGCGCTATAACCGGGTTGGGCAGGGGGCGGCACACTGGCTGGAGGTTGATCTGCCGGATGCCATCGCCTACCGGCGGCATTTCGAGCAGGAGACGGCGGTGCATCGCTTCGTCGCCGGGTCGCTGCTGGATGGGGAATGGCTGGATGATCTGCCAGACGTTGCGCCGGAATCGGTGCTACTGCTGGCTGACGGCGTGCTGATGTTCTTACCACCGGTTGCGCTCCACAACCTGATGCAGCGGCTGCGGCATCGCCTGCCGGGGGCGACCTTCTCGCTCGATGTGGTGCGGCCCAGAACACTGGCGCAACTCAACGCCGCTTTGGGCGATCAGGCGCCGGTAGCCTGGTCCGTATCCGAGACGGAACTCGATGATCTGGGGCTGGTCGTCGATGAAATACGCTATCTGCTGCTGGAAGCGCCAGAGCGCTGGCGCATGCTGGGCGTGCCGGATGATCGCCGTACGGCGGAGGCCAGCGGCTATCTGGTCCGGGCGCGCCTGCTGCCGCCAACAGGCTGATATGCCCTTACTAAGAAGCATCGCGCGGTGCTGCATCAGTCTGCAGGACGGCGTTCCAGTCGATACCCTGCGTGATGCCAGGTTGCAGGTTCTCAAGGAAGGCCAGGGCTTCTTCCGGTGTGGCGCAGATACCGTCGCTGACCTGCGGATTGCGTATCAGCCGGGTGAAGGTCCGCACGAAGACTTTCGTCAGCGGGCTTTGACTGAAGGCGATACCGCCACCCCAGTTCGGATGAGTGGTCATCTGCCCGAGCTGGTGCAGCGTCTGCACGTTGGTGATGCTGCCGTTACGCAGATCTGAAATGAAGTAGATCGGCGCTTCGGCATTATCCAACCGGTTTCTGAGGTCTTTTAGGAAATCGAATTCGATCTTCAGACTCTCCGGCGAACGGTGCCAGATAATCAAGAAGAGCCGATCCGAAAGCGCCTGAATATTGTATTCACCCATCGGTTTGACATTCTTCAAGAGGCATGCCTACTTTAATAATACGTTATTCTTTTGCCAGGAAATCATAAGGTTCTTTCTGCCAATCCTGTAATGTATATTGCTTTATGTATTACTGGATATGACCCGGCAAGAAATACTACCCGCGATTGCCCATACGCGCAACATCTCAATTAACTTTGCAGACTGTTTACGAATCGACAATCACGGCCATACAAAATGAATTTATCTTCATGGTGCAACGTTCGATCACAAAAGAGAACAAATGACGAGGTCAACACCATGATGATGCGTTTTCATAAGTTCAATGGCAAGCTCGCTCTGTTGAGCCTGTTGGCGCTGGCGCTGGTACTGGTCGTACCGACAGTGGCCGCACAGGAAAGCCGCAGTGTCACGCTGACTGAAGATCAGATCAACAGCAGCTTTCGAGTGACGGCGCCACGGCTGCGCGTCGAGAATGTGAACGTTGATCTGCAACCGGGGCAGGTCGTCATCAACGGGACGATCACGCCGCTGCGGACCGAAAACAGCTATGCGGCGACTGTCACGCTGGTGCCCACGGTTGATACCGGCATCATCACCTGGACGGTCACGCAAGTGATGGTCGATGGTCAGGATGCTACGGAAGCACAGATCGCCCAGATCAACAGCGCGCTGGTGAACAGTTGGCGGCGCTACATCAAAGAGACCTACAGCGCGGGTCGCGTCCAGTCGCTGGCGATTGATGAGCTGACGCTTACGATCTCCTTGGGTGAGCCACAGCGCGATCCTCAGCGCCCCGGTATCGTCGAGATTGAGGACGGCGTTGTGCAGGTCACGCTGACTGAGGACCAGATCAACAGCAGCTACCGCGTGCAGAACATCCGCCGTGTGCGCATCACTGAGATGACGATCGACCTGCAGCCCGGCCAGATCGTCGTGCTGAGCACCTGGGAAACGCTGCGCACCGATGACAGCGTCCAGGTTGAGACGACCATCATCCCGATCCTGAGCGACGGCATGCTGACCTTCGCCATCGACAGCGTCAGCGTCGGCGCGACGGAAGCTGACCCGGCTCTGCTGGAACAGATCAACAACGCACTGGCGAGTTCCTGGCGGGCCTTCTGGCGGGCGCAGGTGAACCGGGGCACGGTGATCGGCATCAGCATCACCGATGATCTGCTGACGTATACATCGCAGCTCCCACGCGGCGGCTAGTGCCAAACATGGCAGATTTTGCGGGGTGCTCCGGACGGGGCACCCTTTTGCGTTAGAAAATGCAAATCTTACGCGGGACTTTTTCCGCAGCCGATAGGCTGAACTATAATGGCACTGTGGTGCTCGCGGGATGGGGTTATGGCAGAGTATGGAAATCGGCGCAGTCGTCAACGGGCAGTACACGGTGATCGAGCATATTGGACGCGGCGGCATGGCGGATGTCTGGTCGGCGCGGGACATGCGACTGCGGCGTCTGGTGGCCATCAAGACCATTGCGCGGGGGTTATCCAGCGAGATTGACCCTGTCGCCCTGTTCGAACGCGAGGCACGCACCATCGCCCAGATGGAGCACCCCCACATCCTGCCCATCTATGACTTTGGCGAATACGAAGGCAGCCTGTATATCGCCATGCGCTATATGACCGGCGGCAGCCTCGAAGACGTGCTGCAGCGCGGTGCCATGGCCCCGGCGGATGCGCTCCGCATGGGGCAATCTGTGGCGCAGGCGATGGATTACGCCCATAGCAACAAGGTCGTTCACCTTGATCTGAAGCCGCCCAACATCCTGCTTGACAGCCAGCAGATGCCTTATCTGGCCGATTTCGGGCTGGCGACGGCGCTTGACCCGGAGGGCCGGGCGCGCAATCCTGGCTCAGGGACGCTGCTGTACATGGCCCCGGAACAGCTCACAGCGGATGTGATCGATCGGCGCGCTGATATCTACAGCTTCTGCATCATGCTGTTCCATATGTTTACAGGGCAGCTACCATTCGAGGGGACGTCGCCGCTGGCGATCCGGCAGTTGCAGCACAAGGACGAGCTGCCGCCCGTCGAGCATTTCGACCCTGATCTGCCGCCCACGCTGACGGACATCCTGCGCCTGGGGACCTCCATCGAGCCGTCGCGTCGCCCACCCACCCTGGTCGACATCATGGGGCGGCTGCGCGAGGCCCTGTTCGCCACCCCGGCGGTCGTCGCAGCGGGGAGCGTCGAAGGCGATGTTGGTCTGATCGACAGCGATTATCTCGTCGATACGGATAAGGCTATCGCCGCCGGTGATAGCGAACTGCTGGAAGCCGTCGATATTTACAGCCGAGCGCGGCACGCCTGGGCAGGTGGCCTGGGACGCTTCGTACTGAGCCTGTCGCACTATCTGCTGATGGCGCAGTACTACTACGATGCGGAAGCGTATGGCCTCACGCTGGATGAGGCCGGCACACAGATGCTGCTGCGCGGTGCCCTGGAATACGATGTCGATGTTGAGGTGTGGTGGCAGCGCCTGGATGACGACAGCCGCCGGCTGGTCTGCCTGCACACGATCCGCAGCGGCACGGCACCGGCGCGCATCCGGGCGCTGTATCGCCTGGAGACGCTGCCCGACGACGAGCAGCGACCGGTCATTCCCCGGCTGGTGGGGCAAGCGCTGGAAGTCGAGCGCGACCCGACAGCCCGCATTGCGGCGCTGCGCGTGCTGGGGACGCGCTCGTGGTTGGTCAAGCGCAATCAGTCGTTCGAGATTCAGACGCAGTTCCGGGGCCGGATGCTGACGACCATGACGCGCTTCGGCCTGCTGCTGACGTCGCCGACGCACTGGATCGAGGCGGTTTACGACGTCGAGATTGACCTGCTGGTCGCGGAGCAGGCGCTGGACGATGAAGATGAGGATGTATCCGAGTTTGCCGCGCGTACTGTCGGTCGGATGCGCTCACTGACCGGGCTGCGGCACCTGGCGAACGCGCAGCGTGAAGGCCGACCCGGGGCACTGCGGGCGCTGGCGCTTGTTCGCGATGAAGCGCCTTCGCTGCCGGATGTGGTCGCACCGCAGGCGCGGCTCTACGCCTGGTTGACGAACACCGTCCGCCGCCTGACGGACAACCCATTAGAAGCGGTGCTGCGCTATCTGCTCGCACTGCTCGGCGCGTGGATCGGTATGGGGCAGCAGGTCTACAACACGTATCTGACGCTGAATATCTTCTCATTGCAGCGCTGGTCGGATACGCTGGGCTTCGGCCTGATGTTCGCCGTAGTGACGGCGCTGGTCGTTTTCGTCGGCGATGAGCTGTCGCGGCGGCTGCGCGGCTTCTGGCCGTGGTGGGCGCGGATGGCGCTGTTTGGCACGCTGGGCGTGGTGCTGGGCTTCGTCGCGTGGTTCATGTATCAGTTGTTGTTCCTGTATTACACGCCACCGGCCAATCTGGCACTGATTGCCGGGATCGGGCTGGCGCTGGGCTACGTCCTGGCGGCGCTGCTGAACCTGCGGGCGTGGGTCGCTGTGCCGCTGGCCGCCCTGCTGACGTGGCTGCCGTTGTACGCCATCTACGCCAGTTTCTACGAAGCGGAATCGTTCAATGTGGCCTGGGCCGCGCCGTTGGGGCTGCTCGTCGGCCTGGGGATTGGCTATGCCGCCTATGCGGAGTCGCACCGCTACGATCCGGCATCCCGCCAGCGACCGGGCTGGCGTGGTGTCATCCTGATGACGGTGCTGGGTGGCCTGGGCGGGGCGGCGCTGTGGATGTTCTACGGCATACTGTATCAGGCGCAGTTCAACGGCCAGCCGATTACCTGGGAAGGGGTGGCCGCGCTGTTCCTGCTGCCGATGCTGGCCGGGGCGATCATGGGGTACGGCATGCCGGACCGGCGTTCTTTCGGCTATGTGGCGGCGCTCGTGGCCGTCAGCGCTGGCTTGTATGCGATGGCGGGCTGGCAGTTCCTGAATCATAGCTTCACTGTGCCAACGGCGGATCTCATGCCGGTGTCGCTGCGCTACTACGACGGGATACCGCTGGCACCGATGCCAGACGACGTGACCGCCATCCTGTACTTCGACCTCAGCGGCATATACAACGACCAGACCGGCATGATCTTCACGGTGTCGCTGCCGCTGGCGTTTCTGGTTGCGCTGGGGGCGTATTTGCCGCAGCTCGTGCGCGGCTGGTGGCAGACGATCGGCGCGCCGCGTCAGGCGCATGAGCGCGGCGCATGGCTGAGCGTGGCTTTGGGCTATATGCTGTTCACGACGGCGGTAATCAGCGTGTTCGCTATCTTCTCCTTACATGCCGATCCGATCTGGGCGATCAGCGCGAGCGTGTGGGGCTTCCTGACGTTCATCGCGGCGCTGGCGACGTGGCGCTGGGCGCTGTGGGGCGTGCGTGCTCTGCTGGCACTGGCGACCCTGGCGCTGGTGGGCGGATTCATCCTGGATGCGCGCATTATCTGGTCGAGCTTACAGGAGGGCATCGCGCCAGAGCTGTTCCTGCCGCAGTCTACGCTGATCTGGCTGACCTTCGGCCTGTGGTTGGCGGCACTAACCTGGGCAATCTGGCGGCGTAAGCTGTGGGGTGGCATCGGCCTCGTGGCATTGATGGCCGTCTGGTGGGTGGTGGCGCTCTTCGGCCCGGTGCAGGAGAGTTACGCGGCGCTGGCCGTGTGTCATGTGGCGCTGCTGGCGTATACGCTGCAGCCGGTATGGGATCAGTTTGAGGCGGAGCGCTTCCGGTTCGCGCAGGAAAGACGCTCGCGGATTCCGGTTATGGCGTCGGTGGCTGGGCCGGTTACGGTGCCGGTGGCTGCGCCGGTTACGGTGCCGGTGGCTGCGCCGGTTACGGTGCCGGTGGCTGCGCCGGATGCCCCCATCGTGCCGACCGGAATACCACAGCGTTCCGATCTGCCGCTGATGGTCCCGCTGGCGGGCGTACCGGCTGCGGAGGCAGGCCCGCCGGTCACCGTACCGGTGGCGTCGCCGGTAGATGATCAGGTGCCGGAGGTATCAGAAGGTGTGCCAGCGACGGTCCCGATACCATCGCCTGAGGACATGGACGAAACCGAGCAGAGACCCGGCGCGAAACCTGCGATGATGCCACCAGATGAAGAATCGAGCGCGCCGGTCATCAAGTTTGATCTGGTTGGCAATCTGGATACCGACCCGGAGCCGGACGGTCGCCCGGAGCAGAACCGCCCTACAGAAGTCGATCCGCAGCGTTACCCGGGCCAGAACGATGAAACCGCCGCGCCAGTCATCAAGCTTGATCTGGGCAGCCTGTCGCCCGAGGAGGGCATGAACACGCGCCCGCCGATGCGCTTCTTCGATGAAACGGACGCGCCTGTCATCCGGCTGGAGAATGACGTCTTCGACCCGAACAAACCAGGGCGTACCGAGATCGACCCGCAGCATGGTCGCCGTCAGGATGAGGGCCAACCGTCGCCGGACGCGACATCGAATGACGAGGAATCGCGCGAGGAATCGCGCGAAGAATCAGACGAGGACGCCTGAAAACTCTCTGACGCTATCACACCTGAGAGTACAGACGCCCGCCGAACTCGCTGACGAGCTGGTTATCGAGTTCATCCGCGTAGGCGCTGATCTGTGAAATGATGAAGTTCGCCTCGTTAGCGTCGAGGCCCGCCAGTGGCCGTTCTGTGAAGATGTAGATCACATCCAGGTAGACCCCCAGCGATGCGTTCGTCAGCGAGAGGTTGAGTTCCAGCAGGCGGCGATAAAGCGGCAGCAGGTGGGTCGGCGGCAGATGCAGAATCGGCGCTACGACCTGAAAGTATTCGCGGTCTTCTGTCTGGGAGACATAGACTTCGATCATGGCGGAGCCGCGCTGGAACTTCCAGGCGTAGCCGTGGCGGGCGGGCATGCGCGCCTGCGCCGGGTCGAGGCCGATGGATTGCAGAATGCTCTCGACAGTCTGCGCGTTCTGCTCGATTGTGATGCTGCGTGGGTTCTGGCGACGTCCGAAGACCATGCGCATCTCTCCAGTGCTCCAGGTGGATCAAATCAAAGGGTCAGACCTGCTCGTTGATGGGGCGGGTCACATCGTAGCCGCAGCGCAGGCAGTAATCCTCATAGGTGCCGATGCGCGCGCCGCAGTGTGGGCAAGGCGCGGCCTGTTCGTCACCATAGAGGCTGGCGGTCTGCTCCTGACGTGTGCGCGGCCTGTTTTCAAACTGTGGCAGCACTGTGCCGCAGGTTTCGCAGTAGTAGGCACCGTAATTCGATGCCTGGCTCAGTGCGCCGCAGGACTGGCACAGGACTGCATTGCTGGTGGTCGCCTGCTCGCGCTGATAGAAGGCCAGACAGCGCTGAATCATAAAGGTGTGCAGGCCGTAGACCGTGTTGTTAGTGCGGCTGACGTTGCGCGTCAGCATGCCGACGAGGACGCCCTGCGCGTCGTAGATGGGCGCGCCCCCCGCATCTATCGTTTCGGGTGTGATGAGCGTCGGGAACCAGTGATCGGCCATCTGGTGCTGCGTGCGCCGTCGCTTGCTGCGGATCGTACGCCCACCATGCAGCAGCGCGACAATGAGCGCCTCCGGCGGGATGGCATCCGTCTGGCTGAAGATCGGCAGCGTCGGCACCTGGACGGGCACCTTTACCAGCGCGAGATCGTAGACGGGGAAGGCGCGCACGACGTGGCCGTTGAACTGCTGGCCGGAAGGCAGCGCGACGGTGACCTTTGTCTGCTCGCGAACGACGTTGCGTGCGGTGGCGACCAGCCCATTCTGCGTCAGAAAGAAGCCGCTGCCATCGCCATTAGGCCCACCCCAGACGCCGACAAAGCGCGTGTCGCCGCTAATGCGATTGGTCAGCTGTGGGTTGGGGGGCGGCGTCTGCGGGCCGATCGTGTAGCCGCCGGTGTTTGCCAGGGTATCCTGCATGGGTGGCATACGCTCCGTAGGGCCGCTGCCCTGGTAGTCGTCGCGCATATCAGAGGCGGATTGGCCGCTGAGGGGTGGCATGGAGCCGAGCGGCGCTGGCGGCTGGTTCTGCCAGTAGTTCAGGCGCTGCTGAACGTCGGCGTTACCGGGATCAGCGGCCAGAGCCTGACGATAGCAATCTACCCTGAAAGCGACATCTTCGCGGGTTTCCGCCAGCCACATGAGCGCAACGGCGCGCAGGGGGCCGCTGATGGTATCGTCGTTCAGGCCGATCCGCAGCAGGCGAGCGCCTTCGCCATGCTGGCCGTTCTGGATGGCCTGGATGCCTTGTTCAATCGTTTGCCGTGACATGCCTTCGCCTGTGCTGCGTGTATCTATTCGCATTATAGGGGATTTCAGCGGCGCGTGCTCAGATTGGGCCGGGCGTGCTGCTCATTCAATGCGGACGCTTTCGAGATCGCTGTCCATTTGCTCTGGCAGGGGCACGACCTGGAACCAGGTATTGCCCGGTTTGAACGGCAGCGGTGCGCCGTCCGGCGTCACCAGCGAGAGCAATTCTGGTCGCGTGGGGCGCTGCCAGCGCGCTTCATAGCGCAGGCCATCGCGCAGCAGGACGGCTTCGCCCTCCGGCCAGAGGGTGATCTGCGCGCTCCAGTGGATTGTATCCTGCCACTGGCTCTCGACGATGTCGGTCAGGTAGTGGCCGACATACACGATGACCACGTTGGCGGCGCGTACGGGTGCCTCCAGATTAGCGTCAAAGTGGGGCTGGCCGTCGGTCAGGCGCTGGTAGAGGCCGAGATCAGAGTCATAGACCCACTCGGCGGTGGTGGTGCGGTAACGCACCTGAGCATAGGTGCCGCTGCCGACAGCCGGTGGCGGCGTCTCGCTGAAGGTCATGCCGGTCAGATCAGGCCGCTGATTGTGGCCCTCCGCAGCGGCGCGCTCCCACAGCGCCTGGATATCAACAAAGAGGTTGTGCGGCACCGGCAGCGTTGGATCACGGGCGTAGATGGGCGGGCCGATCAGGACGCCTTTGTAGGCGCGCTCGACAAAATCGGATGGTGGGATGAAACCAGGCGGCCCCACAACATCAACTTCGGCGCGGCACGGGTCCGGGTCGTCGCGGGTGGCGCACAGCCACTCGGTGACCTGCTCGCTGCCGTAGATGCGCTTATCCACGCCGATGCTGGCCCCGGCGAACGCCAGCAGACCCTGATACATGGGCACCAGCTCGTAATCGATCAGGCGGGCACTGCGGATGCTGCCGACGCGGCGCGGGGCCTCACCGTAGAATATCGCGCTGAAGCGGGTGATGCCGGCCTCTGTGTAGTGCTCATAGACCAGATCGGCCTGGCCGATGCCGGCCTGCGGTCGCACGAGCGCGGGCGAATTGCTGACTTTGACGACAATTGGGCGGCGGTCCAGGGTGGCCGGGTCGCTGACGGGCAGGCCGGTCAGCGGGTTGATGTCTTGCGGGTAGATCCCCGGCGCGATGTGGTTGGGCGGGGCGTCGGGGGTGGTAGTGGCCTGGGCGGTGATGTCCTGGTCGGCAGCGTCCTGGGCATGGATCGGCCACAGCGCGCCCATAATCAGCAGACTCGCCAGTACCAGTACGGCGACCATCCGGCCCCGGATCGTCAGCAGTACACGCGGCGTGGGACGCAACAGGGCGCGGCGAGGTGCGGCGGCGGGTGGCTTCAACATCAATTGTTCCCCTCGGAAACATGCCTTAGAATAGGGTCGTCAGCCGCTGTTTAAAACGCAGTGCGCCGACGTGCCTATGATGTGCGGTAAGTGGCTCAATCGTCAAGCGACACGCAGATCGTCCGTAGGTTGAACGCTGTTCAGACGGCCAAACCGGGCGAAAACAGCGAAAAATCGTGAGGTTTGGCGCTTGTTGACGCGCTACCCTCACGCGGCTATAATCGGCTTTATGTCTGAAGCGCCTGTATCAAAGGCAGACGAAGAACGCTAAAGCCGAGCGGCCACCCTCCAGATGATGGCTGCATCTATACGCTGGCGATTGACAAAACGCCCGTTCATCACGATCTGGTGAAACCAGGGGGCATCAATGCCACTTCAGGGTAATATTGCGGATTTCAGTACAACTCAGCTCCTCAATCTGATGAACCTGTCCCGACGGACAGGGTTATTGACGATCTTTGAGGGCGTTCCCACGAACGAACGCGACGCCATGAACAAACCCAAGATGGCACCGGGTGCGGAGCGTGCGAGGGTTGCGTTCAACAAGGGGAAGCTGGTCTATGCAGAGCTATCGGGCCAGGATAGCGGGCTGGTTGCGGTGCTGAACCGCGCCGGTAAGCTGACCAATGAGCAGGCCCGCGTCCTGCGCGAGCGGGCAAAAGGGACGTCAGATAAAGCGCTGGCCATGCGGCTGATCGGTGCGCGGTACGTCACCCAGGCGGATATTGTCAACTGCATCAAGCAGCACATCCTGGATGTCGTCTACAATCTGATGGTGTGGACGGACGGGCCGTTCCGGTTTGATGACAATACACTGCCCGCCAGAGACAGCATCCTCGTCCCGATTGATCTGGAACCGGTCATCATTGAGGGGGCCAAGCGCATCCGCGATGAGGCCAAGATTCACGAAGTCATCCCGAATATGGACGTCTCGCTGCGCTTCCCGAAGAATGCACGCGAGAAGTTCAAAGGTGTGCATCTGGGCGTCGATGACTGGAAAGTGGTGTCTTACGTGAACCCGCGTAACCCACTGCGCCAGATCATGAAGAAGCTCAATATGTCTGAGATGCAGATCAAGAAGATCGTGTATGTACTGCATCAGGCCGGGCTGGTTGAGATCGTCCAGCCGGAGCCGGTTGCACCTGCGCCGACGGGTCGTGCGCGGGCGCGCAAGGCCAAACAGCCCGATAAGAAGGTGGTACTGAGTTTGATCGACAAGCTGAAAAGCCTGTGAACGGGCCGGTTCATGATGTGCTGTTGGCATCCTGCGGGGGTTGGTCTGCGGACCAGCCGGGCGTATTCCTACCCGTAGGGGCGGCGGTCCAGCCTGGCCAGCCATACCCCTTGTTGATGAGGGTGAATCTGATTGCCGGATTTATCATGTCGAGAGAAGCCAGGGATCATGCAAACAGTTAAGATGGTCATCACCGGGCCGTTTAGCTCGGGTAAAACAGAGTTCATCCGTTCCATCAGTGAGATTGACGTCGTCAGCACCGATCGCGAAATACGTGCCGACAGTGCGGAACGCGCGGAGAAGGATCAGACGACGGTCGCGATGGACTTCGGACGTATCACCGTCGATGACGACCTGACACTGTACCTGTTCGGTACGCCGGGCCAACGGCGCTTCGACTTCATGTGGGAGATCCTGGCAGAAGGCATGTTGGGCTTTATCGTGATGGTCGACAGCTCCAAGCCGGAGACATTCCGCGAGGCGAAAAGCATCCTCGGCACCTTCCGCGCTTATGCGTCGACGCCGTATGTGGTCGCCGCCAATAAGCAGGATCACCCGGATGCCTGGACGCCGGATGATCTGCGCATTGCACTGCGGATCGAACCGGAAGTCAAACTGCTGCCGTGTGTCGCTAAAGATAAAGACAGCGTCCGCAATGTGCTGCTGGAACTGCTGTACACCATCCTGGAAGAGATGGAAAACTAAGCCCGGGCCAGGCTGATTCCTGGCCGGTCGCACGCGGAAACGGCTTATCACATACTTGCACGCTCAGGACGGGTGCAGTGCCCACGCTGGTAACTGAACAAGGGATTGTCCACTATGAAGCATACGGGCGGGGACGCCCGGTTATTTTGCTACATGGCTGGCTCGGTTCCTGGGCGTTATGGCGCGAAACCATCGAAGAACTTGGCAAGCATTACCGCACTTATGCCCTCGATTTTTTCGGCTTTGGCGAATCTATGGAACGCAGCGCTGATTTTAAAGTTTCGACTTATGTCGAGCTGGTCAGTCAGTTCATGGATAAGCTGGGCATCGTCAAGGCACCGCTGGTTGGTCACAGCATGGGCGGTACTGTCGCCCTGAGTATGGCTGCTCGCTATCCTGAAAAAGTCGTCAAGGTCGCTGTGATCGGGTCGCCCATACAGGGGAAATCGCTCAATTTCATCCTGCGCATGTCCGGGTATCGGGGCATCGCGCATATGGCGTATAACCTGCCCTTCGTGCTGGATATGTTTCTGCTGGCGCTGACGCGCTTCGGCTCGCGAGATGGGGCCAGGGTGCACCGGATGGTCAAGTCCGATGCGTCGCGCGTGGCGCTGGAGCCATTCTTCCAGAGCATCGGCACACTGCGCGATACGGACCTGACAGGGCAATTAGAGACGCTCAAAGTGCCGATCCTGGGGATGTATGGCAAGCGCGATCTGATCGTACACCCCAATCAGTCGCAGGTGCTGCGCGCACACGCGCCGGATGTCCAGGAGGCGTGGTTCGACGATGCCGGACACTTCATCATGATCGATCGGCCGGATCGCTTCGTCGAGACGCTCAACGCGTTTTTGCAGCGTGGCACGCAGAACGGCGCTGCATCTGCGCGTCCCTGACGCGGCCGATACCCGATAGCAGCTTCTCAATTGCGCAAAACCCCCATGCCGGATACCATGACGTAAAGATTACATGCTGGTCGTGCGTGCCTGCAGGTGAGAGGGACCTTTATGTACCGCTATATTATTGAAGATCATCATCCCGTGCCGCCGTTTAATGAGCGCGCCTCGCTGTTGACGATAGGCACGCGACCGCTCAAGCTGCATCAGGAAGAATTATTCGCGGCGATATTCGGCAATGATGTTGAACTGCGTGGCATCCTCTCATCGGAAGCAGAACTGCCGGTCGTGCGCGGCGAGGCCATCGTCTACAGGGATAACCTGTGGTTCGATCGGGAGTTCTTCGAGACGTTCATCAAGCAGGCGCGGGCGTCGGGGCGGGCGTGTCAGGCGGCTTTTTCCGCTGATGATAAAGCCTTCAGGACGTATGTGCTGCCACTGGCGCAGGATGTGGTGCCCGGGAAGGCAGCCGATGGTCAGCCGGTGTATCTGCTGCAATTATGGTACTTCCCTAGCGATTACACGCCGGATATACAGCCGGTGGTGATCAGCAGTGAGGCGCATGAGATCGGCTTTTACAGTGTGCCGGATTTCATGACGATGAATCAAGGCGATCTGACGCACTACGCGCCGATGCGCGCCGTGATGTCGATTGAGACGTGGGTCCACGTTTATTTTGCCAGCATCATCTTCAGCAATTTTGCGCGCGCAGGACGCCTCGACCGGCAGATTGACCGCAGCGCATTCGCCATTCTGAAGCTGTTGTGGCACGCCATCAAAGAGCAGAAACAGCTTTTGCAGGCGGGCGGGGCGGTCGAAGTCGGCAAAGGCTGTTCGATCAACCCGTCGGCGATCATCACCGGGCCGACGACGATCGGCGATAACGTCAGCATCGGGGCGGGCGCGGTCATCGATAACTGCACAATTGGCGATAATGTCACGATTGACGCGGGCTGTGTGCTGTTTCAGAGCACGGTGGGTGACGGCTGCTTCCTGCCGTTCAGGGCTTCGTTGTATCTGACGGCGTTGATGGAAAACGTCATCGTGGCGCAGAATACCTGCCTGCAGATGTGCGTCATTGGACGACGCAGCTTTATCGGGGCGGGGAATACCTTCACGGATTTTAATCTGCTGGCGCAGAAGCCTATTCGCGCGGTTGACCGCGATGGGCGACTGCGCGACGTGGGGCAGATCGTGCTGGGCGGTGCGGTCGGGCATAACTGTCGCATCGGCTCCGGCATGGTGATCTTCCCGGGGCGCATGATCGAAAGTGACGTGGTGCTGATCGCCGGTGCTGATCGCCGGGTGATCGAGTACAGCGTCACCTACGAAGAGAGCGATCATCTGAGCCGACCCGGTGGCGATGTCCACAAGCGATTTTATCCACGGCCCAATGAGGAACCGGACGAAGTCGAAATCTGGGAGTAGCCCTCTGACGCGCAATCTGGATCCAACGATAAACTGCTCACCTCAAATGGGCTGATTGATCGTACAATCAAAACAGCACCCAATGTCAGCGAAACGAGCTATCCATGCCTGATATGAACGCCACCGAAGCGACGTTCGCTTTCATCATTCATCCGATACAGATCAAAAAAGATGTGGCTCGCAAGTTCCCGTTGTTGGGGAAAGTGCTGCCGGAGCCTGTCATCAATTATGCGTCGCGCTTCTTCCCGCCGCTGTACATCAGCGAGATTACTGATATTCAGTCGCAGCACACCGGGCAAAAGATACGCGGCTGGTTCCTGGCGGTGCCCTACACCCCGCCGACCATGCTGGCGCTGCCTGTCGAGACGGTCTATCGCAAGATCGTCGCGACCGGGCGCAAGGCGGAGGCGCTGGGGGCGCGGACGCTGGGCCTGGGCGCGTATAACAGCGTCGTCGGTGATGCTGGCGTCAGCATCGCGCAGCGCCTGGATATCGCCGTCACCACAGGCGACAGCTACACGGTCGCCATTGCCATTGAGGCGCTCATGGAGGCCGCTGAGCACATGAAAATCGATCCTGCACAGGCGACGGTGGCCGTCGTCGGGGCGACGGGGGCCATCGGCAAGGCCTGCGCGCAACTGCTGGCTCGGCGCGTCGGTCGGCTGATCGTCGTCGGACGGCGGGCAGATGCAACAGCCCAGGTACGCGAAGTGTGCGAAGGTCATCAGGCGCAGGTCAGCGACAGCACCCGGATCAGCGATATTTACGCGGCTGATCTGGTGCTGACCGTCACCAGCGCGGTTGATGCCGTCATCGAACCACAACACCTGAAGCCGGGCGCAGTCGTACTCGACGTGGCGCGCCCGCGTGATGTCTCGCGTCGGGTGGCGCAGGAACGTGACGATGTGCTGGTTATCGAGGGCGGCATGGTGGAAGTGCCCGGCGAGCAGGCTGATTTTCACTTCAACTTCGGCTTTCCGCCGCGCAAAGCGTTCGCCTGCATGGCGGAGACGATGGCGCTCGCTATGGAGGGCATCTTTGAGGATTATACGGTCGGGCGTGAACTGGAACTGTGGCGCATTGAGCAGATCAGCCAGATCGCGCGTAAACACGGCTTCCGGCTGAGTGGATTACGCAGTTTTGAGCATGCCGTCACGCCGGAGACGATCAGTGCTGTGCGCGAACGTGCGATCCACGCACGCAAACGCTGGTCGCCCGCGTACTGAAGCGGCGTACTGAAGCCTCGTACTGAAGCGGCGCACACAGGCAACCATTGATCAAGCTGGAAATGAGGTAAAACGCTACGATGACCCCCGAAGAAACCCGCGAAGCCAAGGTCGAGGCGATCACCGCAGCACTGTTGATGCTCCTGTTTGCCGTTTTCCTGCTGAGTAATGTGGGGGACTCCCTCGTCATGACGCTGGCGGGTGTGGTGCTGCTGGGCAGCGGCGTCTATCAGACGACGCGCGGCTGGCATGTCAGCCTGCTGACGTGGCTGCTCGGCATCATCTTTCTGCTGGGTGGGATTGGTGTGCGTGTATTCCTGGTAGCCTGGTTGCAGATCAACTGGGTGGCGATCGCGCTGGCGGCGATTGGCCTGTGGCTGCTCGTCACCAATCTGCGCCGCCGCCCCTGAATCTGCGCACAGACAGTAGATCGCACTTTCGGCTGTGCCGCCCCCTTTCAGCCGCGACGCAGCGTAAGCTGGTCGAGCGCATCGCCCTGAACCGTGTAGGCTTGCCCAAAGCCGACGACAAGCGAACCCTCTGTGGGTGCCAGCCTGAACATTTTGAAATCGCTGAAGCCCCGTACAAGCTTGAAGAAATCGCCAAAACGCTCTTCGTAGCGTGCGGCGGCGTCCGGCCAATCGTCGCTTTCACGCTGTAGCAGTTCAACGCGGCATGAAAAGGTCAAGCGGTGGCGGGCGAAAATCTGCGGCGTTTCCGCTTCATCGGCGATCAGCATGAGGCTGGCCTGCCCTGTGCGCAGCAGATTATCGGTATGCTGTGACAGTGTGCTGATGAAGATGTAGAAGTTCTTGTCGCTATCGACGGCAAAGGGCGCGTAACTGGCCAGTGGTGATCCGTCGGCGTTGATTGTCGCTAACATGATGCTCTGCTGTCTGGTCAGCAAGTCCTGGTAAATCGCCTGTGCTTTGGCGATCGCCTCCGCGTCGCTTTGAGGTGATCCGGCTTGTTTTTGTTCGCTCATTTTGTGTCCTCGTCCCTGGTCCTGATCGATGTGGTGTCGCCGGCAGATGTGGATGTGGGCGGCGATCATTAGTGCGATTTTAGCACACGTGCGGCGCGCGCTGTGCCGATTGAAAAGTCGCTGGATGGGTCAGGTCTGAGCGGCGCATGATGACAGATGAAGGGTGCCGCCTGGGCCTGTAGTGTGTTTGTTTGCTTCTCCTAACAACGACATACTTTATATGCGCCGCCCTGATTCTTGGTGTATGATAACCTTGTTGAAACAAATCATAAGCCGGAGACCGCCAATCTGTTTGGCGGGCACGTTTTTTGAAACCGATTCGTTACATGAATGTTCCCCAGCGGAATGAGGGCGCGTTATGAGCAAAGGACGTATTCTCGTTGTTGAAGACGAGGTCGATATTGCGAACATGCTGCGCATCTACTTCAACGGGCAGGGCTACACAATGGAGCTGGCGCACAAAGGCGCCGACGCCCTGGCCAGTACGCGCAAGCAGCTCCCAAATTTGATTATCCTGGATATTAACCTGCCAGATATGAGCGGCTATGACGTCTGCCGCGATCTGCGCACGACCACGCGTACCAGTCACATCCCGATTATCTTCCTCACACAGAAGGATGAACGCAGCGACAAAATCGCCGGGCTGGAACTGGGCGCAGACGACTATGTCACCAAGCCTTTCGACATTGAGGAGCTGAAGCTGCGCGTGCAGAACGCCATCGCAGCCAGCGCACGTCAGAAGAATGTGCATCCGGTGACGAACCTGCCTACCGGCAGTCTGATCGAAGAGCACCTGCGCGGCCTGATGCGGCAGTCACGCTCCTGGGCGTATGTGGATATCAAGCTGCAGCACTTCGACACCTTCTCCGAGGTGTATGGCTGGGCCGCCGGTGATGAGGTGCTGCGCTTCGCGGCGCTGCTGATCGGCGAGGTGATTGATCAACACGGGACGCCGGACGATTATGCCGGGCATCCGGGCCGCGATAACTTCATCATCATCACGCATACGGATGATCTGGAGAAGATGACGGCGGCGCTGGTCAAGCGCTTTGCGGAAGACATCCAGCAGCATTATTCGTTCATCGACCGCGAACGGGGTTATATGCTCGTGCCGGATGCTGGCGGCGAGCAGAAAGTGCCCCTGATGAACGTTGCGGTTGGCTCGGTATCGACGCGCACGCATCAGTTCAGCGATATCCGTGAGATTACCGAACTCGCGGCGGAAAGCCGCCGACGGGGGATCTCCGGCGATGACCTGACCAGCGACACCGATGATAACATCCTGACCGCCTGGTGACCGTTGGGGTGCGCAGTGGCGGCGCGCTCGGTCGGACAGGTGAGGCAAGCCGCCAACGCTCTGTGCTAGTCTAGCAGGACAAAGCCGCTATGCTCAGTTTCGCGATCTTTGCCATTCTTATCGGCCTCGTGACGATTATCGGGGTCTATCTGTGGTCGTGGCAGCGCGCCCGACTGGCACCGGAAATGGTCGCCGACGAATTGATGACGGCGATCCCGGTTGCGCCAGAAGACGGGACTTCGGCGGTGCTGGTGACGACGGCGCACGGGCGCGTCATCCATGTGAATGAAATTGCCCGCCTGTGGCTGAACGTCGAGGCCGGCCTGCCTGATGTGGAGTACATCATGCGGCTGGCGCAGCCGTCGGATAACTTCCTCGGTCTGCTGACGAAGGAGCGCCGCGCGGCGTTCCGCATTGGTGATCGCTGGCTGGATGCGACCTCGCATCGCGTGCCGGGCGTGGACGGACTGCGGACGGTGGTCGTCATGCGCGAGCTGGAATCCGGCGGGCCGGTGGCGCAGCCGGTGAGCATGACGCAGGCCATCCAGATTATTGACAGGATCGGCGAGACCATCACGGCGGATATGTCGCTGAATCAGGTGGCGCAGGTGCTGCTCGAAGTGCTCAAGCAGACTGTTGGCTGCGATGCTGGCGAGATCTGCCTGTGGGATGCCCCGCGCAACTTCCTTGATCAGCGGGGCTGGCTGGGTGATACGCGGTATCTGCTGACACTGGCCGAGATGGGCGGCGGTTATGAACCGGGTCAGGGTGTGGCTGGCTGGATTGCCCAGCATCGGCGACCGGTGCTCATCCACGGGCGACATGATCCGATCAGCGTGCAGACCATGTTGGATGATAACCCCTATACGAGCGTCGTGGCGGTGCCGCTGACGCTCAATGAGCAGTTCCTGGGGACGCTCAGCCTGTTCAGTTATACGCCGGGACGTTACAACGACGGCCACATCGCGCTGTTGGATGCGGTCACGCGGGCGATCAGCCTGGCGATTTATAACGCGCAGATCTACGCACGACAGGGAGACCGCATCAAAGATATCGCCAGCCTGCAGGCGATCGCCGAAAAGAGCAAGAATACCGACGACGCATCTGTCGTCTTTGCAGAGCTGAACCAGCGCATCGCAGAGCTGATGAATGCCGACATGTGCGGTATTTTCCTGCATGATGCACGCAAGGGCCTGCTGGTGCCGCAACTGCCGTTCCATGGGCTGCCGAACCACGTCGCGCAGATGATCATCATCACGCTGACGCCTGGCTCGCAGCAGATGGATATCTGGGAGAATCAGCCCTACTGGCTGACCAACGACGCCATCGATGAACCGCTCATCGAGGAGATGAACTTCAAGCCGCTGGTCGAGGTGGCAGGTATCCACAATACGGGCTTCTTCCCGCTGCAGATCGGCGGCGACCGCATCGGCATGCTGGCGATCAGTAACCTGCAATCCGGCCAGTTCACGCCGAGCGATGTGCAGAGCCTGGTCGTGCTGGCGACGCAGGCGGCCATCGTGGTCGAGAACCTGCGTCTGCGTGCTGAAGAGCGCCGCATCGACCGCGAGCTGGATGGTCTGCAGGAGATGACCTTCGCGCTGCAGGCGCTCAGCCAGGGGGAGCGCTTCTTCGCAGAGATTAACGAACGCTACGCCCGGTTGCTCGGCGTGGAGATGTGCGGCATCCTCACCTACGACGAGGAAGCCGAGGCGCTCGTATCGCAGCCGCCGTTCTACGGTGTGCCGGATGAGATCATACGGCATTACCGCATCCCGCTGCCGCCAGGCTCCGTTATGGAAGAAGTCTGGACGGAATCCGACGTGTGGTACAGCAACCGCGTCAGCAGCGACCCGCTCGTCTATGAAGCCGGGCTGGATGGTCTGGCGGAACTCGTCGGGGTGCGGCAGACCATGCTCGCCCTGATGGTCTCCAGTGGGCGACGGATTGGCATTATGCAGGCCAGCAACAAGCGCGACAGCACCGACTTCGACGAAGACGATGCGCGACTGGCGCGCATTTTTGCGACACAGGCCAGCGCCATTATCGAGAATGCCCGGCTGTATCAGGAAATTCAGCGGCGTGCAGAACAGGCGGAGACGCTGCGCCGCGTTGCGGAGATGGCCTCGTCTGTGTTGACGACTGACCAGACCTTCCAACCGGTACTGGGTGAGATCGCCCGGTTCATGAAGAGCACTTACGTCGCGATCAGCGTGCTTGATCAGACGACGAACAGCCTGATCAACTATCCGCGCTGGGTGTACGGCATCCGGCAGATGGAGCCGATTATCTACGATATCACCCAGCCCGGCTTTGAGCACAGCGTCGCGCTATCGGGGCGGACGTTCCTCAGCAATGATGTCCGCAGCGATCGTCGGGTGCTGCCCGCGTATCAGCGCGTGGCGGAGCGCTACGGCCTGCATAACGTGGTCATGGTGCCGCTGCTCGTCGGCGACCGCAATCTGGGCGAACTGGCGGTGGCCAACCGTGAGGACGGTGATTATTTCGATGAAGATGTGCAGTCACTACGGGCTGTCGCCTCGCAGATTTCCGCGGCGGTCGAGCGACTGCTGCTTTATGAAGCGACCGGCGACAATCTGCGCAGGCGCGTTCAGGAGCTGGACGCGATCGCCCGCGTCAGTAATGAGCTGACGTCAACGGTCGCGCTGGATCGCATTCTTGAGACGATCTGCAATGAGGTGCGGCAGGCGACAGACGCCGACGGCGCAACGGTCATCCTGCTGCGGACGCGCAGCGCTGAAGAAGCAACGAGCGAAGATATCCCCGGCGAGGACGCGAGCATGCCCTCGCTGCTGCAGCAGCGCGTTGGTGATCTGGCGCTGAACGATATTGCCGAGATCGAGTGGTGGGCGGCGACACGGGGCACCGAGCCGCTGATCGTCACTGATTATGCCGACAGCCGGCTGTCGCCGCAGCCAGCAGATGCGATGTCCGCTGTGGCTGCGCCGATTCTGTTCGGTGAGCAGGTCAGCGGGGTGCTGCATGTGTATCGCCGGCAGGCGCGCTTCTTCGATGAGCGGGCGGCGGGCTTTTTGATGACGATGGCGGCGAAGGCCGCTCAGGGCATCCAGAACGCTGAGAGCTACCGCGAGCAGGTCGAGCGCGGTGAACGTCTGCGGCAGCGCGTGGGGCAGCTCAACCGCATCTTCGAACTGGGTCAGATGATTCAATCCAGCGCGGGCACGGATACCGTGATGATGCTGGAAGCTATCGCTTACAGCGTCCAGCAGAGTGCCGGGTTCGACACAGTGCTGATGCTGCTGAATGATGATCGTCATGGGATACTGCGGCGTGAGGCGCATGCCGGTATGCCGCTGGATGCCTTCGAGCAGACGCGCGATCGCGTGCTGTCCATCGCTGAAGTGGACGCGCTGCTGCGGCCCGATTACCAGATTCAGGGCACGCTGGAGACGTTCTTCTTCCCGATTGAGAAGGTCGATGAATGGTACGTGCCTGATTTCTCCGCATTGAGCACAGCCTACGAGGGCAATCGCAGCCTGGATAGCGTCGACGCGCAGCACTGGCGCGATGGCGATACCCTGGTGGTGCGCATCACAGGCCAGGGCGGCGGTCTGCTCGGGCTGATGGTGCTGGATCGTCCGCATAATAATCTGCGGCCTGACCGGGCCAGCGCGGAAGTGCTGGAGATCTTCGCACATCAGGCCAGCGCGATGATCGAGAATACGCGCCTGTTCCGTGATAGCCAGCGCAGCGCGCAGCAGGAAGCGCGCCTGAACGAAGTCATGAACGCGATCGCCAGCACGCTCGAACTGCCGGAGATCGCCAAAGCGATCTCAGAAGGGCTTACGGGGATCGTGCCATCAGCGCGGCTGACAGTGGTCGTGCCGGAGAGCGACGGCAGCCGTTATGAAGTCGTGCATGTGGAGCCAGACAGCGACGGCGCGCTGAAGATCAAGACCAGCGAGCGCGAGACGCTCGGGGGTACAGCGGTCGGCCGTACCTTCGTCGAAGCACGCGATTACCTGTACACAAAGGACAGCCTGGAAGCTGCATCGCTGACGGATCTCAGTGAGTGGCAGCGCCAGGGCGAGGCGGCCAGTTTGCTGCTGCCGCTGGTAGCCGGTGGTGAAGTGGCCGGTGTGCTGCACATCGGTACGCAGAATGCCGCTGATCTGCAGGATGAAGAGAATCAGCGGCTGCTGCATCGTCTGGCGCAGCTCGTTGCCAGCAGCGTCCAGAATGCACGACTGTTCAATCAGGCGATTAACCTTCAGATTCTGAACCGCTCCGTGGTCGAATCGATCCAGCAGGGTATTGTCGTGCTGGATGAAGTCGGGCGGATCATCAACTTCAACGATTTCATGCGCGCCGAGTATAACTGGGATCGGGCGGCGCTGAAGCGTCACCTGTTTGATTTCAGCGCGGATTGGGCCGAGTTCATGAAGGATGCGCTGGTGGCGGTGCTGGAAGATGGCACGCCGCGCAGTCTCATCAACCAGATGACGCCCGGCCAGCGCAGCGACTTCGTCGTGCGTAACTTCTACCTGTATCCGCTGCGCGCCGGTGAACAGATCAAGGGCGCGGTGCTGCTGGTGGAAGACGTCACTGAGCGTACTCAGTTAGAAAAAGCCATTGAATCGCGTGCGAACCAGCTCGCCGCCCTGACGGAAGTCTCCACGCGCATTACATCCTCGCTGGAACGCAGCGAGGTCGTGCAGATCGCCATGGAGGAAATCGGCTGGATCGTCCCCTATGACACGCTCACGGTGTGGCGGCGCGTTGGGGCTGCGATGCAGCTCGAAGGCAGCACGGGCTTCCCGCAGGAAATCCCTGAAGCGCAGCAGCGCATCCTGATTCGTGAGGTGCCGCGCGTCGAAGAAGTCGTTGAGGGACAGCATATCGTGTCGATCTCCGACGATGTGCCGCTGGCGCTCTCCGGGCTGCCGGGCGATGACGGCGAAGTGCGCAGCTGGATGGGCGTACCGCTCATCAGTCAGGGGCATGTTTCCGGGATGCTGGCGATGGCCAGCAGTCAGCCGCTGCTGTATGAATCGCGCTCTGAACAGCATGTGGCCAGCGCGTTTGCCAGTCAGGTGGCGATTGCCCTGGCAAATGCCGATCTGTTTGAGCAGACCTTCGAACGTACGAACGAGATGGGCATCATGCTGGAGGCGGCCCAGGCCACGTCGATGACGCGCAGCCTGCCGGAAGTCTTCCGCACAGTGGCCGAGCTGATGTTCAGCGCGCTCGACATGGAGCAGTGCAGCATCCAGTTGTGGGACGAGGTCGATGAATCGCTGGACATCCAGTTCAGCGTGAACCGCAGTGGCCAGCCGACCGAGCTAAAGCCGGGTATGCGCCTCGACATGCGCGAGCATCCGGCGCGGCGGCGGGCGATTAATGCGCGTGAAGTGGTCGTCATGCTCGATGTGCCCGATACTGAGCCGCAGTATCCGCATGAACTTGAGGAACTGCGTCAGGCTGGCTACGGTGCGCGCATGCTGATTCCGCTGATCTTCAGTGATCGGCCGATCGGCCTGGTGCAGCTAGAGCAGGTTTCGCCGGATGCCGGGTCAATCACGCCGCAGCGTGTGCGTCTGGCGCGTGCGCTGGGTTCGCAGGTGGCTATCGCCATTGAGAACGCACGCCTCTCGACAGAGACGACGATCCGGTTTGAAGAGCTGCTGACAATCAACTCGCTCAGTCAGGCGATCTCGTCAACGCTCAACCTGGATGACATGCTGCCGATCATCCGCGATCAGCTACCGGCTGTGACCGGTGCGACGGAGATGTATCTCGCGCTGTACAACCCGAGTACACAGATGATCTCTTTCCCGCTGGCTGTCAGCAAGGGCGAGGAAAGCTACATTCCATCACGGCAGCTCGGCAAGGACGAAGTCTCGTATATCATCCGCAACCGGCACTCACTGAGCCTGGGCGCGGATTACTTCAGCGTGGATGAACTGCGGCGCAGTATGGGCATCACCAACGCGGAGGGCGACGCCAAGAGCTATATGGGCGTTCCGCTCATCAGCGGCGATACGGTGCTCGGTGTGCTGGCGATCCGCGATACGGAGCGCACCCGTGCCTTTGACATCAACGCAGATCGCATCCTGGGGACGGTAGCTTCGCAGCTCGCCGCGGCAATCCAGAATGCTCGCCTCTTCGAGCAGATTCAGGAAGCCCGCGATAATCTCGAACTGCTGGTTCAGGAGCGCACGGACGAACTCGAAGCGGAGCGCGACCGCCTGGATACGCTGTATCAGATTACTTCAGAGCTGACGCGTACACTGGATATGGAGCAGTTGCTTGATCGTGCGCTGGGTATGGTCAGCAAAGCGGTGGGCGCGGATGACGGCGTCATCATGCTGGTTGACCCGGCCACAGACGAACTGTTCACCCGGGCGTGGCTCAACCCGAATACGATCTACATGATTGATGATCATGAGCATCCGGGCCATGCGGCCAGCAGCCTGGCGAACTGGATCATCATGGCTGAGGAATCTGATCCTGTGGTCGTCGTCGATGACCTGCATGAAGAGCCTTACTGGGATAAAGATGCCCCCCACGCGGAGCAGGCCCGCAGCGCGCTGGCCGTTATCCTCGATAACAATGATGAACCGGTAGGCGTGATGGTGCTCCTGGGCCGACAACCGGGGGCCTTCACGGAGAATCACCTCAAGCTGCTTGTTCCGGCGGCGAATCAGGTAGCGGCAGCCATCAACAGTGCTGACCTGTATCAGCTCATCCGCGATCAGGCGGCCCGCATGGCGCGCCTGCTGCGCTCTGAGCAGGAGAGCAGTCAGAAGAACAGCGCTATCCTCGAAAGTATCACGGATGGCGTGCTGCTGGCCGATGCCGACGGCGTGATCATCCTGTTTAATGCAGCGGCGGAGCGCATCCTGCAACTGCCACGCGAAGAAGCGCTGGGTCAGCCGGTTAGCAAGCTGGCCGGGCTGTACGGCTCAGCGGTGCGCTGGTCGGAGATGATCGCTAAGTGGATGCGTCACACAGACGCGGATTGGCTCACGGGCGAAGAAGCCGTGACAGAAGATCGCATTCAGCTGGGTGACCGTGTCGTGAGCGCCTCGCTGGCCCCGGTGTACACGGGCGACAACTTCCTGGGGACAGTCTCCGTGCTGCGCGATATCACCCGCGACGTCGAAGCGGACCGCGTGAAGAGCGAGTTTATCGAGAACGTCTCGCATGAATTCCGTACGCCGCTGACGCCAATCAAGGGCTATACTGATCTGCTGCTGATGAGCGCGGGCGGGCTGCTCTCGGATGGTCAGCGCGGGATGATCCAGACGATCAAGGATAATGTTGAACGCCTGACAGCCCTGGTCGATGACGTGCTGAATATCGCCCAGCTTGATCGCTCCGGGATGCTGGCGCTGATGCAGCAGGCGAATCTGGGCAGTATCATCGTGCAGGCCGTTGAAGATATCAGCGGCACACCGGATAACATCGCCAAGCAGCTCGACATCAGTGTGAATATCGCTGATGATCTGCCGATCATCCGGGCCGACCGCGAGAAGCTGGCACAGATCATGGTTAACGTGATCGATAACGCTTACAACTACACGCTGCCGGGTGGGCGCATCCGCATCGAGGCGTACCGCGAACCGGATGGCGAACACGTCATGGTGACGGTGACGGATTCCGGCGTTGGTATCCCGGATGAATTCAAAGAGCGCGCATGGCGGCGCTTCGAGCGTTATGATCAGCACGCGCTCGAACTCGATGTGGCCGGAACAGGCCTGGGCCTGCCGCTGGTCAAGGACCTGGTGGCGCTGCATCGCGGCGAAGTCTGGTTCGAATCAGAGCTGAACCGGGGTACAACCTTCTTCATCCGTCTGCCTATTGAACAGCCCGACTACCTGCTGCAATCGGCCAAGGATGCCGCTGAAGCGATCCGGTCGGGCATCGCACAGACCTCGCAGGCGCTGGATGCCGAATCGATGGCGGGCGATTAGGCGCGCCGATACTTTTTGATCTGACCGTGGGAAACAGGTGATAGATTCACAGGCGCTGAGGCCAGGGGATAAGACAAAGCATGGCACACATTCTCGTTGCAGAAGACGAACGCGACATCCGGGAATTAATCGCCTTTACCTTGACCTTCGCCGGGCACGAGGTCACGCAGGCCTCCAATGGTGAAGATGCGGTCAAACTGGCCATTGAGAAGCTGCCTGATCTGGTTATCACCGATGTGCGTATGCCGCGCATGACCGGCTATGAAGCCTGCCGTCAGATCAAACAGGACGAGCGTGCCCGCCATATCCCCGTGGTCATTCTATCCGCCAAGGGCCAGGATGAAGAGATCGAGATGGGACGGGAATCCGGCGCGGATGACTACCTGCTGAAGCCCTTCGCACCGGATGAACTACAGCGCCGGGTCGCGGAGATCCTGAGTAAATTTGACGGTGGCTAGGGTTTCCGGCGGTTTGCATCCGCCGCTTACCCGTGCGCGGCCTGATTGCCTGTTACGAGAGAGATAAAACCTTATGAGCGCCATCACTATTGGCGAAGACCTGATTCATTATGAAAAACTGGGGCGTGGGCGTCCGCTGATCCTGGTGCATGGCTGGATTGGCTCCTGGCGTTACTGGATCCCGGTGATGCAGCACCTGCACCTGAAATACACCGTCTACACGATTGATATGGTTGGCTTCGGGGATAGCGCCAAGAACCCGATGGGCTACAGTATCGAATCGCGGGTGGCGACGCTGCGTGCCTTCACCGATACGCTGGGCATCCCCAAAGTGGCGCTGATCGGGCATGGCCTGGGTGCGCTGATCTGCGCGTATTATGCGCTGCGCTATCCTGAACAGGTGGCGCGCATGTTCCTGACCAGTGTGCCGCTCTTCGACCCGGGCGACCTGGAATCGCGCACGCCGCCTGGCCAGCGTATGCTGCTGACGCGCCGCGATCGCTACAGCCTCGCGCCGAATATGCCACAGGAGGCGGACGAGGCGGACGACGATCGCACGATTGCGAACCAGCCCGGTAACGGCGTCATGCAGGCGGATGTCACCCTGCCACGTCGTCCCGCATTCCATGAGCTGCCGACCGTAGGTCGGGTCGATGCCGATAACCGCCAGCGCATTATGGAACAGGCGCGCAATATGGCGATCCAGAGTGCGAATCAGCGCAATCAGCTTCGTGAAGCCTTCGACGGCAAGAGCCTGATTGATCTGCTGGGGCGGTGCTTTAAGAAGAGCGAGCCGGAATACGATAAGCTTAAGGTGGACGTCGATAAGGCCGATGAGCGCGTGCTGCCGGCCAGCTTCGATGGCTATGAGGCTGGCGAGTTCCTCGACGTGCTGCGGCGTGTCACGTCACCGACAGTCATCGCCCACGGCGAAAATGATCCGATTTTACCGGTACCTGAAACGCCGATCTGGAATTACCTGACCAAGGACAAGGAAGACGTGTGTGTGCCGGTCCCGCTGCCGGATGTGCGGCACTTCCCTATGCTGGAGCATGAATCCTTCCCACGGCTGCTGACGGACTTCCTAGAGACGGTCGACCTGAGCACGCTGGAAATCCGCAAAATCTGGCGTCGTCCTCATCGTTAACGCGATCGCTATGCCACAACGACAGGCTCTGATCTTCGCCAATGGCGAACCAAACGATGGCGCGATGGTGCGCAGGACGCTGACCGCAGCGCCCGACGCGCATATCATCGCGGCGGATGGTGGCGCACGCGTCGCATGGTATTATGGCCGCATCGTGCAGACGGTCATCGGTGATATGGACTCGCTGACAGAAGACGAACTGGCACAACTCGAAGCGGGCGGCGCTTCAGTCTACCGGTATCCGCCGGCCAAGAACGAAACCGACCTGGAGTTGGCGCTCATCTGGGCGGCAGAGCGGGGTATGGACTGGCTGCGGATCATCGGCGGGATTGGCGACCGCTTCGACCAGACGCTAGCCAATGTCTACCTGATGGCCCTGCCACAGCTCTCTGTACTGAATGTGGCGCTGGTCGCCGGACGGCAGCGCCTGCGGCTGCTGCGTGGTGGTACTCACGAGGTGCGGGGCCAGCCTGATGACACTATCTCACTGATGCCGGTGGGCGGTGACGTCAGGGACATTACGACGCAGGGACTTGGTTATGCCCTGGATCACGAGACACTTTATTTCGGCCCGGCGCGGGGCATCAGCAATGTGATGGCCGCTGAACGGGCACAGATCACCTTCGCCAGCGGCCTGCTGCTTATGATTCATACGTTGGGGCGGGCCTGACCGGGCTGAGCCTGACCGGGCTGCGCCTACAAACTACCTCCGGCGGGATGCCGCCTGTGCTGCTGGCTAGTCGCCCTTATCCGGGCGGACGATCAGCACGGGTACGCTCACTTCCTGCATGACTTTATGCGCGACACTGCCAAAGATGAAGCGCCCCAGGCCGGTGCGCCCGTGCGAGGTCATCACGACCAGATCAACGTCTTCTTCGTTGATGTAATCGCAGATCAGTGAGGCTACGCCTGCGCCTTCGATCATCTGGATGCGGGTCTGCAGGCCCTGGGCGCGCAGTTCATTGCGCAGTGACGCCAGCTTCTGCTTGAGTTGCTCGCGGATCTGCTGAATCTGATCGTCCTGCCCGGCCAGCGCAATCTGATCGGTGTACTCAGAGGCGGGCGCACGGAAGACGTGCAGCAGGATGATCTCGGCGTTGTTGGTGCGGGCAATATCGGCAGCGTGGGGGATGGCGCGCTCACTCCAGCCGGAGCCATCGATTGGCACCACGATCTTCTTGTAACGACTTGCTTGGGTCATAGCTTCCTCTAAAGACATGGATGATAAAGAAGCGTTCTGTTCCACGATCATTTTTCATGTCCAATTCACATTAACATCAGTATAACTTGCTTAAGAACAGTTGACAGCCTTTTTCGGATGTGGCATTCGCCATGCTGCTGCGTGGCTGTATCTGATGTGCTTATCGTACTACTGATTGTTCTTAATTCTCAAGCGGGAGAATAGGCGCGCAGGCCGCTTGTGACGAATTACCGTAATTGGCATGAAATTCGTCAGGAAAGCAGTTGACGCGCCTGACTGGAAACTCTATAATCTACGCGTAAAATCTGAGTAAACCTACTAAAAAATCAGAAACTATGACAGATACTGCTGAGAATCTGCCTGTTAGCCGGAATGTAAAGATAGGCTTCTTCCACCTGGGTTCAGGCATGGCCGATGTGCTGGCGACTGGCGTCTGGAATCGCATCATGATTTCCGACCTCGGGTTTGCTGCGGGACCGGTCAGTTTGTTGCTGAGCCTGCGGTACTTTCTCGCGCCGCTGGGTATCTGGGCCGGGCGCATGTCGGATAAGCACCGCGTCCTGGGCTTCCGCCGCTTGTTCTGGATCTGGCTGGGCCGTCTGCTGATGGTCATCAGTACAGTCATGCTGGGCGTGTCGACGGCGCAGCTCGTCGGCGGTGGCGATGTTTCGTCGACGTTGTGGCTGATTATCGGCGGCTCGCTGGTGACGTTCAGCCTGGGCAATGCCCTCTCAGGGTCAACATTCCTCGCTCTTGTGTATGATCGCGCACCGGAATCACAGCGCGGCCGGGCTGTCGGCATCGTCTGGACGTTCCTGCTGCTGGGCTTTACGCTCGGTGGTGTGTTCTTTGGTCTGGCACTGCCATCGACGGAAGGCGTAGACGGCCTCACGTTTACGGCGGGTGATCTGCAGAATCTGTTCATCATGGCGGCGCTGATCTTCACCGGGCTGTGGTTTTTCTCCCTGGTGGGCGAGGAACGCCGCTATATGGCCCGCGCGACGGATGCACAGGATGCACAGGCGGCAGGTACTAATGAAATTGATGATCGCTCTTTCTGGAATGATCTGAGCCTCGTATGGCGTGATCGTTCGATGCGATTCTTCCTGTTTTATCTGGTCGGCTCGATGTTCTTCGCCTTCTCGCAGGACGTCATCCTTGAGCCGTTCGCGGCGGATGTCTTCGGCATGTCCGCACAGGTGACGAACCGTTTCGCGGCTTATTGGGGCGGTACGGCCATCTTTGGGTCGCTGCTGTTCCTGTGGTTGTCACGGCGCATCGTGTGGCTGACTAACACGCGCATGTCGCAGGCGGGTACGGCGATAATCCTGCTGACCTTCGCCCTGCTGACGGCCTGCGCCTGGCTGGAAATCCGTGCGCTGGTGATCCCTGGTCTGATCCTGCTTGGGCTGGGCCTGGGGCTGTGGAATATCGGCACACTCGGCCTGATGATGGATTTCAGCCCGCTGGGCAGCGCCGGGACGTTCCTGGGCTTCTGGACGCTGTGTGTGACGCTGGCACGCGGTGGCGGGGTCGCCAGTGGTGGCCTGTCACGCGATGTCTGGCAGCAGGTGACCGGCCAATTGCACATCTCGTATGGGATGGTTTTCGCCATTGGCGTGCTGGGACTCGGCCTGAGCCTGTGGGCGCTGAGCCGGGTGAACGTGAACGCTTTCAAGGCGAATCTGGAGCAGGAACGCTCGCAGAACGAAGAAGTGGCCACGATTCTGGCCGGGGCGATGGACTAAGCCCCACTGCTGATTTACAAACTCCAAGGTGTTGGCGCACCTTTCGATAATCCCCTTTCAGTGATTAGAGGTGAATAGGCCACCTCTTTTCGCTTTAATGGGGCAGCTACTTCTCCGTGTACGGCTCAGGGAGTTGGCAGCGGCACCGGGTCGAGCATGCTCTCATCGTGGATGGGCGCGTGCTGTCGCAGGTAGATCGGCAGTGTGAAGGTAAAGGTCGACCCTTTGCCTACTTCGCTGTGGACGCGGATGACGCCCGCCTGCGCCTCCACCAGATGCTTGACAATCGCCAGCCCCAGGCCCGCCCCGCCGGTATCACGGCTGCGAGAGGGATCGACCCGATAAAAGCGCTCAAAGATATAGGGCAGATGCTCGGGGGCGATGCCGGTACCGGTATCTGTGACGCGTACCTCAATGTGCTTGAGATGTGCGGCGGCGGTCACCGTCACACTGCCGCCAGCAGGCGTGTACTTGATCGCGTTGCTGATGAGATTGCGGATGATCTGGCTGGTGCGCTTGGAATCCGCGAAGACGGACGGCATCCGATACGGAATATCGGCTTTGAGCGTGATGCCGGCGCTGCGGGCACGCGGTTGATACTTCATGACGGCGCTCTCGAGCAGGTCATCGATGGCTGTCTCCTGCTTGCTGAAGCGCAGTTGACCTGCTTCTGCGAGGGCGAGTTCCTGCAGATCACTGATGATACGATTCAGCCAGATGACTTCCTCATGGATGAGTTCGATCGTGCTCGGGTCGGCTTCCAGCACGCCGTCCTGAATGCCTTCGATATAGCCGCGGATGTTGGTCAGGGGCGTGCGCAACTCGTGGGCGATGTCGCTCACCATTGTCTGACGGAGTGTCTCATTGCGGCTGAGCGTCTCCGCCATGGCGTTAAAAGCACGTGCCAGCTCGCCAATCTCGCCCTTGGGCGTGATGTTCACGCGTTTGGAGAGATCGCCAGCTTTGAGGTGCTGGGCGGCACCGGTCAACTGGGCCAGCGGGTGCAGGATGCGGCGCGACAACACCAGCGTCAGTACGACGGCGGCCAGCCCGGCGGCACCGGCTGCCAGCAGCATGCCCCAGTTAACAGCGGACATAAAATCCCACTGTGCAGCCTGTAGCGCCATCTCGTTGACGTCTTCCGGCTCCACGTAAAAGACGCCGACCGGCATACCATCAGACATGATCTGAACGCGGCCATCCGGCGCGGTGATGAGTTCGATGTTGCCCGGCGCGACTTCCATCTCCGGCGAGAGCGTAATTTCACCAGCATCCAGGGCGAAAAAACGGAAGTTATCCGGGTCCAGGTATACCATTTTGCGCGGTACCTGCGTGTTATCGGTGAGGGCATTTTCCCCGGCGGAAGGCGGCGGGATGGTCCAGTTGTCTGCACTGTCCGTGGTCGTCACATCGGCAGTGGTGAAGTAGTTCAGGACGACCTGTTCCATGCGGTCGGCACGGAGTTCGCGGCCAATATTCACATAGCGCGAGAACTCAAAGCGCGTTGTCAGCACGGCGAAGAGGGTCATGGTGGCGATGGCGACTGTCACCACACCCAGCATCGATAACAGAATGGTGGTTCTCAGGCTAGACAGCATTTTCGACAGGCTCCGAGAAGCGATAACCGATGCCGTAGACGGTCTCTACGTAGTTGTGGTCATCGTCATTGCGGGCGAGTTTTTTACGCAGGTTCATGATGTGGGCGTCGACGGTGCGCTCGAGGCCTTCGTAATCATAGCCGAAGGCGCGCTCAACGAGCTCCAGACGTGAGAAGGCGCGGCCCGGCTCTCGGGCGAGTGTTTCCAGCAGCTTGAACTCTTTAGGCGTCAGGTGGACGATGTCGTCATTGATGCGGACTTCGTGCCGCAGCAGGTTGACGGTCAGCGGGCCGAAGTTGATTTCTGGCTGGCCGGTCGTTTCCTGCTTGCGGACACGCCGCAGCACAGTTCGCACGCGGGCGGCGACCTCTCGCGGGCTGAACGGCTTGGTGATGTAGTCATCTGCGCCGAGATCAAGGCCGCGCAGGACTTCGTCTTCGGTGGAGCGCGCCGTCAGGATGATGATGGGAACACTGCTCAGCTTACCGCCGGAGGCGCGCAGCACCCGGCATACTTCCAGACCATCCAGGCCCGGCAGCATCAGATCGAGCAGAATCAGGTCGGGCTGACCGCTGTGGGCCATATCGAGGGCTTCATTGCCATCAGCGGCGATCTGCACGAGATAACCGTCCTGTTGCAGGTACAGACGGATCAGATTGGCCGTTTTGCGGTCATCTTCAACGATGAGGATCTGGTTCATGACACCCCTCGCTTCTTTTATTCTCTGATAATGCCACTGTAGGCGCATTTTGTGAAGATTTGATGGTGCCAGCCGATAGGCTCGCCTGGTGAAACTGCAAAACGTCAAGCTGTGCTCAATGGAATCTGCATATTTCCTGCCACGAGAGGCCAACAGGCGCGGCCATCCTTTCGCTTGAGTCGTCCTGGGTCTGCGGCTATGATTGGCGCTATGACGAATCCTGCATTGTTCCCCGCGTCAAAGAGGCCCTGGCATCACCTGGCGTCACTTGGACTGGTGCTGCTGGCCTTCAGCCTGAGCGCGCTGCTCAGCCGGGCCGCCTTCGACCGGCTGCCCCATCTGGAAGACGAGCTGGCTTATCTGTTTCAGGCGCGGATCTTCGCCAGCGGGCAGGCCACCGTCAATATACCGGAACCGCGCCAGGCCTACTGGCAGCCCTTTGTGGTCGATTACGCGCCCACCGGCCAGCGTTTCGCCAAGTACAGCCCGGGTTGGCCGCTGCTGCTGGCGCTCGGTGTGCTGCTGGGTCAGCCGTGGCTGATCAATGCTTTGCTCTCCGCACTGAATGTGGCCCTGGTCTATCGACTGGGCAGCGACCTGCTCGACCGGGATACCGGGCTGATGGCTGCGCTGCTGCTGACCTTTTCGCCCATGGCGCTGCTGCTCAACGCCAGTCTGATGGCGCATACGTCGGCGCTGACTTTCGGGCTGGTCTTCATGTGGACGTTTCATAGGCTGGCGCGCCGCCAGCAATGGGCGTGGGCGATTGTGGCCGGGCTGGCGCTGGGATCGCTGGCGATCACGCGGCCCCTGCCGGCGCTGGCCCTGGCGATGCCGGCAATCGTGCTGAGCCTGATCTGGCTGGCGCGGGCGTACCGGCGCAAGCATTTCGGGAGGGTGCTGCGTCCGCTGCTGCTGTTGGCGGCGCTGACGATCCTGGTCGGGTTGCTGCTACCGCTGTTCAACGCGGCTGCGACTGGCGACCCGCGTCAGAATCTATACACGCTGGTGTGGACATATGACCGGGTGGGCTTTGGCGATTGCTGCGGGCGCAATGGTCACACGCTGGATAAGGCACTGCTGCACGCCCGCTATGATCTGTCACTGACGGCGGCGGACCTATTCGGCTGGCAGATTGGCCCGCTCGATGACGCCGTGCGCGACTACTGGCTGGATGGCAATACGTGGTATCCGAATCCGGGGCTTAGCTTCCTGCTGATTCCGTTTGGCCTGCTGGTCGGACTGGGGCGGCGCTGGTGGGCTGGTGGCCTGTGGCTGTTGATCGGCCTGTTGTGGCTGCTGCCGCTGCTGGTGCAGCCGGATACCTTTGATACGCCGCTGCTGAGCTGGGGCTGGCTCATCGGTGCGCTGATCTGGAGCTGGCTGCCGCTGCTGTGGCTGCGCGGGCGCGCTCGGGCGACGTGGTGGCTGCTCAGCGTGGCCGTCAGCCTGATCCTGCTTCAGATGGCTTACTGGGTCGGCAGCCAGCGCTACAGCACGCGCTATTATTTCGAGGCGGTCGCGCTGCTGTCGCTGCTGACCGCACTGCCGCTGTCATGGCTGGCGCGTCAGTGGGGGCGACGGCTGGCGCTGCCCGTCTATGGCGCGCTCGTCGGCGTCTGCATGTTGAGTCTGGTGAGCTATAGCTGGCCGCGTGTGATGGCGCTGCACGGCTTCAACAATATCAGGCAGGCGCATATCGACGCCGTAGAATCACGCCGCACCACCGATGCACCTCTGCTTGTGATCGTTGAAGGCCCGGCCAGCGGTGCGGATCGGGTGCGGTGGCGGGCCTATGGCTCCCTAATGGCGGTGACCGGTCCACGCCTCGATACGCCGATTGTGGTCGCGTGGGACTATGGCGGCGATGACGTCCGCGAGGCGATTCTGGCGCGCTTCCCGGATCGTGAGGTGATCCTCATGATCGCACGTGAAAATCATGCCTGGTTCCCCGGCACGTCCCCCTGAGTGCGGACCGTGCTGGTTCGCTCTATGTAGGGTAGGATTAAAGAAAGAACCTCCACAGGGACGGTTGCCACTTGAGCCGGTTGTGTCGGCGCAGTGGATCAACGACCCGCCGAACGATTGATGCGTAAATCACATGAGGAGACATCATGGCAGGTGAACTAAAAGATCAGGTGGCGGTGATCACCGGGGCCAGCCGGGGGATCGGTCGAGCGGCGGCCGTCGCGCTGGCGAAAGAAGGCGTGCACGTCGTGGTGACGGCACGCAACGTGGAGCAACTGACGTCGCTGGTGGCGGAGTGTGAGGCGCTGGGCGTGCGTGCGCTGGCGGTGCCTGCGGATGTCACGCAGGACGACGATGTCGCCCGTCTGAAAGAAGCGGCGCTCAATAACTTCGGGCAGGTAGACATCCTGGTGAACAATGCGGGTGTCGGCAAGTATGGGCCGCTGACCAGCCTCAGCGCCGAGGATTACGACTGGATGATGGATACCAACATGCGCAGCACGTTCCTGTGTACGCATGCCTTCTTGCCCGGTATGCTGGAACGGCGCAGCGGCAGTATTATCACCGTAGCGAGCGTCGCCGGTCTCAAGGGCCTGCCCAACGAGACGATCTATTGCGCGACCAAGTTCGCGCAGATTGGGTTCTGTCAGGCGCTGGATTACGAAACGCGCGAGCAGGGCGTCAAGGTGAGCGTGATCGCGCCGGGCGGCGTGGCGACGACCTTTGCTTTCGGTACCGGGCGCGAGCCGGGTATGCCTGCCCTGGATGGTATGCTCGATGCGGAAGATGTGGCGGATGCGGTCGTCTTCGCGGCCAAACAGCCGGAAAAATCACGTGTCTTCCTGATCGGCATGCGCCCGATGAACGAGCCGCTTTAACGAGCCGCTCTAACGAGCCGCTCTAACGAGCCGCTCTGGAGGTCGGATTCTGAAGTGCGCCCGAATAGGGTATTTCTGGGGAAGGGAGCGCTGCGATGACTGTATCCCGGTGTGGCTGGGCGGGCGATGATCCACTTTATATCGCTTATCATGATCATGAGTGGGGCGTGCCGAATCATGATGATCGCCACCTGTTCGAAATGCTCATTCTGGAGGGGATGCAGGCTGGTCTGGCGTGGATTACGGTGCTGCGCAAGCGCGAGGCGTTCCGGCAGGCGTTTGATAACTTCGACGTGGAGAAGGTCGCTGGCTACGGGCCGGAGCGTATCGCCGCAATGATGGAAAACCCGGGCATCATTCGTAACCGGGCCAAGCTGGAAGCCTCCGTCGATAATGCGCGTGGTTTCCTTGAGGTGCAGGCGGAGTACGGCAGCTTCGACACGTTTATCTGGTCCTTCGTCGATGGGCAGCCGGTCATCAACTCCTGGCGCTCACTTTCTGAAGTCCCGGCACAGACGCCCACGTCACAGGCGATGAGCAAGGCATTGAAGCAGCGCGGCTTTCGGTTTGTCGGGCCGACGATCTGCTACGCTTTCATGCAGGCTGTCGGTATGGTGAACGATCATACGACGGATTGCTTCCGTCATGCTGAGCCTGGTGGCACAGCATAATCACAGATAACGCGCTCAGGCAGGCTGAAAGTTGCCATGTATTAATTCCGCATCAGAACTGCCTGAGTGTGACCTTTTCAAGCGCATACACGTGCGCCCTTTTCGGTTATGATTACGTATAGTCCTGTAGCGTATCAAATAGGGGATACGCGGACTTAATGGGCACGATTGTCGAGGGCAAGCCATGCGCGTCATCGTTCATACGGGTAAAGGCGGGGTCGGCAAGACCAGTATCAGTGCGGCAACCGCGCTGCGTTGTTCCGAGTTAGGGCTGAAGACGCTGGTCATCAGCACCGACACGGCGCACAGCCTGGGCGATTCACTGGATAAGCAGGTCGGGCCGGAACCGACAGAAATTGCGCCGAACCTCTGGGCGCAGGAGATTGATACCCGCTACTCCATGGATAAATACTGGGGCAAAATCCAGACCTACCTCGGGGCGATATTCAGCCGCGCCGGGGCGCAGGACATCGTTGCTGAAGAGGTAACGATCATCCCCGGTCTGGAAGAAGGGGCCAGCCTCCTCTGGATCAATGAGTACTTCAAGACGAAGGAATTTGATGTGCTGATCGTGGATGCGGCCCCGACCGCTGAGACGATCCGCCTGCTGAGCCTGCCGGATGTCACCCGGTGGTGGCTGGAGCGCATCATGCGGCTGACGCGCGGCTTTAAAAGCGTCGTCGATGCCGTCAAGGGCGTGCGCAACGTCTTCCGACGCGGGGAGAAAATCGAAGAAATCAGTGAAGCGAGCGAGGGCGATGCCTGGGATCAGGTGGTGGCTCTGTTCGACATGCTGGAAAATGTGCGCGAACTGCTGACCAATCCGGAAGTCGCCAGCATGCGGCTGGTCGTCAACCCGGAGAAGATGGTCATCAAGGAGACGCAGCGCACCTACACCTATCTGAATCTGTACGGCTATGCAACTGATGCGATCCTCGTAAACCGCGTCATCCCGGATGAAGTCAGGGACCCGTTCTTCGACGTGTGGAAGCAGCGCCAGCAGAAGAACATTCAGTTCGTCCGCGAGGCTTTTGGTCAGCTACCGATGTTGCAGGCCCCGCTGTTCGGCGAGGAAATGGGCGGCCTGGAAGGGCTGCGCAAGCTGGCCGATGCGCTCTATGGCGATGAGAACCCGGCAGAGCGTATGTTCTTCGGCGTCGTACACGAGATCAAGAAGCTGGAAAACGCGGAAGACGGCGCTCAGTACGTCCTCAAGGTGCCGATCGGCTTCGCGGAAAAGCGAGATGTCGATCTGTATCGCTCCAGCGACGAGATTACGCTGCGTGTCGGCCCGTATCGCCGGAATATCGTCTTACCGCCCGTCTTGCATGACTTAGAGATTGCTGATGCAAAGCTCTCAGAATCAAACCTCAACATCCGCTTCTACAAGCCAGAAGACAAGCCGGGAAGCGAACCAAAACGGCAAGCCAGAGGTGCCACAGACTAAGGCGGCGTCGCGTACCACGTCGACAGCAGATAACGCTGAAACGCGGATCAATGGCCGCGCTGATGGGCGTCCTGAGGGCCGCGCTGATGCGACCTCCGGCGAGCGCATCAACGGCGCTGCTGAAGCGGTACGCACGAAATCGGCAGCGTGGGACGACAGCGCTGTGCCGCCGGATGCCGGGCGGCGCATCCCGATACAGGTTGGCAGGGCTGGTGATTCGACATCAGCGACCACCCCGGCAGGACCTGCTGAGGTGGAGCGCGAAGCCGCCTGGGAAGCCGCCTACGAAGCGGGCTTAGCCCCCGCCGGCCCGGAGCCTGGCGAACCGGTGGAGGCGTATGTCCAGCGTGTGCGACCGCGTTCCATCCGGCGGCAGTTTCGGTTCCTGCGCACGCTGGCTTTTGCGTTCTGGATGTTTGGTCGCCTCATCTTCTGGCAGATTTACGTCGCGCGCTGGTTCCCCCGCTGGGTGAACAGTCGCAACACGCAGCGCTGGCGCAAGTACGCCCGCGAGTTTCGGGCGTTCGCTATCGACATGGGCGGCGTGATGATCAAAGCCGGTCAGTTTGGCAGTACACGCGCCGACGTACTCCCGGAGGAGGTGATCGCGGAGCTTGCCAGCCTGCAGGATGAAGTCCCGACGGTACCTTTCCGGCAGATTGCGGCGGTGCTACGGCAGGAACTGGGCGAGACGGCGGCGCGCTTTCGCTACATCGATAAAGAGCCGATTGCGGCGGCTTCGCTGGGCCAGGTGCACAGCGCTCAGCTGATCACGGGTGAGAAGGTGGTCGTCAAGGTGCAGCGGCCCGGCATCCGCGAGATCGTCTATACGGATATGGCGGCGCTGTTCATCGTGGCCAAAGTGGCGATGCGCTTTAGCTTTGTGCGGCGGCGTGCAGACGCTGTCGGGCTGGTTGAGGAGTTCGGGCGCGTGCTGCTGGAAGAGGTCAGCTATGTGCAGGAGGCGCGCCACGCGCGGCGCTTCCGGCGGATGTTCGTGGATGATCCGGGCGTACATGTGCCGATTGTCTACACCGATCATTCGACGGATGTGGTGCTGACGCTCGAAGACGTGACCTCACTCAAGATCACCGATCATGAGGCGCTGGCGGCTGCTGGTATCGACCGGCGTGCGGTGGCTCAGCGGCTGATGGATACGTACATGCAGCAGATCTTCGAGGATCGCTTCTTCCATGCGGACCCGCACCCCGGGAACGTCTTCGTGCGGCCGCTGCCCGTCACGGATGCGCAGCGCTACGTTGACCAGGGGGGTGGTCGTCCGTTTGAGCTGATCTTCATCGATTTTGGCATGATTGGCTCGCTGACGCCGCAGATCGTACAGGGCCTCATCAACACGCTGACGGCTGTCCTCTCGCGCGATGCGCGCAGGCTGGTGCGCTCGTATCAGGAGCTGGATTTCCTGCTGCCAGGGGCTGATCTGAAGCGCCTGGAAGAGGCGACAAAAGCTGTCTTCGACCAGGTATGGGGCCTGAGCATGTCGGAAATGGCCACGATGGATTTTGCCGTCATGGCCGATATTGGGATCGAGTTCAATGACCTGCTGTTTGATATGCCCTTCCGGCTGCCGCAGGATTTCATCTATCTGGCGCGTACCGTCTCCATTCTGACGGGGATTGCTACCCAACTCGACCCGGCCTTTAATCCCTGGTCAACGATCCAGACGAATATGCAGCGTTTCATCCTGACGGATCGTGAGGTTGATCTGGCGGGTCAGCTTCGGCAGCAGTTCCTGGGGCCGCTGGAGGAAGTGCTCGAAGGTGGGCCGGAGGCGTTCGCAGCGGCGCTGCAGCAGTTCTTCCAGCAGATTGTCTACCGGCTGCAGGCACCGGAGCGTATCGAGAAGATGCTGGATAACATCATGAAGGGTGAAGTCGCCGTTGAGACGAAGCTGAGTAATCAGCAGCGGCGTCTGATGGAGCGGATTGAGTTGCAGGGCAAGCGCACCTCGCGCACCATGCTGGTCGGCAGTTTGATCATCGCCGGGACGCTGTTTTACACCAATAACGACCAGAACCTCGCCCTGGGGGCGTATGGTCTGGCCGCTACACTCTACGTTTCCGGCTGGTTTATGCGACCTGGTTAGGTCGACTGGCCTGATCAGGCCGTGGGCACGTCCCTAGTCGACGTCGATCTTGACTTTGCCCTTGCCGGTTGAACTCGGACGATTTTCGTCGTCGTCCTCGTCGTCGTTCTTGGGTTTGGCCGGTGCTTCTTCGTCTTTTTCGCTGACGCGCTTCAGCTCATCGATGGCGGCATCGACCAGCACGCGGAACCCTTTGGCGAATTCGCGGCTGGCTTCTGCACCATGTTCACGGAAGCCAGGTGGCAGCAGCGCTTCCAGCGCTTTGCCCGTTTCTTCCAGAGCCCGCCGCTGATGGAAGAAGAAACGTTCCATCGGCGTCATGTCTTCAACGTCTTTTTCCTCGAGGGGCACCTGGGTGCCGTCTTCGTTCGCCTCTGGCTGGTTCAACTTCTCATCGTTTTCGCTCATGTTATCGCTCAGTCTGTTGCTCATGCTGACTTCCCTAACTGACGGTTACCGATGCTAATTATACTATACGCGCGGCCTGGGGCACGGTTGCGAAATTGCTGATTTCCGACGTGTTTCCTACGGCAGCTTTGGCTTAGTAGCCCACTTCACGCTGAAGCTGGTTCAGCAGTGGGCGATTCTCGACGTAGCGCCGCAGATTTTCGATGAACAGGGCGGCGGCTTTTTCGTGGTAGGTGCTGCTATTGCCGGAGACATGCGGGCTGATGATGACGTTATCCATCTGCCATAGTGGGCTGGTCGTGGGCAGGGGTTCCTCCTCAAAGACGTCCAGCGCGGCACCACGGATCTGCTCCGACGAGAGGGCTGTCACCAGCGCTTTTTCATCGACGACGCCGCCGCGTGCCACGTTGATCAGGATGGCGTTGGGCTTCATCGCGGAGAGTACGCGCTCATTGATCAGGTGATAGGTCGCCTCGGTGAGCGGGGTCGTCACGACGAGATAATCACAGTGGGCGGCCATGTTGCTCAGCGCTTCCGCCGGATACAGCCGCTCAGGGATTTCGCCGGTGGGGTCGCCGGTGCCGGGCGGGCTGTAGTCGCTCTCGCTCTCCGCCGGGTGCTTGATATTGCGTTTGGTGGCCAGTACGCGCATGCCGAGCGCGTTCGCCAGCCGGGCGACTTCGCGGCCGATGCTGCCATAGCCGACTATGCCGACCGTCTGAGCAGCCATGTCGATCGGCGCGTAAAGCTGGTAAGGATTCTCTGGCCAGTGGCTGCGCTGCTGGTCCTTAAGCCAACGGGGTAGCTGGAAGTTGAAGGCCAGCATCACCATGAGGCTGTAGTTGGCCATCTGCTGCGCGTGGATGCCGCTGGCTGACGTGACAGTCACGTCTTCCGCCTGGACGATGGGCTGTCGCAGTGCCCTGTCCATCCCGGCGAAGTGTAGCTGTATCCAGCGCAGGCGCGGGGCTTCTTCTGGTTGGGGATACTGGCGCAGCGTGTAGAGCACTTCCGTATCCGCCCAGGCGGCGGGCGGTACCTCCGGGAAGTGACGGACGATCTCCAAGTTGGGCGAGACGGCCCGTAACTGAGTCATAATCTCGTCGGAGAAATCCATCGCCACGACGACTTTGATCTTGTTGTTATCGGTCATTCGCGTTTGTCTCCTACCGGGCAGGTGGATATGGGTACGGTCTGCCGATTGTCGACCGTAGCGCGACATTGGTGCGCGTGTTACAGTATGTGCGCTCTTATCAGCACAACCAAGCACTGTATTCGCTTAACCCGCCTGAGATTTTAAGCCTTTCAGCCGGTGGTTTCAATGAACCTGGACGGAAATGGGCTGCTTGCTGGGCAGGGAACATCATTGAGGGGAATCATCGATGAACTTACTCGACGGTAAGGTAGCGTTGATCTTTGGCATTGCCAACAATCGCTCCATTGCGTGGGGGATTACACAGGCGCTGCACGCTGCCGGGGCGCAGATCGCCCTGAGCTACGCTGGCGAAGCGCTGGAACGTCGCGTTAAACCGCTGGCGGAACAGGTCAATGCGGAAATCGTCATTCAGTGTGACCTGAGTGAACCGGGCTACAGCCAGCTTGACGCGGTGTTTGACGTCGTGCGCGAACGCTACGGTCGGCTGGATATCCTGGTGCACAGTGTCGCCTTCGCCCCTAAAGATGACCTCGGCGGACGCTTCATCGATGTATCGCGTGAGGGCTTTCACACGGCGCTCGACATCAGCGCGTACAGCCTGATTGCGATGGCCAAACGCGCCGAACCGCTCATGACGGAGGGCGGCAGCATCATGAGTATGACCTACTACGCCGCAGAAAAGGTCATGCCGGATTACAACGCAATGGCCGTGGCTAAAGCCGCGCTCGAGACGATTACACGCTATCTGGCTGTCGATATGGGGCCTAAGGCGATCCGCGTGAACGCCATCAGCGCCGGGCCCATCAAGACGCTGGCCGCAGCGGGGATCCCGGGCTTTCGTGATCTGCACAAGGGCTTTGATCAGGTTGCCCCAATGCGCGAGAAGGTCACGATTGAGGAGGTGGGGCAGGTGGCGTTGTTCCTCGGCTCCGACCTGTCGAGCCGGATCACCGGCGAAGTAGTACACGTTGACAGCGGCTACCATGTGCTTGGGCTGACAACGCCGAAAGAAATACTCGCCGCTGCCGCTGACGAGGCAAATGACAATAACAACAATAACACCGACTGAGGTCGGTTATGGGGCGGGTATTACCCGCCCCTCTGCATGGCTCACTGTTGGGCTTCCGTCCGGCGCAGGAAGGCCCGCAGCCCCTCAACAAGCAGCGCCGCGATCAGCGCTTTGACCAGATCAAGCCCCAGGAAAGGCATCGCGCCCCATTCCCAGACCTGCGACCACGTCCCGTCAGTGAAGGCCTTCAGCATCAGCAGGCCGAAGCTGTAGATCACGGCGATGCCGACGACGCCCGCCAGCCAGCGCTGCCACAGACGCCCTTCTGCGCGTTCGACCAGCCAGCCCGCGACGAACGCCGCCGGTGCGAAGCCGATCAGATAGCCTGCGGTTGGCCCAGCGAAGGCTGCCGGACCCAGGCCAGCGGCATCCAACGGCATGCCGAGCGCGATCAGCCCGAGAACACCCAGGACAGCAGCCAGGCCATCGCGTGCGCCCAGGACCATCCCGGCCAGCAGTACGGCCAGTACCTGCAGCGTGAAGGGCACCGGACTGCCGAACCAGATTTCAACGCGGGCGGAAAGACCAATGAGCAGGAAGAAAAAGGCGATGCCCGCCAGCCGCAGGCCGAGGGCATGGTCACGAGTTGGGTGGAGTGTACGCAGCATAGAAATTACCTCACAATTCAATAGCGTTCAGAGACGGTTACCTGGTAAGGGTTCCACGATGATCTCAACGAGTTCGTACTGATTGCGATCCTTATCGCCAAAAGACTGCTTTTCGACGAGCGTCACCTGCGTGCCCAGCCCATGCAGCACGTAGCGCGTCATCCAGCGGCCTGTTTCCTGAATGTTGCGATAGTAGGCCAGCTCTCCTTTGGGGTCAATCTTGCGCAGCCTGCCTTTGATCCGGTTAAACGACTTATTCTTGAGTTCATCCAGCAGTTTCTCACGTTCCTGTTGATTCAAGAAAGCCATGTGTCATCTCCGATGGCGATGATGATAATCCGTTGGTGCAGGACGACCAGCCGCCCGGATGATCCGGTGGGCTGCTGTATTTTGCTGTCTGCGTAAATATTGTATAGTCTTAGTGCGCTCCTGACCATACAACCGGTCACTTTAACAACATTCAATGTGATGCTTCAGGGGGCTTCATCATTGAACCCCACGAAGACTGACGTCCCCTGACCCTGTGGTGTCGGCGCTGTGCGTCAACAAAACAGGGATACAGAGAAGTCATTATTGCAAGGGCGATGGTCCATGTTTAATGAGCCACAACGCTACACCGTCACCGGGTTGAACGCCTATATGCGCAACGTGCTGGAAGCAGACCCACTGCTGGCGGACCTGTGGGTGACAGGTGAAATCTCCAACTTCCGCCCGTATAGCTCCGGTCACTGGTATTTTACGATCAAGGATGCCAACGCAGAATTAAAGTGCGTCATGTTTCGGAGTGCGGCGCAGCGTCAGATGCTGGTGCCCAAAGACGGCGATGCCGTAGATGTGCATGGGCGCATCAGCCTGTATGATGCCCGTGGCGACGTGCAGCTCTACGCGGATATGATCCAGTCCAGTGGCGAAACTGGCAGCCTGTATCAACAGTTCGAGCAAATCAAAGCGCGCCTGCTGGCGGAGGGTTTGTTCGATGCAGAGCGCAAACGACCGCTGCCGGCGTTCCCGCGGCGGATCGGCATTGTCACCTCGCCGGATGCGGCGGCTTTCCGCGATGTGCAGAATGTGCTGCGTCGGCGCTATCCGCTGGCAGAGCTGGTCATCAGCCCGACGCTGGTGCAAGGGCCTGAAGCCCCCGCACAGATCATCCGGGCGATCACGCGGCTGCAGACCAGCGGCGTTGATGTCCTGCTGATCTGTCGGGGTGGTGGCAGCATCGAGGATTTGTGGGCCTTTAACGATGAACTCGTCGGGCGGGCGCTGGCCAGCAGCAGCATCCCCACCGTCAGCGGCATTGGCCATGAGACGGACACGACCATCGTCGATTTTGTGGCGGATGTGCGCGCACCGACCCCCTCAGCAGCGGCAGAAATCGCTGTGCCCGATCAGGAGAGCCTGCGACTGTCGCTGCAATCAGCAGATATGGCGCTGAGGTCGGCGGCGCAGGTGACGATCAATGCGCGGCGTGAGGCGCTGGCACGTGCCAGCAGCCGCCTGCGGGTGAGTTCGCCACAGCGTGCTGTGCGGGATTCGCAGCAGCGCGTCGATGAACGGGTGGCCCGATTGAACGTGGCACTGACGCGCTATCGCACCCGTCTGGGCGAGCGGTTGATGAGCCGTCGTGCTGCGCTGGAAGCGGCTAATCCGCAGGCGATCCTGGCGCGGGGCTATGCGATCGTCCGGCGTGCGGGCGACCCGACGCCGCTGCGCCATCCCGAAGACGCGCCCCCCGGCACCCGGCTCGACATCAGCGTTCAGGGCGGTTATCTGCACGCCCGTGTAGAAGGTGAGGACGAATAGATGGCATCTGAGGATAACGAAAACTTCGAAAACTGGTCATTTGAGCAGGCGTACAGCGAACTCGACAGCGTCCTCGTGCAGCTTGAGAGCGGTGACGTTCCGCTGGAGGATGCCGTCATCCTGTACGAGCGTGGACGACGGTTAGCGGCGCACTGTCAGGCCTTGCTTGATCAGGCAGAATTGCGCATCAGCCGTCTGCACGATGACGGCAGTATCACGCCCCATGAAGCTTAACATACGGCCGTGCAGCGCTGCATCCGGTCAAGCTCGGACGTGTATGATTTATCCCACAGTATCCCACATATCCCAAATTTGGGAAAAATCTGGGATATGTGCCCGTTTCAGCGCGGTGGTTTGAGGCCGAGTGCGCGCCGCAGAATCGCATCCGCGACCCGGTCGGGGGCTAGCCGCCGCATGAGCATCAAGCCGCGTGCGGGGGTATCCACGGTGTAGCGCGGTTCTGGCTTGGCAGCAGTCAGCGCCTTGAGGATGACGCCGACGACGCGCTCGACTGGCACTGCCTGCCTCGCCTGCTGCGTCAGGGCGCGCTGCATCCCTGCGTACAGCCAATCGTAGCGCCGCCGCATCTCATCTGTGAGCTGGGCGTGACCTTCTTCGATGGTGGCGGCGATCCCATCAGTCATGGGCGTGCTGACGGCACCCATCGCCACGCTGGCGACCGTGATTCCCTGCGGCTCAAGTTCCAGGCGGAGTATATCTGTGAGCGCTTCCAGGGCGTGTTTACTCATGCTGTAGGCACCGAGGAGCGGCATAGGCACCCTGCCCATCAGCGAGGAGACGTTGACGATGCGCCCGTGCGCCTGCCGGAGATCGGGCAACAGCGCCTGTATCAGCGCATGGTGGCCAATGACGTTGACTTCGAAGTGTTGGCGCAGTGCCTTCGTGCTCAACAGCTCCAGGGCAGCGGGCTGGTTGATCCCCGCGTTGTTGATCAGCCCGTGCAGTCCCTGTGCTTGCGTCAGGGCAGTGATGCGTTCAGCAGCGGCGGTGATGCTGGCAGCATCGCTCAGATCAAGTTGCAGGTGGTCGAGTTGTGGCGCTGCGGGCAGTGGTGGATCAGCAGGCAGACCGGCGGCGATCACCTGCCAGCCCTCGTCGAGCAGGCGCAGGGTCGTAGCGCGGCCAATGCCGGAAGTCGCTCCAGTGATGCAGACAGTACGGGTCATTAAGTATCCTGTTGAAGTAGGCGGATCGGCTGCATTTTACCTTATCGTCATGGCGGCGTATCTGACAATTAGCCAGTGACTATCTGTTGCTCACGGAATTACAAGGTTTCTGGCGTAGGCTATAGCTGTAGACATGCGTCACAATCAACGCAGTACAAACGCTTTTCAAGGAGCAAAAGACATGGTTGCAGCCAAAAGAACCCACACTACGAGTATTGATATTCCGGAAGAGACTCGCGTAGAACTCATTACGCTGCTGAATCAGCAGTTGGCCGACACCTTCGACCTTTACAGCCAGGTCAAGCAGGCCCACTGGAACGTGAAGGGCATGCAGTTCATGGAGCTGCACGAATACTTCGACGAGCTGGCCGAAATCATCCTCAATTACGTGGATATGCTCGCTGAACGGGCGACGGCCCTGGGCGGCACCGCCATGGGGACCGCACGCATGGCCGCGGCCAATACGCACCTGCCGGAGCTGGACGCGGATCTCAAGACTGGGGAAGAGTTCTTGAGGGCGCTGGCGGAACGTCTGGCGGCGTATGGCAAATCAAGCCGCGCGGCGATCGACAGCACCGACGAAGTTGGCGATATGGCCACCGCCGATATGTTCACGGAGATCACCCGCGAGATCGACAAGCAACTGTGGTTCATCGAGGCGCATCTGCAAGCCTGATCCACTGCACTTTTATGGGGCGCGCCTTCGGGTGCGTCCCATGCCAACCCCGCAAGTCCTGTGTAAAAATCCTATAAAAGCCCCACTTATTCTGAAACTCTGCGTACGATCGCCCGTAAATGTCAGTAGATTTGACAAAATTGCTCCGGCGGAACCGGGACGTTGAGGGAAATACATCATGGAAAAGCGCAAGAACGATAACAAAGACAACAGGAACGCGGCGTATCTGCTGATTGGCATCGGCCTGCTGGTCCTGCTGGTGCCGAACCTGATCGGTCTGCTGTTTGAGCTGGTCTTCGGGGCGATCGGTTTGGTCTTCGGCGTGATTGGTGGCGCGATTGGCATCGTCGTCGGTGGGATCGGTGCGGTGATCGGCCTGATTATGGGAACGTTTGGCGCGGTGATCGGCCTGTTCTTCGGTGCGATCATGATCTGGCTGCCGCTGCTGCTCATGTTCATGGGAGCGCGTATGCTGCTGCGCAGCCGCCCGTCGCAGGCCAAGCGCAAGAACGACGTCTACCACGTCTAAAGCGCGATCAGCATAATGATTAAAGGCAGGCCACAGTGCCTGCCTTTTGCGTTCTTTAGCATGGGGTGGTCAGTACTCAACGGTCTGCAAGGCGTCGGCGTGGCAGGCGGCGCAGGATGGGTGCGAACAGCGCGGCGGCTTCTTCCATGCGCAGCAGCAGCGCCATGCCGAAGTAAACCGGCGCGCCGATCAACCCGCCGATGATCGCCAGCGAGAAGCCTTCGACCGGCAGCGTCTGGTCGAGCAGCCACAGGACGATGCCCATTACGATGGTCGCCAACAGCCCACGCCCCAGGCTGAGCGCGTTGCGGGCGTCATCCAGGCCGCTGATGCTGCCGCGCTGGCCGATACGACGTCGCAGCAGCGCGTAAAGCACCAGCGCTTCGACCAGGGTCGTGCTGGCGTTTGCTAGTGCCAGCCCGGCGAACGGCCCTCGCGCCAGATTACCCGGCTCACCGATGACGCGAATCAGCACGATGCTCAGGGCAATATTGCTCAGCATGGCACCGATGCCGATCACTACCGGCGTCCAGGTGTCTTCGAGAGCGTAGAAGGCCCGTGAGAGGATTTCCAGCAGGGCGAAGCCCGCAATACCAATCGCATAAAAGCCGAGCGCCCAGGCCGTTGCGCGGGTATCCTCCGGCGTCCATGCGCCGCGTTCGAAGAGGCTGACGATTGGCTCGCCCAACAGCAGAAACGCCGCCGTCGCGGGCAGTGCGAGGAACAGTACGCTGCGCAGCGCGCCTCCAAGACGATTTTTATAGCCGTCCCAATCGCCGCGTGCATGCAGTGCGCTGAGCGTCGGGAAGACGGCGCTGCCGACGCTCTGACCGATGATACCCAGCGCGAAGAACATCAGATTGAAGGCCGTTTGCAGCGCGACATAGCTGCCGGCGATCATGCCGCTGGCGAAGAACACGTTCACCAGGAAGTTGATCTGTACTACGCCCTGACCCAGCACGCGCGGGGCCATCAGGCGCAGGACGTCGCGCACGCCGGGGATGCGCCAATCGGCCAGCGGGCGCAGCCGGGCGTGGATGCGCAGCAGCCCGGGCACCTGGACGAGCAGGTGCAGCAGCGCACTCAGGATCGCACCGTACGCCAGCCCGTAGACACTGGCATTGCCAACCTGATACAGCGGCAGTCCGGCGTAGGAGGCGGTGACCGGGAAAGTCGTCAGCCACTGGGCGGGCGCGGTAAATGGCACCGGGGCCAGGGCAGGCGCTATCAGCAGCGCCCCGGCGATGATGCCCAGGCTGTTCATGCTGATTGCCAGGCTCGGCAGCAGAAACAGCCCATGCGATTGCAGGATGCCCATCACCAGGCCGCTGATGCTGAAGATAAACGGCGTCACCATCATCAGCCGCATGAGATCAGCCGCGAGCTGCTGCTCCGCCGGGCTGCGACCGGGATAGAGGGCGAATTCCACCAGCGGCTGTGCGAACAGCCCGACGAGGAGGCCGAGCAGCCCCGCAGCCAATGCGGAAAGCGTCATGACGGCGCTGGCAAAGCGCCACGCCTGCGAAGGGTTCTGCTCGCGGACGCGGGCGAAAATCGGGATGAAGGACGACCCGAGCGCGCCACCTGCCACCAGCACAAAGATCAGCTCCGGCAGGCGCTGGGCCGCCAGGAACGCATCATGCGCCGGATGGGTGCCGAACTGCGCCGATAGCACAGCCGTCCGCACGAACCCGAGCACACCGCTCGCCAGAAACCCGAGCAACATGAGCAGGGCGGCACGTACGATCTGCGCGCCGCTGAGGGCCGCTAATGAGGTTGATGGAGTCTCGTCAGGCGTTGTGGTCATGCGCTGATTGTACGCAGGGCAGCGTACCGCGCCAGCCTGATTGTTGCCTGACGAGTGACCACCGTCCGCTTGCAACCGCAGCAATAGCTTATATCATTGGGATGAGTTCAGGCGTTGCACGCTGACCGGCAGTGCGTTGCGCCTGATTGACACTTGGCACACTCTGGACGGCCTGTTTATAATACCGGAGTTTCGCCAGAGATGGGGCACATCGCTCCGCTGAGCAAACCGGATTAATCGCACAGGCCGCCCAATACTGGGCGCTGAGTTTTTGTAAGGAATGTGCCCGATGAAAGTTATCCTGCTACAGGACATTTACAAGCATGGCGTCGCGGGCGAAGTGGTGGATGTGGCCGATGGCTTTGCACGCAATTACCTCATCCCGCGCAAGATGGCCGTTCAGGCGACCAAGAGCGCGCTGAAAGGCCACAAAGCCCTGACGGAACGTGTGGAAGCGCGCCGCGCCCAGTACGAAAACAAGCTGAACGAAGTCGCACGTCAGATCGACGGCACCGAACTGATCTTCGAGCGCCGCGCTGCTTCGACGGGTAAGTTGTTCGGCAGTGTGACCAACCAGGAAATCGCCGACGCCCTGCTGAAAGCAACCAGCATCGACATCAACCGCCGCCGTATCAGCCAGCAGAACATCCGTGAGCTGGGTACGCACGAAGTGACTGTGCGTTTCGGCACGGAAATTACGCCGGTGCTGTCGGTGATCATCGTGCGCGAAGGCGAACTGCAGGATTTCCTGCGGGCGCGGGAAGCCGGTGAACTGGAAGAAACCGCAGAAGGCGCTGAAGCCGTCGAGGGTGAAGTTGAGGCGACCGCCGAAGCCAACGTCGAAGAACAGCCGGAAGCCGTTACTGAGGCCGTCGGCGAGCCTGAGACTGAAGACGAGGCGGAAACCAACGCCTGATCCCGCGTGCAGCAAATTCGCTGCGCGTCTGACCTCCATACGGTATACTCGCCCCGCCGGTCACGCTGCCCTGTGGGGCTTGTTTATTCCAGGTAAACACGCACTGATCGTACCGTGCGCCGTCCGTGAATCGACCTGTATCCCAACGAGAAGAACGCATGGATCCAATGGCGCTGGGGCGCTACCTGGCTGAAAGCCGGGAAGCAAAAGAACTCACACTTGAGCAGGCTGTATCGGCCCTGAGGATACGTCGCGGCATTCTGGAGTCCTTCGAGCGAGGGGATTTCAACGTCGCTGAATCCGAAGTGCAGGTGCGCGGCCTGCTGCGGAACTATGCGCGTTATCTCGATCTAGATGAAGGCATGATCCTCAATTACTACGAGGCGGCGCTGCACGGCAACCCCAGGCGACGCGGCCTGTTTCGTCGTGGGCGCGACGCCGACGACGAGGTGCCGGTGCCGGTCGCACCCAAACGCATCACGGATACGCCGCCGAGCCTGCCCGCTGTCGAAATCCGTGATGTGCGCGCAGAACGTCGCCGTGGCGTGTTGTCGATGCTGCTGCAGGGGATTATCGGGCTGGCGGCGCTGCTGGTGATCGTCTACGTGACGGTCGAACTGGTGCGCACGCCGGAAGTCGCGCCGACACCGCAGCCGACCCAGATCGCCGGGGCGCTCTCCGGCGCGGGCGATGGCTCGCCGACGGCGACCTATACCGCCACCTGGACGCCGCAACCGGTGCCCCCAACAGATACGCCCGACTTCGGCTTTTTTAGTTCCGGCCTGTTGATCGACGTGGAGCTGTTGCAGCGTTCATGGATGCGTATCGAGACGGACGGCGTGCAGCAGTTCGCAGGGATCGCCGCGGCGGGCGAGATGATCCGCAGCGAGGCCAGCCGTCAGATTGCGCTGACAGTCGCCAATGCGGCCGCCGTGCGTGTGACGTTCAACGGGCAGGAACTCGCCCCGCTGGGTGTGCGCGGTCAGCAGGTGGATGTGGTCTTCTCACCAGAGGGTGTGGACGTTCAGGCGGCTGAAGGCGGTCTGCAGCCGACGACGCAGGCGACCGATACCCTGCTGCCACCGACCTCCACCGAGACGCTTACGCCGCCCGCAGTCATCTCGCCGGTGGTGAGTGGGCCGACGCCGACGCCGCTCGTGTTCCGGGGGACGCCGCTTGTCTCCGCGCCGATCGGTGGTGGCGGTCAGGGCACGCCCGTTGTCGCGTCGCTGACGCCTGAAAGCGCCAGCACGCCGGGTGCACAGCCGACCCAGGCCGCCGGGCAATCTGCGCCTGCGTCACCGGTGGCACCGGCTGCGACTGATCTGCCAAGCCCGACGCCAAGCTCAACACCCAGCCCGACGCCAAGCCCGACGCCCACACTCACGCTGACGCCTACCGGCATCCCCTCACCGACGGCGATACTGCCGCCTCGTGAGACGGCTGTCGGCCTGCCAACGGCCAAACCTTAGGAACAATTGAATCTATCGGACGCGATGTGTGACCTGTGCTTAACGCCGTCGGCGTTTATGCTATAATGCGCCACGCTTCGTGACTGATAGTCTATGACCGATGGCCAGCGCGCTCAGGTGCTGGCGAAGTGGAAAGCCCAACGTATCGTTATGCCCAGTACAAAAACCCGCCGGGACAAGTTTTTCCTGCTGAGTCTCGGTTGTTCCAAGAATACAGTCGATAGTGAGAGCATTGCGCAGGTGCTGCATCAGAACGGCATGATCGGCGTGAGTGTGCCGGACGCCGCTGAAGTGCTGATCGTCAACACCTGCGGCTTCATCAACAGCGCCAAGCAGGAGAGCATCGACGCTCTGCGCGGGTTGGTCGCTGGCAAGCGCGGCAATCAGATGGTGATCGCGGCGGGCTGTCTTTCACAGCGCTATGGCGAAACGCTGGTGCAGGAGGTCCCCGGACTGGATGGGGTCATCGGCACGCGGCGCTGGATGGACATCTTTGATCTGGTGACCCGCCTGCGCGATCGCCCGCACCCGCAGCCGCTCTATCATCTGCCGACGGAGGCTGAGGTGGTCGGGTTGGACGAGCGCGGCGTGCTGCGTGCCAGCGTCCAGGGGGCCAGCGCCTACCTGAAGATCGCCGACGGCTGCCGCCGCCCGTGCGCCTTCTGTGCGATCCCGAAGATCAAGGGCACGGCCGTCAGCCGACCCATCGCCAGCATCGTCGCGGAAGCGCGCCGTTTGCAGGACGAAGGCGTTAAGGAGCTGATCCTGATTGCGCAGGACAGCACCGACTACGGCTATGATCTGGGGCTGAAAGATGGCCTGGCGCATCTGCTGGATGCCATCGTCGATGCTGCGCCGGCTATTCCCTGGATCCGCATCATGTATGCGTACCCCGGTTATGTGACGCCGCGCCTCATGGAGACGATGGCACGTCACCCGCAGGTGCTGCCTTATCTGGATATGCCGCTGCAGCACGGCCATCGCGAAGTGCTCAAGCGGATGCGCCGCCCGGCAAAGGTCGAGTGGGTGTATGAGACGGTCGGCAAGCTGCGCGAGATGATCCCTGATCTGGCTGTGCGCACGACCTTCATCGTCGGCTACCCAGGCGAGACGGACGAGGAATTCGCGGGGCTGCTGCAATTCGTGCGCGACCTGGAGTTCGACCGGGTGGGGGCCTTCACCTACAGCTATGAACTGGGCACGCGCAGCGCCACGCTGTCGGATCACGTCGATGATGCGGTCAAGCAGGCACGCTATGAACAACTCATGGCGCTGCAGCAGGGCATCAGTCTGAAGAAGAATCAGGCGCTGGTCGGGCGTACGCTGGATGTGCTGGTCGAGGGTCACGGCGTCGCTGAAGACGAAGACGGCAACCCCACTGGCGTCACGGTCAGCCTGGGACGCAGCTATCGCGACGCGCCGGAGATCGACGGCTATGTGCTGGTCGAAGGGGAGCTGCCCGCCGGCGAGATCGTGCCGGTACGCATCACCGGGGCGACGACCTACGATCTGATGGGCACGGTTGAACTCGCCGGGCCGCAGATCATACAGCCGGGGCAGGTCATCCGTGAGGGGATGATTGACCTCGACAGCGTGCGTTAAATCCCGCAGCACACGATACGACGAAAAAAGGGCGAACACGACTGTTCGCCCTTTTGCGTTGCTCAGATATTGTTGCTACCAGATCAGGATGACGGGACCAGCCAGTAGAGGTCGCGTCCGTAGATGCTGATAACCTGGCTCTCCGAAGCCCAGCCTTCCATGCCGCCACCATAATCGATGTAGACATAGGTCAGGCCATCGGCACCGCAGACCGCAGACGGGCCGCCACCTGGAGGCGCCGCAACGGTGAAGGTCGCCGGTGAGTAGACGACTTCGATTGCTGGGCCGGCGGGTTCGCTGCGCAACGTGCTGAAGACGCGGTTAATTTCACCCGTCTGGCCGACTGTGTTCAACTGGTTCGCCAGTGAGCCGGAGCAGGGCGGCAGGGTGGGTGTCGGGGGCGGGGTCGGCGTTGCGGTTGGGGTCGCGGTTGGGGTCGGCGTTACGACCGGGATCGGCTCCAGCCAGTAGAGGTTGGTTCCCCAGACGCTGGCGACCTGGCTCTCATTGGCCCAGCCCGTGACGCCACCGCCGTAATCCAGTTGCAGATAGATCAGGTTGCTGTCGCAGCTCGGGCCACCGATGACTGTGAACTGTGCACCAGTGGGCATAATCTGGATCGGGTTGCCGGCGGGTGCATCACGCAGCGTGCTGAATTCGCGGGCGACCTGACCCTGATCACCGACGGCCAGACGTGAGACCAGCGACCCTGTACAGGTCGGGTCGACGGTTTGTGCCTGCACCAGCCCGGCAACAACGCCCAGGCTCAGTAGCAGCACGATCAACAGAACAACAGATTTCTTCATCGAGTGTCCTCCCTGAAGCATGGCTCGATAAGGTGTTAATCGAATAGACACAACTTAACGCCAAAAGGTTTCAGTCGCTTACTTTGACTATAGAACGATTCGGGCGTTTGCGCAATCAGACCGCTGTAGAATCTCGTAAAGAATGCAGTAAGTTGCCAGCTACGCCGGACTTTATGGCCTCGGGTCGCATCTGATCAGGTTGCGTCGTCGTCATACTCTGGGAGTTGGTCGATAATTTCGGCTTTGGCGTCGGGGTTGTTGCGATACGATGCGTGCTGCTTGATGATGGGTTTGCCGCGCCGCAGCGTGAACTGATCAAAGTCGCGCACGACAAACGCATTGGGGAAGATGGACTTTGCTTCCGCGACCATATCCTGCTCGCGGTAGCGGCGTGAGACATGCGTGATGAGCAGATAGCGGCAGTTCGCTTCTGCAGCCAGTTCTGCCGCCTGACGGATCGTGATGTGGCCGAACTGCCGCGCCATGTCGCGCTCGGCGTGCATGAACGTCCCCTCGATGACGAGGGCGTCGGCATCCTGGGCGGCTTCGCGGACGGTTTCGATGCGCCCGACATCGCCTGTGAAGACGATCTTCACACCGGGGATGGCTTCGTCCAGCACCATCTCTGGTGAGATGACGCGCCCATCCGCCAGCGTGACGGTTTCGCCGCGTACAAGCTGGCTGCGCTCCGGGCCGAAGGGCACGCCAAGCGCGTTGGCTTTTTCCGCCAGGAAGGGGCGGTGCGTATCCTCCTGAAAGATGTAACCGAAGCAGCCCGGCCCACGATGCACAACCGGGAATGCGCTGACGGTGTACTTCTTCTGGCGCGCGAGCACGCCGGGTGTTACCGTGTTCAGGTGAATGGGAATGGGTGGACGCTGGTTGCGCAGGACGACATCGAACAACAGGCTGTGGACGCGCTCGAGCGTGGCGCTGCCGCCCCAGATGTGCAGCTCGTCCATGCTCTCCCATCGGGTGAAGGTCGAGACAAGCCCGCCCAGGCCCAGGATGTGATCAAGGTGGGGGTGCGTCAGCAGGATGCGGTTCAAGCGTTTGAAGCCGATACCACTGCGCAGGATCTGGCGCTGGGTGCCCTCGCCACAGTCGATCAGGAAGCGCTCTTCCCCGGCCAGCACTGCCGCCGAAGACAGGCCGCGATGGATCGAAGGCGCAGAGGCCGAGGTACCCAGGAATACGATGTCGAACATAAAAAACCTCTCACATGGCGTAAAAGCAGGCGCGTGTCGTCAGCGTCTCGGGACGACTTCCAGCCCATAGAGCAGCAGGCGATCGCCGCGCGTTTCGTCGTCAGCCAGCACGTCGAGTCGCTCGCGGGATGTCCACTGATAGGCCCCGGTCGCCAGCCCGTACGTTCCCTGGGATAGTGCCTGTGGCAGCTCGATATAGGTCACCTGCAGCAGAATATCCCGATCCTGCAGGCGGGTCGCATCGACGCTGAGCAGGTCGCGCTGTGCGACGATGGTCACCGGGTCGCTGAGGACATGCGTGAAGAAGACCAGATCAGGCGGCGGCGGCCCCTCGATGCGCCAGTAGTTCAGCACGGTGACGATGTCCCCGGACCGGTAGATGGGCAGTTCCATCGCTTCATAACCGAGCCAGGTCACGTTGCCGCCGAAGCGTACAGGCGGCGCGACGACGTCACCGGCCAGTTCGCCCGTTTCGATGCTGTAGGCTGCCGGGGCAATGGTGGTGAATTTACCCATCTCGTCAGCGAGTACACGCTCAATCGACAACTGGATGACTGAACCTGGCGGCACGTCGGCGTCTTCCAGGACTTCTCCCAGGTCGAGCCAGGCGCGGATGCGCGGATGCGCCCCATTGATTTCTTCAGGCTCAGCGATGATCACCTGTTGATTGGCACCGGCATCCGGGAAGACGAAAGCCTGCTTGCAATCCACGTAGCGCACGTCCTGACGCGGGCGGTTGACCATCATCAGCATGCGCTGTGTCGCGTTGAGTTCGGCGGCGCGCTCGCGCAGGTTGAAGCGTTCGTGACAGATGACGGTCGGCAGATCGGCGGCCAGGGTGTCGATGCGCTGCGCCAGCGCGCCCAGGTCGGCGTGATAGGCGTCCTGCTGAGCTTGCAGCTGTGGCCAGCGCTGGAACAGGTCGCTGGTCAGCCATACCAGATTGTAGCTGAACAGCACCAGCAGGCCCACATAGGCCACCTGACGCAGCCGTGGGCGCAGGCTCCCCAGGATCAGGGAGACGCCCAGGCCGAAGCACAGCGCCAGGGGGGGCAGCAGGACGCCGTATTCCACAAAGTTCGGCGAAGCACCGCTGAACCAGGCGGCCAGCGCCAGAAAACCCGTCATCAGCAGCACCAGTGCGAAACGCGGCTGCAACCAGTAACGGACGCACGTCGCGAAACCGACCAGGGCCAGGGTGGCACTGACGAGATCAAACAGCGGTCGCTCCGGCAGGTTGAACGCCGGGTTCGGATCACCACGGAAGGCGACGCTGGCGAAGCCGTTCGCCAGCGAACCGAGCAGCCCACCTTCCAGGTTGAACAGTCGGCCACCGCCAGCGATCTGCGGCTGATTAAAACTGCTGAGCAGGTAAGGCAGCGCCACGATAAGCAGCAGCAACAGGCTGAAGCCGATGTAGCTCAGGCGGCGCGTCGAGAGCGGCCGCTGCGTCAGCAGGTTGTAGGTGATAAAAGCCATGCTCGCCAGCACGAGCATCAGGCTGGCGGGCTGCACGTACAGGCTAAGCCCGAGCGCGATGCCCAGCGTCGCAAAGGCGAGCACGTTGGTTGATTCCGTACTGAAGCGGCGATAGACCGGCAGCGCACGCGCCAGCGCCAGCATCACGACGACCACCAGCAGCGGCATGAGCGTCTCTGGCAGGACCAGACGGGAGAGCAGTGTCGCCGTGAGCGTGACGGCCATCAGGCCCATCGCCGCCAGCCCCGCGACGCGCCCGAAAAGGCGCACGCCCAGCGTGTAAACCAGCGCCAGCGTCACCATGCCGAACAGCACGCTCGTCAGGCGGTAAGCGACGAGGCCGCTGCCCGTCAGTGTGCGGGTGATGGCCAGCACGGTCGGGTAGAGGCCGTCGACGGCCTGGCCCGGCCCAAGCGGATAAAATACGCGCACATCACCTGTCCGCACGGTGTCGCTCACGCGCAGATGCAGGATTTCGGCATCATGAAGGCCGGGCGGCAGCGTCGGGAGTTCCCACAGGCGCAGACCGGCGGCCAGCAGCAGCACGGCCACCGCCAACCACAGGCTCAATCGGTCGGTCAAGATGATCTCAGCCTCTCACAAGTGGGGTCGCAACACCGCCGGCTATCTTACCACTGATGCGGCCTGGCCTCTAGCGATTTGATCGCTGCGAGGCGCACAATCCCCCATAGATTCCTGGTTGTGTCAGATGACGCTCGCCCACGCGCTGAAGCCCAGAATAGCGACCCCCAGCGCCGCATTAACCCACGTCAGCCGGACCTCGTGGCGGCGCAGCCGCTGCCACTCGGCTTCGTCGCCTTTGGCGCGCTCGCGCAGCAGGGTCACACGCTCCAGGGCGGGCACGATGGCGAACTGTAGTGTCCAGCCTGTGAGCGCCATGAACACGATGGCGACGTGCTTGGCAAGCATGACGCGCGTCCACTCATTATCGAAGGTGAGCATTCCGTCGTAATTAGGGTCAGCGGTCATCTGAAACAGGCCGGTGACGATCAAGACGGCCAGACTGATATTGCTGATCGGGTAAAAGCGCTTGCGCAGCCTTGAGAGCAGCGTGTAAAGTGCCGGGCTTGTCTCCAGGACGCGGCGCATCTCCGGCCATACCAGGATGACCGTAATCAGTATGCCGCCGATCCAGATGGCCGTGGCACCCAGGTGGAAGAACAGGCTAAGGGCAAGTTCGGGGCGGCTCATCTCCGCTAAACTCCGGGTGATCAGGTGGACGTTCGGGCAGTATTGTATCACCGCAGGTTTTTGACATACCAGCGATTGCGAAGAAGGCTGGACGCAGTTTACCGTCCGGGTCGACGAGTGCCCACCAGGATTGTTCGTCGGCTTCGGTCCAGTTGGGATCAGGCAGATAAATGAGCGTCGTCAGGCCCACCCAGGGCGTCCAGTGACGCAGTGCATATTCATAGGCCGCGACGATGTACTCCGCCTGCTGCGCCTCACTGACGGCGAACCAGGCATAGTCGGGGTTGCGGGTATCCGTCGTCCAGCCGAATTCCAGGATGGCCATCTGGCGGGCCGCATCATCGTTGGCGAGCATAATCTTGCGCAGGTCTTCGATCCGGCGGAAGCTGAACCAGCGCCCGCTGCCGTCGTGTTCGGCGTCATCCGGGCCGTAGGACGGCGGACCGAAGCCGGGGGCATGCGCGCCAACTACATCGATGTACTGCTGAAAATCGGCATCATACATGGCCTGCAGATAGAGATCATCGCGCAGGGCGAGCGCGTCCGTGTTGCCGGTCGGCGATAGGCCGGACGAGATCAGGACGGCTGCGGGGTCGGCGGTGCGGATAGCCTGGCTGCAGGCGGCCAGCAGTTCGACGTAGCTGACGGGGTCGGGCGGCAGAGCGCCCCACTCGCGGGCGAGGTTGGGTTCGTTCCAGATCTGGTAGGCTCTGATCTGGCCGCGATAGCGCGCCGCGACGGTGCCGCAGTAGTTGGCCCAGGCGTCGAGGTCAGCAGGCGGCGTATCGATGACGGCGGTGGCCGTCCCTGGCTCGACGGCGGCCCAGTCCGGCGTCTGACCGAGGCGTACCACCAGATGCAGATCGCGATCAGCGACCTGCTGCACGATGCGATCCGCCGCGCTGAAATCCCAGGTGCCTGGCTCTGGCTCCATATCAGTCCAGGGGAACTTCTGCTTGACGGTGTTGTAGCCGAGCATGCGCACCCAATCGAGATGTTTGCCGGCCTCGTTTTCGTCCCACCACAGGCTGGTGTGCAGGGCATAAGTCAGCGGCGGGAAGGGCGGGTCGGTGATGGCGTGGCCATCAAACGGGTCGTCAGGGCGTGCCAGCAGGGCGACGGCGACAGCCGCGACCAGTGCCAGCGGCGTCAGGGCCAGGGCGACCCGGTGGGTTGTACGGCGTTGTGTGGTTTTGGTCGTCATCAGGCAATCATGGGAACCGGGGCGCTTGGCACGCCCCGGTCCGTGTACGATGCGGATGGTATGGTGGCGGGCTGCTGGATGGCATCAGCCACCGACGCGCTGCCGGTAGGCTGATTGCCAGCTGCGGATCGCGTCGTAGGCGGGACGGAAGCGGAAGTTCGGCCCGATCAGTGAATAGGGCACGTTGTCGTTCTCCGGGTTCCAGCCAGCCTGTGGCGCGTAGTTGAAGTTCCAGACGATCGCCAGGCGCACCCAGCCCCAGTCATCCATCATGCTGAGCGCCGCCGGGAACCACTCCGCCTGTTCGTCAAGCGTGTTGTCACGGGCGAAGCCGAAGCCAGGTGGCGCGCCTTCCAGGTCTTCCGCGACGGGCCAGCCGAACTCCGTCACACACAGCGGTGTGTCGTAGCCAGCGGCGACGATGCGGTTGCGGTAGCCTTCCATCGTGCTGCGGAAGCTCCAGCTATGGTGCGGGTTATCGAACGGACCTCGGAACTCGGCTGTTGGGTCGTTGTACCCTTCGTCCCAGCGGATCGTAGGCGGCATGTTGAAGCCGTTGTGATGCACGCCCACGCAGTCGGCGTGATCGAGCATGCCCGCGTCGATCATGGCGTCCATGTAGCGGAAGTCGTTAACGGCGCTGATGCCATCGTCGATGCCGGTCGGCGATAGCGCGCCGCTGATGACGATGATGTTCGGGTCGGCGGCTTTGATGGCCGCGTAGGACTGGCGCAGCAGCTCGACGTAGTTTTCGGCGCTCAGGCCGCCGGTTGATGTCCACTCACGGTCGAGGTTCTGCTCGTTCCAGACTTCAATGGCGTGGATCTGGTCGGGGTAGCGCTCGATCAGGGACACGACGAAATCGACGTACTCCTGATAGTTGGCGGGCGGCCCGGTGCGGGATAGCTCTACCCCTGGTTCGCGGGCCCACTCCGGCGCGGTGACGATGCTCAGGGCCATTTTCAGGCCGAGCCGCTCTGCTGAGGGCATGACGAAATCGGTCACGGCATAATCGACGCGGCCTGGCTCGCGCTCGAAATCTTCCCAGCGCACCTGCTGCTTGACCCAGGGCAGGCCCAGGTCCTGGCTGACGGAACGGTAGAAGCCGTCCTGATTATCCGGGTTGAAGTCCAGGCTGTACTGTACCTGGATGCCGACTTCAAAGCGATCATCCTGCGCGGGCGGGATCGTCGGCGTGGCGGTTGGCGGCTCCGCTGGAGTCGGGTCCTCAGCCTGGGCGACGACGGCTGGCGCCGGCGGCGGTGTGGCGGAGGGCGGCATCGTGGGCGTAGCCGTGGGCAGCACGGGCGTCACGCTCGGCACGGTGAAAACCACCTCATCGGCGGGGGCCAGCGCGACGCTCTCGACAGCGCCGATCACGGTGTTGGTCGGATAGGTGAAATAGATGGCGATGAAGGTGGCGAAGCCCATCACCAGCGTGACGAACGTCCAGACCAGGACGAAGCCGCGCATGCGTCGGCGCGTTCGCGCCTGTGGTGAGCGTGTCATAGTGTTTCTCCTGCTTCAGCAATCATCGGGCGGCGGCCAGCGCGTCGCAGGCCGGGCAGCTGCCGTCCGGGCGTATCATGGCGTATCCGGCCTGTGGGTCGGAGGCATAGACAGTGAAATCGACGTTCCAGACGATCATCATGCGCACGTCGCCCCGGCTGGCCAGATAAGCGGCGGCCTGTGCCAGATAAGCCGTCTGCTGGGCGACGGTCTGGTTCTGTGCCCATCCCCAGAAGCCCGGCAGAGGCGGGTAGCCTTCCGGTGTCAGGTAGCCCAGTTCCGTGATACAGAAGGGTCGGCTGCCACCGATAATCTGCGAGTGTACGTTCAAGAAAGTCGGCAGATAGCGTGTGTAGTAGTTATCCCGGATATCGCCACTGGTGACGGTTGGTGGTACGAGGCCCTCATTGTAATGCACGCCGACACAATCTGCATAGTTAAGGCCGCCTGCCTCCACCACCTGACGCAGCCAGCGATCGTCGTTCATCACCTGGCCGGGGAAAGCGTTCTCAGCGCCGGTCGGGCTGGGTGCGGCCATGATGACGATCGTACTGGGGTTGGCGCTCTTGATGGCCTGATGTGCCAGCCGCAGCATGTTGACATAACCGGCACCGCTGATCTGGCCGCGCGGCCACTCGCGGTCGAGGTTGGGTTCGTTCCAGACTTCGATGGCATCCGCACCAGCGGCGGCGATCTGGCCGAGCCAGTTGGCGAACTCGCGCAGGTAGGCTTCGCCACCAGCGGCGACGTCGTTCGGATTGCCGACAGTGCCGATCAGCACGCGGAAGCCGTTCGCCCTACCGGCGTTAATGGCGTCGATTGCGGGCTGCGGACCATAGCCCGGGTAGAAGCGGATCTGCTTCTTCATCCAGACCATGCCGGAGCGGCGCATTGCGTCAGCGGCGGCGGGGTTGGCTGCATTGGCGACGTGGCCGCCAATCTCAAAATTGCCGATGCTGCCGGATGGCGGCGGGATCGCAGCGCCACCGCCGCTGGCTGCTGCTGGGGCCGCTGTCGGGATGATGGGCGCGGGGGTCGGCGTGACGGTCGGCGTGGGCGTTGGTGTGGCAGTTGGCAGTGGGGTCGGCGTGGGCGTCGGCTGGAAGAGCGCGACCGCCGCACCGCTGCGGATACTTTCGACTTCTTCGCCAATGCCGACGACAGCGGCGTTGATGGCGTAGTTGCCATCAGGGGCCGCCAGCGTGATGACCAGGTCTTCATTGATGCCGGTCGTGATCTCATCGACCAGCCCGCCGCCGCCGTTGATGCGCCAGCGCAGCGCAAGATCAGTCGGTGAGGGCGCGCTGGGTATCTGCGTGCGGTATTCAGCGATGGCGGCCAGTACGCTATCAGCCAGATCGTTACTCAGCAGGTCATCGAAGGCGACCCCGCCCAGCGCGAAGGGGATCACGCGATCCATCCGGAAGCGCAGCGCCTCGCCGGTCGTCAGCCAGATGCGAGCGCGGGCGGTGCCGTCGCTGTTGAGATAATCGATATAAGGCGCATTGATGGTCATGTCGACCCCGGCGCGGGCGTCGAGGCCATCCAGCGAGACGCGCAGTTCGGTGCCGGGTTCCACAGAGCCGGTTTCGCTGACGTTTGCGGGTTCCACGCTGACGTTGCCCAGGCCAGCGATGCCTTCATCATAGCCGATGGGGGTATAAGTTCCGGCGATCTCGCGGACACTGCGTGCGGAAAGCCCGAGCAGCAGCTTGTAGCGGTCGATCTCGCGGACGCCCCAGCGCAGCATCGCCTCGACGAGTTCGTTCTCGCCGGGGATGAAGGTCTGCGGATTGATGCCGAGGTTGATCTGTACGAAATCCGCCGCCTGACCGATGGCGCGCCAGTCGTACGCGCCTGTCTGCCAGGTACCGTCGACGTTATCGGCGGCGGGGATGACCACGCCGAGCATCAGGCCGACGTTATCGAGCTGCGCGCCTACTTCGCGTATGAAGCTGCTGAAGCGCTCGCGCTGATCATCCGTCAGGCCGCGATAATCCACGAAGACGCCATCGAAGCCGCCGCCGCTAGCGAGCCGGGCCAGTTCGCTGGCGTGGCGTTCGCGCAGGGCGCGGTTTTCCAGAATCGTGCTGAGCGTCGCGGTGTCGAGCGCGTTAGGATCGTCAAAGTTGCGTATGAGCGGCATCACCAGATAGCCGGCATTGGTCGTAAAGCCAGGGGCGAGGCTGCCCAGGATGGTGCCATCTTCGCGCGGTGTCAGCCCGGCGGGGGTGACGATGGTCGCCACCTGAGCGACATCTTCGTTGAGGACCTGGCGCACGTTGTACGAGATGAGCACGCGCGGGCTATCCGGCGCGGCCTGGAACAGCGCGACGTGCTGCGGCAGATCGCTGAGCTGCGCTTCCAGCCGGTTATCGACCTGCCGCGCCGGTATGAATCCCCACGCCTGACGGTCGTCATACCAGCCGTACAGGTCGAGCAGGTCGCGGTCGGGCGCGTTAGGCGGGAAGTTAAGGCTGATGACCATCTCTTCCGGCTGAGCGCCATTAGTATCGAGCGTGTAAACCGGGCTTTGCAGCGCCAGATAGAACGGAATCTCCGCACGCACAGCCGGGATCCACTCGGCTTCGCTGCCATCGGCGGCCACGAAGTCGCGCAGGCCCACCGTGGAGAGGCGCGCGCCGAAGGAATCGCTATCGCCGGCGGCGACCAGTCGCAGGCCGCTATCCTGGCTGACGATGCTGTCGCCGGCGGCGGTCAGCGGGGCGTAAGCCAGCCCGAACAACCGGTCATACAGGCTGATGGGCGGCAAAAACAGCCCGATCAGCACGAGAATCATCACTACGAGGGACGTCAGCGCGCCGACGACCCAGCAACCCGCACCGCTGCCACTCTGGCGGCGTTTCGATGGCGGGCCATAGGCCCCGCTCTGATCGGCTTTAGGGATTGGTGTTACATCCATGCACTGTCCTCGTTTGCTTACTTCCTACGCATCGGTCATTGATCTTTGATGCCAGCTCACACCGTTTAATTGCCCAGTGCGGCACAGGCCGGGCAACTGCCATCTGGTCGGATGATGGCGTAACCGCCCATCGGGTCGTCGCCATATACGCCGGTGAAATCCACATTCCACACGATGATGACGCGCACGCGCCCACTGCGGCTGGCGAGGCTCATCGCCTGATCCAACCAGGCCGCCTGCTGCGCGACGCTGGTGCCGCCCGCCCAGGCGAAGCCGCCCGGCAATGGGCCGTAGCCCTCCGGCGTCAGATAGCCGAGTTCCGTGAAGCATAGCGGATGGCGCCCGCCGAAGGCTCCCCAGTATACATCGACCATGCGCGCATAGTAGCGTGTATGGAAGTTACTGGGCTGGCGCGGGTCGCCACTGGTCGCCGAAGGCGGCAGGATGCCCTCGTTGTAGTGGACGCCGACGCAATCCATATAGTTGGCGGCACCAGCAGCGGCCATCTGTTGCAGGAAGGGGATGTCATCGCAGCCCGCGGGCGAACAGCCACCGAAGAAGCCGGTCGGGGCGGGCGCGCCGCTGATGACCATCGTGTTCGGGTTGACAGACTTAATCGCGTTGTAGGATCGGGCGAGCAACTGCGTATAGGCACTGCCGCTGATGAAGCCGCTGGCCCACTCGCGGTCGATGTTGGGTTCGTTCCAGATTTCGATCGCGTCCGCGCCGATTGCCGCAAGCCCGGCGACGTAATTCGCGTAGACGTCGTAGAAGTTCGGGTCGCGGACGGTGTTCGGATCGCTGACGACGCCCAGCAGCACGCGGAAGCCGAGGGCGTGTGCTTCGTTGATGAAGCCCGACCAACCCGCCGGGTTCTCACCGGGGGCGAAGCGAATCTGCTTTTTGACCCAGGTCATCCCGGACTGATACATGGCCTGTACGGTCGTATTGCTGAAGCTGCGCACGTGGCCGCCATAGGAGAAGCCACGTACGGGCGCAGTGCTGGCGACCGGCGGCGGTGCGGCAATTTCTGGTGCGGCTTCGGGCGCGGTCTGTTGGGGCGCATCAGGCACGGCCAGCGTGAAGGGCGTATTGACGCCGACAACTGGCAGCGAGAGTATCTGATCGAGTGTGATGTTCGTCAGGTTAGCGGCCACCCAACCGACTTCGCCGCGTGGTGTGACGCCACGCACCCAGTTGAGGTCGCCGTCATGGCCATCGACGAGGAACGTCTCGCCGCCAACCATGCCGCCCACACGCCGGAAGGTCGTGCCGGGGCCGCTGCGGACGTTGGTATTGCGGGGTACGACGATGCTCAGGCCGCTGCCCCCCTGGGCGGCAACGGGCGGGGCCGCCTGTGGTGCTTCTTCTACCGGATCGGTGGCGGCGGGCGCGCTGACGATCTGACCGGGTGGCGGCGTGTTGACCGTGATTGGATCGCCGCAGTTGATGACGGGCAGGCTGCTGATCTGGCCCGCGTCGATGTTCAGCGCATTAGCGAAGACCCAGCCGAGATCCCCATCCTGTGTGATGCCGCGCACCCAGCTATTGTCAGAGATGCGGCCATCCAGGGCGATGTTCATGCCGGTGGGCAGCGTCGTCAATCGTCGCCACTCCGTCCCGGCGCAAACGCGCAGGTTGACATCAGACTGGACGGCGGTAACCAGGCCTTCTCCCTGGGCGTAGCCGTGTCCGGCGGTCAGTGCGAACATCACCAGGGCGGCGATCAGGCTGTAAGCCAGGCGGTAGGCTGAGCGATAGTCCGAATATTGCATCGTCCTGGAACCGTTGTGCATCACCGATCGTACTCCACAACTCATTTTTCAATGTATTCATCAAAGAAAGATATGGCCGGATGGGCGTCAGCAAACTTAAGACGGTCGCCTGCTTGTCGCTGATCTTACGCTCATCTGGCGCATGCGGGTGGCGCATGCGGGCGGCATTGTAACAAAGGGCCGGGGGTTTATCAATCGGCACCGCCTGACGGCTGCCCACCGTTAAATGGGCCAGGGTGGTGGAGGGATGCGATGTAAGCTGCGATATAATTGAAAATAAAAGAACCGATTGCGCTGGCTGCCACGCGGCTGGCGAACTGTCCCTGTACGGAAGGCGCTGATATGTCTGCTTACTATGATACGATCGCCCGCTACTATGATGCCGAGACCAGCAGCCGCACCGATGACCTGGCGCTATACAGCGCACTCGTCGAGGAGTACGGTGGGCCAGTGTTGGAAGTCGGCTGCGGTACCGGGCGCGTCCTGCTGCATCTGGCACAGGAAGAGATCAAGGTGCATGGCGTCGATACCAGCCGGGCCATGCTGGATCGCCTGGACCAGAAGTTGCACGCCTTCCCGCATCTGTTGCAGTACGTCAGCTACAGCGAAGTTGACGTACTGGCCTACAGCACCTCGACACGCTACAAGCTCGCCCTGATGAGCTATAACGCCCTGATGCACTTTCACACGCAGGATTTGCAGATCGCCCTGTTAAATAAGTTGCGCTCACTGCTGACGGATGACGGCCTGCTCGTGCTGGACCTGCCCAACGCGGGCGAGATCTTCGCCACGCAGGACAGCGAACATCTCATCGTGGATCGCACGTTTCTCGATCCTGAGACGGGGCATATGATTTTGTTGCAGAGCCTGTCGCGGCTGGATCGCACGACGCAGCTCCTGCATGTTGAGTGGGTCTATGATGAGACCACAGCCGACGGCACGGTGCGGCGGTTATTCGTGCCGCATGTGCTGCGCTACTTCTTCTTCCCGGAGATCAAACTGCTGCTGGAGCGCTGCGGCTTCGCGGTGCAGGCGGTTTATGGTGACACGGACGAATCACCCTTTGAGGATGGCTGCGAGCGGATGCTGGTCTATGCGCGGCCTGATCTGGGCGAGGACTAATCCAGATCGTAGCGGATGAAGAATCCACTGAACTCGCCGGTGGGCTGGCTGTAGCGGACGTCCACATGGGCGACCTGGGCTGATGGGCTGCCGCGATGCAGAAAGCTGACGAAGCGCCCGATCTGCGCAAGTGGACCCTCTGCGACGGCTTCGACGGTGCCATCGCGGCGGTTGCGCACCCATCCGGTCAGGCGGAGTTCTTCGGCAGTACGCTGGGTAAAAAAGCGAAAACTCACGCCCTGGACGCGTCCGTGTACAATCGCGTGGACTCGTGTTTGCTCGTCCAATTGTGACCTCATTCGTTATAAGTGCGTTCACAGGCGATGCGCGGAAGCTGAATCAGGGCCTGACCACCGCCTCACCACCGCTCGCTGATAAGCAATTGACATCTTAACATAAGCGGCGTATACCTGTGCCGCCTTTCTGGCCAGTTCCAGGGAATAATTATGGCACTTTTGCGCTTTGCCAAACTCAGCTTGCTCATTGGTGTGATGGGACTCACGGCGGCCTGTCTGCCGGAGCGCACTGCCGCGACGCCGTATGCGACTCGCGTAATCAGTGGGCCGACATTGGCCCCCAGCCCGGAAATCTCTATGCAGACGTCGGATGAATTGTTCGGCGGCACGATCGAGGCCGGCCATAATGACCTGACGGCGGCGGCCGTCCCGGCGCGCGGCGTCCTGCCGCCCATGCCTGCCGGCACGACTGAGCCGGACGGCAGCGCCCGCGTCATGCTGACGCTGGCTGATGGCACCGTCCAGCCTGCGGACCTGTACGAGCCGCGTTCTGGCGTGGCAGATGCCGCAGTACAGCGTTATCCAGGTGTGCTGCTGCTGTCGCCTGATCGGTTGAGCTGGGGGATTTTCCCGGCGGAACTGAGCGTGGCAGGTCTGACGGTACTCGTCACGGAGCCGCCACCGCTCGATAGTGATATGCCCGCGCTGCTGGAATCACTGAGTGAAATCGCCAGTGTGGACCCCGGTCGATTGGCGGTGATCGGCGCGGGGGCTGGCGCTGATAGGGCACTGGCAGGCTGTGCGCTGACTGATCTGTGTGATGCGCTGGTGCTGCTCAGTGCGACGCAGCGTGAACTCGTGGCACAGCACATGGCGAGTTACAACCCGCGGCCGCTGTGGGTTGTCGCTTCGCCGGATGACGCGCTGGCGTACCCGACGGCGCTATCGTTGCAGGCGATAGGGCAGAACGTCACCTTCCGCGAGGTGGAAGGCGGCCAGGGGGCCAGCGTGCTGGCTGATGCGGTCCTGGCCACCGAACTCACGAATTGGCTGCTTGGCGTCTGGCAGTCGTGACGCCTCAGGCGCGCAGACGGGCGTTCAGCTCGCGTTCCGCCTGCGCGATGATCTTCTTGCGGACGCGGGCGACGTCTTTATCGGTGAGCGTCTTCTCGTTGGTCTGATAGGTCAGCGCGTAGGCCAGGCTTTTGTGACCGGCCTCGATGCTCTCGCCACGGTAGACGTCGAACAGCTCGACAGCGCGCAGCACGTCGCCGCCTGCCTGTCGAATAACGGCTTCCACAGCGGCGGCCGGCGTATCTTCACTGACGACCAGGGCAATATCTTCCTTGACAGCCGGCGTGATCGGCAGCGGCCTGACCTCATGACGCGGTGGGATGGCGTCGATGATGGCGTCCAGGTCGAACTCGGCCACGTAGACCGGGTCTGCGGACCAGCGCAGTTTCTCCGCGACGAGCGGGTGCAGCTCACCGAAGCTGCCAACAGCGCGCTCATTGATGAGCAGGTCGGCGGCGCGGCCCGGGTGCAGTGAAGCGTGTTCGCTGCGGGCGAAGCGCACATCAGGCAGGTGCAGGCCGTTGAGCAGCCCTTCAATCACGCCCTTCATGTCGTAGAAATCAATCAGCGTCGATTCATCGCCATTCATCCAGCCGGTGGTGTGGCGCGGCCCGGTCATGAGCATAGCGAGACGCAGCGGTTCTTGCGGCAGGCGCTGGTCGGGCTGCTTCAGATAGACATGGCCGATTTCGAATACCTGCTGGCGGCGATGGTAGCGGCTGTTGGCGGCGGCGTTGTGCAGCATGTTCGCCAGCAGCGTGTGGCGCAGATGTGTCTTGTCGTTGGCGATGGGATTGATGATGCGCACATGGGCGGCACGTGGCAGCGACGAGGCGACCCCATTCGGTGTGAGGGCGGCTTCAGATTCCGGCGTGGTGAAGCGATAGCTGATGTTCTCGTACAGGCCGAGCCGGACGAGCAGGTCGCGGATGTGTTCCTCGGCATCGAGGCGGGGATTGCCGTGCTGGGGCGGCATCTCGTCGGCCATGATCGTGTCGGGGATGTGATCATAGCCGAGGATGCGCGCAATTTCCTCGACCAGGTCGGCCTGACCAACGTCACCGGTGCCGATGTCGGTGCGGTAATCGGGCACGATGGCGTGGATTGTATCGTCTTCGAGTGTGACTTCGAACTCCAGGCGGCTGAGGATGTCGGCGGCCTGCTGAATGCTGATTGCCATGCCGAGCAGTCGCTGCACTTCACTGATCGGCAGGCTGACGGTGATCGGCTGCGGCGGGTTGGGATAAGCGTCGATGACGCCCTGACAGATGCTGCCGCCGCCGGTCTGATGCATCAGGGCGATGCCGCGCAAGTTGCCCAGGATCGCACGCGACGGGTGAATATTGCGGCTGAAGCGCGTCCCGGCCTCGGTGAAGACCTTCTGCGCCTGCTGCGTGCGGCGGATGTTGATGAAGTTCCAGTTCGCCGCTTCGAGCAGGACGTTTGTAGTCGCCTCATCGATTTCTGTTTCAGCGCCACCGATGACCCCGCCGAGGCTGAGTACACCTGCCGTATCGCACACGAGGATTTCGTTTTCGCCGAGTTTACGCTTGACCTCGTCGAGTGTCTCCAGCGTCTCGCCGGGTTCCGGCAGGCGTGTGATGATGACCGGGGCGGTACCGCCAGCACGAGCGACCAGTTTGTCATAGTCGAAGGCGTGCAGTGGCTGACCAATCTCAAAAGTGACGTAGTTGGTCACATCGACGATGTTGTTGATTGGGCGCTGTCCACTGAGTCGCAGGCGATACTGCATCCAGAAGGGCGCTGGTTTTACCTCAGTGTTGCGCAGCAGCGTGAGTGTAAAGCGCGGATTGAGTTCCGGCTCACGAATGTCGATGGCGGCCTGTCCCTCGATGGAGTCGCCGTCAGCACTGATCTCGTAGGTTGGCTCGCGCAGTTCTTTATCCAGGATGGCGGCCACCTCGCGGGCGACGCCCAGCACGCTGAAGCAGTGGCCGAGGTTCGGAGTCAGTTCGATATCGAGGACGACATCGCCCAGGACATCCTGCAGCGGTGTGCCGGGGGCATAACCGGGGTCTTCCTCGATGATGATGACGCCTTCGTGCTCCTCACTGATGCCCAGTTCTTTTTCGCTGCAGACCATGCTCTTGTTGTAGATGCCGCGCAGCTTCTTGCCTTTGAGCTTCATCAGTGCGGGTTCTTCGCTGTGGCCATCCCAGACGGTTGCGCCCTCCATGGCGAAGGCCGTCCACAGCGGCGATTCAAGCGGGCCCTGTCCCTTGTAGGGGAAAAGATTGGGCGCGCCTGTCACGCACTGTTCGAGTTCTTCGCCGCCGTAATCGACCATGGCCAGGACGAGCCGGTCGGCGTCGGGGTGCGCTTTGACTTCGCGGATGGCACCCAGAAGGATTTTTTCCCGGTCCCAGACGAGGTGATCCGAAGGCGGCCAGCGGACGCCTTCCACGTGCTGCTGTGGCACGCCCACATAACGAATGTGGCCGACTTCCAGCCCGGCGAGCGTGAGGCGCTCGGCCAGCAGTTCTACCGGGATGTCAATCTCGACAAATTCCTTGATCCAGCTTACAGGGATGAGCATATCAGGTGGCTCCTACTTGCTTTTCTGGTGCAGGTCGTCGCTGGGGTTATCGCTGCGCTTCAGCATCTCACTGCGACCGTAATCCGCAATGAGAGCGATGAAGCCGCCAAGGATGCCCAGCCCGACCAGGATATAGGCAATGGTGAACAACTTACCGGCGCTGGTTTGGGGCGTCAGATCGCCGTAGCCGACAGTCGTCAGCGTGACGACGGTGAAGTACAGCGCGTCGATCCAGGCCCAGCCCTCAACAGCGCGATAGAAGACGGTGCCAATGGCGATAATCGCCAGCGTCGCGTAGATCAGGCCGCGCGTCTCCGGCTGGCGCAGTGCGGCGATCGTCGCCCGATGCAGGCGGCGCGAGATCAGCCATAGCGCGAAGAGAATCGGGATAACTGGCACCGTCTCTCGCCTTTAGAACTGTTCCAGGAAGCGCAGGTCGTTCGACCAGAAGTTGCGGATGTCCTGGATATTGTGCTTGAGCATGACCATGCGCTCCGGCCCCATGCCGAAGGCGAAGCCGCTCCACTGGGAAGGGTCGTAGCCGCCGTTGCGCAGCACGTTCGGATGGACCATGCCGCTGCCGGCGATCTCCAGCCAGCCAGCATACTTGCAGACGCGGCAGCCCTTACCCCCACACAGGAAGCATTCAACATCGACTTCCATGCTTGGCTCCGTGAAGGGGAAGTAGGACGCGCGATAGCGCACCTTGACGTTTTCTCCGTACAGGCGGCGGGCGAAGGCCGTGATGGTGCCCTTCAGATCACTCATGCGGATGTTGCGGCCAATCGCCAGGCCCTCGATCTGCGTGAACTGGGCCTCGCTGCGGGCAGTGATTTGCTCGCTGCGGTAGACCATGCCGGGCAGGATCACGCGAATCGCCTTGTTGCCGTCCTCGCCAAGCTCGCGCATGGCGTGTATCTGGCCGGGGGAGGTGTGCGTGCGCAGGATGACGCCGTCTTCGTCCGTATAAAATGTGTCCTGCATGTCGCGTGCCGGATGATGCGGCGGAATGTTCAGCATGCTGAAGTTGATGTCATCTTCTTCGACATCGCGGCTGCGGAAGACCTGGAAGCCCATATCGGCCCAGATATCCATGAACTGCCGGTGGAGCTGCGTCACGGGATGCAGTCCGCCGACTGCGCGCGAACGGCCGGGCAGGGTGACGTCGATCTGGCCTTCTTCCAGATCGCGGGCGATAGCCTGGGCGCGCAAGGTCTCTTCGCGGTCATCGTAGGCGGCGGTCAGCGATTCCTTGAGCGTATTCACCGCCTGGCCGAAGCTGCCGCGCTCTTCTTTCGGCAGGCTGCCGATCTGGCCGAGCAGACCGCGCAGCGCGCCCTTGCTGCCGAGATAGCGCGTCTTCCACTGTTGGAGGCTATCTGCGTCTCTGGCGCTCTCCAAAGCGGAGAGTGCTTCCTGTTCGAGTTGCTTGATCTGATCTGACATCACTGCTCCTGATAATTGCTGCTTGATAATTGCTGCTCGATGATAAGTTGTGGTGACGAACCACGGTGACGTGCCCGAAGCCGCCACCGGAAATGAAAAACGCCCTCATCCCTATCCAGGGACGAGAGCGCTTAGTGACGTGCTCATCTCTCGCGGTACCACCCTGGTTCAGCAGCCATCAAACGGGCTGCCGCACCTCGTTAACCCCGTCACGCCGGGTCGGCGGAGCAGACTACTGACGGACGTCAGGCGTCCGCGTTCACCTGTCAGCTCAGCAGTGAATTCCACAGCGGCATTGGCGGCGGCTCTCAGTCTATGGCCGGCGCTCCCTGTCAATCCCGGCGCGAATCGCGCACCTGTGGACTGTCTGCGTCATCGCTTTTGGTTGATATATGCTTGTAAGCGGTATTATGGCGAGGGGTTGAAGGGCTGTCAAGGCAGATTTCATACACAATTAACCCTCTTGAACCCTTGCGCCACGTTAAAATCTCTTTACAATAAATATAAGCTCTTGACGGCCTTTCATAACCAATCTAGTATGCCAAAGGAGGTAAAGATGGCTACTGAATCCAAACTACGTATTGAACCAGGTGCCGTGTATTCTCGGCAGGAAGCCGCGGAAGCGCTGGGCATCAGCCTGAGCACACTGAAGCGCCTGATCAAAAAGGGACATCTTCAGGTGAGCAAGCCGACCGGCATGCGTCGGGTGTTCATCACCGGTGAGAGTATTCTGGCGATGCTGGATTCCACCACCATTGAAAAAGGCGCGTAAGCGCCAATCAGCAGAAGTGGCCCAACTCTGGGCGCACTCCTGAGCAATTTACACGAAATTGTAGACAACAGCAAAAAGTGTGGTATGCTGTCATCGTGTGTCAAGTGCGCATTAACTTAAAACGCGCCATCGCCACACAAAGCGAACAATCGCAGCAGTGCGCAGCAGTGCAGAGAAAAACTAGAATCGACCATCTGAAGCGAATAAGGAGTAAGCGCCAAAGCGCGTAACCATGAGTAATTCCACCTTTATGCAGTCAATAACTGCATACAGCCCCAACCAGCAAATGCTGCTGGTGGCTGCTGGCTGTTACAGCCCAGCCGGGATGCTGCATGGGTGGCGTCGTGCGTTGGCCGCTGGCGCAGAAAGAATCCTTAGCGCAGGAGCAGCCCTGGGTGACACCGCGCTCCGCAAAGCCGGGGCAAGCATGCTCATCGGGCATGGCCTGCTGGGCCGTACCGCGAGAACCGTCGCAAACGTTACGAATGATTACGTGGAAGATCTGCGTGCATTCGCCGTTGACGGACTGGCCGTTGATGGACTGATCCCGGGCGGCAGTGGCTTCAGAAAGTGTTGGTCTCATCGCTGGAGGCCCCGAAGGACGTAAGTCCAGGGAGAACCAGCACCCAGACTCAGGTACGAGTGCAAAGGGTATGAGATCAACAAACGATCTCATACCCTTTTTAGTTTCTTCATCTGACCCAAAAAGGCGATACATGATGAGTAACGAACGGCACGAAGAGAAACACCTGAAACTGATGACGGTCGCATCACACAGCAAATCGCTGGCGCCGTCAATGAATCTGGAAGACGTGCTGGATGCCATTGATGAACTACACACACAGGCCAGCGAAGGTCAGGAAGCCAGTTTCACAGGTCTGAGTAAACGCGAGATCATCTGCCTGCTGCGAGAGCTGATCTTCACCGCAGAAGAGACAATCTACGAAATCGAGAACGGGCAAAGCCAGGTGCAGACACCGATCCTGCGCGTGATAGAACGGCCCGAGGTCCTGCAGGAAGACATGCAGGAGAACAAACACGAGAAGATCGGTTAATCAACCAACGGAGGTGATACGTGTCGCGCAAGCAACGCACCAGATCACGTTCCCGGAGCCGCAGCGGTGCGCTACGTCGCCGTGCACGGGGCAGAATTGCCCGACGCACGCGCCCGACGAGCCGCAGCGCCAAAGCCAGCGATGGCTTGAGCGGTGACAACGACGGGTTCCCCGTGCGCTGGCCGGAACGCGAGGTCTATGGCCTGATGCGTATCGCCGGTGTGAGCACAGCGGGGGACATCAACGGATGAACCCAAATGATCTCATGCGCAAATGTGGACGACGCAGTACGGTAATCAGTTTTATTGGTAGCGTCAGCAGCTTCAAACGAAGTGTGGCGTCCGTCCTGAAAAGGACGACGTCCTGGTGAAAGCGAATCTCATGGCCAGGTGCCATTCATGCGCGTTGCGGGCGACCGGTCCGGCCAACTGGACGCCTGCAGCGCCCCTTAAGAGTCAGGCGGCAGCGCACTCACGCCATCCCCGGCGTCGCGCCGTGTGGCGGGTCTGACGTGTTGGCCCACGCTGCCGCCTGACCAGGGAAATCTGTGCCGGTCGCCCTGGACGAGGAGGCAGCCAACCGTTGGTCAGACGTCAAAAAAAGCCCCCAACGGATAACCCTTCGTTAACACAATCGAGGTATACTTAATCTCAGAATGTTTGTTCGTCATTCCGGCTGGTTAAACGCATGTTGTTCTGCGTGAAGTGAATCACAAGATAGCGTATAATAGGGTTGGATAAATCGAATAGGCAAACCGAGTCAGAGAGGGTAACACCGTCGTGTCAAGCAGCTCTTCTGTCGCGCAGCAGCGCGTGCTGTTGTTAAACGGAAGTACCTGGGAGCCACTCTCCGTTATCACCGTGCAGCGGGCGATCAACCTGCTGCTGGCCGGTAAGGCGCTGGTCGTGGAGGAAAGCGGTAAGTTCCTGCGCACTGTACGCGAGAAGTTTTCCGTTCCATCTGTGATCGCGCTCCGCACGTACATCAACGTGCCACGTCGTCGGGCGACGTGGAGCCGAAAGGGTGTGCTCATCCGCGATGAATACACCTGCATCTACTGCGGCGCAGAGCCGGGTAGTCTCCAGAGCGGCAAAGTCCTGAGCAAGAATGACTTCACTATCGACCATATCGTGCCGCGTTCGCGCGGGGGTAAGGATACCTGGTCGAATACGGCTTGCTCGTGCGCCCGGTGCAATCATCGCAAGGGCGATCGACTGCCGCATGAGGTTGGGCTGAAGCTGCGCTGGGAGCCGAAGATGCCAAGAACCAGCTATCTGGTGATTGCGCTCGGGACCGGCCCGGATGCCTGGAAGCGCTATATTGAAGTCTGACGAGGTCGTGCGTTAACTTATCGCCCGGCCTCGTAACTTAATCGGCACCCGTCAGGTGCGCTTCTGGCGCCCCTCTGGATACATTACCCTCAATGGCAGGCTCTTCCGCCGCCTGCCCTGTTCAGTGTCTCGCATGACACCGCAGCGTGTCGCTTCTCTGAGTTTCCCCGCATGGTTTTCTGTAGCAAATTTCTGTAATCACTTGACAAGATATGTCTCTGTGATGTATATGTGTATTTGCACATAAGTGCAATTGCACATAGGAGTTGGTGATGTCGCTGCCACACTTGATTTTGGGGCTACTGCGCGAGTCGCCGGCATCGGGATACGACCTGCGCAAGCTGTTCGATGAGCGGATCAGTTACTTCTGGACGACAGAGCATACGCAGATCTACCGCGCACTGCGGCGCATGACGGATGAGGGGTGGGTCACGATGGAAATCGTCACGCAGGAAGGCAGCCCGGATAAAAAGGTGTATCACATCACACCGGCAGGCCGGCATGAGTTCCGGCGTTGGCTGGCCGCCCCGCAGGATGACGACAGCATACACAGCAGCTTCATCGGGCGGATTTACTTCGGTGCGGCGCTAACCAACGCGGAACTGATCAGATTTATCGAGCGCTACATCGCCACGACCCAGGCTTACTACGATGGCATGGATGCGATCATGCAGCGCGTCCGACCGTTTTTGAATCATCCGGGGACGTCGCGTCAGCAGCGGATGACGCTGCTCTCGCTCGAGTATGGCCTGCGCATGACCGCCTCTGAGCTGGAATGGCTGGCCTACGCGCGCGGGGTCGTCGCCAGTCTGAAGGATGATCCGGGCGAAAGTGACGATTCCGCAGCAACGGAGGGCGGCGCTATACGTAATGGAGATTAGCATGCAAAGCGGCCTGATGGTGTCGCAATATCCCGGGAGCTAAAGCGGCAGACGCCACACAAGATGATGTTCTGATATAGCCAGATTATGGGGAAGCCGACATATGAACTCGAATCATGTGCCTATGGTGGAAGCCACAGGGCTCAAGAAAGTCTTCACGACGCGCGACGGTAAGCGCGTTGAGGCGGTCAAAGGGGTTGACCTGACCATCCGCAAAGGCGAGATCTTCAGCCTGCTGGGGCCGAACGGCGCAGGCAAGACGACCTGCATCAGCATGATCAGCGGTCTGCTGGAGCCAACCGAAGGCGACGCACGCATCGGCGGCCATTCGATCACGAGGGAACCGATGGAAGCGAAGGCGCTGCTGGGGGTGGTGCCGCAGGAGATCGCGCTGTATACGCAGTTGACGGCCCGGCAGAATCTGGAGTTCTTCGGCAGGATGTACGGGCTGGGCGGGCGCGAGCTGAGCCGCCGCGTCGATGAGGTGCTGGATTTCATCGATCTCAAGGATCGTCAGAATGATCGCGTGGAGACGTTCTCCGGCGGGATGAAGCGGCGCGTCAACATTGGCGTAGGGCTGCTGCATCGCCCGCAACTGGTTTATATGGACGAGCCAACCGTCGGCATCGACCCACAGAATCGCCGCCGCATCCTGGATACTGTCTTCCGGCTGCGCGATGAGTACGGCATGACGGTGCTCTATACCACACACCTCATGGAAGAAGCCCAGGAACTGAGCGATCGCGTCGGCATCATCGATCATGGGGAGATCATCGCGCTCGGCACACAGGGCGAGCTGACGCAGCAGGTTGGCGAGGAAGATCGGTTGATGATCGGCGTAACGAAGCCGCTGGTCAATCCTGATCTGCTGGAAACGATCCGTCAGCAGGTGCCGGACGTGACCCATGTTGACTTTGATACAGTTCAGCCGGCGGGTGCGGGGCAGACGGATGACGAAGCCGCAGACGCTGGTTCCAGCAGTTCAGTGATTGCGCTGCGGCAGGGCATGGGACTCATTACGGTGCTGGCGCGTCGTGGGCGGCGGGCACTGCCGCGCATCCTCAACCTGATTGAACAGTACGAAACGGAAGTGTACTCGGTGGAAGTGCGCGAGCCCGACCTGGAAGCGGTCTTCCTGCATCTGACGGGCCGCGCACTGCGCGACTAGGGAGCTGACACAATGTGGAGCAAACTGGGCGCGATCGTCTGGAAGGACCTGTATACCACGTTTCGTGACCGCAATCTGCTGCTGATGATGTTCGCTGCGCCGCTGGCGATCTCGGTGATCGTCGGCTCCGTCTTCGGCGGACAGAGCACAGGTGGCTTCAGCATTGAGGCTATCCCGGTAGCGGTCGTCAATCAGGATGAAGGGACGGATTTGTTCGGTCAGCCGTCTAACTTCGGCGCGGATTTTGTCGCCGTGGTGACGGGTGGCGAAGCCGGGTCAAATGCCGGGGCGGAACCCGTTCCGGCTGCGACCACGCCCTGCCCGCTGCTCGATGATACGGTCGGCGATGGCAGTGCGCAGTTCAGTGGCTCGCTGACGGACCTGTTCCAGGTGACGCTATTGGAAGACAGCGAGGCGGCGCGTACAGGGGTTGATGATGGCACGTACACGGCAGCGATCATCATCCCGGCGGATTTCAGCGCGCAGATGTCCCCGGACATCGACGTGCCGGGCATCGCGCAGTCAGAAGCTGATGCGGCAGCGACGCAGATCGAAGTCTACGCCAATGCGGGCCGCACGATCAGCGGCAGCATTGTACGGAGCGTTGTGGCGGGTTATGTCAACACACTGCTGACCGGCAATATCACCATTGGCGCGACCATCAGCAGCCTGATTGACGCCAACCCGGCGGTCGCCATGCTGGCCGGCAACAACGCTGAGGCGAACGCGGTGCTGGGCTGTGGCTTCATTGGCGGGCTGGGAACAGTCAGCCTGGGCGGGCAATCGATTGCCAATCCGCAGGCCGAGGAAGACGAGCCGAACCTGTTCGCGCTGATCCTGGTGACCACCGGGGCTGCACAGGCGGTGCTGTTCGCGCTGTTCGCGGCGCAGGGGGGCATCATCAGCGTGGTGGAAGAGCGCCGCGCCGGGACGCTGCCGCGCCTGCTGACGACGCCGACACCCCGCACCGTGCTGATCGGCGGCAAGTTTACGGCGACCCTGGTCATGGTGATTCTGCAAATGTCGATCCTGCTGTTAGCGCTGCTGGTGATCGCCAGCGTGAATGCCGGGGAAATCGTCTGGCTGTGGGGCACGAATCCGCTGGCGCTGGTGGGCATTGTGCTGGCGACCAGCCTCGCCGTGTGCGGCATGGGTATTCTCATCGCTGGCATCGCGCGCACGCCAGAGCAGGTCGGCACGCTGGGCACGATCATCAATATGGCGCTGGGCGTTGCGGGTGGGGCGTTCGGCTTTGCGCCGCCGATCCCGGTCGCTTACTTCTCGCTGATCTACTGGGGCGTCGATGGCCTGAATAAGCTCGGTCAGGGCAATGTGGATATTGCGCTGAACATCGCCGCGCTGTTGGGGCAGGCTGCGCTGTTCTTCATCGTGGGCATCTTCTTGTTTAACCGCCGCGTGGAAGCGTAAGGGGGCCGCACATGCGAAATCTGATCCACATTGCCATCCTCGACCTGCGGATCTTCCTGGGCTCGTGGAGCAATATCATCTCGATTACCGTACTGCCGATCGCGCTGGCGGTTCTGCTCGGTGGCGCGACGGGCGGCGATAGTGGCCCCAGCGCGATTCGTGTGGACCTGATCGACCAGGACAACACGCCGCAGTCGGCACAGTTCATCGCGGATCTGCGGGCAATCAACGGGACGCTGGTGCTGTGCCCGGCAGATCAGACGGAAGATAATATCTGTCTGCTGGACGAGGCACAGACGACGCTGAGCGTCACGCAGTCGCTGCAGCGCCTTGGAGATGAAATGACCAATGCCGTGATCATCATTCCGGTGGGTTACTCCGCCGCGCTGGAGGATTTCGCCCCGGTCGAAATCGGCTATTACAGCCGTGCCGACGCGCTGACCGGCGACATCGTGCGCCAATCGGTTGAGACGGTGGTGCAGCGTGTGAACGGTGCGATTATCGCGGCGCGGGTTGGTGAGGCATATGTCGATACACTGGCGGAGAGCCTGGGCGGGCCGGTGCTGCCGGGCGACGAAGACGCGGCGACCTTCACCGGCGACGTGTACAGCGCCGCTGCGGATTCCTGGCGTGCGCCGTCAGTGGATGTCGTCTACATCGTCAGCGGCGAGGGCGTGCAGAATGGCGCTGTGCCGGGCGGCTTTCAGCAGTCAGTGCCGGGGATGGCCACGATGTTCGTCTTGTTCACCGCGTTGGGGGGTATTTATCTGCTGTTGGCGGAGCGCAAGCTGATGACGCTGGCGCGACTGGTGGCGATGCCGGTCAGCCGGTTGCAGATCATCGGCGGTAAAATCCTGTCACGCTTTATCCTGTGTATGGTGCAGTTCCTGATCGTGTTCGCGGTGGGTGTGGTGGTTGGCCTGGATTTTGGCAATGATCCGGTGGCGTTGTTCGTGGTGATGGCGGCGTTCGCCCTGGCGGCGACTGCGCTCGCCCTGGCGCTGGCTACCGTCATTGAATCCGAGCCGCAGGCCGCCGCGCTGAGCACGCTGCTCTCGCTGGCGCTGGCGGCGCTGGGTGGGGCATGGTGGCCGCTGGAGCTGCCGTTCATCCCCGACTTCATGCGGACGATTGCTTACCTCTCGCCCGTGACTTATGCCATGAACGGCTTCAATCAGGTGTTGTTCTATGGCGGTGGGCTGGTGGATGTCCTCGCGCCGGTCGGTATTCTGCTGGCGATTGCGGCTGCGCTGTTTGCCCTGGGGATTGCAAACTTCAGGTACGAGTAATCGCCAGGCAGATTACAAACCATTAGATACGCAAAGGAGCAGGCATGTGCCTGCTCCTTTTTGAAGCTGACTGCGATAGTCGCGTTAATTATGGGGCAACTGGCAGCAGCACATTGTCAACGATGTGGATGATCCCGTTGCGGGCCATGACGTCGGCGGCGGTGATGTTGATCTGGCGTCCAAGGTTATCAAAGAGGGCGGTGCTGCCACGGCCCGCCGGGAAGATTGACCCACCAGCCAGCATCTTGATCTGCTTGTTACTGCCATTGATGACGCTCGGCGAGGGGCGGCGGCCATCGGTGACGTGATACAGCAGAATGGTCGTCAGGGTCTCGGTGTCGAACGCAGCACAGATGTTGCCTTCATTGAGATTCAGTGACGCAAAAGCAGCATCGGTGGGCGCGAAGACTGTGAGACGGGTATTGGGATCCGCAACAGCACCGACCAAACCCGTGCATGAGAGCGCGGCGACCAGTGTATCAAAGTTGCCGTTGTTCACGGCGATGGTGGCGATGGTATCGGGGCCGGGACGGAAACGCTGAGCAGATACCAGGGAGGTTGAGAGGACAGCAAAAATTACCAGAAGCACAATTGCAACAACTGACCGTTTCATGACGTATTCCCTTTTCCAACTTGTATGTGCACGCACGGAACATCTCCATATTCCATCGCAGATAGTACTTAGTAAGTTTTAGTAGATTTTTAGAGAATTGTGATAAGTTCATAATCCGATTTAATGTAATTCTTTCATAAAATATATGCAGCGATTATGCCTGCCAGTGCCAGATAACCTCAATCGACGGTGCAGGCAGCGGCCCGCGCCTGTTATAATCGCGGCCAACTGTCGCTGTACGGGGACACCGCCGCGTGTTTCGTCAATTCCTCGTCTTCTTCAAGCATTGGCTGCGATGGCTGTGGCGTTACGGCCTGATTCTGAGCCTGCTGGCGGTGTTGTTCGTCGCGCTGGTGCCGCGCTCGACGGTGCTGATTTCAGACCGATGGCAGGCCATTGCCTACGAAGTCAGCCCGTATCAGTTTGATTATATCGGTTGGGAAATTCAGGCGATCGCCGCCAAAGCGGAACAGACGCTGTTTGGCCGGCATGCGTTTATGACCGAAGCAGAGCGCTCGCAGTTCGTGCGCGATTATATGGCTGATCTGGGGCGTGCGCGTCAACTTGAGGGGCAGATTACCCAGGTCTACACGGACCCGGCCATCGCTGACCCGATCGCAGCCAGCAGCGACTGGCGAGCAGAACGCGACCAGCTCCGGGCTGATCTGGCGGCGCGCCAGTCTACGGCGGAGGCGATACTGGAGGGGCAGGTCGCAGCGGTGCTGGTCGATGAAGGATTCGGCGTGTTGGGTCAGTTACTGCCGCCGATGGCGATGCGCTTCACGCAGGTGCCAATGCTGCTGGTTGCCTCGCCGCGTGATACGATCCGGCTGGCGCGCAGCATCAACCTGTACGCGCTCCCGATTGATGAGATCGTTGCACTAGAGGCGCGGATCGATGAGCGCTATGACGTCGCCTCGCTGATCGTACCGCTGGGGGGTATCGCCCTGTATCCGGCGATGATCGCTGAGACGACCAGCATCCCCTTTGCGGTCGATACTTTCGCTCATGAGTGGCTGCATCACTATCTGCTGGCGTTCCCGCTGGGGCTGCACTACTTTACCACGGTCGATGGCTTCAGCGGTGAGGCGCGCATCATCAACGAGACGACTGCGGAACTGTTCGGCAATGAGATCGGGCATAAGGTGCTGGCGCGCTATTATCCTGATCTGCTGCCACCGGAGCCGGTCACGCCGCCGCCCGTCACAGAGCCGCCGCCCACCGACCCGGACGCTTTCGATTTTGGCGCGGCTATGCATGAGACGCGGGTAACGGTCGATGCGCTGCTGGCAGAGGGACAGGTCGAAGCGGCTGAAGCCTATATGGAAGAACGCCGCCAGTTGTTTTACGAGAACGGCTACCGCATCCGCAAGCTGAATCAGGCGTATTTTGCGTTTTATGGGGGCTACCAATCCGGGGGGATACCGGGCGTCGGCGGGCAGGACCCGATCGGACCCGCCGTGCGCCGCCTGCGCGACCAGAGCAGCAATCTACACGATTTCATCATACAGATGCGCGGTATCACCAGCCGTGATGCCCTGCTGGCCGTCGCCGGTGAATGAATAGCGGACCAATCAGGTTGCTTACCGTGGGGGTTTTCGGTAATATCTCGTTATTGTGATAGCAGACGGTTGGTTACGATGAACGAGCGCCACTGTGTTTACCAACATTATCTGAACAGCAATATCCACAAGTTCGTCTTCCTCAAGGCCGACGAGCGCGGTGTCGATGAGTTTGCCGTTATGTTCGAGCGGATGATGCGCGAGCACGAATCGGCGGAGCCAATCCTGATGTTAGTCGACCTGCGCCCGGATGGTATCCCGCCATTCAACTACACGTTAAAGACGATTCGAGGGGTGTTCGCACGCTTCGAGAATCCGCCAGTGTTCCGGGCTGGGTATCTGTATGAGAAAAGCATGTTTCTGGCGATTATGAAGCGCTTCTTCGGGCTGCTCGGTTTGAGCAATCAGCGGCGTTTCTTCAACGCTGTGCCGGAAACAGCCGTGCTGGAATGGCTGCTCGAAGGCCGGACGATGCTGCCCCTTGAACCAGAAACATAAGCCGGGGGCATGCCCCGGCCCCGCTGCTGTGTTTACCAATCGCGCAGGATGGCCGCGATCAGTGCGGCTTTCTTCGGCAGGCTGTTGACCAGCACATGCTCGTGGACCGCGTGCAGGCCCTGGCCTTCTGCGCCGAGACCGTCAATTGTTGGGATTCCCAGCGCAGCCGTGAAATTGCCATCACTGCCGCCGCCGGCACCGTCCTCGCGCACTTCAATGCCGACCCCATTTGCGATGCCGCGTATGCGGTCGAATACCGCCGGGTTGCGCTCCATCGGCGGGCGGTCGCTGCGTAGTTCCATTGTGACTTTTGCCCCTGGGATGAACGGGTGCAGGTTCATCAGTGCGTCTTCGACGCGGGCTTTGTCGCGGAGCGTCATCGTGCGGGTGTCGATGTAGGCGGTCAGGCTGGCAGGGATGACGTTGGTTGCGCTGCCACCGTCGACGACGGTCAGGCTGACGGATGTGCCCATCTTGTAGTCATTGAGTTTGTTGATCTCTACCGCCTGCTGCGCAAACTCGATGATGGCGTTGATGCCCTGTTCCGGTTCGTTGCCGGCATGGGCTGCGCGCCCCTCGACGGTCAGTTTGTAAGTGGCGACGCCTTTACGCCATGTCTTGAGCGCGCCATCGGCGGTAGGTGGCTCCAGCACTAGCACGAGATCGCACTGCTTAGCGGTTTCTTCAATGAGCTGGCGGCTCTGTTTGCTGCCGATTTCCTCGTCGGTGGTCAGCAGGTACCAGATGGGGCGGTCGGGCAACTGGTCGATGTCGCGCAGGCCGAGTATGGCATGCAGACCGACCACCAGCCCCCCTTTCATGTCGAGCGCACCCGGACCATACAGGCGGCCTTCGCCGTCCTGATGGGCGGGACGCTGTGCCAGTGTGCCCGCCGCCCAGACGGTATCGGCATGTCCGAGCAGCAGCAGTGGCTTGCCGGGGGCGTCGGTGTTCCATTTGCCGAGCAGGACGTCGCCGACGTCCTGGCGGGGTATACGCTCGACCTGAGCGCCGTTCTTCTCCCAGCCGGTCTGCACATCCTGGATGAAATCGTCAACGCGCGCTTTATCGGTCGTAAACGTCTCATAAGTGATGTAGTCATTCAGCAGTTCAATCATGGCCTGCTGCCGCTGCGCGAAAAAGCCTCTTAAATCCGTCATCAGTTTCCCTGCGTGAATTAGTTAAACCTGTGCCCTGGGCCGGGCCTGATCAAAATGGGCATAAATCGAGTGCGGTGTAAGACGGGCTGTAGCGCCCGTAACGATTCAACAGCTCGAGCGCTTCCGGTCGTATTTCGACGATGCGCTGGACAGCCTGGCAGGCAGTGTGCAGGTCTTCGCGCGCCTGGACGGCATTCAGGAAAGTGTAGGCCAGCGCCGCATACACGTTCTGGTCTTCAAGTGTGTCGCCTTCGTCCAGCGGGTATTCTTCGTTCAGGCGCTGCACGACTTCCGGCAGGCGTTCATCTTCCAGGTAGGTATAGGCCAGCACCAGCCGATAGAGCGCGTAGCTCAGCACGTTGACCGGCCCATCATTGAACCAGTAGCGCAGGTCATCGTCGGCCAGGGCGAGACCATAAAGCCGGGCGGCATCGGCGATGTTGCGCCGGGCGAATTCCCGGTCGGCTTCGTGGATGATCTGAATGCGGAAGACAGGCGGCTGCAACTGGATGATGCTCAGCACGTACTGCGCGCCGTTCCAGTCGTAGATGTTGATGCCAGTCCGCAGCGGCCCAGTCGTCAGATTGCCGCGAGAATCGAGGTTGACGACCAGCTCTGTAACGCTGTCGTCGTCGATGTCATCGACGGTCGGCAGCGCCAGGCTGCGCAGTGGCCCACTGAGCAGATTGAAAAAGCGGCCCTGTCGCTCGTTCCAGCGTAGAATCTGCGTATCGAATTCGCACAGATCAGGGCTTTCGCACTGGCGGCGGCTGAGCACTAGTTCGGTTCGGCTGTCGCGGTTGACATCGCCGACCCAGACGATCGTCGGCGGCGTGCTGCCGTCGGCCAGCATCTCATAACGTGCGACGTAGCGGCCATTTTCGCAGCCGAGGATGAGCAGGCTGCCCACGTCGCCGGGCGCGGTGTACGCAATGACGATTTCGACGCCACCTTCGCCGGTCAGGTCGATATCGCGGACTTCGCCGCCTTCCTGCAGGACGCCCCACTCTGATAAGCCGCTGCGCAGTTGCGCGAGGGTGCCGCCTGCTTCCAAGAAGCGTATCAGCGCTTCAGCCAATGGCACATCGAGGGATTGCAGCTCCGGGAAATCAGGCGCGCCCGTCTGTACCGGGCAGGCATCATAGCGCGGCGTTGGGGTTGCGCGGCTGGCGATAGCGACTGCCTCTGCCGGGCTGGACCCTGCCGCCTGCGCCGCCGGGTTCAACTGGCCGATCAGTACCTGCCCCGGCGTCATGGTTGGGAAGGGCACGGGTGTCGCTCGGCTGCCGGTCAGCGGTTCCGGCTGGCAAGCCGCCGCGATCAGCAGGAGACACACTACAATCCACCCGTGCGCTTTCATCCGATTCGTCCCTCTGTAAGTGACCGCGGAGTTTTCCCCGCATGTCTTGGCCTATGCTGTGCTGCTGCGCAGCAGCTCGGCGAGGGCGAGATCACGGCGGGCATTGCGCCAGCCAACGATAATCCACGCCACGAGCGCCAGCATGATGATATGCGTCACGATGATGCCCAGGATAAGATACTCGATGTTGTTGGGCGTCAGGAAGAAGCCTCCGAGCAGGGCCGTATTCCAGGCATCGACCAGCAGCGGCACATGTTCGTCAGCGCCCAATGTGACCGTCGTATACACGGCACCACCAAATTCCAGACCATAAACCGTCGGGCTGGCCGCGTCATCCCCATTGTACACGTTCCACTCGCCGGAGGGCAGCGCCTCGGTACGGATATCTTCGGCCGTGATGGGCGTATCGCTAACGGCGCTCAGGGCCTGTTGCAGACCGTCAGTGATACGTTCGTCGCCTTCGGTGGTGGGGCGTGTGACCAGCATAAAGGTCTGGGCGGCGGGGTCTTCTTCGACAAAGGCCAGAACGTAGCCGCGATTCTGTGCGACTTTCGACATGAGCGAGATGGCGCGATCGCCGTCTTCGAACAGGGTGATCTGCCATGTGCCGTCGCTCAGGTTGACGGTGTTGTTGTAGAACGGCGTGGACAGCTCCAGACCGAGCCGGTCAGCGGCGATAGTGGCCGCGTCTGCGTCTGCGTCGCTGGAGGTGGCGAGGATGCGCGCCTGTGCTTCTTCATGAACGAAAAGCGCCGTGTCGCCTTCGCTCTCATTGTCCCAGCCGACCAGGATCGGCATATTGAAGCCGCTGCTGCCCCGGAAGAAAGCGATCTCCGGAGCGATAGTGTCGTCTGACGCATCCTGAGCGACGATGGGCAGGCTCAGCGGAGCAATCAGCAGGCCGATCAGCAGGGTGAGCAGCAGCCTTCTCATGATTCGAGGGCCTCCAGGCGGCGTTGTGCCGCATAGTCGCGCATTTGCTCCAGACGCATCCGCAGCCACATAAGCGTAATGGGTACGAGTGTCGTCCAGAAGATGAGCGACGGAATCAGGGCGATGACAACGCCACTGGTCGCTTCAAAAGTGCCCTGCGCGTTCTGCGGGCTGGCACCGACTACGACCGGGTGAATGGTATCGTCGCGCAGACGAATGATGAACAACGTCAGCAGGACGGTACTAAATGCCAGAATACCGTAGACGCTGGCGAACCGGCGGCGCGTCTCCGGGTTGTCGATGCCGCTGCGCAGCATCAGGTAGGCTGCGTAGGTCAGTACCATAATGGCGGCTGAGGTCAGACGCGGGTCCCAGGTCCACCAGGTGTTCCAGATAGGACGTGCCCAGACGGAGCCAGTCAGCAGATTCACTATCGCCAGCGCGAAGCCGACTTCGACGCCAGCCAGCGCCAGACGATCCCACTTCGGATTGCGGGTGCGCAGGTAGGCAATGCCGCCGAAGACCGTCGCCGCAAAAGCGGTGAAGGCACCAAAGAACGATGGCATGTGCACGTAGAAAAGGCGCTGAACCTGACCCTGTTCAATATCGGTACCAGCTACGACCAATCCGAGCACCGCCGTCAGGATGAAACCGGCAATGGTCGTCAGGACAAGTATACGCAGCAGGCTGGGTAGCGGCGGTGGGGGTGCCGCGCTCTCTTTCGATTTGATCGCTGTTACGCTCATCTCTGCCTCAAATCTACAAAAAACTACTAATACCACACCGAATTATAGCAAAATCTACAAACTGAAGGGTAGTATATCTTGGCCAAATTCCTGCTATAAATCCCGTTGTGCGATGTCCCTGAGCTATTCCTCGATGGCGTACTCAAAGACGAAGTAGCACAACACGAAGTAGATCACGTTAATCACGAGCAAAATCTGCGGCCACGACTGCCAGTCTTCGAGTGGAGCATCGGCGAGAATGGCGGTGCTCGCCTTGACTGCGGCCATCAGTACCGGCAGCACGACCGGCAGCAGCGCAATCGGCAGCAGCGCATCACGTGCGCGCGTCTGCACCGTCATCGCGGAGAGCAGCGTCCCCGTCGAGCAGATGCCGAAGGTCCCCAGCACCAGGATGCCGACCATCCACAGGCTGATCATGTTGATATTGTAGAGAATGGTCATCAGTGGCAGCAGCACCAGCCCGACGACCAGCACCAGCAGGAAGTTGCCGAGGAATTTGCCAAGAAAGATAGCGGCGCGATCAATCGGGGCGAGCAGCATTGCGTCGATGTTGCCCTGTTCGCGCTCGCTGTTCATGCTGCGGTTGAGGCCGAGGATGCTGGCGAAGGTCACGGTCACCCACAGGACGCCAGCGATGGCTTCCTGTCGGGCGATGCGATCAAGTTCCAGGGCGAAGCTGAAGATGATGACGGCCAGCAGCGCATACAGGCCCATCACGCCGATGATCTCGCGGCTGCGAACTTCCGCAATCAGGTCTTTGCGCAGGATAGCGAAGGCGACAGCGAAGAATCCGGTCTTCATGAAGGGACAGCTCCTCCGGTGGCGGCGGCGTAGCGCAGGGCGATATCTTCTTCGCCGAGCTGACTGGTTGGGACATCGAGAGCGATCTGGCCACGATTAAGGATGATCACGCGGCTGGCGATGCGTGCGGCGCGTTCCAGCAGGTGCGTCGCCATGAGCATGGTATGCCCTTCGGCGTGCGTCTGGCGCAGGATTTCATCGAGCACCAGCGAGGCATCCTGATCAAGGCCGGTATATGGCTCGTCGAAGAGCAGCACATCGGGTTTGGGCAGCAGGGCGCGGGCGATGCTCAGGCGCTGCTGCATCCCGCGAGAGAAGGTCCGCACGAGGCTGTCAGCGCGTTTGCTGAGACCAACGCGCGCCAGCAGGGCTTCGATGTGAGCGTCACGTTCGCTGGCGGGTACGTTGTACAGCCGCGCGAAAAAGGCCAGGTTCTCGCGAGCGGTCAGGTTGCTGTAGAGCAGCGCCTTGTGGCTGACCATGCCAATATGCCCGCGGACGGCGGCGGCTTGGTGGGGCATCTCCCAGCCGCCGACGAGGATACGGCCGCCGGACGGCTTGATGAGGCCGCTGATGAGGCGCAGCAGCGTCGATTTACCGCTGCCGTTAGCCCCCAGCAGGGCGACACACTCGCCGCGCTGCACTTCCAGATCAAGGGAGCGCAGTACGGGCAGGTACCCATAGGCTTTGGTCAGGCCCTCGATGGTGACGATAGGGCGTTCTTCCGGTGATGTGGTCATGGTGTGCAATCCGGCCTGCGTATGTAGGGCGGGACACGCCCGCCCTCAGTTGGCATGTGGGTGCTTGGGTTAGTCACCGCCGTCTGCGATGGCGGCATCGATAGCGGCGTTCAGACGATCAGGCGACCAGTCTTCGAGCTTTTCGCCATTGATAACGATGGTCGGCGTGCCGGTGAAACCGGGCATCTCGCGTCCGAAGACTTCGGCGTCGTCAATGATGCTGAGCTTCTCGTCAGAATCCAGGCAGTCCTGGTACGCTTCCATATCGAGTTCGAGAATTTCCGCGCCCTGGCTGATGCGCTCCGGCAGGAAGGCCAGTGACTGGAAAACCTGGGCGTTATACAGCGCATCATGGAAGGGCCAGAACGCCCCCTGATCCGCTGCGCACAGGGCAGCTTCGGCGGCGTAGCGACCGTTGGGCACACTGCCGGTGCTGTACATGGGGACGTAGGTCAAGCGCACTTCGCCAGCGGCGATGCGATCCAGCAGACCCGGCCAGACGACGCTGTGGAACTGTCCGCAGGCCGGGCAGGCGAAGCTGCTGATCTCGGTGATTTCGACGGGGGCATCGGCGCTGCCGATCTGTGGGAAGCCTTGTTCGGTGAAGCTCTGTGTGATGCCGTCATAGGCGGCGATCTCCGTCAGGGCATCTTCCGGGATGAAATCTGTGAAGGAGATTTCGGAGCAGGTGAAGACTTCTTCCAATTGGCTGATCTGTTCACTGATCAGGGCCAGCGGGCCGAGGATGTTGCCGATCGCAAAGACGTTATCCGTCAGATAGGTGCCGTACAGGTAAGCGCTGGTGTCTTCCTGGCTGGTATCGAAGCGAGCCAGCGTACTCTCATCAGGCTGTTCGATTTCTTCGATCTGCGTGCTGTCCAGTTCGAAGACTTCAACCAGCAGCTCACTCGCTGTCAGATCTTCATTTTCCAGGGGCAGGCTGCCGATGAACAGGCGGATGATACGGGGGGCCTCCGGCCAGTCTTCCTGCGGCAGCTCGATGTCAAAATCCACGACCAGGATATTGCCTTCAGGATCACGCAGAGCGCTCCAGTCTTCCGGGTGGCAGATGCTGAGTTCGCCGATGTCAGTCGATGCGCTGAAGGCGAGTTCATCGGTCGTGTCATCCTGGGCGCTGGTGAGCGCAGCGGTCGCCGCGATCAGCAGCGTCAACAGGGCGATGATAGAGAAAATGCGTTTCATGAGGTGTCCTAACTCTTGGTGATGGGTTGTCAGATTTGGCTAGCGGACGGATTGATATGCGTGCTTTCGCCGTCCTGGCCGTCGATAAAATCCAGGATGGCATCCAGTGTGGCGGCGACACGCTCGCCATTGATGACCAGCGTCGGCGTACCCCCGTAACCGCGCCGACGCATCATTTCTACAGCATCTTCCAGCAATTGTGTACCGGCATCATCGGCAAGGCAGGTTTGCCATTGTTGCATATCCAGGCCGAGATTGACCGCGCCCTGCTCCAGACGTTCGTCGATGAAGGCCGTCTGGCCGAAGCGTGTATGCCAGTCATACAGCATATCGAGGTAGGGCCAGAAGGTGTCCTGCTCAGCGGCACATATTGCGGCCAGGTTGGCGTTCTGGTTGTTGGGCAGGCTGCCGGTGATGTAGATCGGCACGTAGACGAACGCGACCTGTCCCTCCTCGATAAGTTCCAGCACGCCAGGGAACGTTTCTTCGTGAAAATCACGACAGAATGGGCAGGCGAAGCTGGAGAAGTCCTCGATGATGAAGGGCGCGTCCGGGTCGCCGAGCATCGGGTAACCCTCTTCAGTCAGACTGGTATTGAGGCCGGCATAGCGTGCGAAAGCTTCCTCCGGAATGGGAGCGTCAATAGCGGGTTCCGGCGTTACCAGGCGGATCGCGGTGGCAGGTATGGCGGTCAGGCCCAGCCAGAGCAGGACGCTGGCGATAAGTGCGAGGGTCGGCGGCTTACGGGTCATGTGGCGTCCTCCGAGGACTGCTGCATCAACTGGGCGAGACGGGCTTTGAGTTCGGCCCGCTGACGCTGATAGACGTCGTGGTTGATCTGTCCCTGATCGTGGGCGTAATCGAGCTGGGCGATCTCCTGCACGAGCTGGTCGATCTCGCGGTTGCCGGCGGGGCCATCTATGGGCGCGTCATCGCCACGACGGCGGGCGATCAACAGCAGGACGACGATCACAAGAATGATGATGATTGCGCCGATGATGAGCACTTCTGGCCCGACGAGCTGCGGCTGATCAACAAGATTACCGGTCAGGGCGTAGCTGATGGTGCTGCGGGCGGCGCGGTCAATTTCGCCCTGGTAGACCTTGAGCGTAAAACCCGCCATCTCGACGTCTTCGGCGCGTGGGAGTTCTTCGGCGCTGAGGCTGATACCGGGCGGCACGACGCGCACACTGAACAGGCCGTCAACCGGGTTGTTGAAGGGCTGCTGCACGAGCAGGCTGTCTTCATAATTCATGAAAAACTGCAGATCGATGGTGTGCAGGCCAGGCAGAACAGGCGCGGTGTCGATAATTGAGAATTGTTCCTGAGCGATGATGTAACGTCGCCCTGGCTCATTGAGGATCAGGGCGTCATCGGGTACCTGTACGAGCAGCGAGACGCGCCGCTCCGGATTGTTGGGCGGTCGCAGGATGTAGGCACGGTCGGAAGTATTCTCAAAGGTGATGCGTTGCGAGAAGAAAAGGCCCGTCCCCACATTCTCGACCGTCAGCGTATCGATGACGGTCTCCACCCCGGCGACGCGAATCACGGCGACGTCTTCAGTCTGATCAAAGAGCGTCAGCGGCAGGGTATTCTCGCGGCGGAGATCGGTGCTGATCAGGATGGGGCTGGTATAGATGACGTCACGATAGGTCGTCTGGACGAAATAGCTGGCCCCTTGCCGCACCGGTATATCCTCGAAACGGTACTGGCCGTTGGTCGCGGTGGTCGTCTGCTGTGAGACGTCTTCCGGCGTGCCGTAGACCAGCGTCACCTCGAGTGATTCTGGCACAGTGCCGTCGATGGTGCCGTTGATGATTTGCCCACTGATGACAACGCTCTCATCGGGGGCGGGTGTCGCGGCAGATTGGGCCAGCGTGCTGATATCAGCCTGCTGTGCCGCTGCCAGCCCGATAAGCGAGAGGCTGCGCGTGTAGGCCACCACCGACCACATCTCATCTTCTGTGAGCGTGTCGCCGTAGGCTGGCATGATCTCGCCAAGGCCTTCTTCGACGCTGATATACCAGGGCGCGTCACCACTGTTCACCGTGTTGACCGGATCGCTCATGTCGTAGGCTTCGCGGCCCGTGGTGACGATATCCGGGCCATTGCCGCGCCCCTGTTCGCCATGACAGCGGGCGCACTCTGCAGCGAAGATGGCTTCGCCCTGCGCGAGCTGTGCCGCAGTGTAATGCAGCGTGTAGACGTACATGGCGACATCCCAGCGTTCCTGCGGGGTGAGCGCTTCGCGCCAGGGGGGCATCAGGTTTTCGAGGTTGCCGTTGGTGATGATCTCATAGTAATCCGTGGGCGTCAGGCGGCCGACATGGGTTGCATCCAGGAATGAAGGCATCGCGGGCACGCTGCCATCGCGCACGAGCGGTCCCATACCGTCACCGTTGGTGTTGTGGCAGGTCGTGCAGTTCTCCGCGTAGATGCGGGCCCCGTTGGCGGCGTTGGGGGCAGTGACCGGCAGCGTCTGGCCGTCGACCTGGATTGTGTCGGCGGAACGGGGCGGCGTGGTTGCGACGATCTCTGGCTGTCCGGCGAGATCCGTGCAGCCGACCAGCAGCAGCGCCAATAATGCGGCCAATATCAACACGGGTTGATGGTCTCTCACAGTGCTAGCCCATTCCCTCCAGGTGCCTGCCTGCATTGTTGAGTTGGTGTGACCCGACGCGCGGCGTCAGGGGGCGGTCACGGCGCCGACCTGATCGCGTGGGGTGGTCTGCCGGGCTGATTGTATCGCATCTTCAATGGCCGCGTCGATAGCGGCGTCGTCGGCATCACGCGAGGCGATGGGCTGACGATGATCGAGTTCATCCAGCAGGCGCAGCAGTGCTGCTCCCCGGCTCGCCCAAAGCTCGCGCTCGTGCTGATACTCCTCCATCCCGATCTTACCTGTGTTGTGATCTTCGTCCAGGTCACGGATGTTCGTCAGGACGCGCTCGTAATAGGCCAGAGCGCGCTCGCGCTGGCGGTCGAGGCCGATGGTCGTCCCACGGCGGCGGAACAGCGGCGGCAGTATGGCGGCCAGCGTCAGGGCGACCAGAATCAGCCCGGCGATGAGGCCTTCCAGGCTCATGTGGCGTCCTCCCCGGCGAGCACTTCGTCGATGGCGGCGGCCAGCTTATCGTAATCGACGAGGCCGAGGAAGCTGTGCGTCACGGTGCCGTCGGGGCCGATGATAAACGTCTCCGGCGCGCCCTGGATGGCGTATTGTTCCGCGATGCGTTCGCCCATGTCGGGGCCATTGACGTAAGTCAGGCCGAACTCGTCCATGAATGCCAGCGCCTCGCCTTCAATATCGAGCCAGTTAACGCCGATTAGCGTCACGCCCTGATCGGCGTAGTCGAGGTGGAGCTGCTGCAGGTCGGGCGCTTCTTCGCGGCAGGGTGCGCACCAGCTCGCCCAGAAGTTAATCACGATGATCTGGCCGCGCAGATCGGCGGTACTGAGTGTCTGACCGTCGAAGGTGGTCAGCAGGAAATCACGCGCAGGTTCGCCGGGCATGGGCTGCAGCCGATTCTGATTGGCGAGCTGCCACGCCAGCACCAGCCCGCTCAGGATGACGCCGATCAGCAGCACTATTGAGGACAGGCTCAGGCCGCGACGTTGGGGTGCTGCGTCAGGTTCTTGCAGAAAATCAAGGGAGTTATCCGTCATCTCAGTGAATATCCTGTTCAACCTGACGGCGGTAGGGATCATCCGGCGTGAAGACGGGGCCGCTGCTGGCCTGGGCCGTCATCGGCTGACGGCGTCGCCAGCGCAGGAAGGTAAACACGCCCATGACGATCATGATGACAGTCCCCGCAGCCGGGATCGCAAACGACAGGAAGAGCAGGGTTGGGTCGCGGGGGATGCTGACGACCTGCTGGCCGTAGCGCTCGATGAAATCAGCGACGATCTGATCTTCTGTCATGCCCTGGCTGAGCATGTTGCGGATTTCCGCTTTCCACTGCATACAGGTGACGTTGCGGCAGTCATCCAGGGGTTCGTTCTCGCAGACAGGGCAGTACATGTCTTCTGCGATGGCGTGGACTTCGTCTTCAGTGACCGGGCGCTGTGCCGCTGCCGGAATCGTCAGCAGCAGCAGCGCCAGCAATACGTAGAACCATCTCATGCGGTTTGCAGCCTCGTTTTCGCGGGCTTTTGAGGTGCGTGCAGATGTGCCGGTACAACTTCGCGCGGCCAGGCGGCGATGAAAGTCCCCAGGATGAGGATCAGACCGCCCCACCAGACGAGATTCACCAGCGGGTTGATATAAACGATGAAAGCGGCCAGCCCGGCTTCTTCGTCGTAGGTATCCAGCAGGACGTAGAAATCGTTGGCGAGCGTGCTGTGCGCCCCCGCGATGTGCATAGTCATCTCGCCGAAGTCGTCCAGGCGTGGTCTGATTGTCGCGATGTGTTCGCCGTTTTGCAGGATGCTCAGCGTGGTGATGTGCAGTTCACGGCCATCAGCGGCCAGCCCAACGCTGAGATCATCGTAGCGCAGGGCGTACTGCTCATCGATGCGTTCCGTTTCGCCCAGGCTGATGACGCGGCGCGTCTCGTACTGGAAGATGGTGCTGCCGATCACGCCCAGGCCAATCACGACGACGCCCAGGTGCACCATGTAGCCACCGTAGCGGCGCTGGTTGCGTCCGAACAGACGGATCAGCGCCTGTGGCCAGCTCTCACCACGTGCGCGGACGCGTGCCTGTGCCCCGCGTACCATCTCCACCAGGGCGACATAGCCCGCCAGGAAGACGACGCCATAGCCGATCCAGGCGACGAGTGTCATCGGGGTCAGCAGCGTCAGTATAGTCAGCGTGGCCAGTGTCAGCAGGCTCGGCAGCACCAGCGCCCGACCGAGACGGTGGGCGGCGGTCGCGCTCCAGGCTGAGAGTGGGGCAATGCCCATCAGGATGTACATGGCGGCGAACAGCGGCGGCGTCACCTGCATGAAGTATTCCACACCCAGGCTGATTTCAGTGCCCATGAACAGTTCACTGATGATGGGCGCGCCGAAGCTGCCCCAGAAGATAGCGACGGCCAGTGCCATGAAGATCACGTTGTTGAGGACGAACAGCGTCTCGCGGCTGAGCAACCCGGCGAACTGGTGTTCGTCGCGCAGTTCGCCCCGGTTCCAGCGCCAGATGAGGAGCACAACGCCGATGAGGGTCATAATCCCCCAGAAGGCGAGCATCGGGAAGCCGACTTCGCTGCGGGCGAAGCTGTGCACGCTCTCGATGACGCCACTGCGCGTGGCGAAGGTGCCGAAGAGTACCGCGCTGAAGGTCGCCAGCACCAGGAACATATTCCACACTTTGAGCATGCCGCGCTTCTGCTGGATCATGACGCTGTGGATGAAGGCTGTTCCGACGAGCCAGGGCAGGAAGGCAGCGTTTTCGACCGGGTCCCAGCCCCAGTAACCGCCCCAACCGAGCACGTCATAGGCCCAGCGCCCACCCAGGATCAGGCCGAGCGATAAGAACAACCAGGCGACGAGTGCCCAGCGGCGGGTCGCACGAATCCAGTTGGTGGTGAGGTCGCCGGAGGCCAGCGCCGCCATCGCAAAGCCAAAGGGCACCACAAATCCGACGAAGCCCAGATAAAGCATCGGTGGGTGGATAATCATGCCGAAGTGGCGCAGCAGCGGGTTAAGGCCGTTGGCAGATGCCGCCAGTACCTCGTTCGTCGGCAGCAGATAGCCCGCCGGGGCGAATGCGGCCAGCATTTCCTCGCCTGTTTCCGGGTGGAACCACCAGCGCTCGAATGGGTTCTCCAAAAACAGCGTCAGGCCAATGAAGAAGGCCAGCGAAGCCATCATGAAGGCGATAGTATAGGGCATGAGGCGGCGATCACTGCGCCAGTTCAGCCAGATAGCACCCGCTGTGAAAGCGCTCATCGTCAGGCACCAGAAGAGCAGCGAGCCTTTCTGTGATCCCCATAGGGCAGTCACGCGGTAGAAGACAGGCGTTTGTGGGTCGGTGACCGACCACACGTAGCCGATCTGATACTGCTCGGTCAACAGGGCGATGAGCAGCGCGACGACTGCCACACCCAGGAGTGGAAAGGTCGCCAGCGAGGCATTACGCCCGCTGATGACCCAGTTTTCGTTGTGGCGGCGTTCACCAATTACGGAGAGTACAGCAGCATATACCGACGCCACAAATGATAACGTCAGGGCAACAAGACCGATTTCAGCCAGCATGGACTATCCCTGCTGCTGCAAATGGATCATGCTGCCGGGGGTATCCTCTTCGAAGCGGCTGGGGCATTTGAGCAGCAGCTCAGTCGCGTAAAAGATGCCATCCTCGCCGAGTGTGCCCGTCAGGATGGCCTGCGCCTCATGCTGGAGCAATTCCGGCTTCATGGTGTCGCTCAGGTAGACAGGCAGTCGTGTTGCTTCGGGATCGTTAGCGGCTTCGTGCAGTGCCGTCGCCAGATCGTCGAACTCCGATGGAATGTGGGCGATGGTGAAGTTCAGCTCGCCGTTCATGCTGTCGTAGATGATGGTCTCGCCGATGACTGCCCCGGTCAGGCGGACACTTTCGCCGAGGTAGGCCGGATTGCCGACGACATCATCCACGGTGAGGAAGTAGCGCGCACCCAACGATGTGCCGGAGAAGATCAGATAGACGATCGCGCCCAGGATTAGCAGGCCGCCAATCAGGAACTTCAAACGCCCTGACTGCTGGCCGCGCTTGGGCTTGTGCTGCACGCCGACAGCCGGCTTTTCCCATGCCATTTCTGTCATTAAAACGCTCCTCATAACCACTAACAGCAAATTGATGGTGTCGTATCGTCACCGGCCATAAGGACAAGTGACGGTTGCCAACGACGATGCAATTTTCAGATGTACGTCTATTTTATGTGATTGTGACTTAAATCACAAGTTTAATTGGTGGCTGTGCTGCCGGATTCGCTGGCTTCGCGACGATACATGACATAGCCTACCAGGGCGATCATGCCCAGGCCGCCCAGCACCAGCAGGACCGTCACGCCGGGGGCCACGGTCTCGGCTGCTTCGACGGCTTCCGCTTCTTCCTGGGCGAAGGCGACGCCAGCGCTCAACAGCAGCAGTGTGCTCAACAGTAAGGATTGAATCCTGACGATGCCATGCTTCATAAGTTTTCCTCGTTGTTCGGTTTCAGCAAACCTGCGCCTATTTTACCGCAATCGGCGGGACGATGGCGCAACGTTATTCGTCAAGTAGTTGATCCTGGCTCATCATGAAGGCGATGAGATCGGCGAGCTGCTGAATATCCAGACGCTGACCGTAATTGCTGGGCATCAGGTTGGCGACATAATCCGGCACGATGTACTCGTTGGGCTGTACAACACTCTCGACGAGATAGCGCAGGTCATCATAACCGGCCAGGGCCGGGTCGTTCAGGCGGATTTCATCGGTGCGCGTCCAGATGCCCTCGGTGGGTGGTGCTGCTTCGCCCATGTGGCAGCCAGAGCAGCCCAGGGCCGTGCCATCGAGCGCTGGCTCGATGCCGTTGTAAAGCAGTTGGCCGTTGAACGCATCGCCACGGACATCTGCCAGTTGCAGCAGGATTTCGTCGACATCGTCACCAACGGCGTTGGCTGCGATGATGGTCGGCAGGTCGGCGACGGCCAGCGCGTTGATGATCAGCGCGTTGACCTCGATCTCACTGGGGACATAGCCGCAGTCGATGGCGATTTCCTGATACAGATTGGCGAGCCGGAACAGGTTCGCCAGGGCGATATCCGGGTTGGCGTCGAAATCGGTCGGCAGGACGGCCTGCAGGGTATTGATCTGTTGAGCAAGACCTTCTGGTGTGCAGTCGATCTGCGGGTCGGCCTGGGCAAGTGCGAAACCCGTAAGAGCGAGACTCGCGATAATGAGTACGATGGCGGGCGCGATGATCAGTGGGCTGATACGCAGCGATCTCAGCATGATTCATCCTTCATGGCTGTGTGCGGTGGATCGCCTGTTGCCGGGTTGCGGCAACATCGACATGATACGTCAGGCGGCGGCGCGGGGGAAGGGTAATCCGCCCATATGCGCTGTTGAGAAGGACGCGAAAGGGCCGGATAGTTCCGGCCCTTTTTCTGACAGTATGCTGGTGGCTTATTCGCCGTAGCTGGCGATGTAAGCGATGATGTCAGCGATGTCTTGCAGGGTCATTTGCTCGCCGTAGTTCTGCGGCATCTGACCACCCGCCCAGCCGTCGACAATGTACTCGTTTGGCTCGACGATGCTCTCTACCATGTACTGCTCTGGCGTGTAGCCCTGTAGCTGCGGATGCGCCAGACGTTCATCAACTGACGCCCACTGAATCTCAGTGGCGGGGGCTGCGGCACCGCCCAGATGGCAGCCGGAGCAGCCCAGGCGCGTATTGACCTCAGTGCGCTCGGCACCGTTGTAGAGTGCTTCGCCGCGTGCCGGGTCGCCGGTGACGTCCTGCAGCGCTACCGTGATGGCTTCCGTATCGGAGTCGTACTCGCTGTCCAGGGTCGGCTGATCACCGCCGCCAGCCGCGACCAGAGCGCGGTCAGCGGGCAGCTTGCCAAACTGATTGACGGCGTAAAGGTCATCGAGCGTCCAGTCGTCGCCCTTATCCCAGTTGAGCATATAGTTGACGATGTCATCGATCTGGTCATCGCGCAGGGCACCACCTGTGCGCTGCGACCACGAGACCATCTGGTTCAGCTCGCCCCAGACGAACTGGCTACCGGGACGCCCGTGAATCAGGGTGGTGCTCAGGTAGCTGCGCAGATCGCCAGCCCAGCCATACTGCGAAAGACGGCTGGTGTTGCTCAGCAGGACGGACGTCATGGCGAACTCGTCGCCGCTGGCGCGCACGGTCTCGTAAGTCGGGCCAAGATAACCGGCGTCAATGGCGGGCTGTAGCGTATCGAGTTGTTCCTGACGCACCGCGTAGAGCGGCTCAAGCTGTTCTTCGAAGATGCTGACGTGCAGCGGGATATTGCTATCGAGAATTTCTTCCATGCGCTGCTCGCCCGCTTCGTCCAGCTCACCCGCTTCTGCGCGAGCGGCCAGCTCTGCGTATTCGGCGGCGAGTTGTTCATTATCGGTCGTCGTCAGCGCGTTGATTTCCTGAATGCGCTCAGCGATGGCGGTGGCGCGGGCTTCACCCTCGGCGGTGCTGCGGTCGATCTCCGCCACTTCGGCGAAGAGTGCGTCGCGCTCGGCCAGTAGTTCTTCCTGCAGGATCGCGAGTTCGTTCATCTGGCGCTGTAGCGAGTTGATCTCACCGTTGACTTCGCGCAGGTAGTCATAGCCGAACATATGCGGGTTGTTGAGGCCGGGGGCGCGCTCGGCGATCCCCCGACCGTCGGTACCATGGCAGGTGGAGCAGTTCGCTGCGAACAGCTCCGCACCGCGCTCGATGGAGCGGCCCAGATGCTGGCGTTCGAAGGCGGCCATGCGGGCTGGTTCGTTGATGGCGACCCAGCCGAGCAGGATCATGATGGCGACGAACATCACGATGCCGGTGAGGACGCGGCCTTCGATGCTCGGAATTAGCAAACGGTTCATGAATCTCCCGTCCTAACGTTCGTAAGGTTTAATCGAAGTAAGCCGAATCAGCGTGCAGGAAGATATGATTGCTGTAGACGCTGCGATCGACTACTGGTTCGCCGTTTTCGTCCAGCAGGATATTGCCCTCGCCGTCCGTCAGATAGATGTACATCGGCTCACCATCGGACGTGTACTGGACAGTGCCGGCCTCGATAAGGACCGCATCCCAACTGATGAGCATATCGACGCGGACCAGGTCTTCCTGCGATTGCGTGACGACGATGGCACCCCAGGCATTCGGCAGTTCGTCACGGCGTGCTTCGATCTCGTGTTCGAGTTCTTCCAGCACGTGTAGCAGGTCCGGGGCATCGCTCGGCACCGGGCGGAAGCTGGATGGGATGTTGTTGCCGATGTAGTGCGAGCGCAGGTCATCGACCATCAACGCGAACTGTCCGTTTTCTTCTATTTCCTGCTGGAACCTCGTCACCGCTTCTCGGGCTGTTTCGCCTTCTCGTGTGTGCAGTTGTTCAGTGGTGTACATGCCGGGCACCGCCTGATTAAACGGTACGGTTCGCATCACACCAACATGATTGTGTGCAGGTTCCATGGTGAGTTCGTGCAGGATTTCCACTTCGGCGGAAGTCGCTACCGCGAATTCTGGCAGACCCATGTAGCTGAGTATTGTCGAGAAGGAAACGAGCAGCATGGCGATGGTCAGCGACCAGCGGCGATGGGCGTAGCGGCGGCTTGGGGTCACATCCAGGTAGGGCATGACAGCCAGCAGACCGATTGCCACCGTCGGGAAGAAGATGCCCCAGAAGAACTTATCCCCCAGTTTGAGCGCGCCCTGAATCCACAGGAAGTACCAGGGCGCTGTCGTACCGAGCGGCGTGTTCTGCGGGTCGGCGTGGCTCTCCAATGGCGCATGGTAGAACCAGATACACAGCACCGTCAGGATGAAGGTCGTGACCGCGATCCACATGATCTCGTTGGTCAGGATATCGGGGATGAAGTACACGCGCTTATCCAGCGGGACGCGCTTGGCGGTATCTTCACCGATGTTCTCCATCTGCGGCGGCAGGCTGTGACCGTGAATAATCACCTTGTAATAATGCACGCCCGTGAAGATGAAAAGGAAGATGGGCAGGGCCAATACATGCGCGAGATAGAAGCGCAGAAGACCGTTCGCCCCGAGTTCGGGCGCACCACGGACAATCAGGTTGACCTGCTCACCAATGACCGGTGTGGCTTCCGCCATTGATGCGCCGATCGTCACCGCCCACAGTGCCAACTGATCCCAGGGGAGCAGGTAGCCCGTGAAACTGAGCAAGCCGGTGATCACCAGCAGCAGCACGCCTGTAAACCATGTAAATTGTCGGGGTTTTTTATAACTGCCTGTGATCCACGTTCGCATCATATGTAAGGAGACGATCAGGACCATTGCCTCAGCGCCGAGGCGGTGCATATCGCGCACAAACTGGCCCATCGGCACGTTGCCCAGGATGTTGAGCATGTTGCCATAGGCGATTTCTGGCGCGGGCGTGTACCAGAACATCAGCAGAACGCCCGTGATCGTCTCGAAGAACACGAAGTAGGTCGACAGCCAGCCCAGACGGAAGGTTGGGTAGATGCCGGTCATATCGCGGTGGAAGTAACCGGGGCGCATGTGCAGCCAGAAGCCATCTGCATGAGGCGACAGACGCGGGTTCGGACGTCGGCTGGGCGGGTCGCCGCGCAGTGCCTCGCGGATGTCCTGGATGTTCATGCCAGCGGTAAGGCGCTCGACGGATTCGTCAATGCCTTCCATTACGGCCTTACGCAGGCCTTTTTCCTTCACATCATCAAGGAAGGATGGGAACGGAAGTATGGACATTCAGCCTCTCTCCTCCGGCTAACAATAAGACTAGGCTGGCGGGCCGAGAACGCGCGACCCGGTGTTGACCCGTATTTCAGCGATGGTTTTGTCGTCAGGGATGGGGATCGGGCCGCCGCTGGCATCTGTTTCTGCGGTGGTGCCGTCGGCGAAGACGATGGTCGTGACGAAGCGATCCAGGCCACGCGGGGCCGGGCCTTCGATATAGCTGCCGTTGCCGGTGAACTTCGAGCCGTGGCACGGGCATTCAAAGCGATTGTTGGAGTCGTTCCAACGTGGCAGGCAGCCCAGGTGCGTGCAGACGCCATACAGCGACAGGATGCCTTCTGGCGTGTTACTGATATGAAAGCGTCCGGAGGGCACCGAGACGGGCTTGGTCCCCTGTGCTGGCAGTTCCGCCGGGTTCACGGGGAAGACACCGCCGAACTCACCTTCGCGGAATCGCGGGAATATGAACCAGATCAGCCCCGCCGTCGCCTGACCGAGCAGCAGAGCAATCGACGCGCCCCAGATATAGTAAAGGAACTCGCGGCGTGTCGGCGCAGCGACCTGGACATCAGGTACTTCGCGGACGCTCGTCGTTGGTTGAGCAACGCTGGCGCGTTCTATCGATTGGGTAGTTGTTGCCATGAATTTCGACTCCTCTAACAACCGCAACATCTAAGTCTGGCTGCTGTGTTGGCGCATGGAACGCAGGCCATTATGAATCCTGCATGAATGAAAAGCAAGCTGCATATGAGCCGCTCTGAACGTTGAAACGGCTTTTGGTCCGCATGGGCCTGTATTTAGTTTCAAGGTGCAGCCTGATCGGTAAATTCTGGTATACCCAGGCTACTGCGCCGCTGCTTCTGGCCTGATCAGATGGCGATTTGATCGTCCTGAAGACAGCACTGCACAGCGACCTGATGGGTATGTCCAGTGATAACTATCTGCGAATATGCGAAAAATGTCACAAACGCGCACATCGGAACTATAGCACAGGATGAGAAACTAGTCAAAATGAAGACGGGTCGTTTTTGGCTGTCGTTTTGTTACTAATATACACTCACCTATTCTATATAAATTCTGTAATACAAACTCTTTAAGATAGTGTCCGCAGCAGACCCCGGGCGATGCTTCGGCAGCGCGCAAATGAGCGCGCAAATGAGTGCGCAAATGATGGTCAGCTATTGCCTATTGCTCGCATGTCAAGGCGAGTCCATAATAGAAGTATGGCGATGCAGAAGCTGTCACATAACGGCGTAAACTGGATTAACGTCATCCACCCGACGCCCGCAGATGTCGAAATCCTGCGGGGTCTCTTCCCCTACATCCATCCCCTGAACCTGGAAGATATCCGCAGCCCGATGGAGCGGCCCAAGATCGATGAGGCCGATGAGTACCTGTATGTCGTGATGCATTTCCCCTGGTTCGACAAGCGGCAGTCGCTGTCACGCCCGCGCGAAGTTGATCTGATTGTAGGCCGGGGGTACGTCGTGACTGTACATGACGGCACGCTCATGCCGCTGCTGACGCTCTACGAGTTGTGCGAAGATGACGAGCCGCAGCGAGCACGCCTGCTTGGGCGAGGCGCGAATCACGCGTTTTACACCATCATCGATCAACTGGTGGATTATGTACTGCCAATCCTGCGCAAAGTCGACGCGAACATCCGGCGTATTGAAGAAGATATCTTCAACCGCGATACACGCGACGTCATACGCGATATTTCGCTGGTGCGCCGCGACGTCATCGCGCTGCGGCGGATCATTCGTCAGCAGGTTCCTATCGTGGAGCAGTTGGAGCAGGTCGAGCATCCCATCATCCATGAGGACCTCGAAGAATACTTTGGCGATATCGCGGACCACCTGCACAAGGCGCGTGATATCATTGACGAAGACTATGAGATCATCACCAGCCTGGCCGATACGGCTGATACGCTTGCCAGCCACAAGATTAATGAAGTGATGCGCATCCTGACAGTCATCAGCGTCATTATGCTGCCGCTCACCTTGATTTCCAGCATCTATGGGATGAATATTCCACTGCCCGGCCAGACAGAATTCGACCGTGAGCCGGACCCCTTCTGGCTGCTCGCATTGTTCATGTTAGGTATCTCCATCGCTATGTTGTGGTATTTCAAGAGGCGTCGGTGGCTATGAGGTCAGTTCAGATGCCCCCGGCCATCTACGTCGACGATGATAAAGCGCTGAGCCAGCTCGTGCAGCGGCTCCGGCAGGAATCTCTCATCGCTCTGGATACGGAATCAAACAGCATGCACGCCTACACGGCGCGGGTGTGTCTGATCCAGTTGTCGATACGCGATCAGGATTACATCATCGATCCGCTGGCGATTGACGATCTGAGGCCGCTCGGCGAAGTGCTGGCAGAACCGAAGATCGAGACGGTGCTGCACGCTGCTGAGTACGATCTGATCTGTCTGCGGCGCGATTATGACTTCGAAGTGCGTGGCATCTTCGATACGATGCTGGCGGCCCGCGTCCTCAACCAGCAGAACATTGGTCTGGCGGATCTGCTGCATGAGTACTTCGGCGTAGAAGTCGATAAGCGCCACCAGCTCGATGACTGGGGGAAGCGGCCTCTGCCGGAGGACAGCCTGCACTATGCGCAAATGGATACACACTTTCTGCCGTTCCTGCGCGATCAACTGCACACGCAACTGAAAGCGCTGGGGCGACTGGACGAAGCGGCGGAAGTCTTCGAGGATTTATCGCGGATAGACGTTCGCTCCAACGGTTTCGACCCGGAGGGTTACTGGAAACTCGGCAGGCCCAGCTCGCTCTCGCGGCGTGAGATGGCTTACCTGCGCGAGCTGTACCTGATCCGTGAAGAAGTCGCCCGTGCCGAAGACGTGCCGCCCTATAAGGTCATGAGCAATAAGACGCTCGTGCGGCTGGCGCGCCGCCAACCGGATCATCACGGGCAGTTGTACGACCAGCGGGATGTTCCTTCGCATGTGGTGCGGCGCTACGGGCAGGAGATCCTCGATGCGCTGGAACGCGGGCGGACGGGTCCACTGCCGCAGCCGCCGCGCTCATCCCGGCCTGATCCTGTGATCGCGGATCGTTACAGCACGCTGCATGCGTGGCGCAAAGAGCGCGCCATCCAGCGCAATGTGGAATCCAACATCGTGCTCAGCAAGCAGACGCTGTGGGAACTCGCCCACAAAATGCCCACGACGCGCGCTGACCTGGCCGATATAGAGGGCATGGGCGAGTGGCGTCTGAACCAGTACGGCGACGAAATCCTGCATCTCATCCACGACATGCTCAACGGCAAGCGCTAGGATTTACCGCAGAGCTGGCCCAGGATTCATCCCACGCAGCAGAGCATACGAAAGCCAGTTGACCTACAATAAGAACAGCAGGGATGGTCGGCATGCCTGAGCCGCGTGCTGGTTTCTCTGTTGTTTGATCGACGGATCATTACATCAGATAAAGGAAGCCCCATGCAGCTCGGATTTTATGGTGCGGCTGGTACGGTCACCGGCTCCAAGCATTTGATCACCGTCAATGATACGCGCATCCTGCTCGACTGCGGCCTGTTCCAGGGGCGTCGCAATGAGACCTACGATCGGAATCTCCACCTGCCGTTTGATGCGGCCAGTGTCGATGTGATGGTGCTGTCACACGCACATATCGATCACAGCGGCAATATTCCCAACCTGGTCAAGCAGGGGTATCGTGGCGATATCATCTGCACGGCGGCGACGCGCGACCTGTGCGCGACCATGCTCATGGATAGCGCCTATATTCAGGAGCGTGACGTCGAGTACGTCAACAAGAAGCGCAAACGCAAGGGCGAGCCGCCGGTTGATCCGATCTACACGCAGGATGACGCGCTGACCGCCATGGATTACTTTGTTGGTCAGGCGTACAACCGCCGCCGGCTGATCGCGCCGGATGTCTATCTGACGCTCTACGATGCTGGTCATATGCTGGGGAGCGCGATCGTCCAGCTTGATCTTTACGATCGACAGACTGAGCGCGAGGTGCGGCTGGTCTTCAGTGGGGACCTGGGGCGCGAAGGCATCCCGATCATCCGCGACCCGGTCAACATTGAGGGGGCCGACCTGCTCATTATGGAAAGTACCTACGGTAATCGCCTGCATGATCCGTACCCGGACGCGGAAAAACAGCTTGAACGGATCGTCACGGAAGCGTACCAGCGCGGCGGCGTGATCGTCATGCCGGCGTTTGCCGTCGGGCGGACGCAGCAGCTCGTCTATTCGCTGCACAAGTTGGCGGATAGCGGCGATATTCCGCGCCTGCCGATCTTCGTTGATAGCCCCCTGGCGGCCAATACGACGGCGGTGTTCGGCCTGCATCCTGAAGTCTATGATGAAGAAACCCGCGCATTTATGACGACGAAGGGGAATCGCAATCCGTTTGGTTTTGATGATCTGATCTACATTCACTCCGTCGAAGAGAGCAAACAGTTAAATTTCCGCACAGACCCGTGTATCATCATCAGTGCCAGCGGTATGGCGGAGTTCGGGCGGGTGGTGCATCATCTGAAGCAGCGCGTCGAAAACCCGAACAATACGATCCTGATTACCGGCTGGCAGGCACCACACACGCTGGGCCGGCGGATCGTGGAGCAGGAAGACGTCGTGCGCATCTTCGGAGAAGAGTACCGCCTGCGCGCCCATGTTGAAGTGATCAACGGCTTCAGCGGTCATGCGGATCGTGACGAACTGCTGGCCTGGGTAGAGGCGATGTCGCGCAAACCGGAGCGTACCTTCCTCGTACATGGTGAGCCGGAAGCCGCCAGCGCCCTCGCCGACAGCCTGCACGCCCGGTTCAATCTGCGCTGTGATATCCCGGAGCAGGGCGAGACGTTCCGGGTTTAAGAAATCGCAAGCAAAAATCAGGGTAAGATGGTGTTATGGAAAAGAGTATCTTCAGTGACGAGTGGCGGCGTTGTCTGCGTGAGCATTACAAGCACGTCATCCGCGAGCAGGATCAGACGACCGAAAACTCGCTGACGAAAGTGCTGCTGAGCGCGGCAGTTAACTTCAGCGAGGCGGAGCTGCGCGATCTCTATGTTGAGGCGACGAGCCGCGCGGACGAAATGCCGGATGGCTTCCTGCCTGATCTGGCGCGGGCTGGTGCAGACCTGCCGGAAGCGGCGCAGATTGTGGCCGTGCCGGAGGATGATCGTACCTTCCGGGCGCATCCGGCGGAGTGTACCTGCCCGACATGCATGGAATCCAGCTATGCTGAGTATGGTCACGATAAAGAGGGGCAGCCACTGACACCTGAAGAACTCGAAGCGCGTAAAGAAGAACAGGGTCACGAAGATCAGGACGGCGACGATCCTAAGCAGATGTCGATGTTCTGACCCGCATCGCACCATCGCAGACGAGTAGAAAGTCACTGAATGAACGCACGCATCCGCTGGACGATCCTGACTGTTGCCGCGACGGTGCTGGCCATCTGCATCGTGCTGCTGCTGAACTTCACCGCTCCCAATCCCACCGGACGTCGTTATTCGAGTGAATGGGTCCCCGTTGAATTGACTGAAAATGTTAATATCAATTCGATGGGTTCGAGTGCTGAGAAGGCGTTAAGTACTGATCTGGGCGTTCCCCTTAACAGTCAACGAGAATGTATTTGCATTTTGAGTGGAAAAGATTTTGGCTGCTGTTTTGTGTGGGTTGAAGCCCTGGAGAAAAAGCAAAACCGTTATCCGGACTTTGTGACGGAGACGTATCTTGCAGAAGCCAAAAATACCAAGGATTTGTTATCAACCCATTCTAGCGAATACTCACAGATTAGGGATTTTGCTGTTGCAGCAGAGGTGCTCGATATCCCCCTATGGGTTTTTGTACGAGTAAGCACACGGGTTGATAATGCCCTGATTGAACGTGTAGCTGAGACAGGAGGTGGGGTTGTGCATTACTTCGCCTATGAAGGATATATCGATCCGATCACGGTGATTGCGCTGATTGGCGCGCTGCTGGCAGCGGCGGTCATCGCGTTTATCATCTGGCGCGGCCTGCGCGAGACGTTCCATATGTCGCAGATTTATCGGGATGTGCCGGAGGAAGACGCGCCGCCCGGCGACGATGCACCGCCGAAACTGCCCAGGAAACAGGCCGAGCCGCTGTCGCCCTCCGAGCTGATGGCGCTCCATCGCCGGAAAGCCGAAGACAATATCCAGAAGTCGGAGCGCTCCGTAGAGGACGCCGAAGAGTTCATGGATCGGGTGAACGGCAAAATTCACATCGATATCGAAGTGGACGATGAGTGATTCACTGAAGGAACTATCGCCAGCCGCACGGGATGCCTATTTCATGCGGTTGGCGCTGCAAGAAGCGGAAAAAGCCCTGGCTGCTGGCGATGTGCCTATCGGGGCAGTGGCTGTGCTGGATGGTGAGATCATCGGGCGTGGCTACAATCAGCGCGAGCTGGACCGTGACCCGACCGCCCACGCGGAGATGATCGCCATACGGCAGGCAGCGCAGCACGTCCAGCACTGGCGGCTGGATGACATTACCCTCTACTGCACGCTGGAGCCGTGCGCGATGTGCGCCGGGGCGATGGTACTCGCGCGGCTGCCGCGTCTCGTCTATGCCGCGACCGATCCGAAAGCGGGTGCAGGCGGCAGCATCATGAACCTGCTTGACCATCCTCAGTTGAATCACCGGGTGACGGTGCAGTCTGGTCTGCTGGCTGAAGAAGCCAGCGAGCAGATCCGCGCGTTTTTTAAAGAGCTGCGCGCACAGGGGAAAAAATAGCGGCCCGTAGGCCGCTTTATCATTCTTGTTGCGTGTGTTAGATTTCGCCAGCTTCAGTCGCTCAAGTGGCGCGACTGCGACCACGGCCTGAAATCAGATCGCCAATCCAGATGAGGATAACCGCGCCGATGACCGCAATCGCCAGGTTGACGATGACGAGCATGGGGCCGCCATCAGGCGTATTGACGCCGATCAGGCTGGCGAGGAAGCCGCCTATAATCGCCCCGGCAATACCCAGGACGAAATCACGGCACGCGCCCTGATCCTTGTGGCCCAGTAGACGGCGAGCCAGATCGCCAGCAATCGCGCCGACAATCAGCCAGCCAATGATGATAAATGGCGCTGACACAATCCAACCGATCATATCACCGATGATTTCCATAGTCCTCTTCTCCCTAGATTCACTGATACCTGTTGGTAACGCTCTACCTCCATGCATGCGACGACGATGCTCAAGGAGCACGCGTTTGCTCAGACCCGGCATGCCTAACCCCTGTTATAAGTATATCAAAGCCCACCAAAGCGTGCTGATCGACAGGCCGGTTGTGTGTCAAATCAGGCTTTGAACGACCTGCCCTTTGCTGTACAATACGCACAGCGACCCGGAAAGGTGCCAGAGTGGTTGATTGGGCCTGTCTCGAAAACAGGTGTACCCCCCTGGGGTACCGTGGGTTCGAATCCCACCCTTTCCGCTGATGTGACACGGCCCCCCTGTGGGGGTTTTTGTGTTCAGGCGCTGGAGCATAGCCATGACAAAAGTGATTTCAGTGTTCGGCAGTGCGTTTATCGTCGCGGATAGCGAAGAATACAAGGCCGCTTATGAGGTCGGGCAGGTGCTGGCCAGATCAGGCTACCGCGTCATGAACGGCGGCTACGATGGCATCATGGGTGCCGTCAGCCGGGGCGCGGCGGAGGCGGGCGGCCACGTCATCGGGGTGACGGTCACGCAGGGGAGGCAGGAAGCCGAACGCATGCCTAACCCGTACCTGACGGAGCGCATCCATTACGAAACCATACGCGAGCGCCTGCATCACCTGGTTGATCATGCAGACGGCTATATCGTGATGCCGGGCGGCATCGGCACACTGCAGGAAGTCGGCGAAGCCTGGCAGCTCCTGCGACTGGATGCACCCAGCGCACGGCCATTGATCGCTTATGGCAGCTTCTGGCGGTCGATCCTCATGCCGCTGGTGACCAGCCCCTATGTGTTGCCTAAGTCTGCTGAGCCGGTACGCTTCGCCCAGACGCCAGACGATGTTATGCGGCACCTGCGCGAGTTCTTCAGAAGCTAACCCAAGAGTTGAGAGGGGAAATGTGGACGTTCAACGCCTGATTGCGCTGCGCGCACAAAAGGATGCTTTCTTCGCTGATCACCCACAGTCGCCGCTGACGGAGGGGCAGAAGGCCGCCTTCACGGGGCTGACGTATTACGTCCCGCGTGCCAACCTCAATATGACGCTGACGCTACATCCCTTTGAGAAGAAAGACAATATTCAGATCAATACGACGCAGGGCATCCCGCGCTGGTTTATGCGGGCAGGGGAGTTTCGCTTTACCGTCGGCAAGCAGGAGGTGCGGCTGACGCTGTATCGCACGCCGGATTACCTGTTCTTGCCTTTCGTGGATGCTAACGCCGGAACGGAGACGTATCCGGCGGGCCGCTATCTGGAGCCAGCCCCGCTGGACGACACGCTGTACCAGGTCGATTTCAACCAGGCGTACAACCCTTACTGTGCGTACAACCCGCGCTACGACTGTCCTCTCACACCACCAGAAAACCGGCTGGAGGTTGCGATCCCTGCTGGCGAAAAACTACCTGAGGGCGATTGGGTCAGGCTGGCGTTTGATTCCACCGACGCGCATCCTTGAGATACGATAAAGTACGCGTTTCGCCCCTGAAGCAGCGTTTGATATGCGGTATTAACTGCCGTTTCTCCTGAAAGTTCCTCATCTTCCCCTCATTATGACAGATGTCATTGTCCAGGGGTGCCGTTCAGCCATGAACGTCTGGGCCGCTTACCGGTAGTCTATAGAAGACATGCACGGGTAAGCTGGCGCGAGATGCGCCACAAGCCATCCATACAATATAGAGGGGCAATTCATGACTGCAACCTGGGAAAAATCCAAGATTGATGCATCCAGCCCTGCCGCTGGTAGTAATCGTTGGCAGTTCCTGGCTGGTGGCCTGATTATGCTGGTCGCCATTGGTTATCTGATTCTGTCGGGTACGGCGACTGGCGCCCGCTACTTCATCACTGTGAGTGAAGTCGTTAATGATCCTCAGTATGTGGGTCAGACGGTGCGCATTTCCGGCGCGGTGGTCGGTGAAACGATCCAGTATGACGAGATGAATCTGATCCTCGACTTCACAATTGCCCACATCCCTGAAGAATTCGACGATCCTGCATTCGCATTGTATCAGGCGGTAAATGACCCCGAGGTGGCGCGTCTGCCGGTGCACGTTTCAGGTCAGGTCAAGCCGGACCTGCTCAAGCACGAAGCGCAGGCAATTCTTACGGGTGCTATTAATGAGGATGGTATCTTCTACGCGACCGAACTGCTCCTGAAGTGCCCGAGCCGCTACGAAGAGAGTCACCCGCATCAGTCCCAGACTGGCACATCCCAGACTGGCACATCCCAGACTGGCACAGAGGGATAACGCGATGCTGGCAGAAATTGGCTTCCTCAGTCTGATCCTTTCGATTGTGGTGGCAATCTATGCGATTGTCGTCAGCGTCTACGCGGAGCGCACCCATAATGAGACCCTGGCCCTGAGCGGCCGCAATGCGGTCTGGGTGAACTTTGCGTTCATGGCTTTATCAACGGGAATGCTGCAATACGCCCTGGTGACCCAGGATTATACGGTTGCTTATGTGTGGTCGGTCAGCAGCCCGGATATGCCGGCCCTGTTCCGGTGGTCTGCTATCTGGGGTTCGCAGGCGGGCTCGCTGCTGTTCTGGTCCTTCCTGATGAGCTTGTTTGCGGCTGTTGCTGTGTGGCTCAACTGGCACAGTCAGCGGCGGCTGATGCCCTACGCGATCGCCTTCATGATGATCTCGGTGGTTTTCTTCTCCGGGCTGACGCTCATTTACGAGAACCCATTTGAGCGCTGGTGGATGACACCCACCGGTATCGATGCGATGGGCATGCAGGAATACGACGTCATCAGTGCGGCTCTGCAGCCGCCGGGCACGGTCGAACCGTCGAACTCACGTCTGGCTGAGACAGCGAAGGGCCTTAACCCGCTGCTGCGACACTTTGGCATGGCGTTCCACCCACCGGCGCTGTATCTGGGCTTTGTGGGCTTCCTCGTGCCATTTGCCTATGCGATGGCGGCGTTAGCTTCTGGTGATCTGACGCGGGACTGGATCAAGGCCAGCCGGCGCTGGACGCTCGTGGCATGGTTGTTCTTATCGCTCGGCCTGATCCTGGGCGGTCGCTGGGCCTACGACGTGCTGGGATGGGGTGGCTACTGGGGCTGGGACCCGGTCGAGAATGCTGCATTCTTGCCGTGGCTGACGGGCACCGCGTTCCTGCACAGCGTGATGATCCAGGAAAAGCGCGGGATGCTCAAGCTGTGGAACATGGTTCTGGTGATCGGGACGTTCAGCGCGGTAATCTTCGGCACGTTTGCCACGCGCAGCGGCCTCGTCGAGAGCGTTCACAGCTTCGCCCGTAGTGAAATTGGCTTCCCGTTGTTCTTCTTCTGGTTCTCGCTGACCCTGCTGGGTGCGGGTATGATCCTCTGGCGGCGTAGTCAGGGGCTGCTGCGCGATGAACACCGCTTCACCAGCGTCTTCAGCCGCGAATCGCTGTTCGTCCTGAACAACATCATCTTCATGGCGCTGTTCGTGGCGGTCTTCTGGGGCAGCTTTGGCGCTCCGATTACCAGCGAGCTGTTCCTGAACACGAACATCACCCTGGGCGTGGATTACTTCAATCAGGTGACGCCGCCGTTGTTCCTGGCGCTGTTCATCCTGATGGGCATTGCGCCGCTCTCCGCATGGGGTGCGACCTCAGTGTCACGGCTGGGGCGGGCGCTGCTGATGCCCTTCCTGCTGACGCTGGCCACGCTGGGCCTGTTCATGCTAAATGGCATGACGTCCATCGGTGCGCTGATCGGCTATGGCATCGTGAGCCTGGGTGGCTGGGTGGCCATTTACGAGACCTTCAGAGGCTTCCAGGCGCGCCAGCGCGTACACAAAGAATCGCCACTGGCTTCACTCAGGATGCTGTTCGCACGTAATCCGCGTCGCTACGGCGGCTACATGATCCACCTGGGTGTGACGGTCATCGGTATTGGCATCATTGGCAGCACGCTGTTCCAGCAAGAGACGCAGCAGACGCTCAGCGTTGGTGAATCGCTGTCGCTTGGTGGTTACGAGCTGCGTTATGACAGCTTTGATGGCGGCCAGATCACGCAGGATGGGCGTATTCTGGATATCGCGAACGTGACGGTGCTGCGCAACGGTCATGAAGTGGCCCAGCTGCGCCCGCGCCGCGACTTCTTCCCGAATGGTGATATGAGCACCATGACCATCGCCGGGGCGCACAGCACCCTGGAGAATGATGTCTACGTCCTGCTGGTCGGTTGGGAGCCGATTACGGCGGCCAGCGTGACCTTCAAGGTCTACATCAATCCGCTGATCAACCTCATCTGGTGGGGCAGCTTCATTCTCATCTTAGGTACGATATTCGCCACCTGGCCAAAAGAGATCATCCCGGCGCGCACCCGCGAGGCGCTGCGCACAGGTGATCCGAGTTTGGCAGCGGCGAGAGGAGCGTAATGCGATGCGACTTCGCTGGCTATTCCTGAGTCTGTTCGTCCTCAGTGTGCTGGTTGTGCCTGCGCTGGCGCAGGATGGCAACACCGTCACCGATGATGAGGTGAACGAAGTTGCCAAGAAACTCTATTGCCCGGTCTGCGAGAATATTCCGCTGGAATACTGCGGCACCGCGGCTTGCGATGACTGGCGCTATGAGATCCAGCTTCAGTTGGAAGCGGGCTTATCCGAGCAGGAGATCGTCGACGACTTCATAGCGCGCTTTGGCGATCGCGTCGTGGGCGTACCCCAGGACCCGCTGCTGGCGGCTATCTCGATGATCGTCCCCATACTGATGATCGGTGCAAGCCTGCTGGCCATTCTGCTCCTGGGCTTTCGCTGGCTGCGCAACCGGCCCGAACCGACCTCTGTCGCTGCGGAGCCCACTGCAGATGCCAGCCCGTACCGCGATATTCTCGAACGTGATCTGGCTGGATAGGGGGGAGCTATGTCAATCCAGGCCGAACAATTCACGGAATCTGTCGATAGCCCGACTGTGGAAAAACCAAAACGTGGCGGGATGGGGGCTGGCTCGTGGTTCCTGCTGATCTCCATCATCATCGCCGGGGTGATTGTTGCGCTGCAACTTGCCAGCCAGAACCAGGTCCAGCCGCGTACCGGCCCCGCACCGGATTTCAGCTTCACCACGTTTGATGGTGAAGAGTACAAACTGTCTGATCTGCGGGGTAAGGTCGTCGTGCTGAACTTCTGGGCGAGCTGGTGCGCGCCCTGTCGCGACGAAGCGCCCGAACTTCAGGCCGCCTGGGAGCACTACGAGCCGCGTGGCGACGTCGTCTTCCTGGGGATCGCCTATGCCGACAACGGCCCGCGTTCCATGGACTATCTTGAAGAATTCGGCGTGACGTACCTCAACGCGCCCGACCTGGGCACGCGCATCTCCGAGACGTATCACATCCAGGGTGTGCCGGAGACCTTTATCATTGACAAAGATGGTCAGGTTGCACAGTTCGTCTATGCCGGAATCAACTTCCGCCAACTGCGTGCGATCCTCGACCCGCTGCTAGGAGCAAGCTAAACCATGAGTGGAGAATCGACCCTCATCATTCTGGTGCTGGGCGTCCTGAGCCTGGCGATCCTCGGCTGGCCGTTTATGCAACAGCGGACCCGCAAGGGGCGGCAGCGCTTCCTCGCGGCGGAGCGCGAACGCGACGAACTGCTGACGGCTTATGAGCGCGTGCTCGCCACCATCCGCGACCTGGACGAAGACTACAACACCGGTAAGCTGCGTCCCGATATCTATCAGCAGGATCGCGAATACTGGGCATCGGAAGGCATTAAGCTGCTGGAACAGCTTGATCCAAAGGCAGCAGCTGCAGAGGTTGCGACCGGTAAGTCACAGCGTCGCAGCCAGCGAGCCGAACAGCCCGTCGAGGCTGATCGCGTGCTGGACGATGCGATTGAAGATGCAATCCTGGCCTATCGCCGGGCTCAATCGGAGGCGTAAGGGAATGCGGAATCACAACGCAAACAGGGTCTTACTGGTAATCAGTATCGTATTGGCGCTGTCCCTGGCCGCCTGTGATGGTCTCGCAGGTGAACCAGAAATCGTCGGGGTGGTGCCACAGCAGGCGGCACCGCAGACAGGCATGAGCACCGATCCGCCGACAGTTGGCGAGTCTTCTGGTTCCGCGCAGACGGCTGCGGTCACGGAGCGCAGCCTGGACGAAGTTGATCTCGCACTGGGTGCGGAGATCTACGCGGCGCGCTGCACGGACTGCCACGGCGATACTGGCGCTGGCGACGGCGCGCTCGTTGAGAGTGGTCAGATCGCCAGCATTATGGACTTCACCGATCCTGCGACGATCGCAGACAAAACACCGGCCGATTACTTCACGGCGATCACGGACGGCAATATGCAGGCGCTGATGCCGCCCTGGCGCGATGCGCTGACGGAAGAAGAACGCTGGGCGGTGACCTGGTACGTCTACACGCTCTCAGCGGATGGCGCGATGCCACCGCAGGTCGTGGAAGCAGATGATACCGCCGCCGGCGAAAGCGAAGCCAGCGCCGACGCTGAGCCTGAATCGACGATGCCGGAATCCTCGTCTGTGGAGGGCGTCATCGTCGGGCAGGTCACCAGTGACAGCAGCGATCTGACGGTGCCGGAAGACCTGGTCGTCACGCTGCGCGTGCTGGATTCAGCGTTCAATGAACAGACCTTCGATACGACTGTTGATGCCGATGGCCGCTTCCGTTTTGATGAGGTCACCTTCCGCCAGGATCGTGGCTACATCGTCACTGCGGAGTACGAAGGCGGCATCTACATGAGCGACATGATACTCGGCGATGTCTCACTGACCGAGCAGACGCTGGATATTGTAATCCAGGGTACGACTGACGATCCGGCGGCGCTCACGCTGCGATCGGTGCTGGTCCAGGCGGACCCGGTGCCGGGCGGCCTGCGCATCGTGCAGTTGATGGAGTTCATCAATACGACGGATCGCCAGTACGTGCGCGAGGATGCACAGGGCCGGACGATCTCCGCCAGCATCAATCTGCCGGAAGGCGCAGAACTCTCATCGAGTGCGGCTGCCCACAGCCTCATCCCTAGCGAAGATGGCCGTACGGTCTACAGCACCGGGCCGATCCCGCCGGGCACGCAGGCATTCCATGTGATCTATACGCTGCCTCATGAGGATGTGACCGAGGTCGTGCAGACACTCGACTACGCGCTGGAAGGCAACCTGGACGTATTCATCCTGGGTGATCAGATCACCGTTGAAGGCTACGGCCTGACGGACCGTGGCACGGAGACTGTCGGCGACCGTATCTACAGAGGCTACAGCGCCAATCTGGTCATACCGGCTGGCGATAACCTCAGCTTCACAATCAGTGGTGAACCGGGTATTACATCCACGGCGGCGGCTAATGGCGGTGAGGCGCCTGCCCAGACCGTGAACCCGCTGGCTTATGTGGTCATGGCGGCAGGTGTTGGCTCGCTGATGCTGGCAGGGGCGCTGTATTTCCGCTCTGTCTCCAACGGCAAATCGACCCCGACACAGCCGACTGTCCCCATGCCAGGTGGCGCACCCACAGATGAAGTGATCGTGGAACCTGAACTCGACGTCGAGGCGCGTATTCAGGTGCTGATGAAACAGATCGCTGATCTGGATAATCGCCGCGATCGCCAGGAAATCAGCAACGAAGCTTACGAAGAACGCCGCGCTGAACTCAAGGCCGAACTGACGGACCTGATACAACAGCGCGCCGATGATGCGTAAGCCGCAACACGGTAGAGGACGCTAGAGAGATTTGGGAAGTAAAGGGGACAACACATGAGTATTGTCAATGAGATTGGCGGCGTCGATGCCGCAATCAGCGCGAGCGGTGTGCAATCCAGGAGTGGGGGCGTGGGGCTGCGCATTCTGCAGGTCCTGACCATCCTGAGCGTGCTCGGCCTGGGACTCGTGCTCTACATGGCGCTGGCCTTTGCCGGCACCGATGCGGAGCAGGGGAACGTTCAGCGTATCTTCTACTTCCACGTCGCCTCATTCAGTGGTGCGGCAGTGGCCTTCTTAACCACGGTATTTGCCGGGATCGCTTACCTGCGTACGCGCCGTGCCAAGTGGGATAGTCTGGCGCTGGCCGGTGTGGAAGTCGGCACGATGCTGTCGATCATCACGCTGGCGACCGGCTCCATCTGGGCACGTCCGATCTGGAACACCTGGTGGACCTGGGACCCACGCCTGACGTCAGCGGCGATCATGGTGCTGACATACCTGGCTTATCTGATGCTGCGCAGTGGTATCGAAAACCCGGATAAGCGCCGTGCGTTTGCCAGCGTGTATGGTATCTTCGCCTTTGCGACGGTGGTCTTCACCTTTGTCATCATCCGCATTCGCCCGGATACGATTCACCCGACGGTGATTGGCCCCAGCGCGACAAATGCGCAGGGCGGGTTCGAGATGGCCGCCAACATGGGCGCAACGCTCGGCGTGGCCAGCATCGTCTTCTGCTGTGTGCTGGTGCCCACCCTGATGTGGTGGCGCATCCGCCTTGAGAACCAGCAGGAATCCATCCGCCAGATGCGCGAAGCCAGCCTGAGCGCCTGAGTGTCAGTGTGACGCTGTATTGATGACGAGGAGAGGACACCATGCCTGAGACGACAAACTTCCTGATCCTGGGGCTGACTGTCAGCCTGGGTACGCTGGGCCTGTACGTTTTCAGCCTGTACTGGCGCTTCATCAACGTGCGCCGTGATCGGGCGACGCTAGCGTCGCTGATCGAAGAATAATCAACGCATATTCCGTTCGGATATACCCCGCCCCTCGGTGTTATCCGAAGTAGCTATGGGGCGTGCATCGGCACGCCCCTTTTATTTCCTGTCGGGTTTTTGTCGCTGTGCTTCCCCAATGACTGTCCTGCGCACGCTGAGTTACCCTGCGCGACCTGCTGGCCCTGATGTACAATCCCTGCGTGCGGCGGATGATCCGCTGTGGCGACTAAGGCTGTTGTGATACAAACGATGGAGGGATGCCCATGCTAGCACGGCTGCGACACATGGTCCGGCGCGGATGGACGCTGCTGCTGATAGGGTATCTACTGAATATGGGCAGCATCAGCGCGCAGGAACCGTCACCCACCCCGGAGGACGACGCGCCGCCACGCACGCTGACGATCTGGTGGCCAGATGCGCTGGCCTCGCCGGAGCAGCCCGACGTGCTGCAGGCGCTCACGGCGCAGACAACCGCTTTCGCCGCTGAAAATAACCTGGATGTTGAGACGCGCATCAAGAGCGATGCGGAGGTGGGCGGGCTGATGTCGACGCTGCGATCGGCCAGCGCGGTTGCCCCCGGTGCACTACCGGATGTCACGCTGCTGACGCGCCAGCAACTGCTGCAGGCAGAGCGCACCGGCCTGATACAGACCCTGGAGGGCCGCGTCCCGACTGGCATCGTCAGTGGGTTGCAGGGTGCGCTGCAACTGGGCCAGATCGACGGTGAGTTGTATGGCCTGCCCTACATGCTGGAAGCACTACAGATCGCCTATCGACCGCAGCCCGGCGTCGATTATGAAAGCTGGTCATATGATGGCTGGCTGGCGCGGGGTGAGCCGCTGACTTTCGCGGCTGGGCGTACACGCGGGCTGAATCGCGTGGCGTATCTGCAATACGCGCTGACAGGCGACAACACGCAGCGCGACGGTACGCTCAGTTACAGTGAGCCGGTCCTGTTCAATCTACTGTCATTCTACGAGCTGGCCAGCGACGCCGGGCTGATTGACGGCTTCAATCTGAACTACGGTGAAGTCGATGATTATATGGCGGCGTTTCGCGCGGGCGAGATCGATCAGGCTGTGATGGAGTCCACGACGTACCTGCGTCTGCTGAACGATGAGCCTGAAATTGCGGCTGCGCCAATCCCAACACCGATGGGCGATCCGGCTACCGTACTCGATGGCTGGATGTGGGTACTGGTGACGACAGATATCGAACAGCAGCGGCTGGTCACCGAGTATCTGACGACCATGATGCGCCCTGATTTTCAGGCGGAAGTAGCGCACGCGGCCCATATGCTGCCCTCGCAGCGTACACTGATCTCCGAAGTTGTGGAGCGATCAGAGGACATTGCCTTCTATAATGCGCTGCTGGATAACTTCATCCTGCCGCTGGTCGATAGCGAGGGGGGCAGCCTGGCCCGCCGCATTCAGGAGTCTTTCGCCTCTGTATTGACCAAGGAACGCAGCGCCCAGGCCGCCGCTGCTGTGGTCACCGAGCAGCAGAATAACGAATAGCCCGGAACACGCTCATCTGAGCGGCTTCTGATAGAAGCGGTGGGTCTTGTAAGACTCAAGGCCCAGGTTGTTCATGATTTTCATCAGATCGTTTGTCTCAAGGACCCAGCCAGAATCCAGGTATCGATACCGCGATGGGTGCAGCGCGTCAAAGACGGCGAGCATCAGCGCAAGGTCAACGCCCCGGTTTCTGAATTCCGATTTGACGCCAAGCAGCGGCATGCGGGAGCCAACGATACTCGGTCGCAGACGCCAGTGCCACAGCGCCTTGAGCAGCGTCAACAGCTCCGGGGTGCCCGGTCGTGGGTAGGCACGTTGCAGCGCTTCGCTCAGATTGGGCAGGGCCAGCGCGAAGCCAGCCGGTTCGCCCTTTACCTGGGCGAAGAACGCCAGATCCGGGTCGAAGAACTGGCCCAGGTTTTCGACAAGGGCATCCAGTTCGCGGTCTGTCATGGGGACGAAGCCCCAGTTCTGCAGCCAGGCATCATTGTACAGATCGCGCAGGAGTGCGAACTCCTCCTTTTTGCGGCGTATGTCGATTTTGTGGATGGTGATCTCACTGCGCTTCATGGCGCGCTCGGCCAGTTTGCGGATGCGCTGTTCAAAGCCGACACGTGCGCCCAGTTCGCGATCATAGTAAAGGCTGTATACGTCCATGAGCTTCTCGAATCCGGCGGATTCGATGTAGCCCTGGTAGCTCGGCGGGTTATAGGGCATCAGGATCACGGGTGGCGAGAAGTTCTGGATCAGCAGGCCGCATTCGTCATGCAGGGTGAAGTTGGCGGGCCCGCGCAGAGCGTCGTAGCCGCGCGACCGTGCCCACTCAGCGGCCTTGTCCAGCAGACCGTGTGCGGCTTCGGTATCGTCGAGGACTTCAAACACGCCGAACCAGGCAATGTGCTCTTTCCAATAGTCGTTGTGACGGTGATTGACGAAGGCTGCGATCGTGCCAACAATGCGTGAGCCGCGCCAGGCGGCGTAGTAGTCGCCCTCCATGTACTCCCAGTGGGCGGCCTTCTCCTGATCGAGCAGTTCGCGCCGCTGGCTGAGCAGGGGCGGCACCCAGTTGGGATCATCCTTGTAGCGCGTCCAGGGGAATTCAAAGAAAGCCTGAAAATCGGCGCGGGTCTCCACTTTGCGGATGCTGAGCGACTCTGCGGGCATCGCGTGTTCTCCCTCTGATGGTGGGTGCGGATCGCATGTGACTATGTTAATGCCTGGGCCAGTTTGGGGGTAGTCCGGGGACGTTTTTGGGCCTGCTCAGGGTTGACACCTCGTTCCCCTTTTGCTATCGTATTTAGCGCATTCCACAGTAGCTCAATCGGCAGAGCAATCGGCTGTTAACCGATGGGTTCCTGGTTCGAGTCCAGGCTGTGGAGCAAAACGCCCGAGCATCTGCCCGGGCGTTTTTTGTTGCCTCCTCATGAACCGCTGTGACCGACTTCGCCCACCATCGATGGCTTCTTGTTCAGCGCGTGGATGTAGCGCAGACCATCCAGCGTGAGTTCTGGCTCGATCTGGTCGATGGCGGATGTATGTTCATTGAACAGGCGGGCAAGCCCACCTGTTGCGATCACGCGGGCGTGGGGTGCATCCAGCGCGGTTTTGATGCGCGTGATGATGCCTTCTACCAGCCCGATATAGCCCCAGAAGATGCCTGATTGCAGTGCGTGGATCGTATTGCGGCCGATGGCATCCGGGGGCGGCTGAATATCAACTTTGTGGAGTCTGGCAGCACGGTTGACGAGCGCATCATGGGCGACCATGACCCCCGGCGCGAGTGCCCCGCCGATATACTGGTTCTGTACAGAGATGACGTCGAAATTTGTGGCCGTACCAAAGTCTACGACGATCGCTGGCCCGCCGCCGTGCAGCCCGACGACTGCCGCCGCGTTGACGATGCGATCCGCGCCTGCTTGCTCCGGCTGGTCGATGGCGATTTCGATGCCGATCGGCGTTTTGTGCGTGACGATCAATGGTTTGAGCTTGAAGTATCGCTCAGTCAGTTCGCGAAAAGTGGTCGTCAGTGGGGGAACGACGCTGCTGAGGATGACATCCGTAACGGCGTCATAGCTCATGTCGGCGCTGCTGAGGAAGTTGCGCACCAGCACGCCGTATTCATCGGGCATCTTGTCGGCGACAGTGCGCGCTCGCCATGACAGTAGCCAGGCCTGGCCGTCCCACAGCCCGAGATTGATATTCGTATTGCCGATGTCGATGGCCATTAACATCGTATTTTTCCAATCTATCTTGCGATGCAATCACGAGTACCGGTACATATTCTAGGACAATCAGCACACAATTGATATGCGCGTCCCGTGCGTCCTGGTCATCATGCGTTTTGCTGCGCGACAAACTGCACAGTGTCATGGCAGTTCAGGACGTCCTTTCTACATTAAGTCGGGCTGATGATGATACAATGGGTGCAGAGGACATAATGCACACCGCTGCCCAGGGGGTTAACCCGGCATGGAGATACGTCTGGCAACACTTGATGATGTCGCCGCCATCTGTGACCTGTTTCAGGGGCAGATTGGGCGGTGGCAGCGGCTCAATGCTGAGGGTATTGCGGAAGATGTCTCTTATGCTGATCTCACTGTTTATGAGCGCTGGCTGCATGGTGGCAGTGCCGCCCCCTGGATGAGCCTGGAGACGGCTTCCATCTGGTTGAGTCACCTGCGGCGTGGTGGCGGTATGCCCCGGGTCATGCTGAACAGCGGCGGGATCGTCGCATATGCGGAAGTCTTCGCCGGGGACGAGCCAGCGCCTTACGGGCAGCATATGTACCTGGGCCAGCTCATCAGCCGCGATGCCGAATCTGGCAGGGCGATGTTTCAAAAACTGCGCGAGGAAGCCGCCGGGCAGGCCTCGCTGTTTACGGCGACATGCGCGGCTTATGATTCTGATTGTGTCACGTTTTATGCGCGCAGCGGCCTGGCGCAGCTCGTGAAGTCGTATCGGGTGCAGTTTGCCGCGCAGCAGGGCCAGGGCTTCTATCAGGTGACGCCCCACAAGAACCCGGCTGCTGTGCAGATCACGGGCTGGTATATGCCGCTCGGTGAGCGCGGCAGCGGGCGCGAACAATGGGAGCGGCTGTGGCCATCCCACTGGGATGCATTGCCGAAGCTGGCCGAGCGTGCCGTGCACCGTCTGCGCTTCAGCGCCGCCGGGCAGGAAGCGTTCGTCTACTTTGCGCGTGATCTTTATGACCCGCGCAGCGCGCATGTCAGCTGCTGGACGCCAAAGCCCATCAGCGCGCAGATGATCATCGCCATGCGCGACTGGGCCTACCGGCAGGGGTATCGGACGCTGCAAACTTACACCGACGAGAAACTCGCGCACCAACTGACAGATGATATCGGGGCGGCTCAGCGTTTTGTCTATGCACAAACGCTCTGATTCACAGGAGGCGTACGCCCCTGATCTGTCGAGGCGCGTGAGAAGGAGTACACCGGATGCCGATCCACGACTCGAAACGCATTGAGTTCGCTATTGAGTCGGGCAACATACATATCAGCACCACGACCGGTGAGTACATCCCGGCGTACTGGTCGCATCCAGTCGTCGGTGACCGCTTCCCTGGGATTGCGCTTCTGCATGACTGGTGGGGTCTGACGACCGTCCATCGGCTGCTGGCGAATTTTTACGCTCACCTGGGCTATTATGTCATCGCGCCGGACCTGTTTAATGGGCGTACCGCGTCTGATCCGCAGGGTGCACTGCGTCTGATGAGCGAGACGGAAACGACGCGCTACACGGCCGCGACCAAGGCAATTCGCGTGTTGGAACATCATCACAGGACGACGCATCACACCGCCCTGATTGGCCTGGGAGCGGGTGGTTCGCTCGCTTTTGAAGCGGCGATCAAACGCGATGACCTCGATGCGGTCGTTGTGTATGCGGGCTTCCCACAGCGCTATCTGAAGCAGCTTGAGGACTGCAAAACGCCTATCATGGCGATTTATGGCAGCGCAGACCCCTACATCACCACAGATGTGTTACAGGCGCTGCGGACGGCGCTGACGCGTTCTCCGCGTGCATCAGAACATCAGGTGCGCGTCATTGCGGGGGCCGGGCACACGTTCTTCTCGCCGCAGCCCGTCCCGGAGGAGCGCGAATGGGGCAAAGAGGTGATCAATCTGACGCTGGCCTTCCTCGAGGATTATTTAGAGCGCCCGGATATGCGCCTTTACACCCAGTATTGACGCCGTCAGCGACAAGCGTCGCTGTCTGCAAGCGTTGAAAATATCGTTGTAACTAAGACTTGAAAGAAGGAACACATGACGCTTACAGCAATACCCCCCAAAAGTACGTTTCTGGAAAATGTGGATTTAATGGTTGATAAGGCGCTGAGCTTCATCGACCTGCCGCCTGGCTGGGCGCAGGACATTAAAGCGCCAGATAGTACGATTAAAGTGCAGTTCCCCGTTGAGATGGACGATGGCACCGTCAAAACGTTCATCGGCTGGCGCAGTACACACAGCGAGCACCGCGTACCGGCGAAAGGCGGCATCCGCTTTGCGACGATCGTCAACGAAGATGAAGTCGAAGCGCTGGCTGCGCTGATGACGTACAAGTGCGCACTGGTGAACGTACCCTTCGGCGGCAGCAAGGGCGGCCTGCGGGTCGACCCGCGCCTGCACTCCGCCACAGAGATGGAGCGCATCACGCGGCGTTATGCCCGCGAACTGACGAAGAAAGGCTACATCAGCCCAAGCGATAACGTCCCCGCGCCCGACATGGGCACCGGCGAGCGCGAAATGGCCTGGATCGCCGATACGTATCACCTGCTGCGACCCGATGACATCAACTATCTGGGCTGCGTGACGGGTAAGCCGGTGGAGATGGGCGGCATACGCGGTCGCACGGAAGCGACGGGACGCGGCGTGATGTATGCCATCCGCGAGTTCTTCCGTCATCCCGCAGATATGGCACGCACCAGCCTGACGGGAACGGTCGCCGGCAAACGGATCATCGTGCAGGGCCTGGGCAACGTCGGCTATTATGCTTCCAAGTTCCTGCGCGAAGACGATGCCAGAATTATCTGTGTGATTGAGCGCGATGGCACGATCATCAATGAGCATGGTATCGACGTCGACGCCCTGCGCGCGTGGATGGACGAAAACGACGGCGTAATAGGCTTCCCTGGTGGCGAATATCACGCAGGCGGCATCGAATATCTGGAATACCCCTGCGACATCCTGATCCCATCGGCGCTGGAAGGCCAGATTACCGTCGATAATGCGGAGCGCATCGAGGCCCCGCTGATCGTTGAAGCCGCCAACGGGCCGATTACATTCAGGGCAGCGGAAGTCCTGCGCGACCGTGGCATCGTCGTCATTCCCGATTTCTACGCGAATGCGGGCGGCGTGACTGTCTCTTACTTCGAGTGGATCAAGAATCTTTCGCATATACGCTTTGGACGTCTGCAACGGCGTCTGGACGAGTTCCGTGCGCAGGCGATGGTGGATGCGCTGGAGGAACTGACCGGCAAGCGCGTCGCGGAGCCGTTGCGTCACCGTCTCCTACAGGGCACGGATGAACTGACGCTAGTACGTAGTGGTCTTTCGGATACGATGCGGGAAGCCTATGAAGAAATCAGCGAGATGTTCCACCGTCACCCGGAAATCAAGGACTTCCGTACGGCGGCGATGGTTGTCGCGCTGAACAAGATCTACTGGACGCACATGCGTATCGGTCTGTAGATTCTGTAGTCAGGTGAATCCGAGGGGCGGGCGTTTGGCCCGCCTCTTTTCATTCTGATTCAGTGCGTCTGATTCAGTCCGTGCGACGGCGAAAAGTCACCTGCATACCGTCCTTAGGGAATAGCGTCGGGCGATAGATCATGTTCAGGTTCTGGTCGGGCACGAGTTCCCATGTATAGTGACGGAGGAGATGCGCGGTCAGTATCTTCATTTCGAGCTGGGCGAAGGCATAGCCGACGCAGACACGAGCGCCCCCACCGAATCCTACAAGGCTGAAAGGTACACTGCTCTCGTTGCGCTCCGGGCTGAAGCGCTCCGGGTCGAAGGTGTCTGGCTCGGTGTAAATGGCCGGGTCACGGTGGGCGACGTTGATCGGATACAGCGCCGTCCAGCCTTCCGGGATAGTATAGCCATTGAACGTGAAGGTCTCTTCTACACGCCGGAAGCCCGCTGGCACCGGCGGATACATCCGCTCAACTTCTTTCAGCACCCATTCGAGATAGGTCATCTGGCGAAGTTCGTCCATCGTGAGCGTATCACCCTGGCGGATGGCGTCCTGCTCCGCACGCAGCTTCGTCAGTACGTGTGGATGGGCGGGCAGCGTCATCATGAGTGAGGTCAGCATGCTGGCGCTGGTCTCGTGCCCTGCGAAGAGCAGCAGCAGCGTCTGCGCCTGCAGCTCCTCGTTCGTGAGCGCGTTGCCGTCCTCGTCACGTGTCTGTACGAGCAGGCTGAGTGCATCGTTTGTCGGGTGCTGACGGCGGTTCTCGATGGCACCGTCGATATACTTCAGGAGTTCCTCACGGGCGCGCAGCGCCTTGCCGTAAGGCGTCCAGGGCCAGCGCAGGGGCACGGTGACGAAGCCGCGCGTCAGTGTGACGAATAGTTGGCTCAATCGCTCGATGTCGTCGCCGGGCCTGCTGCCGGTCAGCAGCGTGCTGGCGACCTCAAAGGTGTACTGCTTATTCTCATCCAGCCAGGCAAAGCGTCCCAGCCGCTCCCATTTGGCGACGTAGCGCTGCGCGGTCTCATCCATGGTCGTCAGGTAGTTGTGCAGCGCCTGACGATGAAAGGCGGGTGTGATGAGTTTGCGCTTCTGGCGGTGTTCTTCGCCGTCCTGCACGAAGAGCGATTCGCCCAGCAGCTCTTTGAAGGTTGGCGGCCAGCCCCCGCGCCATGAGAAATACTTCATGCCCGTCTGCAGGACGAAGCGGTTCGCTTCAGGCCCCATGAAGACGGCGATGTTGCGGCCCAGCACGCGCGTCTTGAAGACGGGACCGTAGCGCGCGTACTGTTCCATGAGGTATTCCAGTTCAAGCAGGCGGGGCGGCTCCCCGATGAAGGGCAATCCGAGGCTGCCAGGGGGCAGCGGCGGCTTGTTATCTGTTTTGAGATGGCTCACAGCCATGATGGAATCCGTTTGTATGGCGTTTTGATAATGGCTTACGATTCATTATGCGCCGGGGCCATGAGCACCAGATAAACGCCAGGCGATATACGGCTAACTATCGGCCTCAAAGCCTGACCTGATGCGCATGCCGCACGAAATCCAGGCGACAGAGGGCTTCCATGACGTCCGGTGGCAGGGCTTCATCCAGCGTGAGTACGGTCAGCGTCTGACCGCCAGGTTCCGCACGACCGGTATGCCAGCTAGCGATGTTGACGCCGCTGCCCGCCATGAGCGTCCCGACTTTGCCGATAACGCCAGGGCGATCATAACTGCCCATCAGCAGCAGGTGGCCTGAGGGCACGAAATTAGTGCGGTACTGGTTGATCTGGACGACGTGGGGCTGTTTGCGATCCAGCAGCGTACCCGTGATGGTAATCGTCTCGCCATCTTCCAGGGTGACCTGTGCCGTCAGCGCGTTGGAGTATTCTGCGGGCTGCAGGCCCTTGACCTGCGTGATGTGCCAGCCACGTTCCATCGCCATGATGGGCGCATTGACGACGCTGACGCCCTCGCCAAGAATAGGCCGCAGCAGCCCCTTGAGGATGTTGACGGTCAGCGGCTTGATGAGGCCGTTCAGTTCTTCGCCGCGGACCTCGACGGCGACGCGCGTTACCGGGTTGCGGGCGAGCGTATGCTGGAGCAAGCCGATGCACTCCGCCAGCAGCAGATAGGGCCGCACCTGCTCGTAATCGGTGCCGGGCAGCAGCGGCATGTTGACGACATTGCGGTAATCACGGTCGCGCAGGGCGTCCAGCACCTGACTGACGACGGTCAGGCTCAGGTCCTGGGTGGCTTCGGCGGTGTTGTCGCCAATGTGCGGCGTGTGGATGACGTTATCCAGGCCGATCAATGGGCTGTTGTAGGGCGGCTCCTCGCCGAAGACGTCTACAGCGACCCCGGCCAGATGACCGCTCTTGAGCGCTTTCGCCAGTGCGGCCTCATCGACAGCGCCGCCATAGGCTGTGTTGATGAGGCGCGCACCGCGCTTCATCAGGTCGATAGCCTGGGCGTCGATGATGCGTTCCGTCTCGCGGGTGTAGGGCACATGCAGGCTCACAAAGTCGCTGCGCGACAACAGCTCTTTGAGGCCGACGAGCTGCACACGGTCAGGGGCCTGGGCTTCGCTGATGTACGGGTCGTAGGCGAGCAGGGTCATGCCGAATGCCAGCGCACGCTGCGCGACGACCGTCCCGACGCGCCCCAGACCAATCAGCCCGAGCGTCTTGCCGGCGAGTTGCGTCCCGACCTGGCGCTTGCGCTCCAGCAGCCAGTAACCTTCGCGCAGGCTGTTGTGGGCGGTCATCAGGCGGCGGCTCAGTGCGAGCATCAGCGCGAAGGTGTGCTCCCCGGCAGCGACCGCGCTGGCCCCTGGTGTATTCATCACCAGGATGCCGCGTGCCGTTGCTGTCTCGACGTCCACATTGTTGAGGCCGGGTGAGACGCGAGCGATCAGGCGCAGATGGGGGGCGTGATCAAGCAGCGGCCCGTCCACGCGCAGATCGTCACGGGTGACGAGGGCAACTGCATCCCTGATGTGGTCGCGCACCAGTTCAGGGCGAGGAATAACGAGCTGCGTGTCGAAATCCTCCGCAGCGCGCAGCCGCGCCAGGCTCTCGTCTGTCAGGTCGGTAGCGATCAGGATAACGGGTTTGCTCGTCATGGGCTGGGCTTCGTCCGTTGGCGCGGTGGCGTCCGTTGGCGCATTGGCGTCCGTTGGCGCGGTGGCGTCCGTTGGCGCGGTGGCGTCTGCGCGCTTCATTGCGTATCTGCCTGCAGCCGGATGCGCACGGCGTGCAAATCATCAAAGACGTACGGCGTAATCTCGCGGAACTGCTGCGGGCTGCTGTGGAAATCCGGCACGACATAACAGGTCATACCGGCAGCGACGGCGGAGCGCGCACCGTTGGGGCTGTCTTCGATAGCCAGGCTGCGCGCTGATGGAATGCCGAGCTGTTCCGCGGCGTGAAGATAGACATCCGGTGCGGGCTTGCCGCGTTCGACCTCGTCGGCGCTGAAGCGGGCGATGATGCGGTCGCCCCAGCCCTGCGATTCGACAATGGCGTGGATCAGTGCCAGGGGCGAACTGCTGGCGATACAGTAGGGCACAGAAAGTGAATCGGCAAAGTCGATCAGCTCCTGCGCGCCCGGCTTGGGCTTCACGCGTTCCGGCACAAGGGCCAGCATGCGCTCGATCAGGTCTTGCGTCAGTGATTCGACCGATTCATCAAGGCCGTAAATCTCTTTGAGTTTGATGAAGAACTCATCCAGCCGCAGGCCGATGACCTGCTGGCGCGCTTCATCGGTATAGGTGATGCCGCGTGCGGCGAATAACTCTGTCTCGGCGATTTGCCAGACGGATTCGCTCTCGACGAGTGTGCCGTCCATGTCGAAGATGATGCCAGAGAAGGGAAAAGTCATGGGTGTAGGACATCCTCAAAAGCACGAATAAAGCGGGTGCGGACTTCGTCATCCTGGAAGATGACGCTACGTTCAAAGGCGATTTCCAAACCCTTGTCGAACACGGCCTGATGCGGTGTGCCCTGCAGGCGGCTGTAGCCGAGCGGCCCGGCAGCCAGTGGCAGGAGCGGTGCCAGCGAAGCCTGCTCGATGAAGACTTCCGAATGTGATCTGACTTTCTCGCGGCTGACGACACCGCCGTACCCGACGAAGAGATCCACGACGGATTTGGTCGCCAGGTCGGATGAGCCGTCGCCGATCATCAGGCGTCGGCCTGGCGTCTGCCCGGCCAGTTCATTGATGATGTCGGGCTTGCCGCTGCTGATGGTCAGCGGGCCTTCTACGTATTCCATATAGGTTTGTTTGTGGGTCGTCTGCGGCTCGTGATAGCGCCACCACTCGCCGGAGAGCTGATTGTATTCCAGCTCCACAGCGCGGATGCGCTCCGGTGCTACGCCCAGTCGTCGGCCAAAGCCGCGCACGGCATCGATCAGGCCGCCGCTGATGATATAGACGCGCTTATCGAGGGCGTGCAGGGCGTCAATAACGGCCTGGGCATCCTCGACCTGTGTTTCCCAGTAGCGCTCCTCGACGGCTTTCAATTGCCCCAGTGTGGGGCGGATGGCGCGCAGGCGCTTGCCGTAGACCTCGCTCAGATCGAGATCGCCGTTCATGGCTTTATCGGTGAGCAGCCCGACGCGACCTTCCTTGCCTTTCAATCGGGCGAGTTCGTCGATGCCTTCGATGGTTGAAAGGGTGCTGTCGCAGTCGAAGAAGACCAGATCAAAACTAGTCCAGGGTCCGGTGTGCATAGGTTCCCCGTGATTTATCAGCGGCCAGTGCGATTATAGTCGGCTGATCGTGTTTGTGAAGCCTGTCGCCAGGGCGCATGTTCCGAACAATTCCCGGTAATCTGCACAGACGCTGCGCTGTCACTGCGTTGCAAATGCCGCGCCAATCGCCTATACTGACGTCATGAGGACACGAATGCTGTACGCTAACACACATCATACGATGATAAATTGAAAGCGCCACCCGGCGTCATGTTCCCGTATACTGGGCGCGACGTGGGTCGCGCTTTTTTATTGTCTGAGCACACTGGTCTCGATCACTTATCACCCCCAGGAGACGTAACGCCTTATGTCACAGACCCGCATCAAGCCCCGCCTGCCGAAAGGCTTCCGAGATTTTCTGGCTCCGGATATGCTTAAGCGTGAGTACGTCATTGGCATCATTGAAGATGTCTTTCGACTTTATGGCTATGAACCGCTGCAAACCCCGGTTCTGGAGCTGCAGGAGACGCTGTACGGCAAATATGGTGAAGATGCCGAGCAGCTCATCTTTAATGCGCAGCATGGGCGCAGCAGCGGCGAACCGCTCGCCATGCGCTATGACCTGACGGTGCCGCTCTCACGCGTCGTGGGGCAGTACGCCAACGAGATCAACCTGCCGTTCCGGCGCTATCAGATTAGCCCGGTGTGGCGTGGCGAACGCCCGCAGAAGGGCCGCTACCGGGAGTTCTACCAGTGCGATGCGGACCTCGTCGGCGTCAGCGGCATGGAGGCGGACGCCGAGATTATCAGCCTGATGCACACCGTCTATACTCGCCTCGGCCTGCCGAAGCCGTCAATCAAGATCAACAATCGCAAGCTGCTGGCGGGCATGGGCCTGTACAGCGGTGTCCCCGACGCGCAACTGCCAGACCTCTACCGCAGTATCGACAAGTTCGACAAGATCGGTGCTGAGGGCGTGGAGAAAGAGCTGGTCGAGCGTGGCATTGCTGCGGAAGTGGTCGCACGCATGATGGCGCTGATTCAATCGCGCGAGCCTGGTATCAGGAACCTTGACGTGCTCGATGATGTGCTCGGCACGATCGACGCGGCGCAGGAGGGCGTACAGGAACTGCGGTCGATGGCCGGGCACCTGGACGCACTCGGCGTACCGGAAGACGCTTATGAGTTCGACTTCACGATGGTGCGCGGCCTGAGTTACTACACCGGCCCGATCTTCGAAGCGACCATCGCTGAGCCGAACCTGGGCAGCATCACCGGCGGCGGGCGCTATGATGAACTGATCGGCCTGTTCCGCCGTGACAGTCTGCCAACAGTCGGTACGTCGTTTGGCATTGAGCGCATCATCGATATTATGGATGAGCTTGATCTGTACCCGGATCACCTGACCGGTACTGTGGTCGACGTGCTGGTGACGGTCTTCGATGACAGCACGCAGGCAGCCTCGACGCGGCTGGCGGCGCAGCTACGACAGGCGGGACTGCGTACGGAGTTATACATGGCGGATGGCAAGTTCAAGCTGGGCAAGCAGTTTAACTACGCGGATAAGAAAGGCATCCCGCTTGTGGCTACGCTCGGCCCGGATGAGGTGACGCGTGAGCAGGTGACCTTCAAGCGCCTGCGCGATGGGCAGGAAGTGACCGCCGCGCAGACCGATGCGGTGGATACGGTACGCGGTCTGCTGGCCTGAGTGAACCCCGGGGCGGCCTGCATTGCTCAGGTGGGCCTGCCCCCGCTACAATACTGTCATTGACTACTGACCTTTACGTGACGCATGGTAAACCGTGCGCAGCTATTGAAGGGTACCCTATATGACACTATTCCCACGCTCCAGCGGCATCCTGCTGCACCCGACCTCGCTGCCGGGGCGCTACGGCATCGGTGATCTTGGTATGCAGGCCTATCGCTTCGTCGACTGGCTGGCGGATGCGGGCCAGGGCGTCTGGCAGATGCTGCCACTCGGCCCGACCAGTTATGGTGACTCACCTTATCAGACGCTGTCGGCCTTCGCCGGCAATCCTAATCTGATCAGCCTGGACGGGTTGATTGACGACGGCTACCTGACCGTCGAAGACCTGGCAGATACGCCCGATTTCCCGGATGATCACGTGGATTTCGGCTGGATTATCCCATTCCACAATGAAAAGCTGCACCTGGCTTACGAGCGTTTCAAGAAGCAGGCGGACGCCGACGCAAACGCCGCTTTTGAGGACTGGTGCAAAGAAGAGGCGATCTGGCTGGATGACTTCGCGCTGTTCGCCGCGCTGAAGAATCATTATGGCGGCCGACCCTGGGTCGAGTGGCCAGAGGACGAAGCACTTTATAAACCAGCGGCGCTGGATGCTGCGCGCAAGAAGCACGCCGACGCCATTAAAGAGCAGCGCTGGCGCCAGTGGGTGTTCTACGCGCAGTGGCACGCGCTGAAGGATCACGCCAACGAGAAGGGCATCCGGCTTTTTGGTGATCTGCCGATTTTTGTCGCACACGATAGCAGTGATGTCTGGGGCAACCAGGGCAAGTACTATCTGGATGAAAAAGGTTATCCAACCGTGATTGCGGGCGTTCCGCCGGATTACTTCAGCCCGACCGGCCAGCGCTGGGGCAACCCGCTCTATCGCTGGGATGTCATGAAGGCCGACAACTACTCCTGGTGGAAGGCGCGCTTCAAGTCAATTCTGAGCCTGGTCGATTACATCCGCATTGATCACTTCCGTGGTTTTGAAGCCTACTGGGAAATCCCCGCGAGCGAGCCGACAGCCATCAATGGACAGTGGGTGCCCGGCCCGGCGCATGATCTGTTCGAGGCGATCAAGGACGAGTTGGGTGTGCTGCCTATCATCGCGGAAGACCTGGGTGTGATCACAGAGGGCGTCGAAAAGCTGCGCGATGACTTCAACCTGCCGGGGATGAAGGTGCTGCAGTTCGCCTGGAGCGACCCGACGAACACGTTTTTACCCCACAACCATCCGATGAATGCAGTCGTCTACAGCGGTACGCACGACAACAATACGACCATTGGCTGGTGGCTGGATGAGGTTGATGAGGGCATGCGCGGCTTCATGCAGGATTACCTGGCGCGCGAGGTCCACGAGATCAACTGGACGCTGATGCGGATAGCGATGGCGTCGCCGGCGCATACGGCTATCTTCCCGATGCAGGATGTGCTCAACCTGGGCGCGGAAGGACGTATGAACACGCCCGGTAAGGAGGGCGGCAACTGGACGTGGCGCTTCACTGAAGATGGCTTCGACCAAGAAGGCCGCAACCGGCTGGCGCACTATACCTGGCTTTACCAGCGCCGCGCCGATCAACAGGAGCGGTTCTACGGCGACGTGGCCGTCAAATCCTGAGCGAGCGTATTCGGGGGTTCCAGCGGAACCCCCTTTTCTGTGTAACATAGAGGGGCGCTGCCCCTCTGATGTGCCTAAACGCCGAACTCGGATTTGACCTGTTTCACCCACTTTTCGATGCGGGCGTCTGTCAGGTCAGCCTGACCTTCCTGATCGATGCCGAGGCCCATGAAGGCGTCGCCATTCTCTTCGTCCGCGAGCGATTCCTCATACTGATAGCTGGCGGTCGAGGTAAAGCCGAAGACCGTCCCGCCCTGGATCATGACTTCATCCGCCAGGATGCCCATCGCATCGAGGAAGTTGAAGCCGTAGCCGTTCTGATCGCCCAGGCCGAACAGCGCGACTTTCTTGCCGCTGAAATTCATGCCTTCCATCTTCGGCAGGAAAAACGCCCAGTCATCCTGGAGTTCGCCCGTGTTCCATGTAGGAATGCCCAGAACAATATAATCGTATTTGAGGATGTCTTCCGGTGAGGAGCCGCCGATGTTGTGTACATCGACCAGTCCCGCCGCGTCCTGATTGAACTTCTCGGCAACCTGGTAGGCGACGGCTTCCGTATTGCCGGTATTGCTGCCATAAAACAGGCCAATCTTGCCCATTACATTAAACTCCTGAAGTATGCTGCCTGTATGGGAAAAACTATAGCAAATTCGACGCCGATTGTCTGCCCTTTGTGAACCAGTGCACGAAATCAGACGTGATATGTGCTCCAAAAGAGTTCGTCAATTGTTCGAGAATGCTGAAGTGTTTACTCAGAAATTCGCAGGTTCCGCTGAAAAGTTCCTGTGATATGCTGCTGTTGCACGCAGGTGACGACCAGCGCCTGTGCAGTATCGCATACGACCAAGAGCTTAATTGCATTTCCTGAAAAGGTGTTTTTCCATGCTAGCAGAACCCCAATGGGCGGCCGGTGTGCATCATGATGGGTCAGCGGTGTTTGTATCGAATCCACTGCCAGCCCTGGGTGAGACGGTTACACTGCGCCTGCGCACGCCGCAGGACGCGCCGCTGAACTATGCTTACATCCGCGCGATGATCGATGGGGAGTACCACTGGGCGAAGATGACCGTCGTTGAGGAGACGGCTATCAGCCGCCTATGGGAAGGCACGCTCACGGCGACGCAGTCCGTCATTGATTACTGCTTCAAGCTGATGGCCGATGACGGCGCGTACTACTACAACGCCGTCGGCATCACCCGCGCTGATAGCCCTGATTACTACAGCTTCTCTCTATTGAGTGGTTATGATGCCCCTGCCTGGGTGCGCGATACTGTCTTCTACCAGATCTTCCCGGAGCGCTTCAACAACGGCGACCCGTCGAATGATACGCGCGACGGTCAGTTCAATTACTACGGCTATCCGACGATTCAGCGCAAATGGGGAGAGCGGCCCTATCCCTGGCGGCAGGCAGGCAGCATGGATTACTTCGGCGGGGACCTGCAGGGCATCACGCGCCGCCTGGACTATCTGCAGGAGCTTGGCGTAAACGCGATCTACCTTACGCCCATCTTCCATGCGACGACCAACCACAAATATGACATCATCGATTTCGATCACGTTGACCCGCACTTCGGCGGTGATGCAGCACTGGTCGAACTGCGCGAAGCGCTCGACGCACGCGGGATGCGCCTGATCCTCGACATTACAACGAACCACATCGGGCGCGAGCATCCCTGGTACAAAGCCGCCCTCGAAGACTCCCAGGCGGAGACGGCTGATTACTTCGCCTATGATCCTGAGACGGGCAGTATCGAGACCTGGCTGGGTGTGCCTCTGCTGATTAAGCTCAACTACGACAGTCAGGGCCTGCGCGATGCCATGTACCGTGCCCCTGATTCCGCGCTGCGGCGCTGGCTGCAACCGCCGTATCGCATCGATGGCTGGCGCATGGATGTCGCCAACATGACCGGCAATCTGCGCATGTCACAGCTTGATCATGAGGTCTGGAAAGAGGCGCGGCCATATCTCAAGCAAGAAAACCCGGATGCCTACCTGCTCGGTGAGTACTTCATGGATGGCACGCCGCACACGCAGGGCGATGAACTCGACGCGGCGATGAATTACCAGGGTTTTAATATCCCCGTGCGGCGCTGGCTCGGCGGCGAAGACCTGGGCGTCCATGATGGTCACCCGTACGGTGATAAGCGCCTGATGCCCTCCGACGCTGTGGCGCATCAGTGGCGGCGCTTTATGGCGGCGGTGCCTTATGCTATCGCGCTGCAGCAGTTCAATCAGCTGGGTAGCCACGATACGACTCGTATCTTGCACGTTGCTGACGAAAATAAGGCGCTTGCGCTGCTCGGGGCTACGCTGCTGATGAGTTTCCCGGGGGTGCCGTGTGTCTACTATGGCGATGAAATCGGCATGACGGGTGGCAAAGACCCTGATAACCGTCGCTGTATGCCCTGGGATGAGGCCGAATGGGATAAGACCATGCGCGCCCATTATCAGCGCTGCATCGCTGTGCGGCATGATAGCCCGGCGCTGAAACATGGCGGCTTCCAGTTACTGGCGGCGACGGGTGATGTGCTGGCCTTTCAACGGCATGCCCCTGAACAGACTGTGATCGTGGTCGCCTATCGCGGCACAGCACCATCTGGCACGCTGACGATCCCGGCGGTTGATGGCGGTCACCTGGACGGCGCAACCTTTAAAGACCTGCTCGATGGCGGCAGTTATACCGTCAGCGAGGGTGTGCTCAAGGTATCGGGGCTGGCACAGGGACAGGCCCTGCTGCTCGAGTTGCAGTAGGACGATACACAACGCGGATAACAGAGCGGGCCAGCGTGCCCGCTCTTTTCATGTGGATTCACTGGCGGTCACGCGCTGGACGAAACGCCGCACCGCATCGAAGTAGCGGGCCGTATTCCTGAAGAGCAGGTCATTGTGGCCGGCGTCAGGGATGGTCACCAGCGATTTGTCACCCGGGGCGGCGGCGTGCAGACGCTGGGCGTTATCAAGCGGGATGAGGTCGTCCTGCTCACCATGCAAAAACAGCACGGGCAGGCGCACGCGCGCGATCTTACTCAGGTTGTTGACCGGGAGCGTCGGGTCGTCGTTGATGTCGTCCGGGATGGCGATACCGAGCCGCCGAAACAGCGATGGTGCTTCCGCATAGCCGCTCTCGACGATTAGGCCGCGCAGGAGGTCGGGGAACTCTGCGGCCAGATAGATGGCCGGTGCACTGCCCAGGGAGCGCCCTTTGACGATCAGCGGGGCTGCGCCGACACCGTGCGCCGCGAGCACATCGGGCAGTTTGCTAAGGACGGCGGCGGCGTCCGTCAGCAATGTCGAGGCCAGCGGCACGCCGGTGCTCCACCCATATCCACGATAATCCACCACGAGCAGCGACGCGCCCGCCATGTAGTACAGTGGGGCGATTAGCTCATAGTCGGTGGCGATCTCACCGTTGCCATGAAAATACAGGATCACAGGCGCGTCTGCACGATGCCGATAGAGTCGGTACCCCAGTGCGATGCCCTCCGCAACCGGTATCAGGCCGTCGTAGATATGATCGTGTTCAAGGTTATCAGGCGCGATCTTGCGCACATAAAACAGGTTGCTGAGGATGCGCGGATCGTCGATGGGATGGGGCATGGTCAGCTCCGAAGTGGGTCGGCACAGGGACGATTATAATGCGAAAGTGTACCCACTACACGGGATTGCGTGCGAGCTGGCGATGGATACAGCAAGCTGCCCTTAGCGCAGGTCAGGGCCGAGGGGGGCCAACCCTACGGTCGATGGGGGCGGGAAGCCGACGCCAAGCGCGGTGCCGATCTGAATAACCGCCGCGTTTGGCAGGCCGGCATGGGCGGCAGCGGCGGCAGTGCCATCATGCAGCAGCACGACGCGCTTACCAAGCCGCTCCGAGAGCATGACCGCGAGCGGCGCAGGCAGGCGATGCAGCACATAGTAGCCGGTGTCAATCGCCCGCATCGGGTGACCCTGATCGATGTAGCTGGCGATGCTGATCGGAATCACAGCACCTGGCGTGTTGTGTTCCGCCAGCGTCTGAGTGATCAGGGCAACCATCTCTTCAAAAAGCGCTCTCACGCGCATTTCCGGGTTCCGGGGCAGTGCGTCGGCGTGGGGCAGGCTGCCGAGGTCGGCCAACTGGATGAGCGTCCCCGCTTCATAGCACGCCAGCGCCCGTTTGACCTGCGTGCCGCCGAAGTCGAAGACGCAGGTATCCGCGTGGGCATGTCGCGCAGCCCCGAGCAGCGGCAGGAACAGCGGTAGGCGAGCTATCTGAATCGTGAAGGCGTAACCATGCTCCTTCAGGAGCTGTGTCGCTGTGGTGGCGATGTGTGGGCCGAGGGGTGGCAACGCCAGGCCACCACCCAGGACGATATGCGAAATCTGCGCCCAGTATGCCCAGTAGCTCTCATCCCATTCCGGGCGGGCGGCGCGGCTGGTGGCATCGCCACGCCGGAGAGTGAGCAGGAGGCTGCCCAGGTTTTCGCCCAGGCGGGTTGCGATCTGCAAGGCAGGCGCGGATTGTGTACGCAGGCGCTCCCAGAATTGCTGACGGTGGGCGTGCGTGATATCCCCCGGCAGCAGGCCGAGTGCATCCCGGTGCGCGTCGAGCAACTGGTCGAGCGCGTGGGTCGATACCAGATCGTAAGCCTGGCGTCCGCGAACATGCGGCGACAGATTGCCAGCCGGGTCGTCAGTGATAATCGCACGGTTGATCGACGCATCAGGCGTCAGGTGTTGTGGGTCAAGAGCCATAGGGCTTACCAATCACTGCTGGTAAAGCTGCTAAAGGCCGGATATAGGCCAAAATCCATATTGTCAGCGAAGCGCTTTCTGAGTCACACTGAGACTGTCACGGTTAAACTTTAACAACCGACTTTGTGAATCACAAGCGGAACAACTGTCCATCATCAATGGAGCCAGGAAAATGCGCTTACGCTTGAAATCACTGTGGATGCTGGTGCTGGTCGCTGGGGTGCTTACCGCCTGTGCAGCAGATCCTGCTGCCGTCACAGAAGAAGCCGTCCAGCCGTCCACGCCCACACTGGAGCCGACCCGGCCTGTAATCGTCGTCACGCGCCCGCCCGTCACGCTGACGCCGCTCCCTGGTGAAGTGCCTGACGAGGAACTCATCGATCCGGATATTGATCTCGTGTTTGATCGCTTGCAGCTGGTGCGCACGGGTCGCGGTGACGAGATCCCACCGATCCAGATTGTACTGAACCAGGACGGCACCTACACGCGTGATGGCGTCCCCGGCACGATCTCGCCGGAAGATGTGGCGGCGATTGATGCGCTGCTGGACGAGATCAGCTTCTTCACGATGGATGCCTCAATGCTGCCAGCAGGCCCGCCGGATGGTGTCAGCTTCCGCTATGCATTGACGGTGTCCCGCGCTGGTGCGGAGCGCAGCGTTCAGTCACAGGACGGCTTTATGCCGCAGCCCTACCTCGATCTGCTGACGCGCCTGTTTGAGATTGGCCAGCCGCAGGCCTGACGTTCAGCAGGAATCATCACAGGCCAGCGCCTGCACATTGACGATGTAGTTGGCTGGCTGGCCGCCGAGATCGGGCACCAGCAGCCGGAACTCGGCGCTTTCGTCTGGCGGCAGGATGTCGGCGTCTGCGTCGGTGAAACCCGCAGCGATAACCCGGCCCAGCTCATCAAAGAGTGTAACGACGACGCGAGGCTGCCGCACAGGGGCCTCGCTTTCGTTACGTACCAGTCCGATTACGAAATAAGCATTGTTGCCGCTCGGCTCGATGGCGTCCGTCCAGCTCAGGTCCGGTTCAGTGATGATGGCGCGCTGTAATGCGTCGGTGCTATCGCCTGGGGACTGGGAATCTGTGCCCAGCGACAGGCTGAAATCAGTCGCTTCCGGCGGCTGTCCCTGGCCGAAGCGCAGGCTGAATGGCGCGAAGCCGCCCGGCAGCAGTCCGTAGCCCATGACCTCATCGCGCGCTTCTGCGATGGGGTTGTCATCTGCGCGGGTGAGCACGGCACGTACCGGAATATCATATGCGGCATAGGGGCTGTTATTCGTCACCTCGCCGGTGATGAAGAACACGCCCTGCGATGTCGTCCAGGTGTGGACGTTGATAATCTCCAGGCCGGAGGAAGCGACCGTGGCCAGTGCGGTCAGCGGTGCGATTTCCAGATCAGGCGCATCCCCCAGACTGATCGTATTGAGGATGGTCTGCAGGTCCGTCTGTCGTGCTGGATCCGTCGGCATGAGGACTTCCGTCACGCTGAGAAGTGTGTCGCGCCGGTCGATGAATGTGTTGACGGGTTGTGTTTCACCGGTGGGCGATCGGCGCACGCCGACCATGCGCCAGCTACCATCTGGCAGGGCCTCGGCGTCCTGTTCGGTATAGCGCTGCAGGTCAGGGCGGATCTGCGTCTGATACTGTGCGCGCAGGTCCGAGAGCAGGCTGGCCTCGATTGGCTGGCCCAGGTTTATGACGGCCACAGTAATCAGCGGCGTTCGGCTCTGCGGCGGCGCGAAGGACGCCGAGGCCATGTTGGTCAGGTTCTGGGTATAGGCCGACCAGTTGGGCGGCAGCACCAGCGAGAACGCCCCGCTGGGATGCACATAGCGTGTGGGCGTCTGTTCCGGTGGCAGGGGCGTCGGCATGAAAACGACTGCGCCACCGCTGCACCCTGCGGCAAGCAGTACGAGGACCAGTCCGATCATGAGGTGCTGTAAACGATGGCGATAGGTGCTGATCCAGTTCAACGGAATCCCCTGTTTGTGCTGTATTCCAGGGCGATTATAACGCTAAAGCCTGTAAACATCCTGCTGCTACCTCTTGATTCCCTGCCGGAAAAGCCCTATGCTCGGCATCATAAATGTCATTCGCCTTATGTGCGAGGGCATCCCGTACGGTTAGTCTGGGTAAGTGGGCATGTACGCCAATAATCATATTCTGTTCCCGTACGAAGCGATCGCGAGTCTGCGTCAGTTGCGCGGCCCTGTTTGGCAGTCGCTGGTCAACGAAATACTCAGCCTGCCAGAGACGCACGAACGAACCCTGGCATTCATGCTGATGCTGATTCGGATGAACGGCTGCCTGAGCTGCGAGACAGATAGTTATCGGGCGATGCGCGGCTGTGACCTGTGCGCGCAGCAGACGCTGCGCCGCTTCAAAGGGGAGGATAGCGAGCTGGTCGAGTTGTTCGAGGATGCGCTGCAGGATGTCCGCCGCTTCGCTCGCAAGTCGAAGCGCTTCACGATCATTCAGAGCGAAAAACCCCCGGCGAACAGCGCGACAACCGGCGCTATCGAGGATGCCGCGACCGGATCACAATCGGGCGATTAGGTCAGATTGCGGCGGCAGAGGTGCCCCTGAAAAGCTCAGGACCGCCTCGATTTTAAGATTGACGCTCAAGCAGTGATGTGCTAGACTTGCCTACCGGCTTATCAAGGTTTTCATCCCGGCCACACCGTTAATTCTGAACGTAAAGTCTGAACGTAAAGATTGAAAGGCTCTGGCCATAGCAGGCACAGAATATCGTATCAATGGTGAAATCCGCGCACGAGAAGTGCGCCTGATTGTGGAAGAAGCGGGCGAAAAAGGCCCAACATCCCGCAACATGGGCGTTGTTACCCTGCGCGAAGCGCTGGATATTGCAACTCAGTATGGTCTTGATCTGGTTGAGGTGGCCCCAGAAGCCAACCCCCCTGTATGCAAGGTCATGGACTTTGGCAAGTTCCAGTACGAGCAGAAACGTAAAGAAAAGCGCGCTAAAAAGAATCAGAAGGTCGTTGAGATCAAAGAGATCCAACTGAAGCCCAAGACGGACGATTACCATCTGGGCATCAGCCTGAAGCGCGCGCGGCAGTGGCTGGAAGAAGGCAAGAAGGTCAAAGTGCGCGTTCGCTTCCGGGGGCGAGAAATTACCCACTCGCATATCGGGCGGGATCGTCTGGAGAACGTGCGCGAACAATTGAGTGATGTCAGCGTGGTTGAGCAGATGCCGAACCTCGAAGGGCGCGATATGCTCATGGTTCTGGCACCAATCACGGACAAGAAATAATCGACGGAGAGATCGCACAGTGGCTAAGGCGAAGAAACAAAAGAAGTACAAACTGAAGACGCATAAAGCGACCGCTAAACGCTTCCGCGAGACGGGTAGCGGTCTGGTCCTGCGTACACGGGGCGGCAAAAGCCATTTCCGCCGTCGTAAATCAGGCCGTGTGAAGCGTGCCCTGGATAAGATGACGACCGTCTCGAAGGCCAACGTGCGTCGGGTCCGTCGCCTGGCCCCTTATATGGGCCGTTACAAAGCCAATCCGCCGGCCTGAGTCCGGTTGAGTTTTCATACGATCATCTGCCCGGGGCTGCCGACAGGCGCTTCGGGTTTGTTTCTGTCAGGAGAGCGCTACCATGCCAAGAGCAAAAACCGGGTTTGTGCGCCGCCGGCGTCACAAGAAGATCATCAAGATGAGCAAGGGCCAGTGGGGCACGCGCGGTCGTCTGTTCCGCCGTTCCAACGAGGCCATGCTGAAGAGCCTGTTCTACGCTTACCGTGACCGTCGCCAGCGCCGCCGTCAGTTCCGGCGTCTGTGGATTACCCGCATCAATGCGGCGGCTCGCCTCAACGGCCTGAGCTACAGCCGTTTCATGCATGGGCTGAAGCAGGCTGGCGTCGAGATTGACCGTAAGATGCTGGCTGATCTGGCTGTGCGCGATGCGGCGAGCTTCGGCAAGCTGGCGGAACTCAGCCAGCAGCACCAGTAAATCAGCGAAGAAGATCACGCTGGGGCGAGTCAACTCGCCCCGTTGTGCTTAATGGCCCGGTTGCCAGACGGCCGATGACTTTCTCATGACGGAACGCATCACCAGCCCACAAAACGCCCGCGTCAAGCAGATCAAGACGCTGCAGACGAAAGCGCGCGCTCGTCGCGGCGAGCGCCGTCTTGTGCTGGAAGGTGTCCGGCTCATCAGCGACGCGCTCGGCCAGGGCCACCGGCCCGAAACTGTGCTCTATCTGCCGGAGCGCGTCGATTACGATCTGATCAGCCGCTTACAGTCCAATCGCATGACTTCGATGTTCACCACGACGCCGGAGATCATGCGCGACATCAGCGACACGCAGAACGCGCCCGGGATCATCGCCGTATTTCCGATCCCAAAGCCGCCGCTGCCGGCCTCACCGCGCCGTATGCTCATTCTGGATGCGATCCGCGAACCGGGTAATTTAGGGACACTACTGCGGACGGCTGCCGCCGCCGGGGTGGAACTGGTCGTTCTGGCCCCTGATTCCGTCGATGCGTATAACCCCAAAGTGCTGCGTGGTGGCATGGGCGCACATTTTCGGCTGCCGATTGTCGATGCGACCTGGCCGGAGATCGCCGCTTTCTGTGCTGATATTGCGGTTTATCTCGCTGCTGGTGAAGCCGAAACCGCCTACACCAGCGTCGATTTCACGCGGCCATGGGCACTGATCGTCGGCAATGAGGCACACGGTGCCGGGGATACCGCCCGGCAGCTACCAAATCTGACGCCTATTCAGATTCCCCTGGCTGCGGGTACGGAATCGCTCAATGCAGCGATCGCTGCTGCCGTCATCCTGTTTGAAGCAGCACGACAGAACGACCCGGGCCGCTGAGCCTGTACACCCAACCGCCGGAAACAGCGCTACCCACTTCTGTGCCTGTTTTGTAAACTAGACTGTGGTCTGCCCGTCGGGCGGCACCCGCAGGGGCTTTATTTCTGATCCCCGCTATAGAGATGTCAATTCTTATGGCTCACTTGCTGAGGAGTTACCCGCATGGCGAAGCAATACGATATCGTTGTCGTCGGTGCCGGCCCGGGTGGTTATGTTGCGGCTATCCGCGCTAGCCAGCTTGGTCTGAAGGTCGCCGTTGTCGAGAAAAAATACTGGGGCGGTGTCTGCCTGAACGTGGGCTGCATCCCGTCGAAGGCGCTGCTGCACAATGCGGAAATTGCGCATATCTTCAAGCATGAGGCCGAGACATTCGGCATGAAGGGCGAAGTCACGTTCGACTATGGGGCAGCCTTCAAGCGCAGCCGCGAAGTCAGTGAACGGCTGGTGAAGGGCGTTCACTTCCTGATGAAGAAGAATAAGATCGATGAGATTGATGGCTGGGCTACCTTCAAGGATGCCAACACCATCGAAGTCGCCCTGAATGACGGCAGCACCGAGACGCTCACCTTCAAGAACGCGATCATCGCAACCGGCGCTGTTGATAACACGCTGCCCGGTGTGGAATTCAGCGATAACGTCGTCGGGTGGGAAACACAGATCATGACTGATCACCTGCCGAAGAGCATCATCATCGCGGGGGGTGGCGTTATTGGTGTGGAATTCGCCTACGTCATGGCGAATTACGGCGTCGATGTGACCATCGTAGAGTACCTTGAACGCATCCTGCCGATGGAAGACAATGAAGTCAGCCGGGAGCTGAGCAAGCAGTACAAGAAACTCGGCGTTAACCTGATGACAAGCCACAGCGTCGACAGCGTCGAAGACGGCGGCAAGGGCGTTAAGGTGCACGTCACCGATCGCAAGAAAGGCGAACAGAAAGTCCTTGAGGCGGAGAAGGCCATGGTGGCGATTGGCTTCAAGCCGCGCACCGAAGGTTACGGCCTCGAGAACACGGGCGTCAAGCTGACGGAACGCGGCGCAATTGATATCAACAGCAAAATGCAGACGAGTGTCCCGCACATTTACGCCATCGGTGACGTAACCGCCAAGCTGATGCTGGCCCACGTCGCTGAGACGATGGGCGTCGTCGCCGCCGAAAACATCGCTGGCGTGCCGACTGTCGAGCTTGATTTCGACTTCATGCCGCGCGCTATATACTGCAACCCGCAGGTTGCCGCCTTCGGCTATACCGAAGAGCAGGCCAAGGCGAAAGGCTATGACATCAACGTGGCCAAGTTCCCCTTCCAGGCGAACGGCAAGGCGCTCGGCCTGAACGAAACCGCCGGTTGGGTCAAGCTCATCAGCGATAAGAAATACGGCGAAATCCTGGGCGCGCACATGATCGGCCCGGGCGTCACCGAGCTGCTGCCGGAGCTGACGCTGGCGCGCAGCACTGAACTCACGCCGGAGGAGATCGCCCGCAACGTCCACGCCCACCCGACCCTGAGCGAAGCGCTCAAGGAGGCTGCACACGGGCTGGAAGGCCATATGCTCAATCTGTGATGCTGGATGATTTTGACAGCAGGTTTGCCAGGGGGCCGGGTGATTCCGGCCCTCTGACGTTCAGCGGTGTGGCGCGTTATTACCAGTTTTCCAGCGCGGCCTTGACGGCAGCGACGAAGTGATCCGCGGTTGCGCCGTCGATCAGACGGTGATCGAAGGTCAGCGAGAGATAGGCGCACGGGCGGATGGCGATGGCGTCGTCGATGACCTTGACGCGCTTTTCGATTGCGCCGATCCCCAGGATGGCTGACTGCGGCTGATTGATAATCGGCGTGGCGAACAGGCTGCCGCTGACACCGTGATTGGTAATCGTAAAGGTGCCGTCGCGGACTTCGTCCGGCTTAAGCTGCTTGCTGCGCGCACGTTCGGCCAGGTCGTTGACCTGCCGGGCCAGACCTGCCAGGCTGTAGTCCTGGGCATTTTTAAGCACGGGCACGATCAGACCATCATCCAGGGCGACGGCCATGCCGACGTTGATCACGTGCGGCTGGAAGATGCCGTCGTCACCATAGCGCGCATGCAGGATCGGATAGGCTTGCAGCGCGCTGACGCAGGCCGCGACGAAGTAGGGCGTAAACGTCAGCTTGACGCCCTGTCTGGCAAGCGCCGCCTTGTGCGCGTCGCGATGCGCGACGATCGCTGAAAGATCCGCCTCGAAAACGGTCGTTACGTGGGGCGCGGTGTGCAGCTTGCTGTGGACCATATGTTCCGCGATGCTGCGCCGCATCCCACTGATGGCCAGCAGCTCACCCGGCAGATTGCCCTCTGTGGTGGGTTTTGGCGCTGGGGCGGCTGCCTGCGGCGGGGTCGCCGGCGGGCGGGCGGCAGGTGGCGTTGGCTGGGGCGTCGGCTGGGGGGCAGCGGGACGTGCAGGGGCCTCTTCCAGTGTGTATTCGACGGTCGGTTTGAAGAGGTCGCCATCGACGGGCTGTTCCCACGGCGGTACATCGACAGCCGGCGCGGCAGCCGCTGAGGTCGGTTTGTCCTCAAGGTAGGCCAGCACGTCTTTTTTGGTGATGCGGCCGTTGCGACCACTGCCGGTGATCTGTGAGAGATCGAGTTGATGCTCTGCGGCCATGCGGGCGACGACGGGCGTCACGTGCGCGCCAATCGCGCCATCCGGGACGCTGGCGGGTGTCCGCTGCGCGCCTGTTTCGACCGTGGTCGGCTGTGGCGTCCGCTGGCCGTTGCTGGCGTCTGTTCTGCTGCCCGATGGGGCTTTGCCGGGTTTTTCATCGGGCTGTCCGATTATGCCCAGAACGACGCCCGCATCGACGGTTTCGCCTTCCGGCACGCGAATCTCCAGGAGGACGCCGCCCGCCGGCGCGGGGATCTCGCTGTCGACCTTGTCGGTGCTGATACGTACGATCGGTTCATATTCTTCGATAGGCTCGCCAACCTGCTTCAGCCATTCGGCGACGGTCCCATCGACGACGCTTTCGCCCAGTTGGGGCATAACAATGTCGGTCGGCATGGGCACCTCCTAGTAAGCTGCCAGTTCACGGATGGCGGCGGCGATCTTCTCTGGATTGGGCATGAAGTGCTCCTGCATCGGATGGCTGTAGGGCACCCCGGGGACATCTGGCCCGGCGAGGCGCTTGATCGGCGCATCCATGTACTCGAAGCCCTCATCAGCCAGGATGGCGGCTATTTCCGCACCGAAGCCGAGCGTCAGGTTGTCCTCATAGACGATGAGCGCCTTGCTCGTCTTCTTGAACGAATCGAGCACGGTCGTCTTGTCGAGTGGGGCCAGCGTGCGAATATCGATGACTTCCGCGCTGATGCCATCTTCACGGGCGACCATTTCAGCGGCGATGGTGGTGTAATGGGCCATCATGCCGTAGGCGTACACGCTGACATCAGTGCCTTCGCGGGCGATGCGCGCCGGGCCGATAGGAATGGTGTATTCGCCTTCGGGGACCTCGCCCTTGATGGCGCGATAGCCCTTCTTCGGTTCAAAGAAGAGGACCGGGTTTGGATCGCGCACGGCGCTCTTGAGCAGGCCCTTGGCGTCATATGGCGTGGATGGGATGACGACTTTAAGCCCTGGGACATGCGCGAAGAATGCCTCGACGCTCTGGCTGTGGTACAGGCCGCCGCCGATGCCGCCGCCGTAGGGTGCGCGGATCACCATCGGCACGGGCCAGTGACCATTGCTGCGGTAGTAGAGCCGGGCGGCTTCGTTGACGATCTGGTTAAAGGCCGGGTGGATAAAATCTGCGAACTGGATTTCGCAGATCGGGCGCAGCCCGGCGACGGCGGCACCGATGCCAATGGCCACGATGGAGAGCTCCGCCAGCGGTGAATCGACGATGCGCTCCGGACCATATTTGTCGAACAGGCCGAGTGTCGCCCGGAAGACGCCGCCACGTGGGCCGACGTCCTCACCCGTGATGAAGACGCGCTCATCGCGGGCGACTTCTTCATCCATGGCTTCGGTAATGGCCTGGATGAGCGTCATGGTGCGCACATCCGTGCGCGTTGGGGTCGGGCTGGTCATCAGAGCACCTCCTCAGCCGGGGCGAAGACGCCCGTGAAGCCAGTTTCGACCGGGGGATAGGGCGCGGCTTCCGCCTCGCGCTGAGCTTTATCGACCATTTCACGGGCGCGGGCCTCGTAGTCGGCCAGCGTGGCGTCATCGAGCAGGTCTTCAGCCATCAGGTGCTGCTGGAAGCGCAGAATAGGGTCTTTCTTCTTCCATTCTTCGACTTCCTCGCGGGTGCGGTAGCTGCGATCATCATCATCGGATGAGTGCGGCACGAGGCGGTATGTCAGCCCCTCAACCAGGGTAGCCCCTGCGCCGTTGTAGGCGCGCTCGACGGCGGCGCGCATGACGTCATAGGTGGCGAGGACGTCATTACCATCGACCTGCACGCCCTCGATGCCATAGGCGCGGGCGCGCTCCGCAATTGGCACGGCGGATTGCTGCTCGAAGGGCACACTGATCGCGTAGCGGTTGTTCTCGACCAGGCAGATAAACGGCAGACCATGCACGCCAGCCCAGTTGAGGCCTTCATGCCACTCGCCCTGGCTGGTGCTGCCTTCGCCCAGGCTGCAGAACGCCAGACGTGGCTTGGTGGCGTCATTGGCGTCGATCAGGCCGCGTTTGACCTGATACTGGATAGCAAAGGCCGTCCCGGCGGCCTGCGGCACCTGTACCGCAACCGGCGACGACTGGCTGACGATGTTCAGCTTCTTGCTCGACCAGTGGCTCGGCATCTGACGGCCACCGCTGCTTGGTTCGTCTTCTTTGCCATAGATGCCCAGCATGAAGTCCTTCGGGGTCATACCGATAGCCAGGCAGAAGGCCAGGTCGCGGTAGTAGGGGTAGACGTAATCCACGCCGCGATTGAGGGCGAAAGCGCTGGCAACCTGCAGCCCTTCGTGTCCGATCGCGCTGATGTGAAAGGCGATCTTGCCCTGCCGGTGCAGCGCCCAGGCGCGTTCATCCAGCCGACGCGAGAGCAGCATCACCCAGAACATCTCAAGGAGTGTTTCCGGGGTGAGCTGGGCTGAATAGCGCGTTTCCGTAAGGGGAGAATCCATACTGGCTCCTCAAAAACTCTATACGAACAGTAAAAAGTGCACAATCATAAGCGTGCTGCATTTGGGCTTATTATACAGATAAAGCCACGTTTTGCCGTACCCGTTGTGACTATTTACATCTATTGTAATTGGAACTGGCGGATTCTGCGGTAAAGACAGCATCCCCACAGGCTGCGGGGATGCTGTCAGAGGTATCAGTTAGCGGCTTCGGGGACGCGCTGCGGTGCCATCTGCTCGGCAATGAGTTCGACCACGTCCTTGACGATTGGGCCTTCACCGGCGGTGTTGGCCCGGGCGGATTCGAACATCTGCATGCAGAAGGGACAGCCAACCGCGACTACCTCAGCGCCCGTTTGAGTTGCTTCGGCGTAGCGCTCCAGGTTGACGGCTGTATGTCCGTGTTCTTCTTCTTTCCAGAACTGCGCGCCACCCGCCCCACAGCAGAATGAATTCGTGCCATTGCGCGGCATTTCGATGAGCTCTGCGCCCAGGCTGCTGAGCGCGTTACGCGGCGCATCGACGATGTCGTTGTGTCGGCCCAGGTAACAGGGATCGTGGAAGGTGACATTGCTCCAGCTCGTCGGGCGGGCTGTCTCTGGCAGTTTTTCAGCCTTGATCAGTTCTTCAATCAGTTCGGTGTGGTGGATGACGTCATAGTTGCCGCCGAACTGGTGATATTCCTTGCCCAGATTGTGCAGGCAGTGCGGGCAGGTCGCGACGATGCGCCTGGGCGCGATCTCGTTGAGCGTCTCAACGTTGGCGCTGGCCAGCTCAAAGTAGAGATACTCATTGCCGCCACGCCGGGCGCTGTCGCCGGTACAGTTCTCCAGTTCGCCCAGGACGGCGAAGTTGACCCCGGCGGCGTGCATGACCTTCACCAGACTGCGGGCCGTATTGCGGGCACGGTCGTCATAGCTGGCGGCGCAGCCCACCCAGTACAGGATGTCGAAGTCGGGGTTCTCCTCAACGGTCGGGACGGGTACATCAAGGCCATCGGCCCAGGCGAAGCGGCTCTCACCGATGCCCCAGGGATTGCCCTGACGCTCCATGCCATTGAAGGCGGTCGCCAGTTCGTCGGGGAAGCTGGCTTCCATCAGTACGGCGTTGCGGCGGATGTCGAGGATGTCGTGCATTGGTTCGTTACCGGTCGGGCAGATGTCGATGCAGGCACCGCAGGCCGTGCAGGCCCATACCGCTGATTCGCTGATGACGCTGCCCATCAGCGGCCAGGTGGATTCCGCACCGTTGGCGAGATCAGTCATGTTTTCGCGGATGAAGTAGCGCTTGTTGACTTCCAGCGCGGAGGGCGAGAGTTCCTTACCGGTCACATAGGCCGGGCAGACGTCCTGACAGCGGTTGCACTGGATGCAGGCGAAGGCGTCGAAGATCTGCGTTTTGCTGAGGTCTTCCAGCTTTGCAGCGCCGAACTGCTCCTTCTCCTCGTCTTCAAAGTCGATGGGGTCGAGTTCGCCCAGGCTGGTGCGGTTCGGGCGCGTCAGGTAGTTCAGCGGGGCCATGAACAGGTGGGCGTGCTTCGTGTAAGGGAAGTAAGGCGTGAAGATCAGAATGCCGCCCAGCGCCAGCCACCACATGATATGACGCAGACCCTGCAGGCCTTCGGCGGGCAGCCCCGCGAACAGCGGCGAGACGAGCGTCGCAAACGGCATGAACGGATCAGCACCTGTCTGGGCGACGATGACGGCTTCGCCCACGAAGCGCGCACCGACGTGAATCAGGATGAACACGGCCACGATCATAGAGTCGTTAAGCTGGCCGCCAGCCTGGACCTTTGGATGCAGCAGCACGCCATCGTGATAGGTGAGTTCTTCGCGGTTCGGCAGCACCAGCCGCCGCAGAATGAAGTAAACCACACCGACCAGCACGGCGATACTCAGCAGGTCGCCCAACAGGCGGTAGCCGTCGTAGACGACCAGGCCGAAGCCATCCAGATTCTTGAGGCTGTCTTCGAAACCATCAACCATGCCGATGAGCAGGTCGATGGCGTTGATCAGAAAATAGAATGTAAAGCCCAGGACGATCCCCAGGTGGAACAGGCTGCTGACGCGGCGCGTCTTGAGCGTTGTCTCCTGGGTGATGTACACCCGGACAGCCGTAAACGCGCGCCGGAATAAGTTCTCAAAGTGCAGTTTGCCCTGCCCGCGATTGATCGTCAGATACATATCGCGGAAGCCAACATAGGTTGCGCCAATGGCGAACAGCGCCAGGAGGATAAACAGCATTTTTTCGATGGGCGATAACATCGATTCATCCTCTCAAAGAAACGGTATCTTAACTCTTTGTATGGTCTTTGTACGTTCTTTCACGATGCAGTTTACCATCTGGCAATCGTTTCTCCAACCAGACCTGACCGACAAATGAATAAATGCTGATGAATCGGTGACAGGTTGTAAGGAATCACCATTTTGTGGCATCAGGTTGTGCAAACCTGACGGCATATTGTCGTAATGGAAGCTGTTTGTTGCATCTCTTAAACCCATGTAGAGGACACCTGATGACGACCATCTCGATTGACTTCAGCCCGGTAGACAACAAAGAGAAAAAGCTCATCGACCTGACCCATGATCTGACCGTCGATGACCTGCGCCGCATCACCAATGAGAGCATTGATTATCTACTCAGCCTGATTGCCGATCTGGATGATGAGGACGTCACGTTCGATCCGATCGACCCGGACGCGCACGACCCCCACGCCGTCGAAGGCGAAGAAACCATCGGCTGGAGCCTCGCGCACCTCATCGCGCATGTGACCGCCAGCAGCGAAGAGGGCGCAGCGTTCAGCAGCCTGCTGGCGCGCGGCATCCCGGCTACTGAACGTCCCCGTTACGAGACGCCCTGGCGTGACATCACGACAAAAGCCCAGTGTGTTCAGCGGCTGGAGGAGAGCCGTCGCATGCGCCTGGCTTACCTGGATACCTGGCCGGATACGCCTTTCCTGGATGTGAACCGCGCTGGCGTCAGTGAACGTTTTGATGCTTACTTCGGCAAGCTGAACGCGCCGGCTGCCTTCCTCATGGGCCTGCATCACGAGGTTAACCACTACGCCCAGATCGAAGAAGTGCGACGTCAGGCGCTGGTGGCACGCTCCCGCGTGCGCTAGGCTGCCTCTGACCTGCCGCCATCAGCAACTAACTGATCGATAGATACCGTAACGAACGTGCCATCGCGCCCGCCTCGATTGCTTGACAGGCGGGCGCGATGGTTTATAATCGAATTCCTGTTAGATTAATGACCTGCCGGGTCGTCGGTAACGTGGGAGACGTAGCGTGGCGCGCAAACCAGCGGATCAATCTGTGAACCGTGACGATATCCTCGTCGCGGCGGCTGACGTGCTGCGCGATAACGGCTACGACGCCACCACCATGAAGGACATTGCCGCCCGCGTCAATCTGACGGCGGCCAGCCTGTATCATCATTTCAAGAGCAAGGATTTCTTGCTGCTGGCCGTCCTCGAGCTGGGCCTGAACCATGCCATCTCCGAGCTTGAGCCGATAGCGCAATCCGGCGAGCTGAGCTGCGCTGAGAAGCTGCGCCGCATGATCCGTGCGCACATCGTCAACGTGACAGAGAACACGGCGGTGGGCGCGGCGATGGTCTTCGAGATCAAGGCACTGCAGCTCGCCAGCTTTAACGGGCGCGGCAGCGGCGAAGCTGATATCGATAAGCAGCGAGAATTCATCACGCGCCGTGATACGTTCTTCGAACGGCGCGACTACTTTGAGAAGTTGTTCCGACAGACGATCCGAGACGGCATCACCAGTGGCGAATTCCGCAGTGTCGATGCGGCGATTGTCGCCAAGGCCATGCTTGGCGCGCATAACTGGGTTGGCGTCTGGTATCAGCCCAGTGGCCGGCTCACTGGCGAAGAGGTGGCCGCAATCATGGCGGATACCTTCCTCGTCTCTCTGACAGCGACGCACGCGGCCCCGACAGGTTAATCGCCAGTCTACCCTGAAGATGGTGACCTGTTCGTGAGGTGCCGCTTATCAGCAACAGGAGAGCCAGCATGCAGCGTGTGTTCATTACCGGGGCCAATCGCGGGATCGGCCTGGCGTTAACTCACCAATACCTCGAACGCGGCGCAATGGTCTTCGCAGCGTCTCGCGAACCACAGAACGCCACCGCACTTAAACAGCTCGCTGATGAGAGTGGCGAGCGACTTGAAATCATCGCACTCGATATCACCGATGCAGCCGCTATCGCCGCCAGCGCAGATCGTGTCGCGCAGCAGGTGGACGGCCTCGATGTGCTGATCAATAATGCCGGCATCTTCCCCAGAACAGGCGCTTCGCAGACCTTCGGCCAGTTGGAACACGATGCCATGACGGGCGTACTGCACGTCAACGCTGTGTCGCCGGTGATCGTCACGCAGGCCCTGGCTGGTCTGCTGCGGCGCGGCGAGAATCCGCGCGTGATGATGGTCTCTTCGATCATGGGGTCGATTGCCCGCCTGGGCGCGGCAGGGTCGTACAGCTACCGCATGAGCAAGGCCGCCATGAACATGGCCGCACGTCTGTTGTCGTTTGAGCTGGCCCCGGAAGTCACGACGGTCACTGTGCATCCCGGCTCGGTGAAGACGGATATGGGCGGTAGTGGGTCGGCAATCACGCCACAGGAGAGCGCATCAGCGCTCATCAAGATGCTGGACGGTCTGACGCCAGCCGATAACGGTAAGTATTTGAACTACACTGGTGATCCGCTGCCCTGGTAGACCAGGGCTTTCGCCCGCCGCTGATGCGTGCAGGTGTTTCGTTTTAGCAACAGAAAATACGTCCAACTATTCAGTGAAAACAACTTATCAGAAAGGCGAAAGCATAAAATGTCTTATCAGATCAAAAAAGCGGCTGTCATCGGCTCCGGAACGATGGGAGGCGGGATCGCGGCGCTGCTGGCCGGCATCGGCGTGGATACGCTGCTGCTTGATATTCCCGCCAAAGGGACGGAACCCGGCGATCCGCCTGCCAAGCGCAACGCGATCGTCCTGGGCAATCTGAAGACCCTGCAGAAGATGCGCCCGGCGCAGCTTTTCAGCGCGGATGATCTGTCGCGCATCAGCACGGGCAACATTGATGATGACCTGGATAAAGTCGAGGATGCAGACTGGGTTATCGAAGTCGTCGTCGAGAAGCTGGATATCAAACGCAGCCTGATGGCGCGGCTGGCGGAGGTCGTCGGCGATCATACCATCATCAGCACCAACACGTCCGGCCTGCCGATTCACTCCATCTCTGAAGGCCTGCCCGCGGATTTCCGGCGGCGCTTCCTGGGGACTCACTTCTTCAACCCGCCGCGCTACCTGCGCCTGCTGGAAGTCATCCCCACACCTGATACCGACCCTGAAATTGTGACGTTCATCCAGGAATTCGGCAGTAAGGCGCTGGGTAAAGGCGTCGTACTGTGCAAAGACACGCCGAACTTCATCGGCAATCGCTTTATGTCGATGTCGGGTATGCAGGCCATGAATTACGCACTCGACAACGGCTACACGGTCGAAGAGGTGGACGCGATCACCGGCCCACTCATCGGACGGCCCAAGACAGCGACCTTCAACCTGAATGATCTGGTCGGCTTTGATGTGGCCGTCTTCGTGGCGCGCAACCTGTACCCGGCCATCCCTGACGATCCGGCTCGCGAGGTGCTCAACCATCCTGGCGCGACGGAACTCTCCGATTACATGCTGGAGAACAACCTGCTCGGGCGCAAGACCGGCGGCGGTTTCTATCAGATGCGGCGTGAGAACGGCAAAAAAGAGCTGTGGGCGCTGAATCTGGAAACGCGCGAATACGAGCCACCTGGCAAGGTCGAGTTTGAGAGCGTGAAGAAACACGGGCGCGTCAGGCCGCTGGGCGAGCGCATCAGGCTGCTCATCAACGAGGATGATCGTGCTGGACAGTACCTGTATCATCTGCACGCGTTCTATCTGGCATATGCTTCGAACCGTGTGCCGGAAATTACAGAGAGCATCGTCAACATCGACAACGCCCAGAAGTGGGGCTTTGGTCATGAGATGGGGCCGTTCGAAATCTGGGATGCCATCGGCGTGGCCGAAACCATCGACCGTTTCGAAGCCGATGGTTACCCGGTCGCACAGTGGGTCAAAGATATGGTCGCCAGCGACAAGCCGACCTTCTATCAGCGCGATGCCAACGGCAAGGTCATCGGCTACTACAGCCCGCAGGCCGCCGACTACGTCCCGCTGGAACGCGATCCGCTGGAAATCCGCCTGAGTGATCTCAAGGCTGATGACAAGCAGCTCTGGAGCAATGGCGACGGGGCAGTTTATGACATTGGCGACGGCGTGCTGCTGTGGGAGTTCACGACCAAGCAGAACACAATCACGCAGGGGTTCGTTGATGCTGGCTATCACGCCCTGGAGATGCTCAAGGACGATGCATGGCGCGCTATGGTCATCGGCAACGATGCGGAGCGCTTCAGCATTGGTGCCAACCTGATGGAAGCCATGCAGGGCATTCAGGATCACGGTATCGAGGGACTTGAGACGTACATCAAGCGGCTGCAGGATTTGACCGTCGCGCTGAAGTACGCGCCCAAGCCGGTCGTGACGGCGATTGCCGGCATGGCGCTGGGGGGCGGCGCTGAGATGGCGATGGCCGGTCATGCGACGGTTGCCCACGCTGAGACTTACATCGGCCTTGTCGAGTTCGGCGTTGGGCTGGTGCCGGCGGGCGGTGGCTGTAAGGAGCTGGTCCGCCGTCTGGTGAACCCGGTTGCCGCGTCCGGCAGCGGTGACATCCTGCCACCCCTGCAGAAAGCCTTTGAGAATATCGCGCTCGCCAAAGTCAGCGAGAGCGCCAAGCAGGCCCGCGAGCTGGGCTTTTTGAGCGCTGGCGATAAGATCGTCATGAACCGCACCTACCTGCTCGGTGAGGCCAAGCGGTTCGCGCTGGGGCTGGCGAATTCGTATACGCAGCAGCCGCCGGAAGAAGTTTACGCCGCCGGGCGTGATGCCTACGCCGCGCTGATGGTCGGCCTGGCGGGTTTCCGCGAAGCGGGCTTCGCCAGCGAGCACGACGGCGTCATCGCGCAGAAGATCGCGACCATCCTGACGGGCGGCGCGCTGAGTCAGCCGCAGTTTGTGCCGCAGGAAACTTTCCTGGCGCTGGAACGTCGCGCTTTCAAAGAGCTGTTCATGATGCCTAAATCGCAGGAGCGCATGATGTACATGCTTCAGAATAATAAGCCTCTGCGTAACTGAGTGCGTACCGGGACGTTTGCAGGGGCGCTGCCCCTGCATCCCTCATAAGAGACCTCATCCCAGGGACCTCACCCCGGGTGATGGCTCGCAGGGGGAAGTCCCCGAGATATTTTGAATGTTAGCTTGTTAGCCTGAACGAGAGTTTGAAAGAGGATACAGATCATGCGTGAAGCAGTGATTGTGGCCGGCAGCCGCACTGCGGTCGGCAAGGCGGTACGCGGCAAGACGAAGAATGCGCGGTCGGACGACATGATGGCGACCGTTATCAAGGACCTGATGGAGAAGACTGAAGGCAAGCTCGACCCGGCGCAGGTGGATGATGTCGTTATCGGCTGCGCGATGCCGGAAGGCAGCCAGGGCATGAACTTCGCCCGTGTGATCGCGCTGCGCGCCGGGCTGCCGGTTGAGATTCCTGGCCAGACGGTCAACCGGTTCTGCTCCAGCGGCCTGCAGACGATTGCGATGGCTGCCAACAGCATCATGGTCAACGAGGCGGATGTGATCATCGCCGGGGGCGCTGAGAGTATGTCGTCCGTGCCGATGACCGGCCATCACCTCAGCCCCAACCCGCACATGGCGGAGAATGACCCCAACGTCTATATGAGTATGGGCCTGACAGCGGAGCGCGTCGCCAAAGAGTTTGGCGTCAGTCGCGAAGATCAGGACGAATTCGCGGTGCGCAGTCACCAGCGGGCGTCAGCCGCGACCGATGCGGGCAAGTTTGCCGAAGAGATCGTCCCGTTCGAATGGGAAGAGACGATCCTGGGCGAAGATGGCCTGCCGCAGACGGTCACCATGCGTCTGGAACAGGATGAGCATCTGCGCCGTGAAACCAGCCTGGAAGGGCTGGCCGGGCTGCGGCCTGTCTTCAAAGAGGGCGGCAGCGTCACGGCGGGCAACAGCAGCCCGCTGAGCGACGGTGCGGCGGGTGTCATCATCATGGAGCGCGAAATGGCGGAACGGCTGGGCCTGAAGCCGCTGCTGCGCTTCGTGGGATTCGCCGTCGCGGGCGTGCGCCCAGAAATCATGGGCGTGGGGCCGATCAAGGCCGTGCCCAAAGTCCTTGAGCGCACCGGCCTGACCCTGGATGACATCGACCTCATCGAACTAAACGAAGCTTTCGCTTCGCAGTCGCTGGCGGTGATGCGCGAGCTGGAACTCGACCCGGAGAAGGTCAACGTAAACGGCGGTGCGATTGCACTCGGCCACCCGCTCGGCTGTACCGGGGCCAAGCTGACCGTACAACTTATGCATGAGATGCGGCGGCGTGGTGGCAAGTACGGTATGGTGACGATGTGCATCGGTGGCGGCATGGGTGCGGCGGGGATCTACGAGAACCTGCAGAACGGCGCATAGCCAGCAGTTGAGAATATTCGCAGCATGGATGGGCGGCACGAACGGGTGCCGCCTGTCTTTTTGTGGCAATGTCACCTGACCAGGCGACAGTCCAATTTAGCAGGCACTCAGATGCCTGCGGCACAATCTCGTCAGGTTTTATTCTCAGCAGGAGCAGCACGTTATGAAGTATAGAAGACTGGGTGACGCCGGGATGAAGGTCAGCGCTGTCAGCTTCGGCGGCTGGATCAACTTCGGTGAGGGCAAAGTCGCTGTCGAGACTGCCCGCGAGATCGTTGAGGCGGCTTACGAACAGGGCATTAACTTCTTCGATCTGGCAGACATCTACGGCAAGGGCGAAGCCGAAAAGCAGATGGGGGCCGTGCTCAAGCAGTTCCCGCGCCACACGCTGGTGATCTCCAGCAAGGTCTACTGGCCGATGAGCGACGATGTCAACGACCGGGGGCTGTCACGCAAGCACATCATGGAGAGCATCGACAAGAGCCTGCAGCGGCTCGGGACGGATTACCTCGACATTTATTTCTGCCACCGGCCTGATCCGAACACGCCCATTCGCGAGACGGCGCAGGCCATGAACGATCTGATCGACGCTGGCAAGGTGCTCTACTGGGGTACCTCGGAGTGGAACGCTGCACAGATCGTCGAAGCATATGAAATCTGCATGCGCTATGGCTGGCACCTGCCCAAGACAGAACAGCCGCAGTACTCCATGCTGGTGCGCGAGACGGTCGAGAAGGAGATTCTGCCAGCTACCGCGCCGCGTGGCATCGGTCTGGTGACGTGGTCGCCGCTGGCCTATGGCATGCTGACCGGCAAGTACGACGAAGGCGTCCCGGAAGACAGCCGCTTCGCCCGCGAGGAATGGGCGAAAGAGCGCATGATGACTGATGAGAACGCGGCTCGCGTGCGCGCCCTTAAGCCGATCGCCGACGACCTGGGCGTCACGCGTGCACAGCTAGCGCTGGCGTGGCTGCTGCGTCATGATGGCGTGAGCAGCGTCATTACCGGTGCGACCAAGACGCAGCAGCTACTGGATAACGTCAAAGCCGTCGAGATCGCGCTATCGGACGATGTGCTGGAGCATATTGAGCAGGCGCTCAACGGCGAGCAGGGCTGATCCCGTATCTGATCGCATATAGAGAGTAAGGCGCACAGGCTGCGCCTTCATGCTTTCCGGAGGTCGTGAGGATGAAGACACAACAGGCGTATGATCGTATTGCCGCGACGGGCATCGTCGCCGGGATGCGCGGTCACTTTCCGCCGGAGGTGGCGCTACCGCTGGCCGAAACACTGCTGAAGCATGGCATCAGCGTCTTTGAGTTCACCATGAATTCCGTACAGCCGGTAGCGGCGATGCAGGCCGTCAAGCAGGCGTTTGGGGATGAGGTCGTCGCGGGTATGGGCACCGTCCTGAGCGCTGCCGATGCGCAGAACGTCCTCGATGCTGGGGCAGATTTCGTCGTATCACCGGCGTTTCAGTCGGATGTGGTGCAGACCCTACTGGACGCCGATGTGCTGGTGGCACCGGGCGTCGCCACGCCCTCGGAGGCAGTCGCTGCCTGGGGAATGGGCGTCAGCCTGCTGAAGCTGTTCCCGATTGGCGCGCTCGGACTGGAATACTACAAGGCGATGTTTGGGCCGTTGAATCACATGCAGTTTATGTGCAACGGGGCCATGAATGCGGAAAACTCGGCGCAGTTCATCAAAGCCGGGGCGCTGGCTGTCGGCATGGGGAGCTGGTTAACCGGGGATGGTACGTGGACGACGCAACAGCTTGATGCACGGGCGTCAACCCTGACGCAGGCCGTACGCGACGCGCGTGCGTCACGTCTGGCCCGCGCCTGAGTGCTTTACAAGCCTGTGGTGCCCTACTGAATATCTGCGGCGCTGCCCGGCGGCAGTGTCGGGTCTGTCCACCCAGGGCAGGAGACGTCGATGCGCAGTGTCTGCCCGATACTGAGGTAGCCGGGGTTGGCGAGATTGTTCGCCTGGGCCAGACACATCGTGTCGACGTCAAGATCGCAGGCGATGAAATCCAGCATGTCGAACTGCTGCACCGTGTAGACCGGCCCGGTGAATTCGCGCTGCCAGATCGGATCATAAAGGCAGGTGGTGCGTGCTGCCAGCGATGAACCGAGCGAGACAGTCACCGGACCACCCACGCCCAGCCCGCCGTACTGGCGCTCGCGCTGGTCGGAGATGCCGGGGATATAGGACATACCGTTGTACGATGGGCAGTCCTGCGGGATGGTTAGTACCTCGCCAGGGTAAATCAGCGAGGGCGTCTGCAGGTTGTTGTTGCGCACCAGACAATCCAGCGATACGTCGTACTCCAGGGCGATCAGGTCGAGCACGTCGCCGGATTGCACGACGTGCTGGATGCCCTGGGCCAGTGCGGTAAACAGCCCACCGATGAAGATAATGGTAAAGGCGACATAAGCCAGCCGCCGACGATTCATACTCATATAGGTGCCCTACTGTCAGGTTCGGTAAGGTGGACCTTCTCTTACAGTTTACTAACTGTAAACCGGAAATGTTGTTAACATCCGTTGGTCATCGGTTAGAGTTCTCTAACACAGATTACGTATACAGATTACGTATACTCATGATCCGCAGGAATTCCCCAGTATGTGGAAGAAACCGAAGAACATCAGCATATCTTCCAGAATGTGACCATTCTCAAGTGGTAGCACCGGTGCGACACAGCTCAGCCGGGCTGTATCGGCTGCGATGCGCTCACAATTGACCAGCGTGAAATCGATGGATTGCAGGCCGGCGACCATGTCAGCGAATTCGGCAAGGCGCTGATGTGATGGCGCATCACTGAGGGTAGCGCGGCGTTCCGCCCGGCTGAGATCCGACCAGCGCAGCAGTAAGTTCGTCGCTGTGTTGTGATCCGGCAGCCCCAGGGCGGTCAGATCACGCGGAAAGAGCGTATCGAGCCAATCGGCAGTCGTGTTGAGCCGGGGCAGCGGCAGGGCGGTTTCTTCCGTGGAGCGCACGACATTGATGCCGCTGCGCGCCTGTGTCCAACGCTCAAGGGCCAGGTAAAAGCGGCGAAAGATGGTATAGCGACTTTCATCCATCACGCGAAAGTCGAGCGTGCAGCGGCGTTGTCCGCCGGGGTGTGCGTCGTTGGATGGCGACATGCGCGTTTCTCCGGGTTGGGCGTTCAGTGATCGGTGTCAACGGTGACCCGTCAACCGGCTGTTGTGGGCAGTATCCCAGGCCATTATAATCGGACGCGCCCAGATGAAAACACAAGGCCCCAGAGAATCGACCCATGACGAGCCAGCGCATTGTTGTCAAAGTCGGCACCAGCACCCTGACCGGTGGCACGCTCCAGCTAAAGCCGCAGCACGTGCTGGCGATTGTGGAGCAGGTCGCCCGCCTGCATCAGCAGGGCCGCGAAATTATCCTGGTGTCCTCCGGGGCGCAGGCCGCAGGACGCGGCCGTTTAAACTTCCCGGAGCTGGGGCGGAGTGTCCCTGCCAAGCAGATGCTGAGTGCGGTCGGCCAGAGCTACCTGATGCGCACCTATAATGATCTTTTCGACATCTTCGAAATCGTCGTCGCGCAGGTGCTGCTGACCCGCGATGACCTCAGCATTCGCAGCCGTTACCTCAATGCGCGCGATACGCTGCTTACGCTGCTGGAACGTCGCATTATCCCGATCATCAATGAGAACGATGCGGTCGCCACGGAAGAAATCCGCGTGGGCGATAATGATAACCTGTCGGCGCTGGTCGCCAGCGCGCTGGAAGCCGACCTGCTGATCATTCTCACCGATCAACAGGGGCTTTTCACCGCTGATCCGCGCAGTGATCCGCAGGCCCAGCTCATCTCCAATGTGACGCGCATCGACGAAGCGCTGATGGCCCTTGCAGGTGGTACGAGCAACGGCATGGGAACCGGTGGCATGCTGACCAAACTTCAGGCGGCGCAGACGGCAACCCGCAGCGGGGTGGCAACGATCATCGCGCAGGGAGCGCAGCCGGAAGTGCTGCTGCGGCTGATCGCTGGCGAACAGGTCGGTACGCGCTTCGAACCGACTTCCACACACCGCGAGAGCCGTAAGCGCTGGCTGCTGACGGATCGCACGCAGGGCGCGGTCACGGTCGATAATGGGGCGATGCGGGCATTGCAGGCAGTGGATGGTGCGAGTCTGCTGCCGGTGGGCATCACCCGCGTCGACGGTGATTTTAGGCGCAGCGCTACCCTGTCGATCCACGCGCCTGATGGCCGAGAGATCGCCCACGGCCTGAGCAATTACAGCAGCGATGAGCTGCGCCGCATCTGCGGCCATAAGTCCCATGAGATCCACGCGATCCTTGGATACAGCTACGGCGACGCAGCCATCCACCGCAATCATATGGTCATGCTTGATTGAGCAGCGGCCCCACACCGCGACATGGTATCTCGTCGGCAATGACGGTATACTGGCCCCACCGTAGTCTACAAGAGTCCAGAAGAGAGCAGCGCATGGTAGAAGCCACACAGATCATCGACCTGGTTGATATGGGCCGTCGCGCCCGCCGTGCCTCGTATCAACTGGCGGCCCTGTCGACTGCCACCAAAAACACTGTCCTGATGGCGATCGCGGATGCGCTGGAAGCGGCGACGGACGCCATTCTGGCGGCGAACGAGCGTGATCTGGCAGCGGCCCGTGAAAACGGTATCGATCCGCTCTATATCCGCGATCGTATCGAGTTAGAGCGGCGTATGCCCGGCATCATCGCAGACGTGCGTAAGGTGGCCGCGCTGCCTGATCCTGTCGGGCGCGTGTACGATGAGCAGGTGCTGGAAAATGGCCTGCGCATTCAGAAGCGGCGCGTGCCCTTTGGTGTGCTGGGGACAATTTACGAATCGCGGCCCAATGTGACTATCGACGTCAGCACGCTGGCGTTCAAATCCGGCAATGCGGTGATCCTTCGTGGTGGCAGCGACGTGCTCAACAGCAATCTGGAATTGGTGCGGGTGCTGCAGAGTGTACTGCGCGCCCATAACGTCGATGTGGACGCGGTGCAGTATATCGCCAGCACCGACCGTCGTTACGTTGCCGATATGCTGCGGCTGCATGATTACATCGATATGATCATCCCGCGCGGCGGCAATGGCCTGCATACCTTCTGCCGCGAGAACAGCACCATCCCGGTCATTACCGGCGGGATCGGCATCTGCCATCTGTATGTGGATGCCAGTGCCCGCCTTGATGCGGCCCTGCCCGTCATCCACAACGCCAAGACGCAGCGGCCCGCAGTGTGTAACGCACTCGATACGCTGCTCGTGCATGAGCAGGTCGCGGCGGAATTCCTGCCGCAGGTGGTGGATTATCTTGGCAAGGACGGCGTGCAGTTCCGGGCGGAGCCGCGCGCACTGGCCCTGCTCGATGATGATCGGGTCAGCGCTGCCGGGCCGGAAGATTTTGATACGGAGTGGTACGCGCTCATGCTCGGGCTGAAAGTCGTCAGCAGCCTTGACGAAGCGATCGATCACATTCGGGCGCACAGCACGCAGCACAGCGACGGCATCCTGACGGAAGACGCGCAGCACGCTGAATCCTTCCTCAATGCCATTGATTCGGCGGCGGTTTACGTCAACGCCAGTACGCGCTTCACCGATGGCAGCGCACTTGGACTGGGGGCGGAGGTCGCCATCAGTACGCAGAAGATGCACGCGCGCGGCCCGATGGCACTGGAAGAACTGACGACCTATAAGTGGGTTATCCGGGGCGATTACACCAGCCGCGCCTGAGGCGTGCGCCAAACGTTCCAGAGTCACTTCAGAAGGCGATGCAGCAGGCCCGGCATGATCCGGGCCTTTGTGCGTATCTATGAGGTTGTGTGGTATGATTCGGCACCTGTTAAGTTCATTAAAGAATGGCGGCGCACGTCAGTGATTACACCGACTTTGTTGATTGTTAACCCTTATGCGGGCGGTGGTCGCGCCGGGCTGATCTGGCAGCGCCACGAACCCGATATTCGCCGCCTACTCGGTGATTTGCTGGTGAACATCACGCAGCGCGTCGAAGAACTGCCGGACGTGATCGGCGGTGCCGTTGAGGAGGGCATCCGGCGGGTGGTAGCCATCGGCGGGGACGGTACCAACCATACCGTTCTCAATGCGCTCATGCAGCATCACAACGCTGAACCTCTGTTGCCCTTCGTCTATGGGGTAATACCGGCAGGCACCGGTCGCGATTTCGCCCGTGGGCTGGGTCTGCCGCTGAAGCCGGTTCAGGCTATCCAGCAGCTTGCGCACGCCCATCCACGCCCGATCGATATCGGTCATGTGCGCTATGACGATAACGCAGCTTACTTTCTGAACATTTCCAGCGCGGGGATCAGCAATGATGTTGTGCAGCGCGTCGATTGCGGGCCGCGCCGTCCGTGGACGTTCCTGCATGCTGCTGTGACCAGCCTCCTGCACTACGATCCAGAGCCAATGCGTATCTGGCTGGATGATGAACTATTCTGGGATGATGACGTCTATATTGTGGTCGTCGCCAATGGGACAACTTTCGCCCAGGGCATGCAGATAGCCCCACAGGCGCGGGTTGATGATGGGTTGTTCGATGTGGTGGTGGTGGAGCGCATGCCCCGCCTTGAGATTCTGTCGCAGCTGCGCCTGGCCTACTCAGGCGCGCATATTCACCATCCGAAGGTGCACATTCGCCGTGCGCGACACGTCCGCATTCAGAGTGACGGTCGTCAACTGGGTATGGACCTCGACGGCGAACCAGCCCAGGGCCGCGAGATGGTCTACACGGTGCGGCCGCAGGCCCTAACCCTGCTGGCCTGATCACTCACTATTTTGATTCTGCCTTCGCAGCCGGATCATCGGAGGCGGTTGTTTCGTCTTCCGGTTTGATGGCTGGTGCGGCCGCCGTCTCTTCTGTCACTTGCTCTGATACTTCCTCGGCCTGTGATTCAGGCGCTGCCTCCGCTTTCGCCTCAACTGTTTGCTGTGGCGACATGTCGGTATTTGCTGCCTCCGTCTTTGGGGCGGCTTCACCTGCGGGTTCTGCACTCGCTTTTTCAGATGTGTCGGCTGGTGCGGCTGCTGCTGATGATTCCGCTGCTGGCTCTGTGACGACTTTCGTCTCGGTGGTATCCGTCGTGTCGGAGTTGCTGCTGACCTCTGCGGTGCCGTTCACGGCGGTTGTCTCCTGGGTGGTACGTTTGCTGTATCGGTTGAACAGCTCAATCAGACGTGGCACGGGCAGCGGCTTCGCCATATAGTCATTGCAGCCTGCGCTCAGGCAGCGTTCACGGTCGCCAACCATGGCGTAGGCGGTCACGGCGATGATTGGCACCTGATGGCCCAGGCCGCGCAGGTGACGCACGACGTCCAGGCCGTTGAGATTGCCGACAAGTTGAATGTCCATCAGCACGAGATCGGGCTTAATGCTGTCGAATTCGTTCACTGCGCGCTCGCCATCATCCAGGTTGATCACCTCATGAGCACCGGCACGCGCGACGCGCTGTACCAGGTACACATTGGCGGGATTATCTTCTACGTATAGGATCTTCATGAGTGATTTCCTTCAGGGATGAAAGCAGGCGCGGTGTTGGTCTGCGGTTGTCCGGGTGATTGCGCCGTCTGGTTTACGGCGGGTCTGGTTGTGGGTTCGTCCTGAAGCGCGTAGCGTGGCAGCCGGAATGTAAAGGTGCTGCCCTCGCCAGGCTCGCTCTCGACGCTGATGCTGCCCCCCATGAGAGTCAGATAGGCACGCGAGACGGCCAGCCCCAGGCCGGAGCCGTCGCGCCCGTCGCGGCCCTGGGAGCGTGCCCGCTGGAATTCTTCAAACAGCTTGTCGAGCAGCCCGGGCGCGATGCCGCAGCCGGTATCACGCACGCTGACGATGAGCGCTTCCTGATCGCTTTGAATGTCCAGCGTGATCTCGCCGCGCTCAGTGTAGCGCACAGCGTTGTCGAGCAAATTATCGAGCACCTGCTGCGTGCGCAGTGGATCAGCCCAGGCGGGCGGTGGCTCATCCATGCCGATATAACGCAGTGCGATGGGCTTCTTGCTCGCTTTGACCCGTGCGTCCTCGAGTGCTTTTTCTGCCAGGGGGCGCAGAGCGACGCGTTCAGGGTGCATATCGAGCTTGCCAGCGTCGATCTTGGCGAGATCGAGGATGTTGTTGATGACCTGCAGCAGATGCTGCCCGCTGCTGTAAACCTGCGTCAGATCCGTCGAATAGGGCGCTGGCAGTACCTGCTCATCGTACATGATGGGATATTGCAGCATGGTCTCGCTGAAGCCGATGATGGCGTTCAGGGGTGTACGCAGTTCGTGGCTCATATTCGCCAGGAACTGACCTCGAAAATGGCGGGCTTCGTCAGCCTGATGGCGTGCCTGTTCCAGCGCGGCATTCAGGTCTTTGAGCTGTGTGGCCATCATCTCGTTGTGGTGCAGGCTGCGACTGAGCGCGGCCTGCTTCTCGTTGAGTTCGGCATTGCTCTGGCGCTCGCGCTGGGCATTCTCTTCGGCCCAGCCGACGATGCCGTTCAGCTCGCCGGTGACCTGGCTGGCGAGCAGCGCCGTCAGCGTGAGGAGCAGTACGGCGAATACTTGCAGCATAAGGTCAGAGGCGTTGACAGTGATCGGCAGGAAGATCACGAGCATACCGCTCAGCGTGGCCATGTTGAACATCTCATCTGTGGAGAGCATCAGCCCGACCATGATCACCACAACCGGATACAGGCACAGCGTGATCTGCCGCTGAACCTCGTCACCACCGAGGACGATCACGCTCAGCGCGGCGAGCAGCCCCAGGCCATAGATCCACACGGCACGGTGAAAACGAGAGAGCATCAGCGCGTCGCTGGCAACAACCCCGCCGATGATGATCAGGGCGGCGGCTGCCAGCAGGTGCGCCTGCGACAGCCAATCGGCATTCTGGCTGACAGCGCTCAGTAAGGCCGCCAGCGCCAGCAGCGGTGCCAGCGTCCAGCCCAGCCGGACGAACTGGCGCATGCGCCCGATCTTAATATCGCTGGCGACGTGGAGCGTCTGATCGGACATCATGATGCAGCGCTCCTGACTGGCTCTGAGGCCGCTTGGGAATCGGAGGGAGTCGCTGCGGCGGTGTCCTGGCCGACGTACAGCGGCACATCGAAGGTGAAGGTACTGCCTTTGCCTGGTGCGCTCTCAAATCGGATCGTGCCGTTCATGAGTTCCAACAGCCGACGTGAGATGGCCAGCCCGAGGCCGGTCCCGGCGCGCGGGTCGCGGCGGCTGCTCTGAGCCTGCTGAAATTCCTGAAACATCCGGTCGTGATCTTCTGCCGCGATGCCGCAGCCGGTATCCTGCACGGCGAAGGAGATGCGCGCCTCATCATGGGTGACAGTGAGCTTGATAAAGCCTTCTTCCGTGTACTTGGCGGCATTGCTGTAGAGGTTCAGCAGTACCTGCCGCAGACGTCCTTCATCGGCCCAGGCGTCAGGCAGCGGATCGGGCAGGCTGCTTTCCAGGCGGATTGGTTTTGGCCCAACCAGACCTTTGGCGGTAGCCAGCGTTCCCAGGATGATCTCCCGCAGGCTGACGCGCTCAAGCTGAATATCGAGCTGCCCCGCATCGACACGGGTCAGGTCGAGGATGTCATCAATGACGTGCATCAGCTGGCGGCCACTGCTGAAAATCTGGTTGACATCGCGCACGTAGGGATCGGGCAGTGCGGTGTCATCGTACATCTGTGGGAACCTGAGCATGGTCTCGCTGAAGCCGATGATGGCGTTGAGGGGCGTACGCAGCTCGTGGCTCATGTTCGAGAGGAACTCACCACGGGATTGCTTGGCTGCTTCCGCCTGCTGGCGCGCCTGATCGAGTGCGCGGTTCGAAGCGATGAGCTGCTGGGCCAGTACCTCGCTGCGGCGCAGGGCGCGCTGTAGTGCCTCGCGCTTGTTAAAGAGTTCGTCATGTGTGCGCCGCTCATGGCGATAGGCTTCAATCGCTGATTGTGTCATCGCGTACAGTTCGTTAGTGATCTGATCAGCGAGCAGCGCGGCGAATAAGATCAACAGTCCGACAATGGTCTGATGCGGCAGCAGTTGATAACTGGCGATATCGGGTACAGCCAGGGCAGGCGCTCCCAGACCCACCGCAATCGCCATCAGCGCAATGATGAATCTGCCGCGCCGATCCAGCATGAGGCCGAGCATGAAGCTGAAGACAGGCAGCACAAACGGCAGCGTGCGTAACGTCAGCGGGTGCGTCGTCAGCAGCAGGACGCCCAGCGCGATGTTCACATACAGCGCGTATATCCAGATCGCCTCGTCGATTTTTCGCAGGCGCTGCAACAGCGCGACCAGCCACGAACCACCGACCAGCAGCAGCCCCGCGATCAGCATCTGTCCGGCGTCGGCTTCGATCTCCTGCCTGCCGACATAAGTCAGCGTAACCAGGAGACCAAATAAGCCCAGACTGATGAAGCCCGTTGCCTGGTTGATGAGGCTCAGGCGGTCACCGCGCAGATCATCGGTGAAGCGCCGCTCATTGATTACCTGTGAACGCGACGGTTCGCCCAGCGCCGTGTTTTGGGAACTCACCGTTGTGATCTGACCCTGATTTTGATTGGTGAACATAACAGTACACAAAATTCTCTCAACATTATTTTTAGTTTAACGGAAAAGTCCGCTAATAAGCCTAAATGTCTCGAAAGAATTTTAATCTGGTTGTTATCTTGTGTGCGCAGGGCTGAAAAGATAACAGCGCCCTGCATCATGCAGGGCGCTGCTGAATGGACTTCCTGTGTGGATTGCTCAGTTACAGAAGATGTTCGCCGTGACGCTATCTCCCGCCGCTGCGGAGAACTCCAGGGTGAACTCTGAATCGACGGCGAAAGTGTGGATCAGCGTCTGGCTATTGCCGGAGCGCACCTGGATGTTACCGATGTTGTCGATGACGCGGATGTAATCGTCCAGTTCTGGCTGAAGCTGGCCCCCGTTAGCAATGATCGTCACACGAGTGCCTTCGTTGGCCGTCCACTGACCGCCCATGGAGACGGACAGGCCGCTGCCATCCGAAGTTGTGCTGAGGGTCGTGCCGGTTGTGCCGCACACCTCACCAACTTCTTCTGAGCGCAGGCTCGGACCGGTCGCAGCGGGCTGGTCCGTGGGTTGGTCCGCAGACTGATCAGGGGCATCCGGGGTGGGTGTTGGCGTGACGGTGGCCAGGGGTGCGCCTGCCTCCGTCCCTGTATCCGAGGGCTGAGCTGTTTCTGTGGCTGCGTCATCGACGACGGGCAGGTCAGCGCAGGGGCCACTCTGATCGACGGTATCAGCGCGGATCCAGCCACCGTCCAGTTGCAGCCAGACGAAGTTGAAATCATCACGCGCCTGACCCACGGCAATCGTACTGCGCCCGACTTCCAGATTGCTGACGATTTCAAAATCAGTGCCTGGGCCGCTGCGGATGTTGCGCGTTTCGCCAATGGCGGTGACGATGCAGACGCTGGTCGCCGGTGGCTCTTCTGGCGCGGGTGGTTCTTCGGGCGCGGTGGCGTCAGCCGGGGTTGGCGTCGGCTCCGCCGGGGCCAGGTCGATGCCAATCAGGTTGAAGGTGCGCGGCAGCAACCGGAGCGGCAGCAGGCCGAGGTTTTCTTCCTGGGTTGCACCAACATTGGGCACGCCGCCCGGCGTCAGGTCGTTGGTGAGGGGCAGGCCGATCTGCTGCCCCGCCTGGGCCGTCGCTTCGCCACCAGCGGCGATGACGGTCGCCTCGCCTTCCAGGGCGATGACGTTCATCAGGCCGTTGGCCTGGGCGCTGGCGTAGAGCGTGCCATTTAATCGGATCTCCACGTCGTTGATGCGCACGCGCAGGGCGTCGGGCAGGCCGGAGGGCGATTGCATCAGCAAGCCGCTGTCGAGCGCGTCCGGGCAGGTCGGATCGGCCTGGGAGCTGCGCAGGGTGAACGCCTGCATCGGGCCGAAGTCCGGCGCGGTCAGTGTAGGACGCGGCGTGTTGACGTCGACGATGGGCAGGGCGTCACGGCCGCCGGGGACGTCGATGTAGGGCGCATAGACCCAGCCAGCACCGCCGAAGGCGCTCGGTATCTCGATGCGTATCCAGCGATCATTGGCACTGCGCCCGGTGACGATGACTTCTTCACGGGGCTGTAGCTGCCAGACGACGACACCCGTCTCATCCGGGGTGCGGCGGACGTTGAGGCCCTGCTGCGCTACGATCGTGCCGGATTGGAAGTTCGGGTCGAAGGCTTCGCCGGTATCGGCAATGGCAACATCACCGAAGAAGATCACGCTGGCGGCGGCGGTCGTTCCGGCTGTCTGCGTGTTGAACTGAGGCCGCGCTGTGACGACCGCCCAGATGTTGTTAGGCGTATCGGACGTTTGCAGCGTCAGCCGACTGAGGCCGCTGAAATCGGTACGGTCGCCGGGCTGGGCGAAGGCGAAGCCCTCTGCTGCTGTGCGCGGCTGAGCGACGACTGCGCCATTCCCCAGACAGACCTGACCGGGCAGCAGCTCATCGCAGACGAGTTCCGTAGCAGTGAAGCCCTCCTGCACCTGGATAGGGCAGCCGATAGCGACATCGGGTGGGATGAAACTATCGGGGGGCAGTTCGTCCGGGTCGGCGGCTTCGTCGGCAGCATCATCTTCTTCTTCGGGTGTGGCTTCATCTTCTGCTGGTGGTTCTGGCACGATGGGCGTTGCGTTAGCGTCTGGTTCGAGGGTCGGCGCGGCGGAATCGGGCGGCGCTTGTTCAGTGACGATGGGAATAAACGGCGTGGCGACCGGCGGGCTATCCTGGGCCAGCGCGGTCAAGCTCATGCTGGCGACCCAAAGGAGCACCAACAGCGTGCCGCTTCGTTTGAGTGTCAAACGCATCAGTTCTACTCCAGCTTTGCGGGTAAACTATCGCCAGTCTGTTGGTGTGACTGGCGCATCGTCATTATAACCGCAATCATCGCATGACGGCACGGGACGTGGGTCGGGGGTGGACCAATCGCAGGCTGTGGCCAATCGCCAACGTGTCGGCAGTGCGTCATGGGTATAATGTCAGCAGACGCATGTATTTGCCATTAACGACGATTCTGTGGCCACCGCTGTGGATTATCACTGCAGAAAGCAGGGAGCTGCCATGAAAGCCACCTGGATGCCGTATTTGCTGCTGATTATGCTGCTGACGGCCTGTTCTGGCCCGCCGGTGGAACTGCCGACGCAGGTCAGCCTGGTGGATGCTGCCGCTGCGGCTGCGGAGACCGCTACCGCGAACGCACCGACAGCGACGCCAACCAGCCGCATCCCCACGCTGCCGCCGACCTTCACACCAACGGATGAGCCGACGGCGACGAACACACCGCTGCCAACGGTGCCTGCACCGCGACCGGGTCGGGTGGGCGAGGTGATCATGATTGCTAATGGTGGTGCGATCGTCAGCGTGGACGTGGCTGCTGGCAACACTGAAGTCCTGCATGCGCAGGCGGGCGGACTTCGTGCGCTGGCGGCGTCGCCGGATGGATCGCAGCTGGCTTATCTGGCACCCGTTGAGGCGGCGACAGAAGTATTTGTCATTTCGCGCGCGCAGCCGGTGCCGCGTCAGTTGAGCTGCCTGGGTCTGCCTAATCTGCGCGACCCGACCTGGACGCCGGACGGCAGTGCACTGACGATCTATGCTGTGCCTGCACCAGAGCAGCCCGGCGGCATCTACCGGATTGGATTGGATAATGCCTGCCCGGTAGCTGATGAGCAGGCGCTGCTGGTCGACGTGCAGAGCGAGGATTGGCGCGGCATGGCCTGGAATCAGGCGGGCGACCTGCTGTTCTACGCGGTGGGTGAGCGCCCCATCTATGCTTATAGTCTGAGCGATCAGGTCAGCGTCCCGGTCACGCTGCCGAGCGGGTTCGGGCCGGATTTCGCCCCGCGTCACAATCCCGATGGCGACCAGCTCGCCTACCTGGGGACGATGCGCGATCCGGTCAGCCGGGCGTTAGGCGGCGCGCTGCACTTCATTGATGATACGACAGCCATGCCGGAGCCGATCGGCCGCATGGGCACGCCCTACAATGCGGAAGACCTGCGCTGGTCTGGTGATGGGTCGGCGCTGGTGCTGCTCACGCCGGATAACCTGGCGCTGATTGACCTGCGCACGCTCAGCACTGAGTTTCTGTTTAATACGCCGCGCCTCATCCTTGACGTTATCTTCAGCCCGGATAGCGCGGCGCTGGCATATGCGGCGCTGGACGAGCGCGCCATCGCGCAGGTGTATCATATCGACCTGGTGAGCGGGCGTCAGACGCAGCTCACAAACAACAGCGTCGGCACGATCAATAGTCTGGTATGGGTGATGAAATCATGAAGATCATTGTGGCACCGGGGGCCTTCAAACACTGCCTGAGCGCGGCAGGCGTGGCCGAAGCAATCGAGGCGGGGCTGCGGCGCTCCGGATTGGCGGCGGAGATCAGCCGGCAGCCTATCGCGGATGGAGGCAACGGCACGCTCGATGCCTGGCTGGCAGGGGGTGGCGAACGCTTCACGCTGACCGTCGATGATCCGCTGGGGCGACCCGTGCAAGCGGCCTATGGTCTGCTGCCGGATGGTCGTACCGCCGTCATTGAGATGGCGCTGGCCTCTGGCATTGAGTTGCTGACCGACACGGAGCGCGATCCACTGCAGGCAGATACGACCGGCACGGGTCAACTGCTGCGGGCTGCGCTGGAACGCGGCGCGCGACGCTTCATCATTGGTATGGGCGGCAGCGCTACCGTCGACGGTGGGATGGGGGCATTACAGGCGCTCGGTGTGCGCATGCTGGATGCTTCCGGCCAGCCGATCGGGCGTGGGAATGGTGCACTGGCGCGCCTGGCGAACCTTGACGCCAGCGGTCTCGATATGCGCTGGCAGGACTGCGAGATCATCATCGCCAGCGACGTCGAAAACCCGACGCTCGGCCCGGATGGCGCGGCGGCGGTGTTCGGCCCGCAGAAGGGCGCAACCGCAGAGACCGTCCCCCTGCTGGAGGCGAACCTGACGCACTTCTTTGAAATCGTCGCGGCACATCATGGTGTCGATGTGCGGTCGCTGCGGGGCGGCGGGGCGGCAGGCGCGCTATCGGCAGGACTGCTGGCGTTCCTGGGCGGACGCATCGTCAGCGGCATTGACCTGCTGCTGGACGAGATGAACTTCGCCGATCAACTGCGTACCGCGGATCTCATCATCACGGGTGAAGGCCGCATGGATGAGCAGACAACTTATGGCAAGGGGCCTATCGGTGTGGCGCGGCTGGCTCGCTCGCATGGCGTGCCGTCGGTGGCGCTGGTGGGCGGTCTGGCAGTCGATGACGCGGTGCTGCACGAGGCCGGCCTGACGGTCGTGCTGCCCGTCGTAACCCAGCCGATGCCGCTTGAGGACGCGCTCAGCCAGGGGCGCAGTCTGATCGAACAGGCTGCGCTCCGGCTGGGGTATCTGTTGCAGTTGCGAGGGACTCAGACGCGACCTTAGGCGGTCGCCTCGATAGGTTGGTCGTCTTTTTTCGCTTTGCGGTTACGTTTTTTGCCTTCGGCGAGGTTGGGCAGCTCACGACGCAGGAGCTTGCCAGCATCGCTGTAGGGCAGGGCATCGACGAAGACGAAGCGGCGCGGGATCTCGTAAGGGGCCAGGTAGGGCTTGCAGTGCGTGATCAGATCGCCGGATTTGACGCGCGCGCCCGGCTTGAGCACGACCCATGCCTGTAACGCTTCCTGACCTTCGACGCGGGGGTGTGGGATGTACCAGACGCCCGCGTCGCTGACATCCGGGTGCGACTTGATGACCTGTTCCACCGGGCCGGGGTAGACGTTGAAACCCCCGATGAGCGCCATATCCTTCTTGCGGTCGATCAGATAGAAATAACCACTCTCATCCATGTAACCGATGTCGCCAGTGTACATCCACAGCTTGCCTTCGTACTCGCGCAGGACGGCTGCGGTTTCTTCAGGCTGCTTGTAATAGCCGCTCATGAGGTGCGGTGCGTGCAGGATGATCTCGCCGGGCTGGCCGACGGGGACTTCCTGGACGCCTGTTTCCAGGTCCACGACGCGGCAGTCAACGTCAATCATAGGCACGCCGACGGAATAATCGAGGTTGTCACGGGTCAGCGGGTTGCAGTGATTACCCGCCGGGACTTCGCTCAGGCCGTAGGCTTCTCGCAGCACAGCACCGGCTTTGCCGATGGCCTCACTGATCGATGGGTGCAGTGGCGCGGCTGAGCTGATGTTGATCTTGGAGCTTTTCAGGTTGACTTCGCCGTTGACGATGCGCGGGTGATTGCCGATCGCATGGAACATCATCGGCACGCCCAGTGTGATGTTTGGCTTGTAGATATCGATCAGATCGACGACGAGGTTCATGTCGCGCGGGTCGGGCACCAGGATGATCTTGAAGCCGGCGCTGGTCGCCTGGTGAACCAGTACGATCAGGCCGAAGACGTGGAACATCGGCAGCATGGCGAAGATAGTTTGTTTTTCGCGCGGGGGCATTTCGCCCTTGCCCCATTCGATGTCGATCCAGGCGGCGACCATCTGCGTACTGGCGACTAACGCCCGATGCGTGGCCAGCGCGCCCTTCGGCGTGCCGGTCGTGCCGCCCGTGTACTGCATGACGGCGTAGTCATCGGGGGTGATAGTGACGCCTGGCTTTTTGCCTTTGTATTTCCTGAGGAGCGTTTGCAGCCAGTGATCGCCTTTTTCAATGTCTTTTAAATAGTGGCCGCCGGGCTTCTCCTGCGTGCGTGAGAAGGCCAGCCGAACCAGCGGGTGAAAGTACTCTTTGATGTTGCTGACGATAACCGTTTTGATCTTGGTATGGGGCTGTGCTTCTTTGAACTGCCGGTAGAGGTTGGTCAGCGTGAGCACGGCGACGGCGTCGGCCTCGTCGGCGAGTTTCTGCAGTTTCTTGACCGGGTAAGATGGATTCAGCGCGCAGACGACACCGCCTGCTTTCAAAATGGCGTAGTAGCTGATGATGAAATTGGTCGTATTGGGCATGCACAGGCACACCGTCTGACCTTTTTCTATGCCCAGGTCAACCAGGGCGGCGGCCAGCGCATCACTCGCGCGGTCGAGTTCGCGGTAGTTCATGACGTGCGCTTTGTGACCAACCACCGGCAGGCGCACGCTGGTCACGAGTGCCGGATTGCGCGGCAGGCGCTGCGCTGTATCGCGCAGATAATCCGGAATTGTAGACTCCGGGTAGGGTTTGATCGAAGCGGGGACGCCCGGCGGGTAGTGCTGCAGCCAGGGGCGATCGGCATAGCTCACCACATTAGGACTCCGTAAAGATCGTATGCGTTCGTTTGTTCGCCAGTCTGAGACGCTATCCGGTACCGCTGTGCAGACGATAGCGTTCGTCAACCATTTAACAACACACGTCGGGAGTGATGGTTGCTGAATTCGTTCATTTCGCAGGCCGATTATTTTCCCGACCACGCCACACGGCCTGACGGGAAGCGTCAAGCACGTTTGGCAATTCCGGATTACAATTTATACAGGGGTTTAAGTTAACGCATTGCAGGACTTGTCGCAAATCCATGCTGTTCCACAGGTGTGAAAGGGTGAAGGAGATGTTAAAACAATTGCATTTGAAGCTGGCATTACGTCCCGCCTTGCTGCGGCTGCTGCTGGTGGTGTCGGTTCTGCTTTTGGCTGCTGCCGTCGTCAGCGCGCAGGACTCTACATATGTGGTACAGCGTGGGGACACGGTGCAGCGGATCGCTGATCGCTACGGAGTGACCGCGGCAGCGATTATCGCGCGCAACAACCTGACGAACCCGAACCGCATTCTGGTCGGGCAGACGCTGATCATCCCCACGGGGCAGGTTTCACCAGGGCCGGATATTCAATACGTCGTGCAGCCGGGTGATACACTGCGCAACATCGCTACCCGCTATGGCACGACGTGGCAGGCTCTGGCGACCTATAACAACATTCCCAATCCAAACCGCATTCACGTCGGCATGATTATTCGTATCCCGACCGGGGGCGTCGTGCAGCCGCCACCGGCGCAGACGATCACGTATTTTGTGCAGCCAGGCGATACGCTCTCTCAGATTGCGGCGCGTTATGGGACGACTGTTCACGCGATTCTATCGTTGAACAATCTGTCATCGAGTCAGATTTTCCCGGGGCAGCGCCTGCACATCCAGCCGGGCTACATTCCGCCATTCCCGCCGTCGCGCCCCGGCAATGTCTACACGGTGCGCGCTGGCGATACCATGCTAAGGATCGCCCAGGCATTTGGCGTCAACGTCTGGCGGCTGGCGGAGGCCAACCGCATCTATAATCTGAACCGTATCTTAACCGGTCAGCGGCTGGTCGTTCCGTAGGATCGCCTGATGCCGGATTTAATTGCAATTGGCGTCCCGTACTGGATTGGGCGCAAGGACGAATACACCGGCAGCGTCGAGGCCGTCCGTGATAGCGCGCTCATGGCGGAACTCGGGCTGCCCTGGGTGGAGATTGAACCAGACTTTGAGAGTGCCCCTGACCCGGTGACTGCGGTCAATCGGGCGATTGCGGCGGTGATCCGTGCGCACGCGGGCAAGGTGCCGCTGATCTTCGCCGGTGATTGCACGAGCTGCATCGGGGCGGTAGCCGGGCTGCAGGATCGGAATCCGGCGGTGATCTGGTATGACGCGCACGGCGACTTCAACACGCCAGAAACGACGCCAAGCGGTTTTCTCGGCGGGATGCCGCTGGCGGCGCTGGTCGGGCGCGGCAATGAAGCGCTGATGAAAGGCGTCGGCCTGAAGCCGCTGCGAGAGCGCGACATCATCATCACCGATGCCCGTGACCTTGATCCGGAAGAAGGTGAGATGCTGCGCGACAGCGATCTCGTCCACCTGCCGGAGATCGACGCGCTGCTGACGGTGTCGCTGCCGGATAAGCCGCTCTACATACACTTTGATGGCGACGTGCTGCGTCTGGAAGACCTGCCTGCGGTCAGCTATCCGGCGGAGGGTGGCCCAACCCTCGACGAGACGCTGGCGACTGTGCGGCGTCTGGTGGCAGAAGCGCCGATCGCGGGGGTGCTGTTCAGCCTGTGGAATCATAAGCACCCGGGCGCGGCGAAATCTCAGGAGAGCACACTGACCGTGATCCGTGCTGTTGTCAGTGGGCTATCAGGGTGACTGAAGGAGGGACGGGCTGCTGTGCCCGTCTCAGGTGTCTCACTCTGCTTCTGCGCAGTTTCTGAAGGGTTTCAGACGATGTAGGGCGTGCTGGCACCCGTCTTCGCCAGACCTTTAGGGTCCAGCGTGACGTTGACACACGCTGGTTTACCACTGGCGAAGGCACGTTCGACAGCCGGGGCGATGTCCTCGGGATTGTCGACGTGTTCGCCGTAGCCGCCCAGCGCCTCCACAACCTTATCATAGCGCGTTGGCGCAAGTGAGGTCGCTGCGGCGCGATCTTCACCCAGGATGTTCTGAAGTGGCAGCCGAATCTGGCCCCAGCCGGCATCGTTGCCAACCACGCTGATGATCGGGAGGCCGAAGCGCACTGCCGTATCAAACTCAAACCCGTTCAGGCCGAATGAACCGTCGCCGTTGATGATGAGCACGCGCTTATCCGGGTATAGATGCTGCGCGGCGATGGCAAACGGCGCGCCGACGCCCAGGCAGCCCAGCGGTCCCGGGTCGAGCCACTGGCCGGGCAGGGTGATATCGATCACTTTGGCGCAGGCGCTGACGATGTCGCCACCGTCGCCAATGACGATGGTGTTCTCGTCAATCAGACTGTTGAGTGCCGCGCCCATGCGAAAGTGATTGATCGGCGTGCCGTCGATTCGCTGCCACTCGTCGAGCTGAGCGTTCTTCTCGTCTTCCCACGTGCGGACGCGAGCCAGCCAGGGATCGTAACGAATCCCCTGCAGGCCCTCGCTGAGCGCTTCCAGCACGATGCGCGTATCAGCCAGCAGGGCGACGTCCGCCTGCCGATTGTGATTGAGCAGCGCAGGGTCATTTTCCACCTGGATCAGCCTGACGTCTTCACGCCAGCCTTTGCCATACTTGAGGCGAAAATCAAGTTCTGTACCCAGCAGGATGATTACGTCCGCCTGCTTTAGTGCCGCACCGCGCGCGGACTTGAAGCAGTTCGGGTGGGTCATGGGCAGGGTGCCGCGCCCGGCACCATTGGTGAAGACAGGGATGCCCGTCTGCTCGGTGAGATCGCGCAGAGCATCATGGGCCATATCCCAATAGACCTGGGTGCCCGCGATGATGATGGGATTTTGTGCCTGACGCAGCATGTCGAACATGCTGCTGATGCTGCTGGCATCGGGGGCGGTAGGGGTGATCTGTACGCGCTCCGGCATGACGTCGTAGTCCCCGACGCTGCCGAGCACGTCGAAGGGCACCTCGATGAAGACCGGGCCGGGCCGGTCGCTCAAAGCCGTGCGAAAGGCTTCGAACATCTTCGGGATGACGTCGTCGGCGCGCTCGATAGTGAAGCTGGCTTTGGTGAAAGTTTTGAACATCTCGGTCTGAGGCATCTCCTGCAGCGCGCCCATACCTTTGGTCGCCAGTGGTGCTGCCCCGCCAATAAGGAGCATCGGGCTGCGTGCCTGATACGCATTGGCGACCCCGGTCACCGCGTCGGTGACGCCCGGCCCCGCCGTCACTACGGCCACGCCGATATTGCGCGTTAGTCGGGCGTGGGCGTCGGCAGCGTGGGCGGCGGCCTGCTCATGGCGAAAGTCGATGATGTTCAGGCCGTGCTTCATACAGCCATCGTAGATCATGGCGATATGGCCGCCACAGAGCGTGTAAATTGTCTCGACGCCCTGTGTCCTGAGGGCCAGCGCGATCAGTTCGCCACCGTGTCCAAAACCCATTTTTGGCTCCTTCAAAAATCAGAATAATTTGTTGGGGGCACTGGCTCCCTGTTAAAAGGTATATCAATCCAGGCTGATGCGGATCGCGTCGGCCAGTTTTTCGTTGATGCCGGGCACGCGCATGAGTTCGTCGGCCGTGGCGTATTTGATGCGATCGATACTGTTGCCGAAGTGCTTCAGCAGCGCTTTGCGTTTTTTGGGGCCAATCCCCGGGATCGCCTCCAGGCGGCTGACAAGCCCGGCCTTGCTGCGGCGCTGTCGGTGGCTGGTGATGGCGAAGCGGTGTGCTTCGTCGCGGATACGCTGTACCAGATACAGCCCGGCACTGCGGCGCGGCAGCAGAATGCTCTCCTTGCGACCCGGCAGGAACAGCTCCTCGAATTGTTTGGCCAGACCAGCGACGGGCACGCGATCCGTCAGGCCGAATTCCGCCAGCACTTCAACGGCGACGCCCAGTTGTCCCTTGCCACCGTCGATCAGCAGCAGATCGGGCAGCAGACGCCAGGTTTCGTCCTTGTCGGTGCCGTCGGGGGCTTTGGCACCGTTGGACTGGGTGGCGGTCTGCCAGCGCATGAAGCGCCGTGTCAGGGCCTCGCGCATGGATTGGAAGTCATCGCTGCCGGGGTGATCAACGGTGCGGATGTTGAAGCGCCGGTATTCTGCTTTGTGCGGCACGCCCTGCACAAACATGACGCGGCTGGCGGTGATGGCTGTGCCCTGCGTCGTGCTGATATCGTAGCACTCGATGCGGTTGGGGATGCGCGGCAGATCGAGGGCCTGCTGTAGTTCCGCGAGGGCTGTCTCCTGCTTGGTGGTATCGGCTTCGTACTGCGCGCGCATCATACGCAGAGCGTCGACGGCGTTCTCCTGCGCCATCTGGATGAGGCCGCGCTTGTTGCCGCGTTTGGGCACGGTGATCTCGACCTTGCTGCCGTGGCGCTTATCGCGCAGCCAGCGCTCCAGAATGCGCGCTTCTTCGACTTCATGCGGCAGGATCAGCTCGCGCGGGATGTCGGTCATCTCGCTGTAGAACTGGGTGATGAACTGCTCGAGGACTTTTTCGTCGCTCGCATCTTCCGCGTTATCGAGCATGCGGCTGTCGCTGCCGATCAGTTTGCCGTTACGGATGAACAGGATCTGCACGACGGCATCGTCGTTCTCGCGGGCGATGGCGATTACGTCGTGGTCGGTCATGGCCGGGCTGACGGCTTTGTGTCGCCAGGTGATGAACTGAATCGCCTTGATCTGATCGCGGATGGCGGCGGCTTTTTCAAAGTCGAGCGCTTCCGAAGCGGCGTACATCTCTGATTCCAGCCGGGCGAGGACCTCTTCACTCTTGCCGCTGAGCACGTCCATGAGTTCCTTAATCATCGCGCGGTACTGCTCCTTATTGACCGCGCCGATGCAGGGTGCGTTACACAGCTTGATATCATAGAAGAGGCAGGCGCGCTCATCCTGGCCGGTGATATTGCGGTCGCAGGTGAGATAAGGAAACGCTTTGCGCAGGACGCGCAGCGTATTCTGGACCGCCCACATCGCTGCATAGGGGCCAAAATAACGCGCACCGTCGTTCTCGATACGCCGGGTCGTCTCGACTTTGGGGTAATCTTCCTGCCAGCTGATGCGGATGTACGGGTAGCGCTTGTCATCCTTGAGCATGATGTTGTAGCGCGGCTTATGCTGCTTGATCAGCGTTTCTTCGAGGATGAGCGCCGCGACTTCGTTTTCCGTCAGGATGTACTCTATATCCCGCACGAGGCCACGCATCCGCAGCGTCTTCTGCTGGCCGTCCGCATAAATGGTGAAGTAGCTGCGCACGCGGCTGCGCAGGCTCTTGGCTTTGCCAATGTAGATGATCCGGCCCTTTTCGTTCTTCATCAGGTAGACGCCGGGCCGGTTGGGCAGGTTATCCAGAATGGTACGAACGTAATCGTCAGGTTGGAAAGTCATAGGCAAAGGGTTACACGCGCGTTGTACGTTTGTGCTATTTTAGCGTGTGCAATCCAAAAAACCAGTCAGTAGATCGCCTCAGCCAGCGGTGGCTGTCGCACTGCGCGAGAACTGCTCGAAGAATCGCCAGATGACCTCCCCGGCGTGTATATCCATGTTGGCGCTAACGGCGATTTCTGCGCTGATGCGGTCCGGGACGCCGGGCCGATGGCCGCCGCTCTCAATGCCGACCAGCACCAGCGGCGCGAGCACGTGATATTTCATGTGTATGTGTATGATCCTCCTGTATGATCCCCCTCGTCGTGGACCTGCGTCATGCTCAATCTGCCGACAAGCTGTGACGTTTTGATGAACTTCCTGCAAAGTTCATCACCGAGGCTTAATGGGACGAATGTGGGATTTTTGCCGGTGTATGTGGGTTAGCGTGGTATAATGACTTCAGCCAGCATCCATATGCCGTCAACAACTCAGCCGATGAGGTAAACACAGCATGTTCTGGGGTGAATACGCGCATCAGCTCGACAACAAAGGCCGGCTTATCATCCCCGCGCGATTCCGTCCAGAACTCTCAGAAGGGGCCATCATGACGCGTGGGCTCGATGCCAATCTGGTGATTTACCCGCAGGCGACCTGGGAGATCGTCACGCAGCAGCTCGGTAAGCTGCCGATCACGCATCCGACCGGGCGCGCACTGCGGCGGTTGTTATTCTCTGGTGCCGTCGAAATCACATACGACAAGCAGGGCCGCGTACTGATCCCGGCGTATCTGCGCGAGTACGCGAATCTGACGGACCGGGCGCTGCTGATCGGCATGGAAACTTTCGTCGAAATCTGGGAGCCGGATAACTGGCGAGCTGCGCTGGATGGCGTGGCAGATGTGCTGGCTGATAGTCATGATCTGCTGTCGCTGACGCTGTGAGTCACCATGTCCCCGCATGAATCCGTCCTGCTCGATGAAGTGATCGCGGCACTGTTGCCAGAAGGTGCGCCAGTTGCACGTATTATTGATGGCACGCTGGGCGCAGGGGGGCACAGTCGGGCGCTGCTGGCGGCAGGGGTCGCGTGCGTGCTCGGGCTTGATCTCGACCCGCAGGCGCTGGCGCTCGCCCGCGAGAATCTGCATGTGTTCGGTGAGCGAGCGGTCATCGTGCAGGCGAGCTATCGCCAGATGCGGGAGGAAGCCTCCCGTCTGGGCTGGTCGTCGGTAGATGGCATCCTCCTGGACGTGGGCGTCTCATCCATGCAGATGGATACCCCTGAACGTGGGTTCGCCTTCCGGCATGATGCGCCGCTCGATATGCGCTTCACGGCGGCGGATGGGCGCGCACCGGCTGCGCATCTGGTTAATCACTGGGCGGAATCTGATTTATCCGAGATTTTCTTCACGTATGGCGAAGAACGTCATGCACGGCGCATCGCCCGGGCGATTGTCGCACAACGCCCCATCGAGACGACGCGGCAACTGGCCGATCTGGTGGCGGCCAACGTCCCACGTGAGAAGCGGCGCGAAGGCCAGATCCACCCGGCCACCCGCATCTTTCAGGCGCTGCGCATCGCCGTCAACGATGAACTGGGCGTGCTATCCGCCGCGCTGCCGGAGGCAATCGACCTGCTGCGACCTGGTGGTCGGCTGGCGGTGATCAGTTTTCACAGCCTGGAAGATCGTATCGTCAAGCAGGTGTTCAAGGAGGCGGCGACGGAGATTGTCGCGCCGCCGGGAATGGCGTCGCTGGAGACGCGCTCGGCACAGGTACGGCTGGTGACGCGCAAACCCATCACGCCGACAGATGCGGAAATCACGCGCAACCCACGCAGTCGCAGCGCCAAGCTGCGCGTTGTGGAGAAGCTGTAACCTTCATCGGGCTGTTGTAATGGCCGCCGAAAGTGTGGTCAAAAGTGATTTTGTGAGTAAACTCAAACTGAATGTGTTGTTGCCGAGAGGGCACGAACGCCATCTATGAGTCGTTGGGTCAAACATACGCTGGGACGTACCGGGCTGCGACCACAGAACAACGCGGCGCTGCTGGCAGGTCTGGCGGTTATGCTGGCCCTGGTGTTCGCCGGGGTGTACTTATCCCAGGTGGCTTCTTACGCGGCGACCAACCGCGAGATTGAAAACCTCATCGAAGAGCGTAACCGCCTTGAGTTCCGCAACGAGCAACTGCGCGTGGAGATCGCCAGCCTGCAGACGATCCCGCGATTGCTGAATCGTGCGCGTGAGCTGGGCTTCCGTGAGGCGCAGCCAGATGATATTCAGTACCTGGTGATCGACGGCTACAACCCCAACCGCGCGCGGACCGTCGTGCAGTTGAATCCAGAAGACACTTATACCAGCGAAATCCAGTATGACGAAACCTTCTCGGGCTGGTTGCAGCAGCAGATCGACAGCCTGCGCCAGCAGTTTGAGTCGTTCGGCAACTGATCGCTGATGATTATCGTACGAGAGGGCTGCTAACGATGGCTACACTCAGCCGCCAACCGCAAAACCAGCAGGTGACGATCAATCGCCGCCTGCCGCTGTTGATTGCCTTCCTTGTGATGGCCGGCGCTTTGCTGTTGCTCGCGCTGGCGAGTTTTCAGTGGTTATCGCCGGAAGTCGCCCGCGAATTTTTGCAGCGTGCCCAGGCGAATACGACCTCTTCGCGGCGTATCCCGGCGGAACGCGGCCTGATTTACGACCGGGACGGCGAACCGTTGGCGTTCAACAATATTCAGTATGAAATCGGTGTTAGCCCTAATCTGGTGACGGACCCGGTGACCGTCTCGCGCGAGCTGGCCCTGACGCTCGATCTGGATGAGTTCGAGGTGTACCGACGTGTCACACAGTTGGGCCGCCCCTGGGTGCAGATCGCACGGCCCGTCTCCGCAGAGGTGGGCCAGGAGATCGAAGACAACGAAAACCTGGCGCTATCCGTGACGATCAACCCGCTGTCGAACCGCTTCTACCCGCAGGGGTCGCTGGCATCGCAGGTGCTGGGCTTCGTGATTGAAGAGAACGCGGTCGGCGCGATGGGCCTGGAAGCCTACTATAACGATGAACTGGTCGGGCGTGTGATTGACGAACGCGTCAGCACGGTGCCCTTCTCCGTGCCGGATACCCAGGAAGAGGATCGCCAGCGTGGGATGAGCCTCGTCCTGACCATTGACCGTGATGTGCAGTTCTGGGTGGAGACGGCGCTAGAGCAGTTCGTACAGCGCTATGACGCCGAGGGCGGCACGATCATCGTGATGGAGCCGCGCACGGGCGATATTCTGGCGATGTTCAGCTATCCGACCTTTGACCCGAACGACTTCATCAACGTTGATGATCCAGATCTGCTGAGTAATCCGGCGATCAGCAACGCTTATGAACCCGGGTCCGTCTTTAAGGTGCTGACAGTCGCTGCCGCCATTGAGAGTGGTGTCGTCACGCCGGAGTGGACTTATAACGACACAGGCGTTCTGGAAGAAGCCAGCATCCGCGTGCTGAACTCCGATCAGCAGGCCTACGGGGTACGGAATGGCACCGATGTGCTGGTGCAGTCGCTGAATATCGGCGTGGCGACGATGGCCCTGCAGATGGGGCCGGATGTCTTCTACGCGCAGATGCGTCGCTTCGGCATTGGTGAGCCAACGCGGATTGACCTTGAGGGGGAGAATTCAGGCATTCTGCTGGAGCCAGGGGACCCGAACTGGAGCGAAAGCAACCTGCTGACCAACAGCTTTGGCCAGGGCGTGTCCGTCACGCCACTACAGATGCTGACGGCTGTCTCCGCGATTGCCAACGATGGCCTGATGATGCAACCGCGCCTCGTCCGACAGATCATCGACGGCGAAGAGGTGACCGACCTGCAGCCTGTCGTCCTGCGCAACGCGATCTCGCCGGCAACGGCGCGTCAGGTGCGGGATATGATGGTGCGCGTCGTTAACGATCCTGATGGTGCGCCACGGGCAGGCATCCCCGGGTACAGCATCGCCGGCAAAACCGGGACAGCACAGATACCCATACCGACCGGGTATGCCGTCGGGCGCGATAGCACGATTACCAGCTTCGTTGGCTTTTTACCGGCAGATGATCCGCGCGTGGCTGTGCTGATCCGGCTGGATCGACCGGATGGCTTCCCGGATGGCTACTGGGGCAGTCAGACGACGGCACCCGCTTTCCGTGATCTGGCGGCGCGGCTGGCGATCCTGCTGGGCATCCCCGATGATACGCTGCGCCGCACGCTGACGGCCCAGGGCGGCCAGGTCAGCAGCCCATAGATGACGAAGGTCAAGGCATGGATACACAACTCCCTTTAGCGCTGACGGTCGGCGGGGTGACGTTCTTGCTGGGCGTCATCTGGGGCGGACCGTTTGTGGAAATACTGCGCCGTCTGCGGATTGGCAAACAGATCCGCGTTGAGCTGCAGGACAAGCACGGCTATAAAGTCGGCACGCCGACAATGGGCGGCATCATGATCATCCTGCCGGCTGTGATCATTGTGGTGGCGCTGAACATCGCCAGCGTGGTGCAGGGCGGGCAGGGGGCGAGCGTCTTCCTGCCGCTTGGGGTGCTCGTCGGCTTTGCGCTGCTGGGCCTGCTCGATGACTGGGAAGGCATCCAGACGTCACGCGGCGCGCATGGCGAGGGGCTGTCACCGCGCCTGAAGTTCCTCGGGCAGGTGGGGCTGGCGACACTCGCTGCGCTGGTGATTTCGCTGGCGGAAGGTGGCTTTCAGTATGCGAACACTGTGCGCCTGCCGCTGATCCCGGTGGCGATTTCGCTGTCGCCGATCATCTTCATCCCGGTGACGGTCTTTATCATCGTCGGCATGTCGAACGCGTTCAACCTGACGGATGGTATGGACGGGCTGGCGGGGATCATCTCCGCGAGCGCGTTCGCCGCCTATGGTGTGATCGCCTTCCTGCAGGGACAGATCTTCCTGGTGCAGTTGTGCTTCATCCTGGTGGGGGCCTGCTTCGCATTTTTATGGTACAACGCGCATCCGGCACAGCTCTTCATGGGCGATACCGGATCGCTGGCCCTGGGGGCGACGCTGGGCACAATCGCCGTCATGACAGGTCAGTGGCTGCTGCTGCCCATCATTGCGATTGTCCCGGTGATGGAGACGCTGAGCGTCATGCTGCAGGTGGCGTCGGCCAAATTAAGCCGTCGTTATCTGGGGCAGGATATCCGCATCTTCAAACGGTCGCCGCTGCACCACCATTTTGAACTGGTCGGCTGGAGTGAGACGCAGGTCGTGCAGCGCTTCTGGCTGGTGGGCCTGCTAAGCGCCATGATCGGCGTTGCATTGGCGTTAATCTAAAGGCTGCAGGAATGATGTTCGATCGGCATGAACTGGAACACAGACGCATTCTGGTGATCGGGTTTGGTCGCCAGGGTCGAGCGCTGGCGCGCTGGTTGCCTTACATGGGCGCAAAAGTCGTCGTCAATGACCGCCGTTCCCCGGATGAGCTGCGCATCGACCGTAAGGACTACCCCGGCGTTGATTTCATCCTGGGCGAGCATCCGGCTGCCGCACTGGATGGCGTGCATCTGGTGTGTGTCTCGGGCGGCGTGCCGTTGAATCTGCCACTGCTTATTGAGGCACGTGAGCGCGGTATCCCCCTGACCAACGATGCCCAGTTGTTCCTTGAGAACTGCCCCGCTCCCGTGGTCGGTATTACGGGCAGCGCTGGCAAGACGACGACGACGACCCTCACCTACGAGATTATCAAGGCGGCGGGCTACACGACCTGGATGGGTGGCAACAGCGGTGAAGTCCTGCTGGACGACCTGGACAATATTCAGCCGGATCATGTGGTCGTCATGGAGCTGTCGTCATTTCAGTTGGAGTTGATGACGCGCAGCCCACAGGTGGGGACGGTGCTCAATATCACGCCCAATCATCTTGATCGCCATGGCAGCATGCAGAATTATATCGCCGCTAAAGCAAATATCCTGCGCCATCAGCGGCCGTCAGACGTCGCCGTGCTCGGCAAGGATGATGATAACGCCGCCGCCCTGGAAGCTGTGGTTGCCGCGGAGGAACTCGTCTGGTTCAGTCAGTATGACATCGTGCCGCATGGCGCGTTCATGATGGGCGATCGCCTGATGCTGGCCGGTTCGTCCAGCTATGACTATGCGCCGCATGTGCTGATCGACCGCGCCGAAGTGCCGCTGCGTGGCGATCACAACCTGCTGAACGTGCTGGCCGCCTGTGCGACGGCGGGCGCGCTTGGGCTGGCGATCGACCGGCCCGGCATCGAGCCGGAGGTCATGCAGCAGGTGGTGCGCGACTTTAAGCCGGTGCCGCATCGCCTGGAAGTCGTGCGCGTGCGCAAAGGCGTAACCTACGTCAATGACAGTATCGCTACCGCACCGGAGCGAGTGATCGCCGCACTCAAGAGCTTTAAGGAGCCGCTGGTGCTGTTGATCGGCGGAGCTGATAAAGACCTGCCGTGGGAAAATGTGCTGCATCTGGCGCTGCAGAAGGCGCGACATATCGTCGTCTTCGGCAAATCCGGTGAGAAGCAGGTCAGCGATAAGGTCGTGCGGCTGCTGCGTCTGCGTGGTGCCGATGCGCGCGTTTACACGCAGGTCGACACACTGGATGAGGCGGTGATGCGTGCCGCAGAGGTCGCACAAATGGGCGACGTGGTGCTGCTTTCACCGGGTGGAACCAGCTACGACGCTTACGGAGACTTCGCTGAACGCGGCGAGCATTTTCGGCGGCTGGTATCCGAATTGTGATGCACGCACTATAATGCTAAGCAGCGTTTCGCTCTGTTCCCGGGGGGCTACCCCTGAGAACGACGACAACAGGTAGAGATGGGGAAGTTGGGATGACCGACCAGAGCATGCCGCCCACATCGATGCGCCCGCAGCGGGTGACACGCCGTGTGGCGGCACCCACACAGCCCGAAGAGCGTCAGGTGATGCCAACGCCGCGCGCGACACGTCAGGTGGCTGCACCGGCGGTTGAGCAGCGTGAGGCGGAGGTCAAGCTGGGCTTGTGGGCCACGCTGGATAAGCCGCTGCTGGTCATTGTCGGTCTGCTGATGGTGATCGGCAGCATGATGGTCTTCAGCACCACTTTCAACTGGAGCCTGATCGAACGCGGCAGCAGCACGGCCATCTTCGTGCAGGATCACCTGCGTAACGTGGCGCTGGGCCTCGGCGCGTTGGTCTTCTTCGCTGTGGTGGACTATCGCTTCTGGAAACGATTCAGCCCGCTGCTGTTGCTGTTCACGCTGGCGGCGCTGATCGCCGTGCTGACCTTTGGCGATATCGTGTTCAATGCGCGGCGCTCGTTGATTGGTGGCCGCTTTCAGCCTTCAGAACTGGCTGAATTTACAACCGTGTTTTATATGGCGGCGTGGCTGAGCGCCCGCAATACCCGGGTCAACAGCTTTGTCTTCGGGCTGATTCCTTTTGGCGTGCTGGTCACGCTGCTGGTGATGCCCATCGCCCTGCAACCGGACCTGAGTTCGGCGGTGGTCATCGTACTGACAGCCGTCATGATGTATTTCGCCGCCGGAGCGCGGTTGTGGCATCTTGGCCTGGCCTTTGGTGGCGCATTGTTTGCTGGTGTGTTCTTGATACAGTCGAACGATTACGCGCAGATACGCGTCGATAATTACCTGTCCGGCCTGTCTGATCCCACACAGGCGGGTTATCACACGCAGCAGGCGATCACCGCATTTGTAAATGGCGGCTGGTTCGGCAAGGGGCTGGGCCAGGGGACGCAGAAGTTCAACAACGCGCTGCCCGCCCCCCATACGGATAGCATCTTCGCCGTGATTGGTGAGGAACTGGGCGTTGTCGGGGCGGCGCTGGTGGTGCTGTTATTCATCGCGTTTGTCATCCGTGGCTTTCAGATTGCTCGAAGATCGGTTGATCCATTCGGGGCGCTGCTGTCGATTGGCTTTACATTGTGGGTAGCGATTCAGGCGCTGTTGAACATCGCGGTCATGACGAACCTCATCCCCTCGTCGGGGCTGCCGCTGCCCTTTATCAGTTACGGTGGATCGGCGCTGCTGGTGCTGTTGATCGGCGTGGGCCTGATGCTTAACGTCAGCCGGGTGGCGACCATCCGACAGACGACCGCCCGACGGAGGAGATCAAGTGCGACTGATGATTGGGGCTGGGGGAACCGGCGGGCACGTTTATCCGGCACTGGCCGTAGCCGAAGTGCTACACAGATCCGGCGAACATGAGTTGACCTTCATCGGCACGCGCGGCGGCGGCGGGTTCGAAAAGCGCCTCGTGGATGATTTTGGACTGCCTTTTCATGCTTACGGCGAAGTCTATGCCGGGCCTATCGTAGGTGTGAACCCGCTGCGGGCGGCGTCGAGCCTGGGTAAGATGGGCCTGGGTGTGATGCAGGCGCTGCGCCTGCTGAACAATTATCGGCCACAGGCGATACTGCTCACCGGCGGCTGGGCGAACGTACCGCTGGCGCTGGCCGCCCGTTTGCGCGGTATCCCAATGCTGATCTTTCTGCCTGATATTGAACCCGGCAGCACGATCAAACTGCTGAGCCGGTTCGTACGCAAAGTGGCCGTCACCACGCCAGCGTCGGAGCCGCACTTTAAACCGGGGCAGATGGTCGTCACCGGCTATCCGCTGCGGCAGGCGTTCAACGCGGTTAGCCGAGATCAGGCAATTGATCACTTTGGCCTTGATCCTGAGCGTAAGACGCTGCTTGTCACCGGTGGCAGCCGGGGTGCACGCAATATCAACCTGGCAATCGAGCAGATTCTGCCATCTTTGCTGACGAATGGGGTGCAGGTTTTGCACCTCACGGGTACACTGGATTATGATCGAAGTCAGCAGGCGACTGCTGAACTGCCAGGACGTGCGCATTATCACGCGCTGGCATACACTGAGGACATGGCGCTGGCTTATGCGGCGGCGGACCTCGTGGTGGCCCGGGCCGGGGCGAGCGTACTCGGAGAGCTGCCGCATTTTGGCCTACCGGGGATTCTGATCCCGTATCCGTATGCATGGCGCTATCAGCGCGTCAATGCGGATTATCTCGCGGAACGTGGCGCGGCGCTGCGGCTGGTCGATGATGATACACTCGCAGAACGTTTATTGCCCGCAATACGCAGCGTGTTGTACGATGAAGAACGCCTGACATCAATGCGGGCGGCTGCACAGTCGCTGGCACAACCGGATGCTGCGGGCCGGATTGCGACGCTGTTGTGCGCGCTGGCGGAGGAATCGTAAGCAAGGAACACTGCATGATCGAACTTTCGTTGATCGTCTGGCTGTTGACGGCCTTCATGGGCTATGTCGGTCTGCTGCGCGGCTTCACCAAAGAGGTCATCTCGCTGGCTGGAATCGTCCTGGGGCTGTTCGCGATGTATCAGTTCGATACGCTCATCCGGGAGCAGGTCTTCGCATCGCTGCCACCGGATCAACTCTTCTACGTGCAGACGTTTCTGTTTTTGTTGGTCGTGTTCTTCGCCTACCAGACGCGTGCCATCGTCGGCGGCGAGGCCGTGCGCGAACGTACCAACCGTGGCGGGCGTGATCCGTTTACGACGAAGGTGCTGGGTGGCCTTACCGGGCTGATCAATGGCTACCTTGTGAGCGGCACGATCTGGTATTTCATGGATATCAACCGGCTGCCGAACGGAGAGTATCCGCTGGCGCCGTTCGTCACTGCGCCGCTGCCAGGGACAGCTAACGCGGCAGCGGTATCGAATCTGCCACTGTATTTGCTGACGCAGAACGGTGGCGATCTGCTGGCGCTGGCTGTTGTTGGCCTGTTTATCGTCGTGCTGGTGCTGATCTGAGTGATGTGTTTAATTCAGTGCCCGGCCATCTGTGACGGGAACCGGTAGAAATCGATCGGGAGATGTAAACCGCCATGATGGAACTCTATTCATTCATGTGGGCCTGTGCGATCTTCTTCATGATCCTGGGCTTCATGCGCGGCCTGACCAAAGAACTGGTCGGCATGGCGGGCATTGTCCTGGGGATCTTCGCGCTGTTTCAGTTCGACGCATTGTTTCGCAGTACGATCTTCCTGCTGATGGAACCGGCGCAGGTTTTCTGGCTGCAGGCGCTGACCTTTATCGTCTTCGTGTTCATCGTCTACAATGCGCGCGAGTTTGGCGGCAACCAGCGTCGGCAGGGCTTCGATTTTCAGGAGAGCCTGCTCGGTGGCATCGTCGGCTTCATCAATGGCTATCTGTTCGGTGGGACGCTGTGGTACTTCCTCGACATCAACGAATACCCCATTCCGGAAGTACTCGCCCCGGCCCTGGAGTCGCCTAGTGCGCAGGGACTTACAGCCATGCCCCTCGTGCTGATCGGCGGCGGAGCCAGCGGCACGGGCGATCTGCTGGCGGTGCTGGTCGTGCTGCTGCTGCTGCTCGTCCTGTTCATTGCTTAGTCTCTAAAACCAAATATCTATCGCCGAGTGGGCGGCATCTCAACACATGATACAACTGAAATCCGGACAACACGTTCACTTCATCGGGATTGGCGGCGCGGGTCTATCGGCGATTGCGCGGGTCCTGCTGGAACGTGGTTATCAGATCTCTGGCTCGGATCGCACGCGCAGCCCCCTCGCCGAAGCCCTGGCCGTCGATGGTGCTACGGTCTATTACGGGCATGCAGCGTCGCACGTCCAGGGCGCGGACTGGGTGCTGCGCTCATCAGCGGTGCCGGATGATCATATTGAGGTCATGGCGGCACGCGGACTGGGCATCCCTGTTTATAAGCGCAGCGATGTACTCGCCCCGCTGATGGCCGGTCAGCAGGTGATCGGCATCGCAGGCACGCACGGCAAGACGACGACAAGCTCCATGATCGCGCATGTGCTGTTGCATGCCGGATACGATCCCTCGTATATCACAGGTGGCGTGCTAGCGCGGACGGGAACCAATGCCCACAGCGGCAGTGGCCCGGCATTCGTCATCGAAGCCGATGAGTATGATCATATGTTCCTCGGTTTGGAGCCTCAGATCGCTGTGGTGACCAACGTCGAGTACGATCACCCTGATTTTTTCCCGTCGCCGCAGCAGTTCGCGGATGCTTTCAGGCGCTATGTCGCCCTGCTGCCGGATGACGGCTGGCTGGTCGCCTGCGTCGATGACCCGGGTGCTGCTGAACTGGCGGCTGCGCGGCGGACCGCACAACTGCCCACGCTGACGTATGGACTTGACGCACCCGATGCGGACCTGCGGGCGGTTGAGGTACAGGCTGAAGGCGATTTGTCGCGCTGCACCATACTGCAAGGCGAGACGGAACTGGGCGAGCTGGTGCTGAGCGTGCCGGGTCGCCACAATATCGCTAACGCGCTGGCGGTGCTGGCCGTTGCACAACTGCAGAACGTCACGTTTGAGGCTGCGGCGGCAGCGCTGCGCCATTTTCATCTGCCGGGGCGGCGCTTTGATGTGCGTGGCGAACATGGCGGTATCATCGTCGTGGACGATTACGCCCACCATCCAACCGCGATAGAGGCGATGGTCACCGTTGCACGCCAGCGCTACCCGCAACATGATCTGTGGGTGATCTGGCAGCCGCATACATACAGCCGCGTCAGGGCGTTGTTTGATGCTTTCGTCCGCGCTTTTTCGAAGGCTGACCACGTCATCATCACGGAGATCTACGCCGCACGCGAGAAGCCGCTGCCCAACATCAGCGGGCAATTGCTGACGTCGTCGCTGCATCACAGTCGTAAACACTTCGCGGGGAACCTGGCGGAGGCTGGCGACATTCTGCGACAGCATGTGCGCGCCCCGGCGGTTGTGCTGATTCTGAGCGCAGGCGACGCGCCCCAGATTGGCGTTGACTATCTGCACTACCTGGAAGGGCTGGAATCATGAGCGCGCTGGCTGCCTATCAGGATCGGCTGCAGCGTGATGTTCCGCTGGCGAAGTACACGGCAGCCCGGCTCGGTGGCCCGGCGGATTGGTTGTACGTCGCTCGGGCAGATGCCCCACCCGATGAACTTCAGGCGATCATGCAGGCGGCCTGGGACGATGGGCTGCCGGTCCGTGTGGTGGGTGGTGGGGCCAATATCCTGGTAGCGGATGCCGGATTCCGTGGACTTATCGTCATCAACCGATTGAGCGGCATCACCTTCATGGATGGTGCGGACGAATGTCGGCTGGCTGTACGCTCTGGCACCAGCCTGAGCGTGCTGGCGCGTCAGTGTGCGCTGCGCGGCGTTGCCGGGATGAGCTGGGCCGTCGGCGTGCCGGGGACGATCGGCGGGGCAGTGGTCAACAATGCCGGGGCACACGGCGATGATATGTCGGACAGCGTCGTCTCCGTGCAGGTGCTGGAGTCAGACGCCGGTCTCGTGACTTACAGCCTGTCCGATATGGCCTACGGGTATCGGACATCCAGCCTTAAACAGCGGCATGACCGGCGCTTTCTGGTGCTGGGGGCGGATCTACACCTGCCTTATGCGGATTCTGCCCAGATTCAGGCGGAGATGGATGCCTTCAACGCGTATCGCAAGCGGACGCAGCCGCCCGGGGCGAGCCTGGGCAGCATCTTCAAGAATCCGCCAGGCGATTATGCCGGTCGCCTCATCGAAATCAGCGGCCTGAAGGGTGCGCGCATAGGCGGTGTCCAGGTATCCCCGGTTCATGCGAACTTCATCGTCAACGTTGGGGATGCCACCGCCGCCGACTACTACGCCCTGATCGAGCAGGTGCGCGAGATAGTCGTCAGAGAGCAGGGCGTGCAGCTAGAGCTGGAAATCGAGCTGATTGGCTGGACGTAGGTCCAGGGCCAGCCTGCTCACAAGCTGATGTCGAATTGCGCCGCGTTGCTAATTCCAGTAGTATACGACTGATTCCTGGTCAAGCGTTCAATGGGGTATTATGCCAGCACGGACACGTTCACGCAGTCTGCGTGAACGCCGCCGGGAAGGCGGCTACACGGCAATCCTGCGCTCGGATCGCCCGGTCGATGAGCGGGATGATCCGCAGATTGCCGCGCGCGGGCGCGACTTCAACTGGCGCTGGGTCAGTCTGGGGCTTTCGGTCATTCTGATCGGCTTGCTGGTGTTGTTCTTCCAGTCGAGCGCGTTCTACGTACGCACGGTTGAGGTGCGCGGCCTGCGCTACCTGACTCGCGAAGAGATTTTCGCCTTTACGGAGATCGCCGGGTATCACCTGTTCTGGGTGGATGCGGAGCAGGTGCGCGCGAATGTCCTGCGCTCGACGACGATCGCTGATGCGCAGGTGCGCCTGGACTGGCCGCCCAACATGGTAACGATCACAGTGCAGGAGCGCGAGCCAGTGCTCGCCTGGGAAGCGGACGGTGTGGTGACATGGGTCGATGCTGCCGGGCGCATCATGGCGGAGCGCGAGCCGCGCGAGGATCTGCCGCGCATCGTGGCGGGTATGACTCCAGAGGCTGCTGTTTTCGCCAGCACGCAGATCGACCCGGCGTTGATCTTCGGCGCGCTGCAATTGACTGAACTGCTGCCGGATGTACGCGTCCTGAGTTATGATACATTCAAGGGCCTGGGTTATCGGGATGCACAGGGCTGGGACGTTTGGTTTGGGGTCGGCACCAACATGCCGGAGAAGATCGCTATCTACGAGACTATACGCGATACGCTGAGCGCCCAGGGCATCCCACCCGGACAAATTGACGTGGTAGACCCGGATCATCCGTTTTATACTATAAACTAGCAGCGATGCATTAACGCGGAGACTGTGGCCTTGTTGGGGAACTGGTTGTACCCGCATGCCTGCGAACATGAGCGAAACCCATGAGTGAGATTGTTGTCGGTCTCGATATCGGGACGCATAAAATCTGTACAATTGTCGGCGAAGTCCGCCCGGATTCAATACAAATCCTGGGTGTTGGGATTGAGCCGAGCCATGGCATGAAGAAGGGCAACGTCACCGACATCGCCGGGCTTACCGCAGCCATCAGCGCCTCGGCACATAAAGCAGAAAAAACCAGCGGCTACCAGATCCGGCGCGCATTCGTCAGCGTGGCTGGCGCGCACATCAATTCGCTGACCAGCCGGGGCATGACAGGTATCACCGGATCGCGGAGCATCAGCAGCGAAGACCTCGACAAAGCGATGGAAGCCGCCCGCGCTATCGCCATACCGCATAATTCCGAAGTGCTGCACGTGGTGCCGCGCAGTTATACGCTCGATGGCCAGGCGGGGGTGCGTCACCCGGTGGGCATGCACGCCTTCCGGCTGGAGGTGGATGCACACATCATCACCGCCTCTGCAACCAGCCTCGCTAATCTGGAGCAGGCCAGCGAGGGGGCGGGTATCCTCGTGGATCGTTTCATCCTCAATCCACTGGCCGCAGGTGAGGCCGTCCTGACGGAGCAGGAGCGCGAAGCAGGCGTCGTCGTCATCGACATTGGCGGCGGTACGACTGACATCGCTATCTTCATTGAGGGGACTGTCTGGCATACGGCGGTTATTCCCATCGCGGGCAGCCTGATTACACAGGACATTACTTATCTGCTCAATGCCCCGTTTGATCTGGCAGAGGCGGTAAAAATCCAGCATGGGCACGCACGTCAGCGCGTCGTCAGCAGTCTGGAGACGTTTCTGGTAGAGCCTTTTGGTGATAGTGCCCCGCGCGAGATCACGCGGCGCGACCTGGCTATGGTGATCGAATACCGGGTCGAAGAGATTTTTGAACGCGTGCACAAACAAATCAAGCGCAGCGGCTACGAGGGCCTGCTGCGGGCGGGTGCGGTCATCACCGGTGGCAGCTCGCAGTTGGAAGGCATCCAGGAAGTGGCTGCTGAGGTGCTGCGCTGTCCGGTCCGGCTGGCTAAACCGGAGCGTCTGACGGGCATGGCGGATACGCTGCGCAACCCGGCCTACAGTACGAGCATCGGTCTGCTGCGACTGGGCCTTCATCTGGATCGCGTGCCGGAAACGCGCCTGAATGGCAGCGGGCTACCGCGTCCGGGCCTCGGGACCGTGCTGGGGAGCTTCCTGCGGCGTTTGCTGCCAGATGATCGTCAGGAATGATCAAAGATTAAATGAGTAAAAGCTGAGCGCACAGGCTGTGGCTTTCGTACTGTTTGCATGTAAGCCCGATCTGCGTACAATGGTTAACATCAAGGCTGCTACGAAGGGCGGCTGCCGGATCAACGAGGAAAGATCGTTTATGATGGACGAACTGGAATTTTCACCGGCTGAGAACTTTGCGCGGATCAAGGTCATTGGCGTGGGTGGTGGCGGTGGCAACGCCGTAAATCGCATGGTCAATGAGGGCCTTGGTGGCGTCGAATTCATCTCGGTCAATACAGATGCCCAGGCGCTGATGCTGTCTAAAGCGGAGATGCGTGTCCGCATTGGCGAAAAGCTGACGCGTGGTCTGGGCGCGGGGGGGAACCCGGAGATCGGACGCAAGGCCGCCGAAGAAAGTGCGGATGACCTCTATGAATCGCTGCGTGGCGCTGACATGGTCTTCATCGCCTGTGGTATGGGTGGTGGTACCGGTACCGGTGCTTCGCCGGTCATCGCGCAGATCGCAAAAGAGCTTGGCGCGCTGACGATCGGCGTTGTGACACGTCCCTTCACTTTTGAGGGTGCGCGTCGTATGCAGTACGCCAATGCAGGTATCGAAACGCTGAAGAGCCAGGTTGATACGCTGATTGTGATCCCTAACGATCGCTTGCTGCAGATGGCCGATAAGCGCGCCACGCTGCAACAGGCGTTCTCGCTGGCGGATGACGTGCTGCGTCAGGGTATTCAGGGCATTTCCGAACTGATTACCGTACCAGCGCTGATCAACCTCGACTTTGCTGATGTGCGTACGATCATGTCCGAAGGTGGTGCTGCTCTCATGGCCGTAGGTCGTGCAGAAGGCGACGATCGTGCTCGCAAAGCCGCCGAAAAAGCGATCACCAGCGGGCTGCTGGATGTCACCATTGATGGTGCACGCGGCATCCTGTTCAACATTACGGGTGGTACGGATCTGACGCTGTTCGAAGTTAACGAAGCAGCGGCAATCATCCGTGACAGCGCGCATCCGGAAGTCAACATGATCTTCGGTGCGCAGATCGACGACAGCATGGGCGACGAAGTCCGCATCACGGTCGTGGCGACCGGCTTCGAGCAGAGCCGCGCCGAGCGGCGCATCCGCGAGACGCAGCCGGCACCGCCCAAGGCTCAGCCGCGGCCGCAGGTACCCGTCTCGGTGCAGCCGCAGCAACCAGAACAGCGCCCGCCGACCCAGCCACCACAGCAGCCACCGACGGCCAATACGCCGCCAACTCCGCCGCAGCAGCGTCCAAGCGCCCCCAGCGAACCCCGTGTCTGGGAGGACAGCGACGACATTCCGGCCTTCCTGCGGCGTCGCAAGAACGACTGAGACGTCAAGACCGACAACCCGGGGGAAGGCCATGTGCCTTCCCTTTTACATCTCTGGGGAAATCGCACTGCGGCGTGCATCCTGCCTGTAACAAAATGGTTTGAAGCAGCCTAACCTGAGGTCGTTGCCGCAATCGCGAACACGTCAGTTTGATTGTAATAAGCAGTGATTGTCTGGATTGTGTTACACGAAGAAACGTTTTTCTAACCAATCTATGCTTGGATTTTAGTAGACAGACGTTCTACAACGTGATATAAAAGCAGTAGCAAACAGGTTCCGTTTCTGTCCGATTCTCATTTGAAAATCCTCAATCGGGACCGCGCTCTGCATCGCAGAACACATCTGCCACAAAAGCCAAATCACGTGGGAAAATGTCGTATTTACGCTGGATATTCCATCGAGCGACATGCTTAATATTGCCTGATACTCAGTGGTTGGCTCTGCAAGTGGCAGATCAGATCATAAAGATAGGCGTAAAACGGTTTTTGAGTGAGTGTAAAGAGAGGTAAGACGCCCATGGCTCAACCGCAGACCCAACAGAAAAACGCACTCCATCAGTTGGGGTACAAGATTTTCCTGGATCGTTATGCGCAGAAGGATATGACCCGCGACACGCTGGCGGTAGGCGATACGGTTATTGTTGTTATCAATTCAGCGACCGGGCAGCGTGAGATCGGCAAAGTCAGCGCGCTGGAACTGCCAAAGGTAACTGTCACGCTCAATGATGGTGAAGTGGTCGAACGCGATCTGGAACATGTCGATAAGCCGCTGGAAACAGAACCCGAGCAGATGATGGATCGGGTGGCGGCGGGTATCGCGGCGGTTGAGAAGAACGCGGAAAAGCGCAAAACCTGGACGCAGCGCTTCCGCTGGCTGTTGGACGACTGGAAGTTCGTTCCGGGAGGTCGTATCCTGACGGCGGCGGGCACGGATCAGGACCTGACGTACTACAACTGCTACGTTATCCCCTCGCCGAACGACTCCCGCGAGGGCATCATGACGACCCTCACCCAGATGACGGAGATCATGTCGCGTGGCGGCGGTGTTGGGATCAACATCAGCACGCTGCGCCCGCGTCACGCCTACGTCAAAGGTGTGAACGGTCGCTCCAGTGGTTCTGTTTCGTGGGGTGCGCTTTACAGCTTCGTCACCGGCCTGATCGAGCAGGGTGGGAGCCGACGGGGTGCCTTGATGTTGATACTTAATGACTGGCACCCGGACGTCTTCGACTTCATCAACAGCAAGCGAGAGATGGGCAAAATCACGAATGCCAATATCAGCGTCGGCATCAGTGATAAGCTCATGGAAGCGGTCAAGGCGGATGAAGACTGGACGCTGATGTTCCCTGATACCAGCGATCCTGATTACGATGAACTGTGGGATGGTGATCTGGATACCTGGATCAGAGCGGGGCGCAAGGTGGTGCCCTATCGCACCATCAAAGCGCGTGAGCTGTGGTACGCGATCATCGAGAGCGCCTGGGCCAGTGCGGAACCCGGCCTGTGGTTCCGTGAGCGCAGCAACAAGATGGCGAACTCGTGGTACTTCAATCCACTTATCAGCACGAATCCATGTGTGACGGGTGACACCCGCGTCTACACGGATAAGGGGCTGGTCCGTGCCGTTGAGTTGTTCGACGATGAGACTGAAATTGAAGTGGCGACCGATGCGCGCTTCGGCCTATCAGGGCGGACGACGATCGCCAGCCGCGTTTTCATGACGGGTGAGAAGCAGGTCTATCGTCTGCAAACCAAAGAAGGCTATCACCTGCGTGCGACCGCAGATCACCGGATTATGACACCGCAGGGCTGGGTTGAACTGCAGGACCTGAACCCGGGTGACGTCATCCATATTCTGAATCGCAAGGGCGGGTTTGGTACACAAGGCTCGCTTGAGGAAGGGCGAGTGCTGGGCTGGCTGATCGGTGACGGCACAATCGAGTCTGACCGTGCCGTGTTGTCTTTCTTCGGGGAAGAGAAGCACCAACTCGCGCCTGCATTCGCGCAATACGTCCATGACCTGGTTGAGCCGCTGACTGTTGGCGTGCGGACCTATCCGGTTGGCGTAGCGGAAGTCACAGGTCGTGATGAAGCGCAGGTACAATCACAGAGGTTGCGTACGCGTGTCGCTGAGTATGGCCTGCGTGAGAACAAGCATCAGGTGCCCGAGGTCGTGTTCCAGGGTACGGAGGCGATGCAGCGCGGCTTCCTTCAGGCGCTTTTTACAGCCGATGGCAGCATTCAGGGTACGCTTGAAAAGCCCTTCAGCGTGCGTCTGGCCGCCAATGCGATCGAACTGCTGGAAGGCGTTCAGCAGCTGCTGGGTAACTTCGGGATCGTTTCGCGCATTTACACGCATCATCGTGGTCCGGGGACGGCCTCACTGCCGCATGGCAAAGACGGCTACAGCGACTACGTGACTCAGCCTCAGCACGAACTGGTAATTTCAAAGTCGAATATGGCGGTCTTTGCTGAAGAGATTGGCTTTTTGCTGGAAACCAAGCAGGCGGCGCTTCTCAGCAAGTTGGGCGAATACGTCAAGGGGCCACATCAGGAACGCTTCCTGGCGACCGTCGAGGCCATCACCGCCGAAGGGGTCGAGCAAGTCTTTGACCTGACCGAACCGCTGACGCATTCTTTCGTCGCAAACGGCATCGTCGTCCATAACTGTGGCGAACAGCCGTTAGGCGCGTTCAGTGTGTGTAACCTGGGTGCGCTGAATATGGCGCGCTTCTACGACGAAGAGAATAACGACGTCGCCTGGGATGATCTGGACAAGGCCGTCCGTTATGCAACGCGCTTCCTCGATAATGTGATCGACGACACGCCCTACTTCTTCGATGAGAACCGTGATGTCCAACTCGGTGAGCGGCGCGTCGGCCTGGGGACGATGGGCATCGCTGAGTTGATGCTGCGCCTGGGGATTCGCTATGGCAGCGACGAGTCGGTGGCGTTCATCGATCGGGTGTACAAGGCCATAGCGGTTGCTGCCTACGAGACTTCGAGCGAGCTTGCTGCAGAGAAGGGGTCTTTCCCCAGATTCGACGCGGAGAAGTTCCTTGAGAGTGGGTACATGCAGCAAATGCCGGATCACGTCCGGCAGGCAGTGGCTGAGAAGGGCATCCGCAATGTGACGCTGCTCACGCAGGCACCTACGGGTACGACGGGCACCATGGTCAATACCAGCACGGGCATCGAGCCGTTCTTCTCCTGGGTGTATTACCGCAAGAGTCGCCTGGGCCTGCATGAGGAGCAGGTGCCGATTGTCGCGGAGTACTTCGCACAGAACCCGGACGAAAAAGCGCTGCCGGATTACTTTGTGACGGCCATGGACCTCTCGCCGGACGATCACGTCAAGGTACAGGCAGCCTTCCAGCGCTGGATCGACAGCGCTATCAGCAAGACCTGCAACGTGCCGAACAACTACACGGTCGAACAGGTAGCGGCACTCTATGAGTATATGTACGACCTGGGCTGCAAGGGTGGCACGATCTACCGCGACGGCAGCCGTGACGAACAGGTCCTGATGCAGAAGGGCGACGAACGCGCCGAGAGCGAAATGGCCGAGATCAAGTCTTCCGGCAAGGCGGAGGTGAAGAAGTCCGACAGTGAGCCGGTCGCTACGCCGCACCGCGTTTACCCACGCCCGGATCGCCTCAATGGAACGACCATCAAGTTCAATACGCCGTTTGGCAAGTCGTACATCACGATGAACAGCGATGAACACGGCAACCCGTTTGAGACGTTCATCACGGTGGGCAAGGCGGGCAGCGATATTCAGGCGGATGCCGAGGCACTCGGTCGTATGATCTCGCTGCAACTGCGCACCACGGCCCCGCACAACCGCCGTGAGATGCTCAAGCTGATCGTGGACCAGTTGCAGAATATTGGTGGGGCGCGCCCGGTGGGCTTTGGACCGCAGCGCGTGCTGTCTCTGCCGGATGCGGTCGCCCGCGCGCTGGAAGAGCATTACTTCAGTGAGGCGCAGCCACAACAACTCGGCCTGCCCATCAATGGCAACGGGCATCATGAGGAAGAAGCTGAGCCTGCACCGTCTGAAGTGGACAAAGTCGATGTTACACGTGTGGTGGGTGCGGATATGTGTCCCGAATGCGGTACGGGTACGCTCATCCGGGCTGAGGGCTGCCGCAAGTGTCTGACCTGCGGCTACAGCGAATGCTAACCGAAACGATGACGGGGTGGGCGCTGCTCGCCCCGTTTTTCATCAATTTGTCTGAGCTTTACCTGAGCGTTTCCTGACGTTCAGCCGACGTGACCTTTGCGCCCCGAAAAATGCCCGTATACTGCCCAGCATGGATCAAAACACAAACGCCCCCAAACCGACAGATCGTGCACGCTGGCCGCGCCGCACGCTGATGATACTCGCCCTGGCGCTGATTACCTGGCTGATGGCGGTCGCGGCGCTGATCGCTACGACACATCATATGGGCACTGTCGACAGCGCGCAGCGCTCGGACGTCATCATTGTGCTGGGGTCCGGGCTGCGATGGGATGGCTCTGCTGGTTGGGCGCTGACACGTCGCACAGAGCACGCGGCACATCTCTGGCAGCAGGGATATGCTCCGAATCTCATCTGTACGGGCGGCATCGCGCCGGATAAATGGCGCAGCGAGGCCGATGCCTGTCGCGAAGTCGCGGAGCGTGCTGGTGTCCCGCGTAGCGCAATTTATCTGGAAGAAACCAGCCTCAGTACAGAAGAAAACGCCATCTATGCGCAGCAGCTTATGGCGGCGCAGGGCTGGCAGACGGCAGTTGTCGTCAGCGATAGTTACCACATGCTGCGGGCTGAATACCTGTTCCGGCGAGTGGGTGTTGAGGCGACGTTCAGCCCTGTATCGTCGGCGCTGATACGCGGGCGTCCTACCTACACGCAATCCATACTGCGCGAGGTGATCGCGTGGCACTGGCAAATCCCCAAGGACCTGCTAGGTCTGCCCTTTACGCGTTTCCCACCTTTTTGATGTCGGACATCAACCGGTGAGTCAACGGCTGGCCGTTGGCTGACAGTCATCCCCGAAGTGCTCCGCACGCGATGAACTGGCGTATAATGAGCTTAAGTCCATCAAGGTGCAGGAGGGGACACACTTATGCGAATGCGACGCTGGTTCGCGTTGTTTAGTTTATTCTCTTTGCTATCCATTTTGACAATTTCAGCCCCTGCGACGAGCGGTCAGCAGGCTTCGATCGGTGGGCCGCGCGTCTTGCAGGTCATCGACAGCGAGCCGCTGCCGGGTCAGGAACTCGGCCTGCGCACGCCGATCACTGTGTATTTTGATCGTGAGCTGAATTGTGACACGGTCAGTGCTGCTGTGCAGATCACGCCCCAAATAGTGGGACAATTCAGTTGTGAGGGTAACCTGCTGACCTTCACGCCCGATGTCGACTACGAGCGCGCCACGACGTACACACTGATCCTTCAGGAGAGCCTGCTGGGTGCTGATGGCGCGCAGCTCGTCGCGCCGGTTGACCTCACTTTTGATTCTCAGGGTTTCCTGCAGGTGATGGAGACATTCCCGGCGGCGAACGCCTCGGTCGCACCCGATACCAGGATAACGGTCATATTCAATCGACCGGTGGTGCCGCTTGGCATCGTTGAAGATACGGCCGAGCTGCCGTCGCCGCTGACGATCTCGCCATCTGCGGCGGGGTCTGGCGAGTGGCTGAACACATCAATATATGTCTTCACGCCGGATGAAGGTCTGGCAGCGGCGACGACCTATACAATCCAGGTTGATCCTGCGCTGGTCGCCAGCGATGGTGCCGTGCTGTCGGATGCGTATTCCTGGCAGTTCACCACGCTGACGCCGGTCATCGAAGAATACGTCCCAAGCGTTAATGCTGGCAGTGTCCCGCTGGATACAGACGTGCAGCTTCAGTTCAGTCAGCCGATGGACCAGGCCAGTGTCGAGGCGAACTTCTTCCTGCGGCCCGTTCCATCAGCGGATGGCGGTCGCGTTGCAGGCAGCTTCGACTGGAGCGAGGACGGCGCGCGTATGCGCTTTGTGCCGGACGATCTGCTGACCATCGACACGCTGTACGAAGTTGGCTTCGATGTGGCACCGCTGGCAGCCAGCGGCGGTCAGATGACGTTTGACGCCGCGCCGACCTGGAACTTCGTCACGGTGCCGCTGCCCGAAATCGTGCAGACGGATCCCCGCGACAATACCGAGGATGCCCCGCCTTATGGTGGCTTCACGCTGTACTTCGCCTCTGAGATGGAAGTAGACACTCTGGCGGACAAGATCACAATATCGCCGGAACCACGGCGCGAGCCGGAATTCTACTGGCGCGATTGGGAAAACGCCTACAGCGTTTCGTTCCCGACGGAGCCCAGCACCAACTATACGATCACCATCGCGCCGGGCATGGCGGATGTCTACGGCAATACGATCGATGCGCCTTATCGGTTCGGGTATCGGACTTCTCCTTACTCACCAGAGCTCACATTCCAGACTCCGGGACGCATTGGGTTCTACAATGCCTATCGCGCCCCGACGCAGCTTTTCGTCACGCATCGCAACGTTGAGCGCCTCGATGTTGAACTGCACACCATGCCGCTCGATACGCTGACACGTTTCCTGTTGGACGAGGATCGTTATGATCCGGCCTCTGCTTACAGCCCGCAGGCGTCTGACCTGTTACGCAGTTGGACGGTTGAATCCATCGCACCGGAGAACGCGCTGCGCTATGAGCTGCTGAATCTGGGTGCGGGGAGCGTCAATGCGCAGGCGGCCTGCCCGAATGCCATGCCCTCACGCATGAGCGTGGGCGATCTGGCGATCGTCATCACCGAGTCAGGCCCGCTGCGCGCTCGATCTGTGCCGGGTGAAGGTGAGATCGTTGAGCTGCTGTACAGAGACTATCAGATGTCGATCGTCGGCGGGCCAGTCTGTACGGGTGGCAACCTGCTGTGGTGGGAGATCGAACTGCGGGACGGCACAACCGCCTGGGTCGCTGAGGGCCTGGATGACGAGTACTTCATCGAAGTCAGCGAACCGGGGCAGACGACCGCGATCAATGTCGCCGCTGATGATGAGGGTCGGCTGGCACCGGGCGTCTACTGGCTGAGCGTGCAGGCCCCGGAAATGGCCGCGCGCAGTTGGGAACCACAGCGGCATGTGCTGGTCGTCTCCACGGCGGTGCTGACGATGAAATCCGCCATCGACAGCGTGACGGTCTGGGCGACGGATGTCCAATCCGGCGAGCCGATCGCCAATGCGCCGATTGTCGTCTATGACACAGATTACAACGTGATCGCGGAAGGTATGACCGATGCGGACGGCCTGCTATCAATGGCAGTGCCGCGTGAGGTTGATCTTTATATGCCACGTGTCGCCGTTTTGCAGACAGCGGACGCCTTCGGCATGGCTTACACGGACTGGACGAACGGCCTTGATCCGTGGATGTTTGGCCAGAGTGCGGATTTCTTCCCGCGCCGTTACCGGCTGTACGCTTACACTGATCGCCCAGTGTACCGACCCGGTCAGCCGGTGTACTTCCGGGGCGTACTGCGCGACAAGGACGACGTAACCTATACCCTGCCCGACCGCCAGACAGTACCGGTCGAAATCCGTGACGGCAGCGGCGAGATCGTCTATCAGCGTGACCTGCCGCTGACGCCGTTCGGTACCTTTAGCGGCCAGCTCGATCTTGCGCCGGATGCCAGCCTGGGCAACTACTACCTGTCCGTAGAGCTGCCTTCTAATCTGGAGTATCAGAGCGAAGGCGGTGGCGTCAGCTTCGCCGTGGCGGAATACCGCCTGCCGGAGTTCAGCGTTGAACTCAGCCCGGCGCAACCCGAAGTCGTACAGGGTGATACCGTCGCGGTGGCGATCGACAGCCGCTATTTCTTTGGCGGGGCAGTCAGCAATGCGACTGTGAGCTATAACGTCATCGCTAACCCTTACTTCTTCTCGCCTGATCTGGATGGCCCGTCACGCTACGACTTCATCGATTTCAATGCAGATGCCGGGCCGGGTGAGTTCTATGGCACGTCGTCAGGGCAGATCGCCAGCGGCGAGGCGACGACTGATGCCGATGGCCAGTTCGTCATTGAAGTGCCCGCGGAACTGGAAGACGCCAGCCAGAGCCAGACCTTCACGATTGAGGCTGTCGTCACTGACGAGAGCAATCAATCTGTGGCAGGGCGGACTGAGGTCATTGTGCATCAGGGCGCGGTCTATATTGGCGTGCGGCCCGAAAGCTATGTGGGCGTCGCTGGCGAAGAAGCTGCACTGGAACTCATCAGCGTTGATTGGGAGGGCGATACCGTACCTAATCAGCCGGTCGAGATTGAAATCTTCGAGCGGCGGTGGTCGAGCGTACAGGAGCGCGACGAACTCGGGCGCACTACCTGGATGTGGGAAGTCGAAGAGGTTCCTGTCAGTGAGGGCAGCGTGACGACCAATGCCGACGGCATGGCGCGCTACGTCTTCACACCGCCTTACGGTGGCGTCTACAAGGCGACTGTAACCAGCCAGGATGAGCGCGGCAATCGCGTGATGGCCAGCACAACGCTGTGGGTCAGCGACCGCGAGTACGTCTCCTGGCGACAGCAGAACAGCAATCGCATTGATCTGATCGCGGATCGCGAGAACTACGAAATCGGTGATGTGGCCGAGATCCTGATCACGTCGCCGTTCCAGGGCGAGGCCGAGGCGCTTATCACCGTCGAGCGCGGCGACGTGCTGCAGGTCGAGCGGGTGACGATGGAGAGCAACAGCCTTATTTACCGCCTGCCGATCACGGAGGACTTCGCCCCGAACATCTACGTTGGCGCGATGATCGTTAAAGGCGTGGACGAGAACAACCCCGTCGCCGGGTTCCGGGCCGGATACGTCCAGCTTGGCGTCGAGATCGAGCGCAAGGAACTGAATGTCGAAATCAGCAGCGACGTTGAACGCGCTGAACCGCAGCAGACCGTAACCTACACGGTCGCCGTGACGGACTATGCCGGCGATCCTGTCGATGCGGAGGTCGGCGTGGGCCTGACAGACCTGGCGGCACTGTCGCTGGCGGCACCTAACAGCGGCCCGCTGCTGAACTTCTTCTACGGCGATCAGAGCCTGGGCGTGCGGACGTCCTCGCCGCTGACGATCAACGTCGATCAGATCACGCAGGAGACGCTCGATACCGTCAAGGGTGGCGGTGGGGGCGGTCTCGGCGATGGCCTGATCGAAGTGCGCGGTGAGTTCGTGGATACGCCGTACTGGAACCCCTCGATCGTTACCGGGCCGGATGGCCGCGCTGAGTTCGAGGTGCGCCTGCCGGACAATCTGACGACGTGGCGGCTGGATGCCCGCGCCGTCACCAGTGGGGCGGATGGCGAAACGCTGGTCGGGCAGGATACGTTTGACCTGCTGAGTACCAAACCGTTGTTGATCCGCCCGGTGACGCCGCGCTTCTTCGTCGTGGATGATGAGGTGCTGCTGGCGGCTGTGGTCAACAACAACACGGAGAGGGATCAGACCGTCACTGTCACCCTTGAGAGCAGCGGCGTCGATGTGGCCGACAGTACCGTACAGACTGTTGATGTCCCGGCAGGCGGGCGCGCCCGCGTCACCTGGGAGGTGAACGTCAATCCGGTTGAAGTGGTCACATTGGCGTTTACCGCTCAGGCAGGCGAGTTCAGTGATGGCAGCATTTCGCCGGTCAGCCTGGATGACAGCGGTGCGCTGCCGGTCTACCGCTACGAAGTGCCGGAGACAGCCGGCACGGCGGGCGTACTGCGCAGCGACGATACCCGCGTGGAGAGCATTGTGCTGCCGCGCCGCTTCGAAGTCACACAGGGCGAGCTGCGCGTCCAGATGGATTACTCGCTGGCGTCTGCTGTGCTCGATGGGCTGGCTGCTCTCGATGATCAGCTTGACCGCAGTATTGAATCGACGATCAGCCGCTTCCTGCCGGCGGTCGCTATCCTGCGCACGCTGGATGGTGCCGGTCTTGCTGATGACGCCCTGCGCGCCGATGTCGAGATGACGGTCAGCATGGGGCTGCAGAAGCTCTACTCAGAGCAGAAGGCAGACGGCGGTTGGAGCTGGTTTGTTCGCAGCAGTCGAAGCGATCCGCTGGTGACGGCATATGCGCTCATCGGCCTGGCTGAAGCACAGGCGGCTGGGTATCCGGTCTCCGAGGACGTGATCGACCGGGCTCAGGGGTATCTCAACATGCAGTTCGTGGTCGCCGGGCCGAGTGTCGAGCGCTGGCGTCTCGATCGACAGACCCTGATCCTGTACGCGCTGGCGAAATCTGGCGCGCCGGACGTGGCACGTACCGTCAATATGTACGACAACCGGCAGTTCCTGCGGCTTTACTCGAAAGCGCTGCTGGCGCAGACGATCCACCTGATTAACCCGGACGATCGCGCACGGCTGGATGCGCTCGCCAACGAACTGGTCAGCGCGTCCATCGCCAGTGCGACCGGCGTTTACTGGCAGGAAGACAACCGCGATCGATTCAACTGGAATACCGATACACGCACGTCAGCGATCGTCCTGCGCACGCTGATTCAACTGCGCCCAGATAGCGATCTGCTGCCGAATGCAGTGCGTCATCTGATGGTGCAGCGGCAGGCCGATACCTGGGAGACACGGCACGAGACGGCCTGGGTGCTGCTGGTCCTTGCCGACTGGCTGGCGCAGTCCGGCGAACTGCAACCGGATTACCGTTATGCTGTTGATCTCAACGGCGAGCAACTGGCGGAAGCAGAAATCACCCCGGATAACGTGCGCGAAGGTCAGCAGTTGCTGATTGACGTCAGCGAATTGCTGCGCAGCGAGGCGAACCGTCTGGCGTTCACCTGGGAAGGTGAGGCCGGGGCGCTGTACTACACAGCGCATCTGCGCGCCTACCTGCCCGTGCCGGAAGTCGAGCCACTTAACCGGGGCATCATCATTCAGCGCACGTACAACCTGATCGATGATGCTGAACAGACGCCGATCACCTCGGCGCAGGTTGGGCAGGTCGTGCAGGTGCGGTTGACGGTCATCGCTCCCAATGACCTGCACTACGTCGTCATTGAGGACCCGCTGCCAGCCGGTGCCGATGCGATCAACCCGGACCTGGAAATCGCGCAGCAGATCGGCACGCGGCCAGAACTCGATGCCAGCGACCCGCTCAGCTATGGTTGGGGCTGGTGGTACTTCAGCCAGATCGAATTCCGTGATGAGAAGGTCGTGATGTACAGCGACTACCTGCCAGCAGGGACATATGAATACGTCTATGCGCTGCAACCCGGCCTGGAAGGCACGTACAACGTCATCCCACCCATAGGCTACGAAGCGTACTTCCCCGAAGTCTACGGGCGTGGTGCGGGGTCGATCTTCAGGGTGCTGCCCGCCGAGGAATAGGCATGGACAGCCCCCAGCAACAGCCTTAAGAATGCATTGTCGTCCAGGGTGGGTACATCACCCACCCTGGACGATCTCCGAGCGTAATCGGCGTTATAATGAAATCGGTTATCGCTGCAAATATGGATCATCGCAATGGCTGAAAAAACCTACGAAATGCTGTGGGACTGCCAGTTTTGCGGCACCAAGAAGCTGCTCGGCAAGACTCACCGTTTTTGCCCGAACTGCGGCGCACCGCAGAACCCCGCCAGCCGTTACTATCCTTCAGATGAAGAGAAGGTCGCTGTTGAAGATCACGTCTTCGTCGGTAAGGACGTAACCTGCCCGGCGTGCGGCACGCTCAACAGCGGTGGCTCTACCTACTGCCAGAACTGCGGTTCACCACTTGAGGGTGGCGCAGTCGCACAGACGCTGTCTGCGGAGATGCGCGCTGAAGACGCGGTGTTTGAATCCAGCGGATCACGCGATGTGACGAAAGAGCGCTTCGATGCGGAGATGGTGCGCGTCGGTGCCAAGCCAAAGCGCGGCCAGTCGGCTGGCGGTATGAATGCAACAATGATCGTCGGCATCATTGCGGCGTTTGCGCTGATCGCCGGGGCGATCTGGTTCTTCACGCGGACGGAAGAGACGCGGGTTGTCGTCACCGGGCATACGTGGGCGCGCTCGGTCGCCGTTGAGGAGTACCGCACCTTTACCCAGAACGGCTGGCGCGATGCGCCGCCGTTCGGCGATAACGTGCAAATTACCGGTGTTTGTGTGGAGCGTCAACGGACTACACGGCAGATACAGGTCGGTGAGACGTGTCAGATTGTGCGCCAGGACAACGGCGACGGCACGTTCAGTGAGCGTGAAGTCTGCCAGCCGCGTTATGCTTCTGAGCCAGTTTACGACGATTGGTGCCAGTGGACGGGTCAGCGCTACGTACCCGTCGATGAATTCCAGGAGTTCAGCAGCGGCCTGAGTCCTTTCTGGCCGCAGATCGAGCTGGACTGTGAGAATCAGCGGCGACCGGGCTGTCAGCGCGCTGATCTCAGCGAAACTTACTGGGTCGAGTTCCGGCAGGATGACGGTCAAGAGACGTACCGCTGTCCCATGCCGGAATCGCGCTGGCGAAGTGTAGCCGTCGGCTCAGTATGGACAATGCAGGTGAGTGCTATCAACCAGGGGGCGGGTGATTGCAGCTCCCTGCAGCTGGTGCAGTAGGTGCAGTAACGGAAGTGTGCAACAGCTAGCTGCTGACAAACTCCAGAATGTGACGGTTGACCGCCTCTGCTTCGTCATGCTGGACCCAGTGCGTCGCATTGGGGAAGAAGATGAGGCGACCGTCGTCGCACATATCAATACTTGGCTGCGCCAGCTCTTTGCTGAGCGCAACATCTTTTTCTCCCCACAACATCAGCGTTGGCACGCGGATGCGCGCTGGCGGTCGTTCGCCGCTGCTTGATGGTGATCCGCCGCCAATGCGCGGCAGATTCTGCTGGACCATCGCGCGATACCAGTTGAGCATGGCAGTCATCGCGCCAGGCATCGCCCAGGCTCGTTTGTAACGCTCGATATCTGCTTCGGTAAAGCTGCCGGGGTTGCTGGTGCGACGCAGCGTATCCGCCAGCCCTTCATAATTATTGAAGCTCAGCACGCCCTCAGATAAGAAGGGAATCTGAAAGAAGCCGATATACCAGCTCTTCATGATCTGCTGCCAGTTGCCGCTGAGCAGTTCATCGCGCATGAGTGACGGATAGGGCACATTCAGGATGACGAGTTTCTTCAGGCGTTCCGGGTACATCGTCGCTACCCACCAGGCGACCGCCGCGCCCCAGTCATGGCCAACCAGATTGATCTGCGTGTAGCCGAGCGCTTCCGCCAGCGAAACGACGTCCGTGGCGAGAATGCTGATGCGGTAGTCGCTGACCTCTTTGGGCTTGTCGCTCAGGTTGTAACCGCGCTGATCCGGCACGATGACGCGATACCCGGCAGCAGCCAGTACGTCAATCTGAGCGCGCCAGCCATACCAGTATTCCGGGAAGCCGTGCAGCAGCATAATCGGCTCGCCATCAGCCGGGCCAGCGATGACCGTATGCAGCAGGACACCATTCGCCCGGATGTAGTGCATTTCATAGACACTGCTCATCATCAGGTTTACCTTTCGCCTGTTTCTGTTTGAATCATACTACGGGTTGTCAGGCTGAGGCCGTGCGTCGCTGACGCAGCCAGCCGCGCAGGCGTGGCCAGCCCCGGGTGTATGCCCGGTAAAGCATACCGTAAGGCGCGTAGTCCCATGCGCCGATATGTCGCACGACGGTTCCTCGAAAGCCTCGCTTAAACTGGTAGACGCCCCACATGGGGTCGCTCTCGCTGAAGTCATTCGGCGCGCCCCACATATCGTAGCGTATGCAGCCCTGTGCTTTGGCCCAGCGCATCGCGGCCCATTGCAGCGCGTAGTTGGGCATCCGCTGACGCTCCGCTTCGGACGAGGCCCCGTAGAAGTACCAGCATGTCTGGCCAAATCTGAACAGAATCACATGAGCGATGGGCGCGCCCGCGTACTCGGCGATGATCGCATGGGCCAGCCCTCGCTGCATGAAATCGCGCCACAGCGATGCATAGTACGCATAGGGCCGGATCAGGAAGCCGTCGCGCTGGCCTGTCTCCGCGTAGAGCTGATACAGTACAGGCAGGTCGTCCGGGGTCGCCGGGCGCAGGCTGACCTCCTTCTTCTCCGCCTGACGGACTTTGCGACGGGTGTTCTGGCTCATCTGCATGAGCAGGTCGTCTTCGCTGGCCCTCAGGTCGATGACGATGGTATTGCGGAACTGCACCTGATCATCGCTGAAGTACCAGCCGCGCTGCCTCAACAACTGTTGCAACTGCTGCCCCGGCAAATACAGCGTGTCTTCATCACTGCCTGGCTCGCCGGTGGCCTGGGCGACGTCCGGGTCGATCTTCAACCAGACGGTGCGCTCCTGGCGTGCGTAGGTCATCAGCCAGTCGATGACCTGCTTGCTGAGTTCGCCATCGGTGTAATCGAGCGCAGGACCTTTGGGCGCATACATCAGCCGAAACGGGCCGACCTGTCGCACGCCGATGCTGGCCGCCGCGACGATCTGGCCGCCGCGCCGGAACGCATAGCGGTAGGGCACCCAACCGGTTGTCGCCTGCTTGAAATCGCCCCACTCCCATGATTGCAGGATGTGGGCCGCTGGCAGGTCGCTCAGCAGCGCGCTCCACTGGTCGCGGTCGGTGATGTTCTCAGCGTGAATGGTCATCGTAAACGTATCATCTATCAGTTGAGGGCCAGTAACCAGACCCACAGCACACCTGCAGCGAGGCCAACTGTCGCGCTGATCCACATGAGGGCCAGCAGCGGCCCAATGGCGGCGCGCAGACGGTTCAGCAGGCGCGTGAGCCATGTGCGCTTGCGTTTGGTATTCAGCCAGGGGTGCAGGGATGGCTTCATGTGGGGGTGGCCTCTCTCCAGCGCAGGGCCGCACGATAGGCGGCATAGATGAGAGGATTGTACACCAGGTCCCAGGTGCCAGCCGAACGCACCACCTGGCCACCCCAGCCGCGCTTGAAGCCATAGACGCCCCACAGCCCATCATTGCGTTCCTGGAATTGCGCTTCGAGTGTGGCTTCGTCTTCGTCCGGGATGCCCCACATATCGTAATAGCGGCAGCCGCGTGCCTTCGCCCAGCGGATCGCCTGCCACTGCACGCCATAGCTGGCCATCAGGTTGCGCTTCTGATTCGATGAAGCGCCGCTGATGTACTGCGCTGTAGCGCCTGTGGTGAAGACGAAAACGCCGGAAAGCACCTCACCTTCATGTTCAGCGAGGATGAGAGCGGCATCCTGAGGGACGAACAGTCCGTACTGCATCGCGTAGTAATCTGGCTCGTGGACGCCGAAGTCGTTGCGCTCACCGGTGATCTGCATAATCCGCGTGAAGCGTTCGACATCGGCGGCAGTCGCCTCAAAATAGCGCACGTCGTTTTTCAGGCTCTGGCGGATCTTGCGGCGCGTGCCCTGGTTCATCCGTGCGAGGATGGCGTCCTCGTCGCCGCTGATGTCGAGGATGACGGTGCGCGGCGGCTGGATAGTCTGCGGGCTGGGACGAAATCCCCAAAGGGCTGGTTCGGGGCCTGGACCATCGAGGCTTAGACCGGGTTCCCATTTGAGGAAAGCGGCACCCCGCCGCTGCGCCGTATGGCGGACAGCCTGCCACAGCGCGGGATACAGTGCCTCGTCATCGACGCAGCCGCCGTAGGGCAGATAAGCGAGCGTGCCCAGTCGCAGCGGCAGCCTTCTGAACAGCAGTTGCGCACCCCCGACGATGCGCCCACCCTCGAAAATTGCCGTGCGGGCGACCTGCCAGCCATACGCTGCTTTTAGCGTCCCCCAGGCGGAAAGCTGCAAAATGTGTCCGCGTGGGTGCTGCCGAATATAAGCGTCCCAATCGGCAGGGGCGGGTTCGGCGGGTGTGACGGAGGTGAGGTATGGGCGCTCATCAGACATGGCGCTGTTGTAGGCCAGTCAGAGCATAAAGGCAAGGGCCGGTCTCGATTTCGCTGCATTTATGGGGGATGCTCAGGCTTGTCTTGCGGTTGAATTACTGATTGTCATACTGCGGTAAACCCGCCGAAAATGGGCGCTGGTTGCTTTGTGTCTGACCTGCGGATGTGCTACAATCCGCGCCGGGTTTACCGTTGATCCGGTACCTGCCTGGGGGGCTGACTGGCACAATCGATCCTGTGTCCGTGGTGCGATTTTCATCTGCGCTTAACCCTTTGCCAGCGTTCGTCGGCGATGCTATACTAAGGCGGTTTGTGAGAAATAGTGCAAATTGTCCTATTTTGCGCGTGACACAGCCTGACGCATTACTGGTTACAAGCGACTGTCCTGACGGGGAGTGATAGCTCCATGAATGTACTCAACGAATGGGCTTTCATCGGCGTATTAGCCGTGTTAGCCCCGATCTTCCCCATGCTGCCCATTGGCGCTGCGTATCTGTTTCGCCCGCACAAACCCAACGTCCTGAAGAGCCAGACCTACGAATGTGGTGTAGAGACGGTCGGTGACACGTGGGTGCAGTTCCGTGTGCAGTACTACATCTATGGGCTGGTTTTCCTGGTGTTTGATGTGGAAATGGTCTTCTTATTCCCCTGGGCGGTGGCTTATCACCGGCTGGATCTGTTTGCGTTTGGGGCGGGTTTCCTGTTCATCTTCTTACTGGCAGATGCCCTGATCTACGCCTGGCGCAAAGGCGTGATGGCGTGGCGCTGATCCAGCAGGGGCGCGTTAGCTTATCTTGGCATGTTGTACTCTTACGTGAGCACTTTTAGAGAGGATGCTTATGGCGTGTACCGGCCTGTGTGACTTACTGGTGCAGGGCGGCATGGATGCCGGACTGGCGCAATTTATATCTTTGTTTTTCGGCGTTGTGCTTGTGGCGACGGTGCCGCTGCTGACGGTCATCCTGCTGATCTGGGTGGAACGCAAAATCGCCGCTCGCATCCAGGACCGTATCGGCCCCAACCGTGTGGGCCCGCTTGGTCTGCTGCAAACCTTCGCTGACCTGATGAAGCTACTCATCAAGGAAGATATCACGCCGGCGGCGGCGGATCGTCTACTCTATAATGCTGCCCCGATTGTGTCTTTCGCGTCGGTGGTGCTGATCTGGGCGGTGGTGCCTTTCACACCGTATCACTACGGCGTTGATCTGGAAATTGGCGCGCTGTACTTCGTCGCGGTGGCGTCTTTCGGGACGCTGGCGATCATGACAGCCGGCTGGGCCAGCAACAACAAATACGCGCTTCTGGGTGCGTTTCGTGTGGTCGCGCTGTTGGTCAGCTATGAGATTCCGCTGGTCTTTGCGCTGCTGGTGCCGGTCCTGCTGGCAGGCAGCATGAGTCTGGTCGATATTGGCTACGCGCAGGCGGGGATGTGGTTTGTCTTCATGGCCCCCCTGGCGATGGTGCTGTTCTTCATCTCGTCGCAGGCGGAGACGGGCCGTGCGCCATTTGATCTGATCGAAGCGGAATCAGAACTGGTCGCTGGCTTCAATATTGAGTACTCCGGCATGAAGTTCGGCATGTTCTTTGCGGCGGAGTTCCTGCATGTCTTCACGAATGCGGTGCTGCTGGCGGTGCTGTTTATGGGGGCGTGGTTCTTCCCGTTGTGGCAGGAGCCGCTGATTGGCTTCTTCTGGCTGGGTGTGAAGGCGTCGCTGCTGTACTTCATCTCGTTGTGGCTGCGTAACACGGTACCGCGTCTGCGCATCGATCAGGTCATGAGCTTCAACTGGTTCTTCCTCGTGCCGGTGTCGATCCTCAACCTGCTGGTGACGGCGCTGCTGGTGATGGTTATGAAGGAAATAGGCTGGGTTCCGCTGGATGTGGCCGGGAATATGGCGCTGCAACTCGGCACGACGCTGGAACTGCTGCCGATGACGGTCGTCCTGTTCGCCTCCAACGTGCTGATCATGCTGCCGATCTTCAACCGGCTGCGGCGCATCGGTCGTGAGCAGCGCGAGGCGGCTGAAGTTCGGTCGCGCCAGCGTCTGGCCCTGACCCCGGCGGGGGATTAGTCCCTGCCGGGTTGAGTCGCGCATACACTGACGGAGACGTTTGCTGATGCAGTTTGATTTTTCCACGATTGCTTTTTTTATCTTCAGCCTGATTGCTATCAGCGGCGCACTGGGCGTTGCGACGAACCGGAATTTGTTCCGGGGCATAATCTGGCTGATAGTCAGCCTGTTTGGGGTGGCCGGTTTGTTTGTCTTACTGAGCGCGCCTTTTCTGGCGGCGGTGCAGATCCTGGTCTACATCGGCGCGATTGCGATCCTCTTCACCTTTGCGGTGATGCTCACACGGAGTCTGACGCGCCTCACCGACCGCTTCAACCGCCTGTGGCCTTCAGCGATTGTCTCAGGCTTGTTCTTTGTGCTGCTGGTCGTCGGCGTGATCTGGCCGGTGTGGGGTAGTACGAACGCCTACGACGTGCCCGCATCGGACGTAGTGCGTACGACGGTTGATCTGGGCGTGGTGCTGCTGGCGGGTGAGGGTTTTGTGCTGCCATTTGAGGTCGCATCCCTGCTGTTGACGGCGGCCATGATCGGGGCGATTGTCATCGCCCGCGACGCCGACGAAGAAGAAGAGAGGCAGTAGATGGTTCCGTTGTGGATGTATCTGGTTGTCGCGGCCACGCTCTTCTGCATTGGCGTGTTCACGGTGCTGTCACGTCGCAACGGTGTGGCGGTGTTGATGGGCATTGAGCTGATGCTGAATGCCGTCAACATCAATCTGGTGGCGTTCTGGCGCTACAACACCACGATTGCCGACATGACCACGCCGCTGCCCAGCGAACTGAATGGTATGGTGTTCGCCGCGTTTCTGTTCGTCGTGGCCGCTGCGGAAGCCGCAGTTGGTCTGGCGATCATTATCACGGTCTATCGCAATCGGCGCTCGGTCATTCCTGAAGAAGCCGATACGCTGAGGGGTTAGCATCGTATGACTGGTCTTGAGCTGCCGATCATTGATATAAACGATCCGAATACCCTGGGGTGGTTGATCCCCCTGGGGCCACTGCTGGCATTCTTCATCATCACGCTGATCACCAACCGGGCCAGGTGGCTACCCGCCACCGACCCGCACTATGGGAGTCACCATCCTGATTATGATGGCATGACTGTGCCCATCGTCACGGACTGGAGCCGGGTCGCCAGCATTACCGTCGGCATGAGTGGTGTCGTCATGGCGCTGCTCATCAGCCTGAATCTGGTCGGGCAGGGCCTGGCCCTGGGCGAAGGCGTCTTTGGTAAAGAGGTCTTTGCCAGTGCGATCAGTTGGATGGCGCTGGGCGACGTGCCTTTCCGCATCGGCGTGCTGGTGGATCCGCTGAATCTGACGCTGCTGGTCATGGTGCCGATCGCGGTGCTGTGTATATTCATCTATAGCATCGGCTATATGGCGCATGATCCGCGTCAGTCGCGCTTTTTCGCGCTTATCTCGCTGTTCGCGGCGGCCATGCTCACGCTGACACTGGCGGATAACCTGCTGCTGCTATTCATCGGCTGGGAAGTGATGGGCCTGTGCTCATACATGCTCATCGGCTTCTGGTACGAGAAGAAGAGCGCGTATCAGGCCGCGATCAAAGCTTTTACCGTGACGCGCATCGCCGATGTCATCATGCTGCTGGGGATTGTCTATCTCTTCAGCGTGGCGGGGACGCTCAACTTCCGCGACATCCTCTATAACGAGGCCGTTCTTGAGCAGATCGCCAATACACCAGCCATCATCCTGGGTAGCTGGGGCATCAGTGCGGCTGGCCTGATCAGCGTCTTCCTGATCATCGGCACGATTGGTAAGTCGGCGCAGTTCCCACTGCATGTATGGCTGCCCGACGCGATGGAAGGCCCGACGCCGGTCAGCGCGATGATTCATGCGGCGGCGATGGTGTCGGCGGGTATCTATGCGATCATCCGCATGTATCCGCTGTTTGTCGGGGCCGGGGACGCCTTCGGCACGGCAGACCCGCATCATGGTGTCTTCAATGAGCCGCTGCTTTTGCTGGCGATTGTCGGCAGCTTCACAGCGTTGTTCAGTGCGACGATGGCCGTCGCTCAGAATGATGTCAAAGCGGTGCTGGCGTATTCGACTATTTCTCAGCTCGGCTTCATGATGGCCGCTCTGGGCATCGGCGCTTACATCGCTGCGACGTTCCACCTGATCACGCATGCTTTCTTTAAGGCGCTGCTGTTTATGGCGTCTGGCTCGGTGATTCACGCGATGGAGCATGGCGAACATCACGTTCATGAACATCACGGGCATCATGCGCTGCCACATGGTAACGGTCATGGGCACGATCACGATCATCACGACGCACATGACGAGTTGCCCGCAGGCACAGCGGACATGATGACCGAGCACGGCGTCGATACGGATATTCAGCACGTTGAGGGGGTGGAACATGTCCACTTTGATCCTCAGGACATGCGCAACATGGGCGGCCTCGCCCGTAAGATTCCGGTGACGTTCTACGCTTTCCTGGCGGGTGGGCTGTCGCTGGCGGGCTTCCCGCTGATTACAGCCGGCTTCTGGTCGAAGGATGAAATTCTGGCGGATGCGTGGCTCGGCACAAGTGAAGGCTTCGGCCCGCAGGCGCTGGTCTTCTTCATGCTGGCGATTGCGGCCTTCCTGACGGCCTTCTACACCATGCGTCAGATTGGCCTGACCTTCTGGGGCGAACCACGTACGGAAATTGCCGAACACGCCGGACTGGGTGGCCCGCGCAGCATCGTCAGCATTGCGATGCAGTTGCCACTGGTGATCCTGGTCTTCTTTGCGCTGTTCGCCGGGTTTGTCGGCGTGCCGCCGGAATTCCCCATTCTGGGGCCGATCTTATCGCCGGAGGGCAATCCCTTCTTCGACTTCGTCAAGTACTCGCTGCTGCAGATCGAGCCGCTGGCACCGGTCAAGCCGCCCTTTAGCTGGGTTCCGGTGCTGACGTCGTTTGGTGTCGCGCTGGGCGGTATCTACCTCGGCTGGCGCATGTACTGGCGCAGACCACTGCAGGCGGGCGAAGAAGACCCGATGATCCGTATTCTGGGGCGGTCGGTGTACATGACGCTGCAGAATCGTTACTACCTGGATCAACTCTATAGCATGCTGTTCGTCGCGCCGAGCAAGTGGATTGCAAGGCAGGTCAATGTGTTTTTGGATCGCGGCCTGATCGACGGACTGCTGCACCTTACCGCACGGTTCTTCACCTGGCTGGGCGATCTGTTTAAGGTGCTGAATAGCTGGCTGATCGATGGCGTGGGCGACGGCATCCCGCGTGCGATCTTCGACTTCGGCGGTTGGCTGCGCGGCGCGCAGACTGGTCGCGTGCAGCAGTATTTGTTGGTAGTCCTTGTTGTGGTTCTCGTCATCGGCCTGTTCTTCGCGCTGACCGCAGGCGGTGGCGCGGTAGCTGCGCCGTAGGAGATGAGCATGATCGACTTCAATATCTTCGGGATCGACCCGCTGCAAGTCCTGATCGTCTTCCCGGCGGTGGGCGCGTTTATCGTGGCGGCCTTCTTCCGGCAGGCATGGCTTGCACGGATTGGCGCGCTGGCCTTCGGTCTGGTGACGCTGGTACTGTCGATTGCGGTCTTTTTCATCTACCAGACTAACGCTGAGGCGGTCAACTACGGCTATCTGATGTTCAGCGAGCCGGTGCCCTGGTTTGGTATCTTAGGCTCTGATGCGGCCTTCGGGATCGATGGCATCAGCGCAGTGATGATCCTGTTGACGGGCATCCTCACCCCGCTGGCGATTCTGGTGAGCTGGCAGGTGACGGATCGCCCGGCGATGCATCTGGCGCTGCTGCTGTTCTTCGCGACAGGCTGTCTGGGTGTCTTCGCCGCAATGGATCTGATGATCTTCTTCCTGTTTTACGAGCTGTCACTGGTGCCGATGTACTTCATCATCAATCAGTGGGGCAGCCCCGGCGGGCGTCTGTACGCCTCGACCAAGTTCATGATCTATAGTATCGGCGGCACGCTTGGCATGCTGCTGGCGACCCAGCTCATCGGCTGGTCATCATCGCTGGCGACGCCGGAGATGGTTGCTCAGGTGCAGGGGATCTTGCCGGGCTTCGTAGCCGGTGATAACACCTACAACATCGCAGCACTGTCGGTGATCTGGCCGCAACTGACGAACAGCGTGGGGGTGACCTTCCTCGGTGCTCCGATTGAGACGGTCAAGGCGCTGGCCTTCCTGGGCTTCTTCGTTGCTTTTGCGATCAAAGTGCCCATCTGGCCCTTCCACACCTGGCTGCCGGATGCCCACGGCGAAGCCCCGACTGCCGGGTCAATGCTGCTGGCGGGCGTCATGCTGAAGCTGGGTGCGTATGGCTTCATCCGGCTGGTGGTGCCTTTGTTCCCGGATGTGTGGATCAGCCAGACCTTTGTCGGTGTGGATTTCGCGACGTTGTTCGCCATTCTGTCGATGCTCGGCATTGTACTGGGGGCCTTCGCCGCTTTCGGCCAGAACGACATTAAACGACTGGTGGCCTACAGCTCGGTCAACCATATGGGCTTCGTTGGGATGGGCATCGCCGTCATGGCGCTGATGTACGGTCAGCAGTGGCAGGCGGCACAGACCGCTACCGCTGGTCTGAGTGCTGATGCGATGCGCGATGCCATCATCAGCGCGAACGGGGCCGTCATGCAGATGTTCAATCACGGCCTGAGCGCGGCGGGTATGTTCCTTTTGGCGGGTGGCATCTACCACAAGACGCATACGCGCAATCTGGACGAATACGGTGGCCTGTGGGTGAAAGCGCCCTTCTTCGGCGGGGTGTTCATCTTCACCAGTATGGCGAGCCTGGGCCTGCCCGGTCTGAACGGGTTCATCGGTGAGTTCCTGATTGTGCGTGGCGCATGGCCAGTCTTCACAGTGCTGACAATTCTCAGCATGATCGGCCTGCTGTTCACGGGGAGCTACATTCTCAAGGGGATACGCGCTGTGCTGCATGGGCCGTTCAACCTGAGGTGGCGCGATACGCATCTGGAACTCGACCGCAATGAGGTATGGGCGATTGCGCCGCTGATGGCGCTGATGCTCATCACTGGCATTTTGCCGAACTGGGTGCTGCTGACCATCAACGGCAGCGTGACCGCGATCATGAACGGGATAGGATAGCATGGACTTTGGGTTTCCGGTTCTGAGTCTCATTATTGCGATACCGACCATCGCCGGTGTGATCCTGTTGTTTGTCGCGCCCGACCGGCGGGACATCATACGTGGTATTGCGATCACGGCGGCGGCAGCGACGCTGGCGCTCTCCTTGATGGTCTTCTTCACTTACAACGCGCTGGTGGATGGCGCGGGCCTCTATAGTGGTGAGCCAGCCTTTGATGCCAGCATCGGTGCCAGCCAGGCTACGCAGATGTTTGAAGAAGCGCTTGTCTTTGAGGAGCGTTATGTCTGGGTGGAGTCGCTGGGTATCGCGTGGCATGTCGGTGTCGATGGCCTCAGCGCGCCCATGGTGCTGCTGACGGGTATGGTCGCCGTCGCTGGCGTCCTGATTTCGTGGAATATTGCTGATCGCCTGCGCGAGTTTATGGCGTTCTTCATGCTGCTGGTGGCGGGCGTCCTGGGTGTTTTCGTCGCGGTCGATCTATTCATGCTCTTCTTCTTCTATGAGCTGGCGATCTTCCCGATGTATCTGCTGATCGCGGGGTGGGGCTGGGTGCGCCTGCGCGAGTACGCCAGTATGAAGCTGACGCTATACATTCTGATCGGGTCGGTGGTGGCCCTGGTCGGGGCGATCGCGATGTACTTCACGGCGGGGCACTTCTTCGCCAATACGCCAGAGGGTCAGGCGCTGCTGCAAGCTGGTATCGAAAGCGGCCTGCTCCCGGTCGATAGCCCGGCCTACAGCTTCAACATGATTCAGCTTACGCTGGCTGCGGAAAATGGTCTGTTCAGCATTGGTGGCTACCTGGGCGCTGAAGTGCTGACGTTTGGCACGTTCTGGTTCCCGTTCATCTTCATCGGCTTCGCGGTGTTGGCGGGCGTCTTCCCGTTCCACAACTGGTCGCCGGATGGTCATGTCGCCGCGCCGACCGCTGTCTCTATGATCCACGCGGGCGTGCTGATGAAGCTCGGTGCTTACGCCGCCTTGAGGACGGGCGTACAGCTCATGCCGGAAGCGGCACAGGTGCATCTGCCCTGGATCGTCTTCCTGACGCTTATCAATGTGGTTTACGGCGCGCTGATCGCTTTCCGTCAGCGCGACTTCAAGTACGTCATCGGTTTCAGTTCGGTCAGCCATATGGGGCTGGTCAGCATGGGCTGGGCGACGATGAACCTGACCGGTATGACCGGGGCAGGCTTGCAGATGTTCAGCCATGGTGCGATGACGGCGCTCTTCTTCGGTTGTGTGGGTATGGTCTACGATCGGGCGCATACGCGCGATATTCCAAGTCTGGGCGGTTTCATCAAGCAGATGCCGTGGGTGGGGGTCGCCTTTATCATCGGCGGCCTGACGAGTATGGGTATGCCCGGTCTGAGTGGTTTCGTTGCGGAGTTCCCCATCTTCCAGGGAATGTGGGAAGCCTCAAGCAAGGTCACGCTGCAGATCGGTGATTTCACCCTGGCGAACTACTACGGGCCGATTGTCATCCTGGCGGCGCTGGCGATTGTCATCACGGCGGCTTACGTGCTGCGGGTGACGACGCAGGTCTTCTTCGGCGAGTTCGACGCTAAGCGCTACCCGGATGTTGGCGATATCGCCATTGTGGACCGCATTGTGCTGATCATCCTGGGCGCGCCGCTGATCATCCTGGGCCTGTATCCGCAGATCATGGCGCCGATGATCGCTGAAGGTCTGAGGCCCGTCATCATGCTGATAGGGGGTATGTAAGCATGCCTGAATTCGATTTCCTCGGCAGTCTGCCGGCTGTTGCGCCGGAAATCGGGCTGACGATCCTGGCTGTAGTGATCCTGCTGCTGGAATCGTACCTGCGGCCCGATCAGCGACGCAACATCGCCTACGTGGCGGCGGTTGGCCTGGCTTTCCTGGCGTTGACGCCGCTTTTCTGGGCACCGACGCCTGAGACGGAGGGGCTTTACTGGGGCGGCATGATCCGCTTCGACGCTTTCGCCCAGATCTTCAAGGTGATGATCCTGATCGGCGCAGCCCTGACTTGTCTGATGGCTATCGATGACTCCGGTGTCAACCACAAGGGTGAGTTCCACCTGATTATTGTGGTCGCCACGCTGGGCGCGACACTGCTTGTCTCCAGCGCTGACCTGATCATGCTGTTCATCGCCATCGAGACGCTTTCGATCCCGCTGTACATCCTGGCGGCCTTCCGTCGCACAGACAGCCTGAGCGCTGAAAGTGGTGTGAAGTACTTCCTGTTTGGCAGCTTCGCTTCAGCGATCATGCTGTATGGTTTCAGCCTGTTGTATGGGTTTACCGGGGCAACCAACCTCGACGCGATCGCCGCAGGTCTGACACAGGGCGTGTCGATCGTGCCGGTGCTGTTCGCGCTGGTGATGGTGGTCGTCGGCTTCGGCTTCAAGGTGAGTGCTGTGCCCTTCCACTTCTGGACGCCAGATGTGTATCAGGGCGCGCCGACGCCGGTTACGGGCTATGTCAGCGTGGCTTCGAAGGCAGCCAGCCTGGCCATCATGATGCGTTTTCTGGTGGCTGTCTTCCCGGAGACGGTCGTCATTGAAGGGCGCGCTGTACAGGACTTCTGGGTGGCGCTGATCGCCATTACGGCGGTCATCACGATGACGCTAGGTAACGTGCTGGCGCTGCGTCAGAGCAACTTCAAGCGCCTGCTGGCCTACTCGTCGATTGCGCAGGCAGGCTATGCCCTGATCGGTCTCGCAGCGCTGCAGGGTGGGGCTACCGTCGAGAATGGCTTCAATCTGGGGCAGATCTTCGGACTGTCGTCCGTAGCGTTCTATATGTTCATGTATACCTTCTCCAACCTGCTGATCTTCGCCGGCATCATCGTTGTGACGGAGGCGATCGGCAGCGAGGAATTGAAGGATTACGCGGGCCTGCAGCGCCGCAATCCCTGGCTGGCGCTGGGGATCACCATAGGTCTGCTGTCGCTGGCTGGTATCCCGCCGGCGGCGGGCTTCTTCGGCAAGCTGTTCCTGTTCCAGGCGGCTGTCGAAAGTAGCCTGGTTGCGCTGGCGATCATCGGCGTGCTGAACTCGATCGTGGCGCTGTACTATTATCTGGTGGTCATCAAGATCATGTACGTGGATAAAGGCCCGGATGATGACAAGGCGATCGCCATCACGCCATCTTATGCATGGGTGCTGGGGATTTCAGCACTTGCCGTCCTGCTGCTGGGAACGATCGCTGTGACGCCTATCTTCGACTGGGCGCGCGGCGGTGCGGAGGCTGTCGCACGGGCGGCAACCCTTATCATTGCAGGGTCGTAACCGGATTATAGAAGCACTATTCTGACATGGATCGGGCATGACGGTTAACAGCTTTCTAAGAGTTCAAAAACGGCTGCCCGATCTTGTGGCGATTTGTGGTAATGCTGCTGAGTTTGTGATAGAATGCGCAACCGCTGAGGGTCATCTGACGGCATACAGCGTTGACCAGGCACCATGACAAGAAAACCACATTTTACCCGTAAGCGATCCCCTCGCTCTCATAACCTCACGATCACCGGGATTGCTGCACTGACCGGGTTTGTGTCGTTGGCGGTGGTGTTGGTGGCGCTCGTGCTCGGGCTGTGGATTGATGGTCTGCTGGGCAAACGTGGTCCGGCTACGATCTGTCTGCTGGTGGCGAGTGTGCCGGTAAGCCTTTACCTGATGATCCGCATAGCACTTGGGCTGGTAGGTCGCCTGCAACTGGGCGTGCCTGACGTCTCGGTGCGGGACGACCCGGCCACATCGGATAGTCAATCCGGTGCGCACGAACCGCAAGACGGTGGGTCCGCATCGGCTGGTACTGGATCAGAACCATCGATGAATAAGGAGGAATAGTCCTTTGAAGGAACGTTTTACCAAGCTTACCAGTAGAGAGGAGGATGCCGGATGAGTACAAATCAGCGTGGTTTGCTGGTGCTGCTGGGTCTGGTCGTCTTTGCTTTCTTCGGGTGCTTCTTGTTCCCCTTCATCGTACTGCCGCAGTGGAGTACGGCAGTTGCGCTGCCGGTCATCACTGTGCCGGCGGAGTACTACGTTGAAGGTTGGGCCGGACCATTGGCGCCGATCCAGGCCGTGTTCCCCGATTTCCAACTGGTGAACAGTCTGGGCGGTGCGCTGCTGGCGAATGTGATCGTATTGTTGATCGCTTTCTTCGCCTGGCGCGCGTCAAAGGGCTGGACCAAAGAAGTTCCCGGTCGTTTCCAGGGTTTTGTCGAGTTGATCGGCAGCGTCTGGTGGAGCCTGACCCGCGAACAAGCGGGTACCAAACCCAAAGTCAAATATATTCTGTTCCCCTACGTCGCCAGCATCTTCCTGTTCCTGCTTGCGGGTAACCTGGGTAAGCTGCTGCCGGGTGTGGAAACTGTCGGGGTGCTGCACTGCGCCGTCTATGAACCGGTAGCGTTTAACGGCTTCCCGGTCTTTGAGCAGGGGTCGGTCACGGGCCAGCCTTATTTCGTGCTGCGCAACGAAACGCCCCTGAATACGGGTACCCCCGGCACGTCGGATAGCTATCGCCAGTGTCAGGCAATGCTCGGCGTGAACACTTACATCGAAGAAGGGTACCTGCCGACGCTCATGGATCCCTTCAGGGATGAGGAAGTGACTTATGTTGTGCAGGAAGGCGATACGCTTGAGAGCATCGCTGACTACTACAACAACGAAGTCCTGCCTGAGCTGACAGCTGATCCTGAAACAATCGATGATGGCACCAACTACATCGAGCTTGATTACGCAGGCTACGCGTCCGTCGATATCGCCCCAGCAACCATCCTTGCGGCCAACACCGCTGATGATGGCACGGTCAATCTGGTCGCTGCTGAGGCAAACGACGAAGCCACCGAAGCAGAAGCTGCTGAGGGCGAAGCTGCCGCTGCTGAAGAAGACCTCGACGAAACGCTGATTACCGCGACGACGCCTCTGGAAGCCGGTCAGACGATTGTCGTTCGGCCTGAGCTGTTCGGTGCACAGGCGACGACGTTGCACAACCAGATCTTCACGGTTGCGCCTTTCGTCCGTGGTGTCAGCACCGACCTGAGCTTTACGATTGGTCTGGCGCTGCTGGCGTTCTTCGCCATCCAGGCCTTCGGTGTCAGCGAACTGGGCCTGGGTTACTTCCAGAAGTTCATCAACGTACACGCGCTCGGCAACCTCTCCAAGAAGCCGCTAGGTGCGATTGACTTCGTGGTCGGCCTGTTCGAGATCATCTCGGAGTTCGGCAAGATCATCAGTCTGTCGTTCCGTCTCTTCGGTGCGTTGTTCGCGGGTACGGTGCTGTACGCGGTGATCATGTTCCTGACGGGTACGACGATCCCTGTGATCATCCTGCTGCTGGAAATCATCGTAGGTCTGGCGCAGGCGGGTGTTTTCGCTGTTCTTACCATGCTGTTCTGCGCGCAGGCGATGGTCAGCCATCACCACGACGAAGAACACGGTGAGGCTCATCACTAAAGTAAATACGCCACCTTGCCGATGGGCAGCGCCCGCGAGGCAGGTGTAACGGTCATCATGACCAAAGTGAACGATTGACACATAAACCTGATAAATACTCAAGATAAGGAGAACACGCCTCATGGAAGGACTCGACGTCGGTTTGAAAGCGATTGGTGCAGGGCTGGCGATGGTTGGCGCTTTTGGCCCGGGCATTGGCATCGGTCTGATGGTGCAGGGCGCCCTGCAGGGTATCGGTCGCAACCCGGATGCGGCAGGCGCGATCCAGACCAACATGATTCTGGGTATCGTGTTTGCTGAAGCGGTGGCCATTTACGCCCTCGTGGTTGCGCTCGTCGTCCTGTTCGTGCTTTAAGCGCAGAGAGGATTGACGTTATGATGAGCAAAACCACCCTACGGCGGTTGCTGCCCGTTGCCCTCGTGCTGCTGGTGATCTTCGCCGCCTTCCCGGGCGTCGCACTGGCAGCCGAAGAAGAGGCGACCAGCCCCCTGACACCGCTCGGTATCAACGGTGGTCTGCTGTTCGTGCAGACCTTCAACTTCATCCTGATTGCAGTGATCCTTTCGCTGGTGCTGTGGCGCCCGATGGTGAACTTCCTGGATAACCGTGCCGCAACCATCCAGAAGGGCCTGGAAGACGCCGCTGCGGCGGCCAAGGCGCGTCAAAACGCGGAAACAGAAGCCGAGAAAATTCTGGCAGCTGCCCGTGCGGAAGCCGCTAAGGTCATCGAGGAAGCGCGCGGTCGTGGTGATGAAGTCGCCAGCTCGATCCGCACCAATGCCAATCAGGAAGCTGAAAAGATCAAGGCAGATGCGTTGGCTGATGCCAAGGCCGCCCGCGATGCTGAACTGGCCGGCCTGCGCGATCAGGTGATCAATATTTCGGTCGCGGTTGCCGGGCGCATCCTGGGCGAATCCATCGACGCCAAGAATCAGCAAAACCTGGTCAGTAACTTCTTCAGCCAGGTCCCTGCGGATGCCAAGAATATCTCTGGTTCCGTAGAAGTCATCAGCGCCATGCCGCTGAGTGACAGCGAACAGGCCCGGGTTCGTCAGGAACTGGGTGCTGAAGAAGTTGTCTTCAGCGTCGAACCAGCCATCCTGGGCGGTCTGGTTGTTCGTGGCACCGATCGCGTCATCGATGGCAGCGTGCGCCGCAATCTGAGCGATCTCGCGGGACGCCTGAACTAGATTAACGCGGTTAATCTGAAGATAGGAAAGCGCGTCGGGCAACCGGCGCGTTTTTTGTTAGGCAACCGGTGCCAATCGGCTCAATCTGGCGGGGTGGATATGATTCGGCTACACTGTGGCGCGCCCGCTGTGGAACCTTTTGTTCGTGTTGTTACTTTGCCAATGGGAAAGCATCTGTAGCATGACAAAGACCTTCGGACAACTTCTGGACCATCTGCCACCTGGTGTATTGCTGGCGCACAGCGGCGATCTCGACACGGCTGTTACCGCGCCTGTAGTAGAAGCAGATACAGATCTGCGGCCGGGCGGTGTGTTCGTGGCGCGCAAAGGGCGCAGTGTGGATGGACACGCCTTCATCCCGGCAGCGCTGACGAAGGGCGCAGTGGCTTTCGTTGGCGAAGTGCCACCGGCAGCGCTGGCAGAGATTGGTGTGCCCTATGCTCAGGTCCGTGATGCGCAGCAGATGACAGGCTATCTGGCAGCGGCTTACAATGATTTTCCGTCGCGCGGACTGATCGTAACCGGGATCACCGGCACGGATGGCAAGACCACGACCAGCCATATGCTGCACAGCATCCTCAAGCAGGCGACGGCAGGGAGGACTGGCTTCATCAGCACGATTGCCGCCGATTTCGGCACACATACAGAGGATACAGGTCTGCATGTGACGACGCCCGGTGCGCCGCAGGTGCAGGGCTACCTCGCGCAGATGGCTGCCGCTGGCTTGACGCATGTCGTCCTTGAGATGACGAGTCATGGACTGCATCAGGGCCGCCTGAACGGCGTCGATATTGACGTGGCCGTTCTGACCAACATCACCCACGAGCACCTCGATTATCATGGTACCTGGGAGAACTACCGAGCGGCGAAGGGCATTTTGTTCGATCGTCTGCACGCAAGCGCACGCAAGGGCAATCAGCGCAAAGTCAGCGTGATCAACCGGGATGATCCCTCGTTCGCCTATTACGCGGCTTACGAGACGGATGAGGTCATTGGCTTCGGCGTGTCGCCAGAGGCGCAGCTCAGGGCGGAGGAAATCGTCTATGGCGCGGATGGGACGCATTTCACCGTCGAGGGCCAGCGCTTCACGATGCGTCTGCTGGGTGCCTTCAATGTGGCGAATGCCCTGGCGGCAATCGGTGCGGCCCGCGCCCTGGGTGTTGATCTGCCGACGGCAGCGGCGGGACTGGCTGATGTGCGGGCTATCAGTGGCCGTATGGAACGGATCGACGCCGGGCAGGATTTTCTGGCGATGGTTGATTTCGCGCACACGCCGAACGCGCTCAAGCGTGCGCTGGAAGCCGCCCGCGAGATGGTCGGTGACGGCGGTCGGGTGATCGCCGTCTTCGGGAGCGCGGGCCTGCGCGACGTCGAAAAGCGTCGGCTGATGGCTGAAGTCAGCGCACAACTGGCCGATATCAGCGTGCTGACGGCAGAAGACCCCCGTACCGAATCGCTGGATGACATCCTACAGATGATGGCGGAAGGCTGCCTGAAACATGGCGGCATTGAGGGGGAGACATTCATCCGCGTGCCGGATCGTGGGCAGGCCCTGTATGAAGCCTGTCAGATGGCGCAACCTGGCGATGTGGTCATCGCCTGTGGTAAAGGCCACGAGCAGAGCATGTGTTTCGGCACGATCGAGTATCCCTGGGACGACCGCGAGGCGCTGCGTGCTGCGCTTCTGGGGACGCCGCTGGCCACGCTGCCGACGGCAACCGGGAGCTGATACGTGGCGCGTCGGGTCATTGGATGGGGCGTGCTGCTGCTGTTGGTCGCCTTTGGGCTGCGCATCGCCGGGATTGACTACGGTCAGCCTGTCGCCCCGGAACGCGATGGCGGCGCGCCCTTCCTCAATGCGCAGGTGCCCATTCATCCTGATGAATACTTTTACGTGTCGATACCATTGCAGATGCACCTGCAGGGCCGGCTGAACCCTCAGTTCTACGAGAATCCCTCGCTGTTGATCTACGCCAACTACCTGACCTATGCCCTGGGTGACAATGTAAGCGCCATCGCTCAGCTTGATTGGCAGAGCCGCAGTCTGCGAGAACTGGCACCGTTTCCTCTGTATGTGATTGGGCGTGTGTATAGTGTGCTGGGCGGGCTGCTTGCGGTCGCCGGGACGGTGGCGGCGGCGCGGCTGCTGGCTGGCCGCTGGGCGGCCCTGACGGCAGGGTTGGTCGCAGCTTTCAGCCTGCCGCTGATCCAGCATGCACACTACACAACGACGACCAGTCTCGCAACTGGTTTCGGTGCTGTTAGTCTGTGGGCGGCGCTGGCGGCGCTCCGCACAGAGGGTCGCCATCGGTGGCTGTACGTACTGGCGGCTATCATGGGGGGGCTGGCGGCAGGCTCACGCTATAATGCGGCGGCATATGCACTGCCGGTTTTCGTGGCGGGGCTGCTGCTCTTATGGCGACAGGTGCCCGGTGCCCGCCTCTCCGTCGGACTGGGCTGGGCGGCCCTGCCGCTGACATTCCTGCTGACAACACCGGGCATCCTCTTTGATTTCAGCGAGTTCTGGCGGCAGTTTACCTTCATCTACAGCCGCTATTCTTTTGGCGAGGCGGTCGGCTTTTTCGAAGCGCTGTACTACGAGTATCGCTATATCATCCTGTTTGGCCTGGGGATACCCGGGGCGCTGGCGGCAGTGATCGGGCTTGGCGCACTCGCATCAGACCGTCGCCGCTGGGCCGATAGCGCGCTGCTGCTGGCCTTCATCGTGCCTTACAGCATCGTCGTGCTAGATACACCCGTTCCCGAAATCAGCGATCAGCTGACTGTGGTCGCGCTGCCTCCGTGGATCGTGCTGGCGGGAGCCGGCCTGGTGGCACTAACGGGGCGGCTGCGCTGGCGTTATGCACGCGGCATCCTGCTGGTCGGAACGCTGGTGATGCCGGTGATGCTCGGTCTGACGGCGGTTACGCTGTTCACGACGATGGATACGCGCTACGAGGCGCAGCGGTGGATCAGTGACCATGTGCCTGGAGGAACGCGCATTTTCCTGTTGGGGCCTTACAACGTCCCACTGAACCTGGAAACCTATTCTGTCGAGCAGCGTTTTGTCGACTTCCCATCGCCGGAGGACCTGCGTGCAGAGGGCTTTGAAATCGTCGTCGTCAGCGATGCGCTGGCGTTCTTCCGTGCGCGGCTGGGGCATTTGCCGCAGGCTGAGCGTGAGGCGCTGGCACAGCTCTGGTCGGACTATACGGCGCTGCCGCAGCTTTATGTGGTGCCGCGTCCGCGCTGGTGGGGTGATACGATCATGCCCAACAACCTGAGCTACTGGCACCATCCTGCAATTCACATCTACTGCCTGACGGAGCGGGCGTGTGCAGTGGGGCAGGCATCGGTTGAGTTCGATTGATTTTGCGGTAAAATTCAGCCGCATCGAGCCAGGGGAGCGTCATGATCGATCTGGGCATTGTCATCGTCAATTGGAATACGCGCGACTACCTCGATCGCTGTCTGGCGACGGTCTTCGCCAGCCAGGATGTTACATTTGAGGTGGTGGTGGTCGATAATGCCTCCGACGACGGCAGCGTTGAGATGGTCCGCAGCAAGTATCCACAGGCGCAGGTGATCACCAGCGCGGAGAATGTCGGCTATCCCCGTGGGAACAATATCGGGCTGCGTGCCCTGGGTTATCGTGGGCAGGCAGATGTCAATACGGATGCGCCGCGCTATGCGCTGCTGCTCAACCCGGATACCGAACTGCCAACCGATGCCCTGTGTCAGATGGTGCAGTTTATGGATGAGCACCCCGAAGTCGGCGTTGCAGGGCCGAAGCTCGTCCTGCCTGATGGCAGCCTCGATAAAGCCTGCCGCCGTGGCTTCCCGACCCCTGCCGTCAGCATCTATCATTTTTCGGGTCTGGCGCGATTGTTCCCCAGGAGCGAGCGTTTTGGTCGCTACAACATGACCTTTGCTGATCCGGATGAAGAACTCGAAGTCGATAGCGTGGTCGGGGCGTATATGCAGGTGCGGCGCGAGGCGGTAGCACAGGTCGGTCTGCTCGACGAAGTCTTCTTCATGTATGCTGAAGACATCGACTGGTGCTACCGGATCAAACAGGCCGGGTGGCGTGTCTGGTATGTGCCATCCGTGACGGTGCTGCACGTCAAGCGCGCAGCCAGCCGCAAAAGTCGCAAAGCACAGTTCGAATTCTGGCGGGCAATGCTGATCTTCTATCGCAAACATTACCGTCAACAGACCCCGTTATGGCTGCACAGTCTGATACTGATGGGGCTGCTGGTGAAAGGAGGCAGCGGTTTATGGCGCGAGATACGTCAGCCATCAGCACCGCTGACGCCAGCCTGAATCTTCAGCATCTGGAGCGGTCGCAGCGGGTAAAAGGTCTGCTGGCTATATTGCGCTTCGTCCTGGATATTGCGGCGCTGGTGCTGGCATTCATCGCCGGTTATGAGGCGCGCGCTGTGCTGCCGCTGTTCGCCATTCCGGAAGGCCAGCCCGCGTTCGTCAGCTATATCCCGACGATGCTGCTGCAAGTGATCGTCACGCTGTTTATGTTTTACTTTGCGCAGTTGTACCATCACCGCCGGACGTTCAGCAGCTTTGACCGCGTGCGGAGTATTGTCGGCGCGGTGACGATCGGTGCGCTGATCGTTTACGGTATGCAGGAGTTCATCTTCCGCAATACGGATCTTTATGTGAATTACCCGCGCAGCACGTTTACATATGTGTGGTTCTTCAGCATGTTATTCTCTGTGCTCGGTCGGGAGCTGTATAGCTTCCTGCTGAGCAAACTGCGCGAGCGCAACATCATCGCGGATAATCTGCTGCTGGTCGGTACAGGGAAGATCGCGCGCGACATCCTCAACAAGGTCAAGGCCACGCCACAGCTCGGCTATAACGTTGTTGGCGTCGTCAATGACCGGGACAGTCATCAGGGTAAGATGCTCGGCGTACCCATTGTTGGCAATTACGAGATGCTGCCCGACCTGATCGACCAGTATCACGTGAATCAGATCATCATTGCCCTGCCGGATGCCCGCCGCGCCGAACTGGTTGAGCTGGTGACGCTGTGCCAGCGCGGTGAGGTCGACATCAAGATTTATCCGGATATCTTCGCGTATATGGCCGGTGATCTGAACGTCGACGACCTGGGCGGCACGCCGCTGCTGACTGTGCGTGACATCGCCCTGCGCGGCTGGAGGCTCAGCCTGAAGCGCGGCCTGGACGTCTTCGGGGCGCTTTGTGGGCTGGTGTTCCTTTCGCCGCTGCTGATGCTGACCGGCGTACTCATCTACCTGGAATCACGCGGGCCGGTATTTTACACACAGGTCCGTATGGGACTTGATGGCCGACCGTTCCCGATGATTAAATTCCGCTCCATGCGGCTGGATGCTGATCGGATTGCTGACTGGACGGTCGAGAACGACCCGCGCGTAACCCGTATCGGTCGCTTCATGCGTCGCACGAACTGGGATGAGATCCCGCAGTTAATCAATGTGCTGCTCGGTCACATGAGCCTGGTTGGGCCGCGCCCGGAGCAGCCGCAGTATGTCCGGCAGTTCCGCGAGAAGATCCCACGCTACATGGAACGCCACCGTGAGAAGGCGGGCATGACCGGCTGGGCACAGATCAATGGGCTGCGTGGTGATACGTCCATCGCGCAGCGGACCTCGTATGATCTGTGGTACGTCGAGAACTGGTCGCTGTGGCTGGATATCAAGATCATCTTCTGGACGGTCATGCAGACGCTGTTTGGCCGCAGCCGCAATGCCTACTGAACACAATAACGCCTGACCCCGCAAACGAGTGCTGATAAGGACTGCCTGTGGAGATCAAAACGCTGGAAGAGGCGATGCATAAATTCGTCGCCAGTAAGGGCTGGTATGAGCCAGACTCGCCCCGGCCACAGACGCCGCGCAATCTGGCAATCTCGCTGGTGCTGGAAGCCTCCGAAGTGCTGGAGCACTTTCAATGGGGGGATGCTGCCGCCGACCGTGAGGAACTGGCGTCAGAGCTGGCAGACGTTATGCTGTATCTGCTGCAACTGGCAAGCCTGAGTGAGATTGATCTGGGGCAGGCGGTCATGGCCAAACTCGATAAGAACTATCGGCGCACGTGGGATCAGGATTGACCTGGGCCATTAAGTTGCACTACGGCGTATTGTGGTCTATAATGACCTTTAGTAACTTCTCTCTGATGGTGTTTTCATGACTCTGGTGTGCCTTCCGGCTTTGCAGATGCCTTGCACGCGCCCCTCCCCCCGGCGCTGATAATCGCTGGCTGCCTGACGGCTGGCTCCATTCTGAATTTTTCCCGTAACGATAGCAAACAGGTGCCCCCGCCAGTATGGGGGATTCCTTGCTATAATACGCCCACTTGCCGAACAGAAATGCACTGAGGAACAGGATATATGTCGAAGCAGGGTGTCACCCCGCAGAGTGAGAACTTCAGCGAATGGTATAACGAAATCGTCTATCGCGCAGACCTGGCGGCGCGCTCGCCAGTGCGCGGTTGTATCATCATCAAGCCGTATGGCTATGAACTCTGGGAAGCGATCAAGGGTGGGCTGGATCGGCGCTTTAAGGCGACCGGCCACCAGAACGCTTATTTCCCGCTGTTTATCCCTGAGAGCTACCTGCGGCGCGAGGCCGAGCACGTCGAGGGCTTCAGCCCGGAACTCGCCGTCGTAACTGTTGCTGGCGGCAAGCCGCTGGAAGAACCGCTCGTTGTGCGGCCCACGTCAGAAACGGTGATCGGCGAAGCATTCAGCGAGTGGATTCAGTCCTACCGTGATTTGCCGCTGCTGATCAACCAGTGGGCGAACGTCGTCCGCTGGGAGCTGCGCACGCGGCCTTTCCTGCGTACGACGGAGTTTCTGTGGCAGGAGGGGCATACGGCCCATGCCACCCATGACGAAGCTGAGGCGGAAACGCTGCAAATGCTCGATATCTATGCCGATTTCGCGATCAATGAAGCAGCGATCCCGGTCATCAAAGGACAGAAGAGCAATATTGAGCGTTTCGCAGGCGCGCTGCGTACCTATACGATCGAAGCGATGATGCGCGACAAGAAGGCGCTGCAATCCGGCACAAGCCATAACCTCGGCCAGAACTTCGCCAAGGCGTTTGACATCAAGTATCTGGACGAGCGTAATGAGCTGCAGTACTGCTGGACGACATCCTGGGGCGTCAGCACGCGCATGGTTGGTGCCGTTGTGATGACGCACGGCGATGATCAGGGGTTACGTCTGCCGCCGCGCATCGCGCCGATACAGGTGGCGGCAGTGCCCATCTATCGCACTGAGGATGATAAGGGCGCGGTCATGGAAACCATCACGCGGATCGTTACCGAACTGCAGGCGGCTGGTATGCGCGTCCACCTCGATGACCGTGACCAAAGCCCCGGCTTTAAGTTCAACGACTGGGAAATGCGCGGTGTCCCGCTGCGGCTTGAGATTGGCCCGAAGGATGTCGAGAACAATAAGGCGGTGCTCGTGCGGCGAGATGTTAGCGGCAAGGCCGGCAAGCAGTTTGTTGAGCAGGCTGGTCTGGTCGATACAGTACGCGATCTGCTGGATGATGTTCAGGCGAGCATGCTGCAGCAGGCGATGGAGTTCCGCGATAGCAATATTCACCCGATTGATAGCTATGACGCCTTCAAGCAGGTAATTGAAGCGGGCGGCTGGGCACGCGCTTACTGGACGGGCAGTGACGATGATGAACGGCGCGTCAAGGAAGAGACAGGCGCGACGCTGCGCTGCTATCCGCTGGAACAGCCCGCAGGCGACGGTGGTACCTGCTTCTACACGAACCAGCGTGCTGAGCGCGTCGCACTATTTGCCAAGGCGTATTAAGCCGTTGGTAGCACTAAGAACGTCTGGTGAGGAGGGGTATCCTGGAGGATACCCCTGTACATTTTTCATAAGTTCAGTATAGTTTTCAAGTAAACGTTTTCCTGAAAGCATACTGCGCTGCATTTTCTTCGGTAAAGTCGCGTAGTCAGGTATGGAAACGGTTCCGGGTTTGGACTGGCTAAACCATACAGTTTGTGATTAAATGTACAAACAGTACAAGAAATCGATTGCATCAGGTGTTGCAGCCCGTATTTTCGAATGCTAGACTTATTCAAGAGATGTTACGCATATATCATGTTGTTGGGCTTTTTAGAAATTCATCACGATTGCAAAAACCTGGTTCATGCCCACAGTCCGGCGTAACGGGCGTTATTAGGACTTAGTATGGCAGCTTATTTGATTGTCGATGTTGATGATCTTCTACAACGTTTTCGCCTCAGTGGGATGTCCGTCAATCTCCAGGAGATGGCGGTCGGCCTGCGCGGGGCGGCGGCGTTGGCGGCTGGTCTGGTCAGTGCGGATCGCCTGAAGGCGATCGCTGTTGCCAACTGGAGCAGCTACCGTCCCAAACCAGGCGCGATAGATCCCCAGCTTGTCTTTCGCAATGCCGGGTTTGATGTCTTTGACGTCCCGCATCGCGACAGCCTGGCGGATATCCTCATCATTCACTACTTCTCCTACGATCCTGAACCCGTCGATGAGCTTATCCTGGTGACGACCAGCCGTGACCTGCTGCCGCTGATCCGTCGTATTCAGACGACGCGCAGCGCACGCATCCGCATGTGGGGCTCCGAGGACGTCCTTAAGGGGACTGAGTTCGCCGAAGAGATCATCTTTCAACCGCTGGAAACACTACTCGGCATTCAGTCGAAGTACGTGGCCGTCTACATTGACTTTGAGAATATCGCCATCAGCCTGAACGAACAGGGCTTTGTGGTCAACCTCGACCAGTTGATCGAGGCATTTGTTGCCCAGGCCAGCCGACACGGCCAGATTGCCAAGATGGCCGCCTATGCCCCCTGGGGGCAGCGCGGGACGCTGCCGCCGCTGGTTGATTCAGCAGGCCGCGAGATCGCCGATGATGCGCCTTCACGTCTGGCGCTGGCCAACATCGACCCGGTTTTCAACCTGCCCGGCAAGAACAGCGCCGATATTCGCATCGCGCGCGACGTCATCACCGATGCCAGCCACGCTGATGCGGCTGATATTTACATTGTCGCCAGCGGCGATCGTGACTTCAACCAGGTATTGAACGCACTCGTCCAGCGCAGTAAGCAGGTCGTGATCTGGGGTGTGCGCGGCGCAACCAGCCGCATGCTGGAGAAACATCCCGCGGTATCTATCGAATACATCGAAGACTTCACCAATCTGGTGCGGCACTCGTCAATGGGTGGTATGGCCGTTTCAGATGAATCAGCCGAGACGTTCGTGCCGTCGCAGTGGTCGAGCGTCGTCATTCAGTTTGACCGGCTCGCCGAACGCCTGGAAACGCAGAGCATCAGCACAGATCAACTCGTGCAGCAGCTGCGGCAGGTCGGTGCTGTCGTCAATGACGAGCGTGGCCGCGATCTGGTGAACCAGGCGCAGTCAATCGGCATTTTGCGCGTCAACGGCGACCGGCAGGTGGCGGTTAACAGCGACCACCCGGTCGTCAACAAGACGCGTATGATTTATCAGTCGATCCGACGTCGTGTGGCGAACACGCTCAAGGTGCGTGGGTGGGAGTACGTCAATTACGGCTTCCTGCTGAAGGGCCTTGAGATGGAGCGTGACATCATCCGGCCCGGCATGAACGAGAACGATCAATGGCGCTCTCACTGGATTGATAGCCTCGTGCGCGAGCAGGTGCTGCGCCGCGAGCTTGTCCCACATCGCCACAACCCGGACGATCTGGTGCCGGTCATCCGCCTGCCGGACGGTGACGAAGTTGATGGACTGGACGACGACGAGTATATCATGCCAAATGGCGTGCCGATCGTCGAAGACTGGGCCGGGAAAAGTGTGGATCAACTCGCAGCCGTTGATCCAACGGCCGCCGCGATGACGGTGCGTATCATCGTTAGCGTGCAGCAGTTTACGAGCTTCCGCAGTTTTGTGTGGTGCCCACTCGGGAGTTTGCACAAGCGCCTGCGTAAGTTCGATTCTGGTATGGCTTTCCAGCGCTCGGTGGAGTATCTGGAAGCCAATGACGTTGTCGTCGTGGACGAGTATGCGAATCCGTTGAGCGAGTACAAAACCAAGGGGATCTCAGTCAACACGGAGTCACCCTATGCGCAGGCGGTGCTGGCACAGCGCGATGACTTTGTGCGCATACTGCTGTTCCTTTACGAGAACAATCAACCGATCAACAGGCAGTCCCTACAGGCAGTCTCCGACCGTGATTGGGATTACCCGCTGTGGATTTCAATCATGGAGACGGAGAACGTCCTGAATGCACTTCCTGGGCGTGCCGGCCAGTATGGCCTGTTCCGGACGCATCATACGGTCAAGATTGTTGCCGGCGACGCGCTGGAATAAGCGCCCATCACTTCTCATCAATCATCAAGTCTGACGATAAGCCTTAACAGTGGCTTTGACTTCAGCATTGGCAGTGTATGGTGCCTCTGCTAAAATGCTTATAGGCTGACCACTAAAGTCAGACGCTATCTTATCCAAACAGGCCGGTGGGTTTGCTGTCCAACCCGCCTGGCGACAATGAATGAGGACGCAGCAAATGCCACTTTCTACCGAAGAAAAACTCGAAATCATGGAAGCCTACGGGCGCTTCCCCGGCGATACCGGGTCCCCGGAAGTGCAGGTTGCACTGTTGACCCGCCGTATCCAGCAACTGACGGATCATCTTCGCACACACAAGCACGATGAGCATTCACGGCGCGGCCTGCTGAAGCTGGTTGGCCAGCGTCGCCGCCACCTGAAATACCTGAATCGCAAGAATCCAGCGGGATATCGCGAACTGATTGCCCGTTTGGGTCTGCGCCGATAATCTGCCTGTGCGTACCCGGGACGTATTGATGATTTCAAAACTCGGTGTATGCGTCGGTGACAGGTTATTCCTAGACACAGGGAAGCGGAGTGCGGTGCCCGCAGTGTGGCACCGCCTCTTGTTGACAACATTCAACGACATGTCTGCCTGGATCACAGGAATTGGGGCGTGAGGTTAGGTATTGTGAAGATAGCTCGCTTCACGCGCCAATCCCTGTACCAGGTAGCACTATTTATGGCCCCGGCGAAGGGGCCGCACGGAGGACACCTCATATGGTTTTAGAGCAACAACAGTCCCGCACATTCACGACGATGATCGGCGGGGAAGAAGTAGTCATCAGCACGGGCAAGCTGGCCCAACAAGCTGGTGGTTCCTGTACCGTCCGCATGGGTGATACGATGATCCTGGCGACGGCTACGATGAGCCGCACTGCGCGCGAAGGCATTGATTTCTTTCCGCTGTCTGTTGATTATGAAGAACGCCTTTACGCTGCCGGGCGTATCCCGGGCAGCTTTATGCGGCGCGAAGGCCGCCCGACAGACCGCGCTGTGCTGCTGGCCCGCGTTGTGGACCGCACGCTGCGCCCGCTGTTCCCCAAGGACATGCGCAACGACGTGCAGATCATCCTGACGTCGCTCTCCCATGATCAGGAACATCACATGGATATGGTCGGCATCCTGGCGGCGAGTACTGCCCTGATGATCTCCGACATCCCGTGGAATGGGCCGGTCGCTGGGGTGCGTGTCGGGCTGCTCGATGGCGAACTGGTCGTCAATCCGCCCATCTCGAAGATGGAGACAAGCCTGCTTGATCTGCGCGTTTCCGGCACTGTCGAAGCCATCAACATGGTGGAGTGCATCGCGAACGAAGTCGATGAAGAGACGATGCTGCGCGCCCTGACTATGGCCCATGGTGCAATCAAGCCGCTGGCCGATATTCAGGAACAGATGCGTGCCGAATTCGGCAAAGAGAAGGCCGAGTACGAAGCGAAGCCTTCCGACGATGCGCTGGTTGAGCGTGTGCGTCAGCGTGCCGAGGCCGAGCTGCGTCAACTGGTCGCAGAGAATACCGAGCGTCAAGGTCGTAACGAAGCCGTCGACGAACTCCGTGAGACGGTGCGCGCTGAGTTCGAAGCCTACAACGAAACGGTGGGCGAAGAAGCCCAGGTCGATCTGAAACTGGTCAAAGAGGCCTTCAACGATGTGCTGAAGTCGGTCATCCGCGAGCGCATTATCGACGCAGGTATTCGTCCTGATGGCCGCGACTACACCACGATTCGCTCCCTCTCGGCAGAGGTTGACCTAATCCCGCGCGTGCACGGCTCCGGCCTGTTCCAGCGTGGCGAGACGCAGGTGATGACGATTGCGACGCTCGGCACGCCGCGTGATTCGCAGTTGATCGACGATCTGACCCTGGATGAATCCAAGCGCTACATGCATCACTATAACTTCCCGCCCTTCAGCACCGGCGAAACGGGCCGTATGGGGTCACCCCGACGCCGTGAAATCGGTCATGGGGTCCTGGCGGAGAACGCGCTGCTGCCGTTGATCCCGCCGGAGAAGGAGTTCCCGTATACGATCCGGCTGGTGAGTGAAGTGCTCAGCTCGAATGGTAGTACTTCGATGGCCAGTGTATGCGGCAGCACGCTCGCGCTGATGGATGCCGGCGTACCGCTGAAGCGGCATGTCGGTGGCATCGCCATGGGCCTGATCAAAGAGGGCGACAAGGTCGCCGTGCTGACTGACATCCAGGGCCTGGAAGATCACCTGGGCGATATGGACTTCAAGGTCGCCGGGACAGTCGAAGGCATCACGGCACTGCAGATGGATATCAAGATCAGCGGCGTGACCGAAGACATCATGCGGCAGGCGCTGGCGCAAGCGCGTCAGGCGCGCCTGCAGGTGATTGAAGCCATGTCGCAGGCCATCGTGGAACCCCGCGAAGACCTGAAGGAATCCGCGCCGCGCATGATCAGCCTGAAGATCGACCCCGAGAAAATCGGCATGGTGATTGGCCCAGGCGGTAAGATGGTGCGCAGTATCCAGGATAGCTGCAAGGTCAAGATTGATATTGCCGAAGACGGCACCGTGTTCGTCGCTGGCGATGATGGTCCTTCCGTCTACCAGGCGCGCGATAAGATCGCCGCGCTGGTCGAAGAGGCCGAACTCGGCCAGGTGTACACCGGTAAGATCACCCGCGTTGAGGACTATGGCGTCTTCGTCGAGTTCCTGCCCGGCCAGGAAGGTCTGGTACACGTTTCGCAACTGGCGGATTACCGCGTCAACAGCGTGCGCGACGAGTTCAACCTTGATGATGAAATCATGGTCATGGTGACCGATATCGATAACACCGGGCGCGTCCGCCTCAGCCGTCAGGCTGTTCTTGAAGGCTGGACGGTTGAAGAAGCCCGTTCGCGCGATGGGGCCAGCAGTCGTGGTGGTCGCAGCGGCGGGGGTGATCGCCGTGGCGGCGGCGGCGGTGGTCGCAGCGGCGGGGGTGATCGTCGTGGCGGTGGCGGCGGTGGTCGCAGCGGCGGGGGTGATCGTCGTAGCGGTGGCAGTGGCGGTGGTGGTGGCAATCGCAGTGGCGGCGGCAACCGTTCCTGAGCCATCAGTCGCACACGCCATATCCTTATAAAGAACTGCCAGGGCGAGCGTCATGCTCGCCCTGTTGCATTTATAGGACAGCTTTACATCAGCGCCGGATTTATGAGACTTTTAGCACAATCGCCCCTGATGAGCATTTTTTCGCGTAACTCTGGGCGTAGTTCAGCGTATTATTAATGTGTATCGTCCGAGCATGGAATGTCTATCGCTTTAGACAGGAGCAGCTGCTTGTCATCAAAACAGCCTTCGCTTTCACCTGAGTGGAGCTCAAGGACAAAACGCACCTTCTTCCTGATTGCCCTGGTCGTTTTTGGCGGCCTGGTCTTACTCATTCGCGAGATCCTGCCGTTGGTGATTATCGCCGGGCTGGTGTCGTTCTTGCTCAATCCGCTGGTGACGTTAATCAGTAAGCGCATCTTCTTCTTCCCACCGTTGAAGGGGAATCGTTCTATCGCGTCGCTGATCGCTTTCGTGATCGCCATACTGGTGGTCATCATTGGTTTGCTGGTGATTGTGCCTGTTCTGGCTGATCAGATCGAGTCTTTCGTCGATGAGATCCCCAAACTGCTAAGGCAGTTCGAGAGGCTGCTGGAACGCATACTCAGTGAGCCAATCTCACTGGGTGGTGAGCCAATCCTGATCGACGACGAGCCGATCATCCCATTAGATCGAATCGCTGAGGCGACGGGGACCACCAATCTGAATGTTATTCAGCTGACCGATCTTGATCTCGGGGAGATCGCGCAGACATTCTTTGGCTCTGTGGGCTCGCTGACTGGGCCAGCCTTTAGCTTTGTTGGCGGTGCGTTCAACACGATCATCAGCCTGACGTTCCTCATCATGATGACCTTCTATCTCCTGGTTGATGGGGGACGGTTCGTGCATGGCTTCCTGGCGCTGGCACCCGATGGCTACGAAGACGATGCCCAGCGTCTGGTCAAGGACCTGGGCCGGGTATGGAACGGCTACGTGCGCGGCCAGCTGATCTTGTGTATTGTGATGGGTTTGTCGGTCTATATTGCGGCGACAATCCTTGGCGTACCGAATGCACCCATCCTGGGACTGCTGGCGGGCGTGCTGGAGTTCATCCCGAATATTGGCCCGTTCCTCGCGCTGATTCCCGCCGCTTTCCTGGGGCTGGTATCGCAATCGAGCACCCTGCCCTTCCTGGAGGGGTTGCCCTTTACGCTGGTGATCATCGTCGTCTGGACGATGCTGCAGAACATCGAAGCAATCGTGCTGGTGCCCCGCATTATGGGTGATAGCCTTGACCTGCACCCGCTGGCGGTTATCATCGGGGTGCTGTCGGGTGCGGCTATCGCTGGCGCGCTGGGGATCATCCTGGCGGCCCCGTTCCTCGCCAGTGGACGGGTCATCGCTCGTTACATTTACGGTAAACTGACTGGCCGAACGCCCTTCGTCGAAACGCGACGAAGGCGCGGACGTCATACCGGCCTGGGCCGGGTCATCATGCGGCTGTATCGCTATATCCGGCTGCAACTGGCACCAACGCGCACCGACAGCAATGATATACAGGCCCCCGTCTGAGGGCCTGCTGTACCCGTAACGGAATCATCTGTTTGAGGAGAACGGTTCGTGAGCAAAGGGTCTGAAGACGCTATTCCAACGCGTACATTGGCCGAATCCGACAATTACGCGATCTGGCTGAGCCAAGAACCGGACGGCGAGACGATCTATCACCTTGAATTGGGCAGCCTGACGCTGCACTTCTTCCAGGAAGAGTGGGAAGAGATCAGCGGCCTGATTTCTGTCGCACTGGCCGAAACCAGCAAGCGCAAACGCTGAACGATGTCGCTGGCACGCTATACGGAAGTCGCGGCCAGGCACCTGCCGCCGAGCGCGGCCAGCCTGCGACTGCTGGATGTGGGTGGTCAGATGGGTGCCGGCCTGATGGCGCGGCGCGCCGATCTCGCCGTAGAAGTCGCATCGCTGCGGCCTGAAGACTGGTGCTGGTCCCAGGCCAGCATGGATGCAGTCGTCGGCTACGATGTGCCTCTCTCGGATGCGCTGCTACAGGCCGCGATCGACGTGCTCAGGCCGGGTGGCCGTTTCATCATCGTGAACCCGGCAGGGCAGGTCGACGAGCAGACCGTCCGCCGCCTGGAAGATGCCGGTTACGTGCGCATTCTCGTAGAGCCAGCGCTGGAAGATGGCCCGGGCGTCCTGATACGCGGAGAACAGGCCCACACCACCGCCGATACGCTCAGCCGCGTGCAGCAGACTGCGCAGCGCGATGCTGATCTGCTTGATCTGGCGATCTATCGCGGGCGCTACCTCTTCCTTCTCATTCAGCAGACGCCCAACAAACCCATCTGGCAGCGGGCTCCTGATGATCCGCTGGAATGGCGTGCTGCCGCTGTCACTGCCGATGGTGAGACGTGGTTACTGGCGTTCAGCAGCCTGCCAAAAGCGGTGGCATTTATGCAACCGGCCATACTCAGCGGCTTCCTGCGCGATGTGAACAAGGTCGGCAAGTTTGATAAAGCCCGCTCCGCTGAATGGCCTCACGCCGTTCTGTTGAACCCACCGCTGGAAACTGTCAGCGATCAGACTCTGGCATGGCTGGATATCGACCCCGCCACGGCGGAAGCCCCGGACGAATAAGGCTGCTGTGACGCTCTCGCTGGATACCCTCGACTTTCTGGCATCAGCGGTTGGTGAACGTTACCTCGCTGAACTGGTCACGCAGGACCTCTCGGAAGCGCAAACCCTGACAGTTCTGACGCAGTTGCGCCGTGATCTCATGCCAGAGCAGGCCGCCGCAGTGCTGACGCTGGCACGCCTGCGTCAGAAAGCGGTCGCCAAATTCGGGGATGACGCGCGGCATCTATACTTCACAGCGGATGCGCTTGAACAGGCCAGCGATCCTCTGGTACGGGAGTATCGTGCGCAGCAGATCGGCGGCGGGCAGGTGCTGGATGTCTGCTGCGGTATAGGCTCAGACAGCCTGGCGCTGGCACAGCAGGGGGCAACTGTATCCGGCATTGATAGCGATCCGCTGCGCATAGCACTGGCGCGACTGAACGCGGCTGCACTCGGCCTGGCGGTGGATTTTCGCGTAAAAGATGCCTATGAGGTCGTGGCAGAGGCTGCTGATGTCGTCTTTTTTGATCCGGGTCGGCGCGACGGACAGGGTCGCCGCATCTACGATGTAGAGCGCTATCAGCCGCCGCTGTCACTCGTCAGGCGGTGGGACACGCCGCGCATTGTCGTCAAACTGTCGCCCGGCGTGGATGTCGCCCAACTGCGCGACTATGGCGGCGGACTGGAGTTCATCAGCGTGGCAGGGGAACTCAAAGAGGCAGTGCTGTGGCTTGGTGGTGATCAACAGGGACACAGAGCTACGCGCCTCTCATCGGCGGGATCGATCAGCCTGCGGCGTACAGGGCCTGAACCAGATGTGCCCCTCACTGAGCCGCGCGCTTATCTCTCAGAGCCTGACCCGGCGGTGCTGCGAGCGGGCCTGGTGCGCGATCTGGCGGCGGAGGTCGACGCGGCGATGCTCGATCCAGAGATCGCTTATCTGACCAGCGATCATGTGCCAGCCTCTGCGTGGCTGCGCACCTGGCGTGTGATTGATTGGCTGCCGTACCAGCTTAAGCGGCTGCGTGCGACATTGCGCGAACGCGGCATCGGCCGGGTGACGGTCAAGAAGCGCGGGTCGCCGCTGATGCCTGAACAACTCATCCCCGCGCTCAGGCTGAAGGGCGATGCGGCCTGCACGCTCATTCTGACGCAGCATATGGGGCGACCGATCGTGATGATCTGCGATGAGGCCCCGGTTGCTGAATGAGGTCAAAGTGTGATAAGAAATTTTTGCGATTGAGGCTATGTCGCGTATAATGTCCGGGCAGGTCGCATTGGACCTGTTTTTTAATCGTAAGCTACCCAACACTTGAGGTTCGTACATGTACAGGCCCGGTAGTCGCCAGCCACGCCGCCACGAAGTACTTACCTGGCCGGATGTGGATAAGATCATAGACCTGCTGATGCCACAGCTTGAGTCGGTTGGACCATTCAATACGATGGTGGTGATCACGCGGGGCGGGGTCATACCGGGTGGGCTGCTGGCCGAAGCGCTCGATGTTCGCGCAATTCTCACGGCAGCGGTCGACTTCCCGGCGACAGAAGAGGCAGGCCTGATGGCCTGGCCGGTCTTCTTACAGTTCCCCGACGATGAACTCCTACGGGATCGCAGAGTGCTGATCGTCGACGATGTGTGGGGCAGTGGCCGCACCAGCACTTCAGTCCGTGAGCGCGTCATCGCTGCCGGTGCGACAGCCTATACGTGTGTGCTGCATTACAACCCTTATCGCTCTCTCTTCACGGATGCGCGCCCCGATTACTATGGCGAAGCAACTGACGCGTATATCGTCTACCCCTGGGAAGTTGACCGTGGACCGCGCCCCCTGGATGTAGAAGCGCCCGTCCCTTCATCGGATTAAACCGTGACATGGTGCCCATCCCCGCTGGCCGGGGCGGTTGTCTGTGAGGCAAACGCTTATGCACAGGCGCTTAGTATAGTGCGTTCATCTTTCTCACTGGATTATAACTTGTGATTTCGTGGTGAGTCTCGCTATACTCTGTCCGACTGTAGGCCCGCATTTAATAGTTCTAGAATGAATTATGCGGCAGCAGTGGGTATCTCACCAATGCCTGACCTATGTTTTGGCCAGTGGTTCCCTGTTCAGGATTTACCTATTTGGCCGGTCGAAAGTCGGGAATTGTATTATACTTATGAGAGTAAAGGTCTAGGATGTCTGGTTGAGCTCCACTGCCGAAAGGAGAGGGCGCTCCTACTGCCTGGCTGATCGCTCTGCTAAAGGACTCTGTTGTTTATGACCGATCAAGATAAACAAAATCCGAATGAAGATGATTTTGCCTCCATGCTGGAATCCTCGTTCGATTATGCCTATACGCCACCGCGTCATGGCGAAATTCGCACAGCGACGATTCTGGAGATTCACGAGCGTGAGATCATCGTAGACCTGGGGGCAAAACAGGACGGCATTGTGCCCAGCCAAGACCTGGAGCGCATGGATTCTGAATTCCGCGACGGCCTTTCAGTCGGTATGGATGTCCCCGTATACGTGATGAACCCGCGCGATATGAATGGCAATTTGATCGTCTCGATCAACATGGGCCTTCAGCGCTATGACTGGGAAAAAGCGTACAAACTGCTTAACACTGAAGACGTTGTCGAGGTTCTGGTGACGAGTTTCAACAAAGGTGGCGCTCTGGTGCGCTGGAACCGGTTGGAAGGGTTCATCCCCAGTTCTCACCTGACTTCGATACAGGTTTCGGCAGATCGCCGCGAGGCCCTGGCCGCCCTCATGGGCAAGGAACTGGGCGTAAAGGTGATCGAAGTCGATCAGGATCGGCGGCGTCTTATCTTCAGCGAGCGTGAAGCGCAGCGCGAATGGCGCATGCAGCAGAAGGCGCGCCTGCTCGAAGAACTGGATGAAGGCGACGTCGTAACCGGCACCGTGACTGGCCTCCGCGATTTCGGTGCGTTCGTCAACATTGGCGGGGCCGATGGTCTGATCCACGTCAGCGAGCTGGCCTGGCATCGTGTCGATCACCCGCGCGATATCCTCAAGATTGGTGATGTGATTGAGGTGTACGTCCTCAGCCTGGACCGCCAGACGAACCGCATCGCGCTGAGCCGTAAGCGTTTGCTTTCCGACCCGTGGGATAACGCGCCCGCCCGCTACCATGAAGGCCAGCTGGTCGAGGGCACAGTGACCAATGTGGTCGATTTTGGTGCGTTTGTCGCTCTGGACGATGGGCTGGAAGGTCTGCTGCATCTGAGCGAGATGGGCGACGGCTCGTTGAAGGAGCCACATTCTTACGTGAAGAAGGGTGACCGTCTCTCATTGCGCATCAGTCATCTGGAGCCGGAAAAACGGCGCGTGGGCTTCACGCAGCGCTGGGGCACCGACGAAGACGCTGAAGGCGCTGAAGGTGCGCCTGAGGCTGATTCCGCCGCTGAATCTGCCGCTGAATCTGCCGCTGAATCTGCCGCTGAATCTGCCGCGCCCGAATCTGAGGCTCCCGCATCTGATGAGACTGACACGGAGCTTGAGGCAGAAATGCCAGAGGCAGAAATGCCAGAGGCAGAAATGCCTGAGGCAGAAATCCCTGAGGCAGAAATCCCTGAGGAAGCCTCCGACGAAGGCTAAACCGCGCAGCACTTAACCCCGCATACACGGCGACACCGAAGGCCTGACGACTCTGGTCAGGCCAGACATCAGTTTGTCGTTCGAAACTGCTATTTTTCCTCCCTCAATATGAGCATTTGTTGACAAAGCCGAAGCCCGGCAGTACAATACCGCCGGTCTGTGGGAGACACGTCGCCCCGGTGACAGATACCGCCGAACCTCGTGATTTTTCGGGTGAAGCCAGCGGGTTCCGACGACCAACTAACCTTCAAAGCACAATACGCTGACCCCACTTCCACCATGCCAGATTGGTGTGCGTGTGGTTTATTTGTGTGTTTCCTCCCGGAGGCAACCTATCGTTCGTGCAGGGAGTTTATTGACCAATGTCTACCGATACGTCTCTTGAATCCAGTGAGCTGAGTTTTGAAGAGCTGCTGGAGGAATCTCTCGAAAAAAGCCGCATGGAACGCGGCGATATCGTGACCGGCACAATCCTCGCTGTGGATTATCATGGCCTGATTGTGGATGTGAACTGGAAGCATGACGGCGTTGTGTCCCGCCAGGACATTGAGCGCATGGGCATGGATCTGGAAGATTTTACGGTCAACGATGAAATCGACGTCGCCATCGTGCGCCTCGACGACATGGAAGGCAACCTCGTGCTTTCCGCAGCACAGGCCCGCCAGAACGAAGACTGGCAACGTGCCGAGCATCTCCAGGAGAATGATGAACCCTGGGATGGTATGGTCGCTGCGGCCAACAAGGGCGGCTTGATTGTGCCCTTCGGCAATCTGCGCGGCTTTATCCCGGCCAGTCACGTCGTTGATCTGCCGCGCGGCCTGAATGAAGATGACCGCGTGCGTTATCTGGAGACGTTGGTCAACCAGGAAATTACCGTCAAAGTCATAGAAGTTAACCGCAAACGCCGTCGTCTGGTCTTCAGCCAGCGCAACGCGGAACGCGAAACCCGCGATGCCCGCAAGCAGGCGCTGCTGCGCGAGCTTAGCGAGGGTGATATGCGCGAAGGCGTCGTCAGCGGCCTGTGTGATTTCGGCGCGTTTGTCGACCTGGGCGGCGCGGACGGCCTGATCCACATTTCCGAACTGGCCTGGCATCGCGTGCGCCATCCGCAGGAAGTCGTCAACGTCGGCGATCGCGTCAAGATTTACGTCCTCCACCTCGATTCTGACGGTAAGCGCATCGGCCTGAGCCTGAAGCGCCTGCAGCCGAACCCGTGGTCACTGGTGGAAGAAATGTACCATATTGGCCAGTTGGTCGAGGGCACTGTTTCGCGCGTTGAGCCATTCGGCGCGTTCATCGCCCTGGAACCAGGCATCGAAGCGCTGCTGCACGTCAGCCAGTTGAATGATGATCCAAATGCCGACCCGCGCCGCGAGCTTTATGAAGGGCAGCGCGTTCTGACTCGGGTCATCAGCATCGAGGCGGAAAAGCAGCGTTTGGGCCTCAGCCTGAAGGAAGTCCAGCAGGCCGAGCGTGAACAGTGGGAAGCGCAGCGTGCCGAAGCCGCCGCCGCGATGGTCTCTCATGAGGTCGAAGAAGAAGAAGAAGACACTGAAATCGAGGAAGCCGCTGAACTGGCAACCGAAGCCGATGGTGGAAACTAACGCTTTCCTCGTGTATAATCAGTAGGCGCTAAACGGATAGTCTATCGAGTGAGGTACAGACAACTTTATGGCTTCTGTAAAACTTAAACCCGGCGAATCACAGGATTCATTGCTGCGCCGCTTTCGTAAGCGCGTGACGAATGCCGGTATCCTGAGCACGGTGCGCCGCAAGCGCTGGCATATCAGCAAGAGCGAGCTGCGCCGCATTGAGAAGAAAAAAGCGATTCGACGCGCACGGCGTCGCCAGCGTAAAGCGGCGGCCCGGGGCGGCCTCTAGGAACTGCCTATCCAGGCTTTTCCGGGTGCTACCCGCGCGTGCGAAGTTAAGGGAACTCACAAACCGCTGCCCACATGGGCAGCGGCTTGTTGCGTTATAAGCGATAATCCATAGAGTGAGCCACATGAAGGAGTTATATGGCTAAGCAAGAAGAAAAGCTCGAACTTGAAGGTACGGTCGTTGAAGCACTGCCCAACACGCAGTTCATCGTAGAACTGGATAACGGACATCGCATCCTGGCCTATCTGAGTGGCAAGATGCGTAAGTTCTACATCCGTATTCTGCTGGGCGACCGGGTGAAGGTCGAAGTTACCCCGTATGATATGAACAAAGGGCGGATTACTTACCGTCACCGTGACAGCCGCATGTCAGAAGCCTGATCGCAGCCTGACCCCTAATTGAGGCAGCGCGGGGTGACCCGCGTGGCCTTGTCATCATCTCACACCTCATGCGGCTCACAGCGACAGCGTGTGTGCCTGCTCTTGTTTTTGCTGTGTATGATGGGGCTGGGCGACGCTGCGGGGCTTCTCTCCCCAGTGAACGGCCATCGTGCCGAACATAAACGTCTTGAAGGCGACCTGCTCAAATCCGGCTTGCTGGACAAGTGCAACCAGTTCAGGCGGGGTTTTAAACGCCTGCGTGGATTCCGGCAGATAGGTGTAGGCATCGGCGGCTTGTTTGCCCCCGATCAGACGCCCCAGCGCCGGGATGACGAATTTCAGGTGCATCAGGATGAAGGGCCTGAGCACGTTGTTCGGTGGCGGTGACGTATCCAGTATTACGATTCGCCCACCGGGCTTCAACACACGAAATTGCTCGTTCAGCGTGCGGCTGATGTCGATCACGTTGCGTACCAGATATCCCGACACAACTGCGTCAAAGCTCTCGTCCGCGTAGGGCAGGTTCAGCGCGTCTGCCCCTGTCCAGCCCACCTGTGCGCCTGTGCTCTGCTGCTGACCGACGCGCATCATCCCCAGCGAAAAATCCGCGCCGATGACGGTTGCATCAGGGACGGCCTGGCGTGCTTCAAAGGCGATGTCACCTGTGCCCGTCGCCAGGTCGAGCAGACTGCCACCCGCTGGCAGCTGCGCCTGACGGATCACAAAGCGCCGCCAGCGCATATCCTGGCCGAAGGTCATCAGACGATTCATCAGGTTATAGCGACCGGCGATGCGGTCGAACATATTCTGCACATAGCGAGCGCGCTCGCCACCGGTGAGGTGCGCCATGATTCTTCCTCTACTCGTCTTTAGATCATTGATAAACCAGTAAAACGTCCATACGGAATCATACGCGTAATGGGTTAGCGCGGCATGAGCCAGAGGCTGGCATCAAACGCTGGCGGGTCGCTGTGCGACGATTGCCACCCAGTCGCCCTGGGTGTAGCGTCGCTGCGGCACCAGGCCGGTCCTGCGCAGTGCCGCCTCGACATCATCGGCCTGTTCGTCAATCAAACCGCTGAAGATGCCGATGCCGCCCGGTCGCACTGTCTCGCCCAGGTGATTGTCGCACATGGGGATGATGACTTTGGCCAGGATGTTGACTACGATCAGATCAAAGCGCCGCGATGAGCTGACGACGCTCTCCAGGCTGCCGGTCTGCGCGGTGACGCGGTCGGCCACGCCGTTGTCTGTGGCGTTCTCTGCTGTGACATCCACGGCGATCGGGTCGATATCCAGGGCGAGGACGTGCGCAGCGCCCAGCTTTAGCGCGGCGATACTGAGGATGCCACTGCCGCAGCCCAGATCGAGGACCTGCACGCCCGGCCTCACCGTTTCCTCTAGTGCTTCCAGACAGAGTTGCGTGGTCGGGTGCGTACCTGTGCCGAAGGCCATGCCCGGGTCCAGGCTGATGAGCACGTCGTTCGCGGCGGTCTCTACCTCGATCCATCGCGGGCGGATCAGCATACGCTGGCCGATACGAACCGGCTTGTAGTGGGCTTTCCAGGCTTCGGCCCAGTCCTCATCCTTGACCTGCTTGTAGACGGGTTCACCAACCGGATACATCATGTTCAGATAGCGCAGCACCTGGTTGATCTGCTGGCGGGTGTGCTCGGCGTTGTCGTCATCCGGGAAGTACCCGCGCACGATCAGATACTCCGGCGGCGGCACCTCGCCGTCGTCCCAGGCGTTGGGCATGATGCCGTCCTGTTCCACGGCGACACCCTGGGTGCAGAACTTATGCAGTTCCTGCGCGACGGCTTCGGCAGCTTCGCCATCGACGCGCAGGCTGATCTCGATCCATTGGGGCATGGGTGTTAATCCTCAAAAATGGGGCATTCAACGGAATGCCCCATTACACAGGTCAGGGTAGGGATTGGCTTAGCTCTGTTCGCTGTTGAAGAAATCCGACATGCGGGCGAAGAAGCCCTTCTCCTGGGGCTGGATGCCCCCGCCGAAGGTCTCCGCCAGTTGGGCGAACAACTCGCGCTGCTTGTCCGTGAGTTTGGTCGGGACAGCCACCGTCACATAAACGAGCTGATCGCCGCGCCCGGCGCTAGTGCCGTCGTTGCGCAGGCGGGGCATGCCTTTGCCGCGCAGACGGAACGCCTTGCCCGTCTGCGTGCCCGGGGGTATGGTCAGCTCAACATCACCGTCGATGGTCGGCACCTTGACCTTATCGCCGAGTGCAGCCTGCGCCACGTTCAGCGAAACGTCGATCATGATGTCGTTATCCTGACGCCGGAAGTACGTGTGTTCCTCAACGTGGACGACGACGAACAGGTTGCCGGGTGGCGCGCCGTGCTCACCGACATCGCCTTCGCCGGTGTACTGGATGCGCAGCCCATCGTGGACGCCTGCCGGAATGGTCACATTAAGCTTGGCGCTCTTGCGCCGCCGACCGCTACCGTCACAGTTGGGGCACGGGTCAGGGATGATCGTGCCACGACCACCACAGCGCGGGCAGGTCGTCATACGGACGAATGATCCCAGCGGCGTCTGGCTGACGCGCCGCGTCTGACCGGTGCCGGTGCACTCCGGGCAGGTGACTGGCTGGCTGCCTTCGCGCGCGCCGCTGCCGTGGCAGACGTCACACTCCGTCAGCCGCTCGAATTCGATCTCACGTTCGACGCCGGTCGCGGCTTCCATAAAGCTGACGGAGACATCCACGCGGATGTTGCCGCCTCGCGCCGGACCACGTCGAGTGCTCGTCTGACGGCCAACGAACGAACTGAAGAGGTCTTCGAAAATGTCTTCAAAGCCAGCGAATCCCGCTGCTCCGCTGTAACCAGCGCCTGCGGCACCGTTCACCCCGGCATGGCCGAAGCGATCATAGCGTGCGCGCTTCTGATCGTCGGAGAGGATTTCGTAGGCCTCGTTGATCTCTTTGAATTTGGTTTCAGCATCCGGCTCTTCGCTGACATCCGGGTGATACTGGCGCGCCAGCTTACGAAATGCGCGTTTGATGTCGTCTTTGCCGGCGTCGCGTCCGACACCGAGTACGTCATAGTAGTCTCTGGCCATACCTTCTGCCTGTTTACTCCTACCCCTGATTGGATATGGTATGGATCAGGGCGCTGCCGCATGCGACCGCGCCCTGCATCGATCTAGCTTTCGGTGTATTCTGCGTCGATGACGTCTTCGTCATCCTTGTCCTTACGGCCAGCGTTATCAGCGCCTTCGGCCTCAGGACCGCGTGCGTCGGCTCCGGGTGGCGGTGTGCCACCTTCGGCACCCTGATACATCTGCGAACCCAGTGTCTGCAACTGCGCGTTGAGCGCTTCCGTGGCGTCCTTGATGGCAGCGATATTGTCCCCATCGAGCGCCTTGCGCAGTGCGTCGATCTTCTCCTGCGTGGCGGTCTTGGCACCATCTGGCAGGCGATCGCCGTAATCGCGCAGGAACTTCTCCGTATTGAAGAGCGCGCCGTCGGCGTGGTTGCGGACTTCCACCTCTTCTTTGCGGCGGGCATCTTCGCTGGCGTACTTCTCTGCCTCGCGTACCATCTGATCGACTTCGCTGTCGCTCAGGCCGCTGCTCGCGGTAATGGTGATTTTCTGCTCTTTGTTGGTGGCGCGATCACGGGCGCTGACGTTCAGAATACCGTTGGCGTCAATGTCGAAGGTGACTTCGACCTGTGGCACGCCGCGTGGGGCTGGTGGCAGCCCATCCAGGATGAACTGGCCAAGCGACTTGTTATCGCGGGCCATGGGGCGCTCGCCCTGGACGACGTGGATCTGCACCTGCGTCTGATTATCAGCGGCAGTGGTGTAAACCTGCGTCTTGCTGATCGGAATGGTCGTGTTGCGCTCGATCATCGGCGTGGCGACACCGCCCATGGTCTCTACGCTCAGCGTGAGCGGCGTCACGTCCAGCAGCAGGATGTCCTTGACGTCGCCGCCGAGCACACCGGCCTGGATCGCTGCGCCCAGGGCCACAACCTCATCAGGGTTGACGCCCTTGGTCGGCTCTTTGCCGAAGAAGCTCTTCACAGCTTCCTGAATGGAAGGCATACGGGTCATACCGCCGACGAGCAGCACTGCGTCGATGTCGCTTGCCTGCAGGTTCGCATCTTTGAGCGCGTCGCGGCATGGTTTGATCGACTTCTGAATCAGATCATCGACCAGGCTCTCCAGCTTGGCGCGGCTAAGCGATACGTTCAGGTGCTTGGGACCGCTGGCATCCGCCGTGATGAACGGCAGGTTGATATCCGCGCTGAGCGTGCTGGACAGCTCGATTTTGGCTTTCTCTGCGGCTTCTTTCAGGCGCTGTAGTGCCTGACGATCCTTGCGCAGATCGATACCGTTTTCCTGCTGATAGGTATCAGCCAGCCAGTCGATGATGCGCTCGTCGAAGTTGTCACCGCCCAGGTAAGTATCGCCGTTGGTGCTCTTGACTTCGAACACGCCATCGGCAATTTCCAGGATGGTGATGTCGAAGGTACCACCGCCCAGATCATAGACGGCGATGGTACCGTCGCGCCGCTCGTTGAGGCCGTAGGCCAGCGAAGATGCGGTTGGCTCGTTGATGATGCGCAGTACTTCCAGGCCGGCGATCCTGCCAGCGTCCTTCGTGGCGTTGCGCTGTGTATCGTTGAAGTAAGCTGGAACGGTGATCACCGCCTGCGTGACTGTTTCGCCCAGGTAGGCTTCAGCGTCGGATTTGATCTTCTGCAGGATCATCGCGCTGATTTCCGGCGGGCTGTAGTCACGACCGCCCATTTCAATGCGGACGTCCCCATTAGCGGCGGCCTTCACGTGGTAGGGCACCCGGGTGGTGGCTTCCTTCACCTGGCGGTCGTCGTACTGCTTACCCATGAAGCGCTTGACGCTGAAGATGGTATTTTCCGGATTAACGACCGCCTGATTGCGAGCGACGCGGCCCACCAGACGTTCGTTGCCCTTCATCGCGACGACAGACGGAATCAGGTTGCTGCCTTCTGATGAAGGAATAACAGTGGGTTCGCCACCTTCCATCACGGCAACCACGCTGTTGGTCGTGCCCAGATCGATGCCAATAATGCGTCCCATATGGTTGTTTGCTCCTGCTGAAAGTTTTGGTCAAGTGGTGGTTGGCCGCGATGCGACGGTCTACCAGGAGAGGGACATGCCGGTATCGGCGCGGACATGCCCCGTCAGCTCATGCAATGTCAGGATGCGACCCGGACAAGCGCCGGTCGCAGGACCGTTTCGCCACTGATATAGCCCTTTTGCAGCGTCTCCATAACGATGCCGCTGTCGTATTCGTCACTGGGGCCCATGCCGACCGCCTCGTGCAAGCGCGGGTCGAAGGGCTCGCCGACCGGGTCGATGACCTCGACGGCGTGTTTTTCCATCAGCTTGTCGAACTTCTTGAGTATCAGCGCAGTACCTTTGACCCACGGATGATCGGCCAGATCTTCCGGGATGTTCTCGAGTGCGCGGTCGAAGTCATCTGCGATAGGCAGGACGTCGCCCAGGGTATCCAGGGCGGCACGTTCATGAGCCTGGCTAAGCTCGCGTTCGACGCGCTTTTTGTAATTCATGAATTCCGCCCGCGCGCGCTGCCAGCCTTCCAGATTGGCTTTGGCTTCCTGGCGTGCGGCTTCAAGCTGTGCCATGAGTTCCTCCGTACGAGCCATCTCGTTGCTCGCCTCGTTCTTATCGGCAGCGTTAGGTTCGGCGTTGGGTGTGGCCTGCGTACCTTCTGACGGGGCATTTGCAGCGGCTTCCGCCGTGGAATCTGGCGTATTTTCGGGTTCGGCCTGAGCGGTATCTGCCTGTGATTTCAGAGGTTCGTCGGTCATTTCTGCTCCTGTGCGCGTTTACGTATGTGCCATCCTGAAGGCTGACGGCACCCTCTCTGCACAATTTTGCCATCATAACGGGATAAGTGTAGCGAACAAGTCATAGAATTGTATTAAATTATTCGCCTGATTCGCATGCCCTTAAGGGACGTTCAGCTCAGGGGTGGCCGCGTGATCGTATTGCTGTTGTCTTCCTCTAAGGCATTTAAGGCATTATCAGAATGAGACTCGTAGAGATGCATGAGCGTGTTGGTCATGAGGCCAGAGACGTGGCGCACAGTGCTGATGGCGCGCCCGTAGTTGATATGTGTCGGCCCGATGACGCCCAATGCACCCGCCACGCTGCCGGGCAGGCCATAACGGCTGATGATGATGCTCACGCGGTTGATCTCTGCCAGCTTGCCCTCGCCCTCGATGATCACGCGCACACCGTCGCCATCTTCTGGCGATTGCAGGAACTCGGCCAGGATCATCTCCAGGAAGGGCCGTTCTTCCAGTACACGGACGGCTTGTTGCACGCCCTCGCCATCCTGGAAGTTGCCAATAATCTCGCTGAGGCCGTCGCGGTATACGACGCGGAAGTGCTGACTGGTGCCTGTGTCGAGCAGGTCGGCGGCCAGTTCGGCGACTTCGCGCTCCAGAAGCGGGAACTGGCGACCCTTAAGCCTGACCTGATTCGCGTTCAGGTTGGCGCAGATGCCGTTGATGCGCTCGGCGGCCTCGCTTAGCGTGGGCTGGGGTACCGGCTCGGCCAGGCTGAGCATGCGCTGATGCACCGTCCCGCCCTGTGTCACCAGCACCAGCAGCGCCAGCCTTCCCTGAATGGCAATGAGCTGCAAGTGTTTGAAGCGCGTCGAATCGGTGATGGGCGGCGTGACGAGCGAGGCGCTGTGAGCTGTCACGGCCAGGACGCGGGCGGCTTCGCGCAGCCAGTGCTCGAGTATCGCCGGCATCTGGCCGAACTTCTGCGTTACCAGGTTGCGCTCCGCCAGTGGCAGATCGCTGTGCTGCATGAGCGACTTGACGAAGTAGCGGTAGCCGCGTGCCGTCGGGATGCGCCCGGCGGAGGTGTGCGGCGCGCTGATGTAGCCCAGCTCTTCCAGACGGGCCATGTCGTTGCGCACCGTCGCCGAACTCACGCCAAGGTCTTCGCTCTCGGCGAGTTGCTTGGAGCTGACTGGCTCCGGGTTTTCTGTATAGGTCTGGATGATCATCGCCAGGATGCGTTCCTGGCGGCGGCTGAGTTCTGGGAGAAAGTGCGCTTCGCTCATGGGTCACTGGTTGCTGCGTCATACACGGCACCACCGACGGTGGATAGTTAACCCGGTAACGGTAGCTCACGCTGGTCGCAGACTATGGTTGGTTCGGTTGATGCACTTTCTATTTTAACGGCAGTATGACCTTAACTTCAAGGCACGTGAACTTGGTATGTGTCTGGATGTGCAGGGGGCATGTGTTGGGCATGATCGGTGTAAGATCGGGTGAATCTCCGGCGTCTGAGAGCTAGACTGCCGGGGTGAACTCGGCTAACATGGCAAGTATAAACTTGATAATAAGTCACAACGAGCGAATTCAGGAGAGCCAGATGGGCGCCAAGACCTTTGAAGTAAATGAGGCTGATTTCCGGGTGGAAGTGCTGGATAGCGAACTGCCGGTATTGGTAGATTTCTGGGCGGAGTGGTGTGGACCGTGCAAGATGATTGCCCCGATTGTGGACGAGATCGCTGGCGAGTATGACGGCAAGCTGCGCGTCGCCAAGGTCGATGCCGATGAGAATCAGAACGTGCTGATGCAGTATGGCATCATGGGTATTCCCACGCTGATTCTGTTCAAGGGTGGTGAGCCGGTCGAGCGTATTACCGGTTACCGTCCGAAGCAGGACATCGTCAAAAAGCTGTCGCCGCATCTCAACTAAGCTGATTCACCGTAAGTCGTAAATCAAAGCGCCCCCTGTCTGGGGGCGTTTGCATGTATGAATACTACACATGTGCCAGATTTAACATCCGATTCAGTCAGAGCCAGGCTCGGCGCTCAGACGCCTGTCCTGCGGCTGCGACCGTGCAGCTTCGCTGGATTGCGGCGCCAGCGGGATGTACACATGGAAGGTGGAGCCTTTGCTGAGCATACTATCGACCTCGATAACGCCGCCGTGCTGCTGCACGATGCCGTAAGAGAGCATCATGCCCAGACCAGTCCCGGCTTCCTTGAGCGCCTCCTGATTGCTGCTGCGGAAGTACTTCTCGTGGAACAGGCGCGCCACGTCCTCTTTGCTCATGCCGATGCCCTCGTCCGTCACGGAGACGCGCAGCATGTCGCCGCGCTTCTTCCCGCGTGAATCGACGTAATTCCTGACAACCTCTGCGCTGATGGTGATGGTGGTGTCTTCGGGGCTGTATTTGTGCGCGTTGCTGACGAGGTTCGTCAGTACCTGGATCAGGCGTGTTTCGTCACCCAGGACCAGCGGCAGGCCCTCCGGCACGTTGTTGACCAGTTCCTGGCGTTTCTCATCGAGAATGTGGACGAAGGGCTGCAGCGCACCGATGACCGCGTGGCGAATGTCCATTGGGGCGACGTCCACACGGAATTCGTTGGCGTCGATACGGGCAGCGTCGCGCAGGTCAGCAATGATCGTTTCAAGCTGGCTGACGTTGTTGCGCACGATCTTGAGCAGGCTTTTCTGCTGGTCGCTGAGTTCGCCGGCCATGCCCATCAGCAGACCATCGGCATAACCCTTGATCGGCGTCAGCGGGTTTTTGAGTTCGTGCGCGGCGAAGCCCATGAAGGTACTCTTGGAGCGATTAGCTTCCGTCAGGGCGGTGTAGAGCTGTGCGTTGGCGATGGCGATGCTGGCGTGCTCCGCAAGACGTTGAGCGAATGCCCAGTCGTTCAGGTTGAACGCAGGCCGACGGCTCTTCTCGAGCATCAGCACGGCGTTGATCTCATCGCCGCTGAGCATGGGCACGGTAATCTGACTCAGGCTGTCTGCCAGCCCACCGCGATAGTCCGGGTCGATGCTGACATCCGCCGCAAGATCGGCTGATTTGGTGCGCATGACGCGGCCCACGATACCCTTGTCCAGCGGCCAGATCAGCCCCTCAGCGCCCTGTGGGTATTCGTCTTCACCGTAGCCTTCTACGGCGACGATTTCCAGATAAGGTGGGTTGTGGTTCACCAGACCGAGCGCACCCGCCTGTGCCTCCAGCACGCTCATGGCGGATTGCACCGTGATGCGCGCGACTTCGCGCAGGTCGAGTGTGCGGTTAAGGTCGCGGTCGATGTTCTCCAGGATTTCAAGTTCGCGTACGCGGTCAGCGAGCTGGATGTCCTGCATCTGCAGCAGGCGCGCATTTTCAATAGCGACCGCTGCCTGCCCGGCGAATGTATTGAGCAGTGTGGCATCCGCATCGATGAAGATGCTGCCGTCGCGCTTATTCATGACCTGCAGCACGCCAATGACGCTGTCTTTGGCGATAAGCGGTACTGTCAGCAGGGAGCGTGCCCGCGTCGCTTCGGAGTCGAAGTCGCGCGCGTGGCGCGGGTCGTCGGCCACATCGTTGACGATGGTCGCCTCACCATTAAGTGCGACCTCACCGACAATGCCTTTACCGGCAGCGATGCGCGTGCCCAGTAGTTCGTCACCTGCACCGCCAATCACCACGCGAAATTCGAGGTCGCGGCTGCTATCATCCACTGTCAGCAGCAGTGCACCGGCTTCTGCTTCGAGAATATCCACCGCGCTATCGGTGATGAGCTTCAGCAGGTTTTCGACGTCGCTCTCGCTGGCGACCAGTTGCCGTGCGATATCGTTCAGCACGGTGAGCTGGCGCTCGCGGAGTTTGGTCTCCGTAAACAGACGCGCACGCTCGATACTGGTAGCGGCCAGCGCAGCGATATCGACCAGGATTTTGAACTGCTCATCGGTGTAGGGCGTATCGTTCCCGGTCTTGCCGATGGCCATCACACCCAGTGTGGTTGATTTCGCGGTCAGGGGGACGCCCATCCAGGCGCGCAGGCGGGTCGTCTCCGGGCGGTTGCGCAGTCCCTGCGTCTCCAGCTCGGCGCGGTAATTCTCCAGGCGCAGCGGCTTTGCCGTTCGTGTGACGCGGCTGTACGGGTCACTGCCGAAGCCCCATCGCAGATTTTCGTTACTCTCGATGCGGTCATCCTCTTCAAGGAAGAATGCGAAGTAAAGTTCGCGGCGCGTTTCGTCCGCCAGGGCGATATAGAAACAGGGAGCCTGCAGCAGTTTACTTGTCTGCGTATAGATCAGCTCCAGCAGGTCGTCGAAATCAATTGTGAAGCTCACCGCCTGGCTGACCTGGCTGAGCACGTCCAGCTCGCGGACGCGGCGTTCCAGCGATGACACGACCTGCGCGCGTTCCGTTGCGATTGAGAACTGCGCCGTCAGGTTGATGAGGAAGCGAATCTCCTCAAAGTTATAGTAGCGACGGTTAGCCCGGGGCGGTCCCAGGACGACAAAACCGTTCAGACGGCTGCTGCCGCGCATCGGCACCAGCACCGCGGCGCGCAGGATGCTCAGACGGCCACGCTCCGGCCACAACTGATGCGGCCACGGGCGATCCGGATACAGAATAATCGGCTGATCAGTCTCGCTCAGGAGTTTGATCAGCGCGCTATCCGCGCTGAAGCGAATCTGCGTATCACCATCGCTGCTGCCTGTGGTGTAGGCGACATAGTCCTGATCAGGGCCGCTCTGCTCATAGACGAAATGCGCGGTAGGCTGCACGATTTCATCCAGCAGATCGCGGTACGCCTTGACGATCTCCGGGTAGCTGTTGAGCGTTGTAATCTGCTGGCTGAAGCTCTCAATACTTTGCTGATAATTGCGGCGCGTGCGGTAGTAAATCGCATCGATGCGCTTTTGCAGCGCGTTCCGCAGTGGTGCGAAGAACAACACCATCCCAAACAGCAGCAGCCCCACGACGAATGGATCACTCGTATCGATGAAGCGCTGCGCGATCAGGGTAGTGCCGAAGACCAGCAGATAAATGCCCGTGAGGAGTGCCAGCAGCAGGACGCCGTAGGTGATGCCCCGGCTCAGAATGCGGTCGGTATCCATGCGCCGGTACTGCATGACCGCGTAAGCGATCGCCGCATTGGGGAACAGGAACAATACCATCAGCGTCTCAAAGGCGATCAGGTTATTCTGTCCACCCATGAGAATGGCGCGATTGATCATCCACAACAGCGCGAGCACGATCATCAGACTGGTGCCGATCAGCACGCTGTTGACCTGATCGCGGGTGACGGCGGTCACGGCGCGTGGGCGCTGGAACAGCAGCAGGAAGACGATACAGGCCAGCAGGCCCAGGATCATGAACGTGGTTGCAGTCTGCGTGGCGTTGTGGTCCCAGGGTGTGGCGGGATACAAATACTGATACAGGACCACCACACCGACGACACTGCTGATGGTCATCGGGACGATCTGCAGCCACGCCTGACGATAGAGCAGCGCCGGCTGATTGGGAAAAGTCAGGCCGAATGTCGCCAGCGCGCCGCCCGTCCAGGCTGCGGCCATCAGCCAGATTGGCGTTAGCTGATGTGTCGTCCCCACGTCGAACAGACCGCCGGCGTAAATCGCAGTCAGGAAGGCGATCATCGTGGCGAACAGCACGTGTGTCCGGGCGCCCCGCACGATCAGCAGCGTGATGCCAATGCCGATAATCACACAGCCCGCCAGGAACGGCAGCAGGAAATAGGCCAGAAAATCGCCGTTGGGGAAGGCGGTTAAAGTAAAGCTCGTTGTACAAGTGGCGCTGTCGGCACCTTCGTTGACGTCGCAGAGTTCAGGGTCGAGCGGGGCGAAGCGCGCCAGACGCGTAAAGGTCAGGCTGATCGTGTCACCTACGGCATAACCGCTCAGGATTTCCTCAAAGCGTGCGCGTGTTGCGGCGTAATCGTCGTTCTGCACGGGCAGTGCCTGGTCATTCACTTCAAGGATGCGGTCCTGACGGCGCAATCCCGCATCCAGGGCGGCCCAGGTCGCGTCGCCGGTTGGCTGTGCCGCATTGACGACCATGGTGTATGTGTACAGCGCCCCGGTGAAGGGCTGCGCGCGCAGGTTAAAGGCCGAAACAGCATAGATACCATATATGACGATCGTCACAACGGCGAATACCCACATTGCGACGTACCACAGCTTCGCGATGGGCTGTGTTCCCTGTCTGGGGGCAATGGCTGCGGACGCTTCGGCAGGTATCTGGGCGCGGGTGCTGGCTGGGTTCATGCGCGGTTTCCGTATCTCGCGTCGTGTGGCGCATCAAGTATGGGCGTGTGCATGGGGTCTGCTCCGGGCATAGCTCTGCTCACGGGATACCGATAGATGACGCACGACAGCAGTCGAACGCTGATGAAACGATATTGTAATTCTATCACAGCATGTCGATAGCACGAATAAAGCGCGTGAGTGTTTGGTTTGATTCGATCTGATGGGTGTCGGTTGTCAGGTCGCTTTTGTTATAATTGAACGAGATACAACCCTTATTTTTGGTCAAACCCTGCTTGCGAGGGTGCCCACACAGGCGAAAGCAGATATTCATGAGAGCAGCCCGCATTCTGATTGCGAAACCCGGCCTTGATGGTCATGACCGGGGTGCGAAGGTTATCGCACGTGCACTGCGCGATGCCGGCATGGAGGTCATCTACACGGGCCTGCGTCAGTCGCCACAGATGATCGCTGAGGCTGCTCTGCAGGAAGATGTGGATGTCGTCGGCCTGAGCATCCTGAGCGGCGCGCATATGACGCTGGTGCCGCTCGTGCGCGAAGCGATGGTCGCCGCTGATCTGGCGGACGTGCCGCTGATTGTCGGCGGCATCATCCCTGACGAGGACATCGACGCACTGCGCGAGCACGGCGTTGTGGCCGTCTTCGGGCCGGGGACCTCTACCGACGAGATTCGCGATTTCATTAACGGGCTGGTGGCCAGCAGGGACGCTCGTGACTGAAGCGCGCGACACCCGTCAGGCTGAACTGGTCGCCGCTGTACTGGCGGGGCAGCGAAGGGCCATTGCCCGCATGCTGACGCTCGTTGAGAATGGCCGCCCAGGTAAGGACGCAGCGCTGGCGGCACTCTTCCCACATACGGGCAAAGCCGCGATTATCGGCGTGACCGGCGCACCGGGGACGGGCAAAAGTACCCTGGTGAACGCGCTGGCACGTCATTACCGGCAGGCGGGGCGTACTGTCGGCATCATCGCCGTTGACCCCACCAGCCCTTTCTCCGGCGGCGCGATCCTCGGCGATCGCATCCGTATGAGCGATCACAGTGGCGATCCGGGCGTCTTCATCCGCAGTATGGCGACCCGGGGCAGCCTGGGTGGGCTGGCCCACGCCACCCGGGATGCCGTCCGCGTGCTGGATGCGGCTGGCTTTGATATCGTGCTGGTGGAGACCGTCGGTGCAGGACAGAGCGAAGTAGACATCGCCCGTACCGCCACGACGACGCTCGTCGTTGAAGCGCCAGGTCTGGGCGACGACGTCCAGGCGATCAAAGCCGGCATTCTTGAGATCGCTGACGTGTTGGTGGTCAACAAGGCCGATCGTCCGGGGGCGACCCAGACACAGCGCGCCCTGAAAGCCATGCTGGAATTAGGACACCCAGGCGACCGATTGGCCTTCTTTGCTCATGACAGCCAACTGCCACTCTCGGTACAATCGCCACACGCTAACGGTGGAGCGAACCCCGAAGACACGATGTGGCAGCCGCCGGTCATTGCTACAGTGTCTGTCGAGGGCAAAGGCATTGCTGAGCTGGCGGAGGCGATCGCAGCGCATCGTCAGTATTTGGAACACAGTGGGAGTGCGGCACGCTGGCAGCAGCACATCATCGCGCAGGAACTCATCGAGAGGATGCGCGATGTACTCGTCGCGCGTGAAATCGCACAGATTGAACCGGATCGGCTGCGGGCGATCGTGGCCGAAGTCCAGGCACGACGGCTTGACCCGAACGCCGCCGTCCATGTTTTGCTTGAGCAGCCATAGGCAATCCGCAACGCGGCGCAGGTCCGCAACGTAAAGGCTACAGAGGACGCTATGATGATAGACGAAACAGCCGACAAAATACCCGGGACGAAACTAGGCCGTTACGACGACCGTACCTCGCGCATGCGCTTCGGCAAGATGAAAATATTCTCCGGCAAAGCGTGTGAACATCTGGGCGAGGAGGTCGCCGCCTATATTGCCGCCCGTGAGGGCTACGAAGATCTGGAACTGGCCTCGTTTGAGCAGACGCGCTTCTCTAACGAGAACATCTTCATCAAACTTCAGGAAAGCGTGCGCGGTCGCGATGTGTATTACATTCAGACGATGGCCTCGCCTATTCATGAGAACATCATGGAAATGCTCATCATGATTGATGCGCTCAAGCGGGATTCCGCCTGGCGGATTAATCTGGTCGTGCCCTATCTGACCTACACGCGTTCCGATAAGAAGGATCAGCCGCGTGTGCCCATCACGGCGCGCCTGATCGCCAACATGATTGAGACAGCAGGCGCGGATCGCTACATAACGATTGATCTGCATGCCGGGCAGATACAGGGCTTTTTCAACATCCCTGGTGATGCGCTGACCGCCTTCTACCTGCTCAGTGATTATGTGCGCAGCAAGAACTGGGAGAACCTGGTCATCGTGGCGACAGACCTGGGCTTTGTCAAGGAAGCGCGCAACTGGGGCGAGGTCCTGGGCGTTCCTGTCGCCATCGTCGAGAAGCGCCGTGTTGCCAATGACGAAAACGCCGTTGCCATGTCGCTGATCGGTGATGTTGCCGGTAAGAATGTCCTGCTGGTTGATGATGAGGTCAACACCGCCGGGACGGTGATCAGCGCGTATAACGTCGTCAAGAACCACGGGGCGAACGACGTGTCGATTGCATTTACCCATGCGTTCTTCAATGAAAAGTCGCATCAGCGGCTGCAGTCGATCGACCTTAAAGAGATCATCTTCACCAATACGGTGCCGATCAAGCCGGGGTATCGCCTGCCGAACATGACGATTCTCTCCGTTGCGCCGATGCTGGCCGAGGTTATCCTGCGGGCGCATGAGGGGCGCAGCGTGGGCGAACTGTTCAACGAGTAGCGCCCTGGGCGTGCCCGGGGTAGGGCGCACCTTCGTAAGCGAGTGACAAAGGATATTGAGTGCCGGATAACGCCGAGGAACACCAGCAGCGGCCCCTGGCCGCTGACAACCCGCCGTCGCAGTCATCTTCGCAGAACCCGCTGCACGATGAATTCGAAGTCGCTGAAGGTCAGATCGAAGAAAAGCATCCTATCCGTGAGCTGATTGTAGCGGGTATGGCCTTCCTCGTGTTCCTTGCGGTGGTGACGATCGCCATAAATGCCATTGGCCTTGAACAGATTCAGACGTTCATTGAAGAAGCGGGCCCGCTGGGTCCGCTGGCATATATCGGCCTCAAAGCGGCGACATATATCTTCGCGCCGCTGACGAGTGGACCGATCCAGGTTGTAGCCGGGGCGATCTTCGGCAACGTCTGGCTGGGTGTGCTCTATACCCTGATTGGTGAAGTCCTGGGCGGCAGCGTCAGCTTCTGGCTGGCGCGGCGCTATGGTCGGCCAGTGGTGCGGCGACTGGTCGGGGCGCAGGGCATGCGGCGCGTGGACGAGTTTTATGAGACGCGCATGGGCGGTTGGCGCTCATTGGCTGTAGCGCGGATTGTCCTGTTCTCCTTCTGGGATTTCCTGAGTTATGCCGCGGGGCTGGCACCGGTGCGCTTTGTCTCTTATGTGCTGGTATCAGCGATTATGGGCTTCTTCCCGACGTTCTTCTTTGTTGCGCTGGGCAATTCGGTCATTGTGGATGGCGCGTCGCTGATCGTGATTTACGGCCTTGTCGCGGTGCTGATCGCGCTGCCGTTGCTCTTCTATCGGTCGATTGGGCGCTGGCTGGGTGGTCGACGCAGCCCATAAGTGCCGTAAGCTGACGGCATCCCTGCGCGTCTAATAGATGTGAGCTAAAGTCTGCAAACCTTATGCTACAATAGCCTGCGAAATATGCGGCTGAATTCTTCGTGCGTCGCTAACGATCTGCAAATACTGCTGTGCTACAATCTGGCGCAGTTTGCAAAAACATCTGCTGAATGATCCCCTGTTGAAGGTGTTCTATGTTGCGCAACGTGGTGAAAAAGGTATTCGGGGACCCGATGGACCGGGCGGTCAATAAGTACCGCGCACGCATCGAGCCGATTAATGCGCTTGAGCCGCAGATGAAAGCGCTCTCTGATGAGCAGCTCCGCGCCAAAACAAACGAATTCCGCGAGCGCCTGGCTGCGGGTGAGTCACTCGACGACCTTCTGCCGGAAGCTTTTGCTGTCGTCCGCGAAGCCTCTGTCCGTACAACGGGTCTGCGTCATTACGACGTGCAGCTCATTGGCGGTATCGTCCTGCACGAAGGTCGCATCGCTGAGATGAAGACTGGTGAAGGTAAGACGCTGGTCGCCTCGCTGCCGCTGTACCTGAATGCGCTGACCGGGCGCGGCGTCCATCTGGTGACGCCTAACGACTACCTGAGTAAGACCGGTCTGCAGCTTATGGGGCCGATTTACCACCTGCTGGACATGACTGCTTCCGTCATCCAGAACACGGGTGGTCGCCCTGACGAAGGTTCGTACCTCTTCGACCCGGATTATCTCAGCGATGATGCGCGCTATCAGAATTTACGGCCCATCAGCCGCCGCGAAGCCTATCGTGCGGATATCACTTACGGGACGAACAATGAGTTCGGCTTCGACTATCTGCGCGACAACATGGCCTGGGATGCTGACCGACTGTCGCAGCGTGATCTGCATTACGCCATCGTCGATGAAGTCGATAACATCCTGATTGACGAAGCGCGCACGCCGCTGATTATCTCCGGCCAGGCGGATGAACCATCCGATTACTACGCCAAGTTCGCCCAGATGGTCAAGAAGCTTAAGCCCAGCTCGCCGGAGAGCATTGATCTGGAAGAGCCAGATGGCGATTACGTGCTGGAAGAAAAAGACCGCGTCGTCTACCTGACGGAAGAAGGTGTCGAGAAGATCGAGGGCCTGATGCGCTCGATTGGCATTCTGCGGGCGGATAGTCTCTACCATCCTGATAATGCTGAGATGATTCCTTATCTGGATAACTGTTTGCGGGCGCAGGCGCTGTATCACCGCGACCATGAATACGTGATCCAGAACGGCGAAATCGTCATCGTGGATGATTTCACTGGCCGGTTGATGCCGGGCCGCCGCTTCAGCGAGGGGCTGCATCAGGCGATTGAAGCCAAGGAAGGCGTGAAGATCCGCCGTGAGAACGTCACTATGGCGACGATCACCTTCCAGAACTTCTTCCGCATGTATGACAAACTGGCTGGCATGACCGGTACAGCGCTAACGGAACAGGAAGAGTTCGAGAAAATCTATGAACTCGATGTCGTCGCCATCCCGACGAACCTGCCGATAATTCGTGAGGACAACAACGACTACATCTACATGAGCGAACACGCCAAATGGAAGGCGATCACGGACGACATCCAGCAGCGCGTCCGGCGTGGACAGCCGGTTCTGGTTGGTACGGTCGCCATTGAAACGTCCGAGCGATTGGCGAAGGAACTCAAGAAGGCGCTCAAGGACGAAATCGCCGGTGGCGACGTACGCCTGGAAGTGCTGAACGCGAAGCAGCACGAGCGCGAAGCATCGATTATTGCACAAGCCGGTCGGCCGGGTTCCGTGACAATCGCCACGAACATGGCCGGTCGTGGCGTCGATATCCTGCTCGGTGGTAACCCGGATGGTCTGGCGCGCGAGACACTGCGCAAGCAGGGCATCGACGTCACCGATGCCACCCACGAGCAGTGGGAGGAAGCCTACAAGGCGGCTAAGGCCCAGTGCGATGCCGATCGCAAGCGCGTGCTGGAAGTCGGCGGCCTGTATGTCGTCGGCACAGAACGGCACGAATCCCGCCGCATCGATAATCAGTTGCGTGGTCGTAGCGGTCGCCAGGGCGACCCGGGCGAGACGCGATTCTTCCTGAGCCTGGAAGATGACCTCGTCCGCCGCTTCAATGGCGAAGCGGTCAAGAAGTTCATGTCCTGGGCCAACCTGCCAGAAGATGAGCCGCTGGAACACGGCATGATCAGCAAGTCGATCGAGCAGGCGCAGGTGCGTGTTGAGGGCCACAACTTCGATATTCGTAAGCGCGTGCTGGATTACGACGATGTCGTAAACCGCCAGCGCGAAGCAATTTACAAGCAGCGCCGCGAGTGGTTGTACAAAGATGCGGAAGCGCTCTTTGAAGACTTCATGGCGATGATCGAAGATCGCATCCATGACACGCTTGAAGCGCACGCCGAAGGCGACGAGATCGCCGAGTGGGATGTCGAGCTGCTGTATAAGGACCTGCTGCTGGTCTATCCAGTGCCGGAGACAATCAACCCCGACACAATGGTCGAGATGACGCGTCAGGAGCTTGAGGATCAGCTGATTGAGGGCGCACGTCAGGCGCTGCAGGCCAAAGAGGATCAGCTCAATGAGGTCGAACCTGACCTGATGTCAAAAGCGCTGCGCCTGACAATCCTGCGCGCCATCGATACGCACTGGCAGCGCCACCTGACCGGCCTCGACGAACTGCGCGAAGGTATCGGCCTGATGAGCATCGCCCAGCGTGACCCGCTGGTAGAGTACCAGCTAGAAGGTTCGCGGATGTTCGAGACGCTGCAGGCCCAGGTCGAGGAGCAAGCCACGCGCCAGATCTTCATGGTGCAGCCGGTCATCGCACGGCAGCCCGTACGCCGCGCTGTGCAGGAACTGCGCAGCAACAGCGCTGACGACAGCAAGCAGCAGACTATCCGCAATACGCGGAAGCTGGGCCGCAACGATCCGTGCTGGTGTGGCAGTGGCAAAAAGTATAAGCAGTGCCACATGCGCAGCGATCAGAAGACCGGTGTACCCGCGCCAGAGAAGGCCAGCGTCGAACAATAAAGACCTCAAGGCAGCGGCAATGCATTAACCTGTGCCGCTGCCTGATTAATTGATTCTGTTATGTTTGCAGATTAAGAATTATAGTATAATGAGTTGGCGTGACGAAAAGTTGATGCGTACGGTGCAGTCCGCCGGATATTGAGCATCTATCGACACCACATTGATGCCGCACCAACCGCATGTTAGGGGCTTTTGCCCAAAGAGGCACAAACAGGATAAAACAATAACCTCAGGTTGTTTTTCCACACGGCGTTAACCAGAAAAGCGCTGCCTTTACCAAAACATCTTCTTGCCAGGTTGTAAGACATCTGCACGAAACAGGAGGAACATAGATGGTTCAGGCAACCTCGTCCAGTTATGTAACTGCCGAGATAAACGAGTCCTGGAAGGATTTTCTGCACGAGCAGATCAACTCGTTCGTCAAGTGGGACCTGGTGCGCTTTTTCCACGATAACCCCCATACCGCTGATACCGCAGAGAGTATCGCCCGCGTCGTTGGGCGAGACAACGTGACCGTCAAACGTGAGTTGGATGGTCTGGTCGGGTCCGGGTTGTTGCAGGTCAAGCAGGTTGGCGGGACCAGCATCTATACCATCACGACAAATTCGAAACTCCGTGAGCGCATCCGCGCTTTCATAACGGCCTGCCATGATCGTCAGTTCAGGATTCAGGCGATCAATCACATGATGAACGGGATGAGCTACACCGCTCATAGTTAGCGCTGTATCCGGTGATGCTGTATCCCTTGCGCGGCGCCGACACTGACTATTGATTCACAGCCAATGCCGGGCAGGATAGCCAGACATGGAAACGACGATACTGTCACAGTTCCTCTCGTTGTATGTGTGGTTTCCGTTGGCGGCTTTTCTGATGCTGATGCTGCTCATCGCGCGCTTCTACCAGAAGTTCTCCGGCGAGCAGACGCACTACTGGCTGTATATCCTGCCGATTGTCGCGTTTGGTTTTGTGGCAGTGCGGGGTGCCAGTGCCAACCGTGTTGAATCCGATATTGTCACCAGCCTGGTTGCTGCTGTAGCCGGGCTGGTGCTTTTATTTCTGGCGGTGCGGCTCTATCAGCGCATGATGTCGCCGCAGTCGCCGGATGGCCTCGAAGAAACCCCTACGATCCAGGATCGTTTCAGCGACCGCCCATGAGGCCCCGGCTGTGATCGTCCTCGTTGAATTGTTCGGTGTGATTGGCTGGCTGGCTGTCAGCGTGGCTCTCTGGGTCGTCGCCCGCTTGAGTTACCGGCTCGGCACGGTGACGCGTGCCCGCTCCTACTATCGGTTACTTTATGTGGCATCGATTCTTGTCGGGTTGGGCAGCCTGATGATCGCCTCCGCGCGTGTCGAGTGGTCATCAGTAGCGCCTGCCGTTCGTTTCCCTGGAGCCGTCTTCAACCTCGGCGAATTGTGTCTGGCCCTGGGCTTGAGCCTCGGATTGGCGGTTACGTGGTATTATTGGAGTTGGCTTCTCGCAGAGCGCGATTAGCGCCTGCTAACGCTCTGCTGATACACAATTTTCGCGCAGAGTAGTCAGACGTCCTGTGACTGTCAGACTCATAAAGGACAGCACTTGAACGATATGATCGATCGTGATGAGCTGGCGGTAATCAAGACGCTGCCGAAAGTCGAACTCCACCGGCATCTCGAAGGCGCGGTACGTCTGCACACCCTGCTCGAGATCGCCCGCGAGTTCGCGCTGGATATCCCTGCATATACCCCTGAAGTGCTGCGGCCTCTCGTCCAGATGATGCCGGGCCAGCCGCGTACTGCACAGCAGTTCCTGAGCAAGTTTCGTCTGCTGCGCAGCTTCTACCGCACGCCGAATCTCATCAGCCGGATCGCGCGCGAAGCCGTCGAGGACGCTGCGGCGGATAACGTTCACTATATGGAGCTGCGCTTCACCCCGAAAGCCCTGAGCGCTGCCGCCAATCTGAGCTTCGATCAGGTCATCGGCCTGGTGTGCGATGCAGTCGGGCAGGCGGCAGCCGATGCCGGGATTCGCGTCCGTCTGATCGTCTCCATGAACCGCCACGAGTCCGTTGAGCTGGGCGAACAGACGCTGCAGGCTGCGCTGGTGCATCGTGACAAGGGCATCGTCGGTGTTGATCTCGCCGGCAATGAAGCGGAATTCTCTGCTGCGCCCTTCGGGGCGATCTTCGCAGCGGCGCGAGATGCTGGCCTGGGCGTGACGATCCACGCCGGAGAGTGGGCCGGGTCGGAGAGCGTGCGTATTGCGGTTGAGCTTTTGAATGCGCAGCGGATCGGCCATGGCGTGCGCCTTGATGGCGATCGCGAGCTTGTTGCGCTGCTGGTCGAACAGGGAACAGTCCTTGAAACCTGCCCAATGAGCAACGTCCTCAGCGGCGTCGTGTCGGATTTATCCGCGCATCCCCTGCGTGATCTGACATCTCAGGGCCTGTACACCACGCTGAATACAGATGATCCGTCGGTGTGCGATGTCACGCTCAGCGAGGAAATAGCTGGTGCCGTCGCTGCCGGATTACTCAACCTGTCTGATATTGAGGCGTATACGCTGCGCGCGGCGCAGGCTGCTTTCCTGCCGGTTGATGAGCGCGACGAACTCGTGACCTGGCTGCGCTCGCGTTATGCCGCCGCCAACGTAGGATGATCTTATGCTCAAAATTGGAGAGATGACCGTCCATCTGATCAACGACGTGACGTATCGGGTGGATGTTGGCGGGGCGTTTGGCCTCGTGCCGCGCTCGCTGTATGCGCGTTACTTCCAGCCGGATGCTGATAACCTGATCCCGATGGTGCAGCTCTGTCTGCTGGTGCAGACGGCTGACAAAAACATCCTTATCGATACCGGATACGGTGACAAGGTGCCTGACCGCATGCGGCGCATTTTGCACTGGCAGGATCACAACGGGCTGCCGCGCGGCCTGGCTGAACTTGGCATTACGCCGGAGCAAATCGATCTGGTGATCAATACACACCTCCACGGCGACCATTGCGGCGGCAACACTCGCTATGCCGGGGACGCTGCGACCATCGAGCCGGTGTTCCCAAACGCGGAGTATGTTGTTCAGCGCCGGGAGTACGAAGATGCCACGCATCCGAATGAGCGCACCCGTGCGACTTATCTGGCGGAGAACTTCCAGGGGTTGGCCGATACCGGTCAGATGCGGCTGCTGGATGGCGATACGGAACTACTGCCGGGTATCTGGGGGCTGGTCACGCCCGGACACACGCCCGGACACATGAGCGTGCGCCTGGAAAGTGGCGGCGAGGCAGCCGCCTTCGTCTGTGATCTGGCCAGCTATGCCGTTCATTATGAACGTCTGGCCTGGATGACCGCTTATGACGTCGAGCCGCTCGTCACGCTGGAAACCAAGCGCACGTGGCAGCAGTGGGCCATCGAAACCGGCGCGACCCTGATCTTCGTCCATGATCCGAAGCGCCCGGTGGGGCGGCTGGTTATGGATGGCAAATCGCCAGCCCTTGAACCGCTCGACGTACCGATTTTCAACCTCGACCCGGCGGATTACGCCGACGCCTGACGCGCTTTACTGGCGCTCCTGCCATTCGTTGATGGCGGCCTGTATGAAGTTTCGAATGTCCGGGTCTTCTACCTCATCGACGGCTTCGTAGATGTCGCCATCAACCAGGATGCGTACCCCACCACTTGGCGAGGGCCGGATGCTGATTTTGTGCCCGTCCATCTGTGGCGTATAACGCAGCTTGTGTTGTAGATACGCATCGATCGCGCTGGCGATATCGACGGTGGGCGGTGCTTCGAACTTAATCTTGCGCCCGCGCAGGCCCTTTGCTTCAAACTCCAGCGGGTTGTCATCATAGCGATAGCTGGGCAGATCGCCGGGCATGGTCCCTTTTTCGTCGATGGGTGGGGGCGGCAGCATCTCCTCAGTGTTGAGCTTCTGAGGAGTGACCGTCTGTGTTGGCTTCTGTGTTGGCTGCGGTGTGGGCTTCTCCGGCGCGGCTGTCGGACGGGGTGCGTCGGCGGGTGCCGCTTTCAGCGGCCCATCAGCGAGTTCGGTCAGCAGGTCGCTGACCGTCCGCCGTGCAAGCGGTGCTTCTGACATCGAATAGTAAGCTGTACCGTTGAGCTGCACCAGCAGGCGGCCATCTGCGTCTCGCAGGATCGCCATGGCTGGCTCTGCGCTGACGGTGCGCCCATCTGCCAGACGCACTGCGCCGGCGGCTGCACTGGCTCCTGCACCGGCTCCTGTTGCGGAAACGCCATTGAGCAGGTCGCTGATGTCGGGTAGATCGACATCCTCTTCATCAGCGGGGCGTGCGGCGCGCAGCTCGGCCAGGGCGCTGCTGTTCGCCGTATTCGACGGCGTGTTGCTCGCCGACCTGGCGCGGTTGCGGCGCAGGATCGGGCGCAGAATGCCAAAGTACAGGATCAGCAGAGCGATGGGAATGATGATGTAAAACGCGAGGACGGGGAGTATCTGGGACAGGAAGTTGTTGAAATCCATAAGTTACGCTCCTGAAAAGTCCCTTCTAGCAGAATCCGGCATTCAGCCGGCATCGGACGGTAGGCGCTGACAGGTGGGGCAGAAATGCGTGCCCCGCTGTGCGACGCGTATCTTCGAGATGGGCGTACCACAGCGATGACAGGGCAGATTAGTCCGCCCATAGGCGTCGAAGTGCTCCTGTGAACTGCCTTTGCTGCCGTCGGGCTTGCGATACCAGCTAAGACTTGCGCCCTCATGCCTGATGCCATCCCACAGCGCAGATCGTACGCAGTCGTAGAGTGAGGCGATCTCCTCATCCGTCAGCGTATCAGAGCGGCGCAGGGGATGTAATTTCGACCGGTATAACGCTTCGTCAGCGTAGATATTGCCTACGCCTGCGATGAACGTCTGATCAAGCAGCAGGGCCTTCAATAGTTTGCTGCGCCCTGCCAACCGCGACTGAAAAACAGCCTGCGAGAAGCTCTCGTCCAGCGGCTCCGGCCCGAGTGGGCCGGTGACCAGCTCTACGGCATCCGTCAGATAGACGCGCCCGAACTTGCGGGCATCGCTAAAGCGCAGCTCTTCACCGGTCGCTAAACCAAACCTGACGTGTACCCAGCGATCGGCGTTGTGCTGTGCGTCAGCAGGGGTGACGTAAAGGCGTCCACTCATTTTAAGGTGCACCATCAGCAGTGCGTCTTCCAGTACGATGACGATGTACTTGGCGCGCCGCTCGATGGCCTCCACGCGCTGACCCACAACTCGCGCTTCGAACTGCTCCGGTGAGGGCGTGCGAATTGTAGGTAGCCAGTCGTACCAAAAGCTCGTTATGGTTTTGCCGATGAGGTCGGGGCGCAGGCCGCGCACGACCGTTTCGACTTCCGGCAGTTCAGGCATAGTCCCAGTGTAATCCCGTAATCTTATGTGGAGCGTATAAATTCGTTGACAATTCAATCGTCGCGCATGCAGCTTCGCCGAAGACCGCCGGATTGGTGGGTTCACCCCCCACAGTGGCGGCCCGGACATGCTATACTACAGGCGTTCACCCTGTGTGCTAGTCCCAAAAAAGAAGCCCATGTCCAGCGATTTCGTACATCTCCATGTTCATACAGAGTTCTCGTTGCTTGATGGCCAGAGCAAAATCAAGGACGTGATGCGGCGTGCCCAGGAGCTTGAGATGCCCGCCGTTGGCCTCACAGATCATGGGGTGATGTTCGGCGCGATTGATTTTTTCCAGGCAGCCAAAGAGGCCGGGGTTAAGCCGATCATCGGCATGGAAGCGTACCTCGCCCAGCGCGGTATGCAGGATCGTGATCCTCGCCTGGATAAGCGGCCCTATCATCTGCTGCTGCTGGCCCGTGATATGACTGGCTACCGCAACTTGCTGCGGCTTGCCACCGCCGCCCAGCTCGAAGGCTACTACTATCGGCCCCGCGTCGATTGGGCGCTGCTGCAGCAGCACGCAGAAGGCGTGATTGCGACCAGCGGCTGTCTGGCTGCTGAGGTGCCGCGCCTGGTCGAAGAAGGCCGCGAGGATGATGCACTGGCGAAGATCGGCCAATACTACGAAGTCTTCGGCGAAGAGAACTTCTACCTTGAGATTCAGCCACATGATATTGACCAGCTCGAATCGCTGAATCGCTGGCTGGTGGATTATCGTAAGCGTGGGCATACGCCGGTCCGGCTGCTGGCGACCAACGATATGCACTATGTCCGCAAGGAAGATGCCGACCCGCATGACACGCTGCTGTGCATCCAGACTGGCTCGCGCAAATCGGATACCGATCGCCTGACGCTGACGCCGATGGGCAGCTACTACATGAAGAGCGCCCAGGAGATGCGGCAGGCTTTCAGGGGTGTGCCGGACGACATGATCGATGAGGCGTTCGCCAATTCGCTTAAGATCGCTGAGATGTGCGACATTAACCTCGATGTCGAAGGGTATCATCTGCCCGTCTTCCCGGTGCCAGAGGGCTTCGACAATAAATCATACCTGCGCTATCTGGTCGAAATGGGCATGGAATGGCGCTATGGCGCAGGCTGGCAATCCGACCCGGTGCTGACGGAGCGCGTCGAGCGCGAGCTAGGCATCATCAACAAAATGAAATTCAACACCTACTTTCTGATCGTGTGGGACCTGTGCGAGTTTGCGCGGGCTGCCGATATCTGGTGGAACGTCCGTGGCAGTGGGGCGGGCAGCGTCGTCGCCTACAGCCTGGGGATCACAAATATTGATCCCATCCAGAACAGCCTGTTGTTCGAGCGCTTCCTTAATCCGGGTCGTGTCAGCATGCCTGATATTGATCTGGATTATCCTGATGATCGCCGGGCAGAGATGATCGCCTATGCTGCCGAAAAATACGGCGAAGATCGCGTGGCAGCTATCATCACGTTTGGGACGATGGGCGCAAAAGCCGCCGTGCGCGATGTCGGGCGCGCACTGGACGTCGACCTGATCAAGATTAACCAGGCAGCGGCGCTCATCCCGACGGAGGCCCGTCAGAAGCAGTTGCGCGAGTATATCGACGCCAGCGCGGAGCTGAAGAAACTCTACGAAAATGATCCCGACATCGCCAAGGTGATGGATACCGCGATTAAGCTCCAGGGGATGACGCGTCACGCATCGACGCATGCAGCCGGAGTGATCATCTCCGATAAGCCGCTGGTGGAGTATCTGCCGCTGCACCGCATCACCGGTACAGACCCGAGCGGCGGTTCGCTCAAGGCGGTGACGCAGTTCCCAATGGAGACCGCCGAACACATCGGCCTGCTCAAGGTCGATTTTCTGGGCCTATCCACGCTGACGATCCTGCGCAAAGCCTGCGATCTGATCGCACAGCATCAGGGCAAGCGCTACAACATGGGCAATATTCCCTTCCGCCATGATGACCCACGCCTGACGGCCGAGGATCAGCGGCGGCTGGACGAAGCCTTCCAGATGCTGGGGCGCGGCGAGACGGTCGGCGTGTTCCAGGTGGAAAGCCCCGGTATGCAATCCATGCTGCGCGGCATGCGCCCGAAGGTCTTCGAGAATATCGTCGCTGGTATTTCGCTGTATCGTCCCGGCCCGATGGAGTTCATCCCGCAGTATAACCGCCGCCTGCATGGCGAAGAGCAGCCAGAATATCTGCACGAGAAGCTGGAACCGATCCTGAAAGAGACGCACGCCATCATCATCTTTCAGGAGCAGATCATGCAGATTGCCGGGGAGTTGTTCGGCTATGAGCTGGGCGAAGCCGATCTTATGCGCAAGGCTGTCTCAAAAAAGAAGCCGGATGACCTGCGCGAGCACAAGACCACCTTCATGGAGCGCGGCCCGCAGTACGGCATCCCTGAGGAGACTGCGGAGAAGATCTTCGATACGATCGAGTTCTTTGCTAACTACGGCTTCAACAAGGCGCACGCCTCGGATTATGCCGTCATTACCATGCAGACAGCATTCCTGAAGTGCCACTATCCAGAAGAATACATGACGGCCTTACTGTGTGTGCAGTTCGATGACAGCGCCAAAGTCGCCGTCTTCCTGGATGAGTGCCGCCGCCTGAACATCCCCATCCTGCCGCCGGATGTGAACTACAGTCAGATTGATTTCGACATTGAATCTATGGAAGATGGGCGGCGGGGGATCCGCTTCGGCCTGGCCGCCATCAAAAACGCGGGGGTTGGTGCGCTGCAGCACATCGTCGACGAACGTAATCGCGGCGGCCCCTTCTTCAGCCTGGCGGATTTCTGCCAGCGCGTCGATCTGCGGCAGGTTGGCAAGCGCGCCGTGGAAAGTCTGATTAAAGTTGGGGCGCTGCCCTTCGGCGCACGCGACGACCTGCTGGAATCCATCGACCGAATTATGGGCTTCAGCGTGGATTATCACAAAGCGCAGGACATCGGTCAGCTCAGCCTGTTCGGTGGTGCGGATGATATGGGTCAGGATACGCTGCAAATCCCACCTGCCAAGTACCCGGTCAAGCTGCGCGAACAGCTCGCCTGGGAGCGTGACCTGCTCGGCCTGTATGTTACCGGGCGACCCGTAGATAAGCACCGCGATGTCTTCCGCACGCTGAACACAGTCGAGGTCAAGTGGATGACCGAGGGCGAAGGCGGACCGGGCGAGAAGCACGTCGTCGTCGCGGGTGAGATCGTCGACATGCGCGATATCACGACCAAACAAGGCATGCAGATGGCCATCCTCAGCCTGGAGGACTGGCACGAATCCGCCGGTGTGATTGAGGTTGTGCTGTTTCCACGTGCCTATGACCGTACTAAAGCGGATTTCGAAGAAGCGCAGAAGTCGCTCAAGGTCGGTGAGATCGTCGGCATCTATGGCAAATACGATACCTCGCGCGAATCGCCACAGATCATCGCCGATCGTGTGACGACGCAGTTCGAGACGCTGCGGCCCGATAATGACGACTTCGATATGAGCAACGTTTACGTTCCCTCCTGGGCGGCCGAAGCGTCAACTGCTAACCGTACACCTGCACGCAACGGGCACACGGCTAACGGCGTCGCTAACGGCGTCGTCAACGGCCAGGTGAGAAATGGCCACACGCGCAATGGTTACGTGAACGGCCACGGCCACGACGACGAGTCGCCGTTCCTCTTCGATGAGGAGACTGGCGAACTCGTCGGCGATCACAATGAGCCGCCGCCCGTCGTCGAGGATGTGCTGCCAGCGTCTTACAGCCCGCAGGCTCCCTCGCTGGAACCACAGTTCGGCGCAGTCACTGACGAAGTCGCACCGCCCGAACCGGCGGCGACTGAGACCGGCGATGCGGATGAAGGCCCGGCATGGTCCAGCGGTGAACACATCCTGGATATGGGCGAAAACCCATTCGCGGAGTTTTCGCACAAGGGGCCTGGCCAGCATGTGATGGTCACCTTTCCCCGGTCGGCCAATTTCGATCAGGATCGGCGGCGGCTAAGGCGGCTGCACAACCTGTTCGTCAAGTATCCCGGACAGGATACCTTCTCGATCGTCATCACCGGCAAACCACGCGATGTGACGATCAAGTATTCCCAGACAACCGGCTTCTGTGAGGAGCTGCGGCGCGATCTGGCGGCAATCGTCGGCGAGGATGCCATTCAGATCCGGTGAGTAAAATCACGGTGCCAACCACCGCACCTGTCAGCGCGATTGCTGAGTGCTTAATGCCTTCTTCAAGCGAGGGTGTTACACTAAACAGGTTTACACATATCAGCCGCTGACGCTGCGCGCTGGTCGGTGGCTATCATCAGGGTAGGGATTATCGAGTGTCGTACTGCGGCCCACGATCGGAAGTGGTACGCGTTGAGATTACAGAGGAGAGTTACCCGCATGAAGCGAATCGCCGTGATGACCAGTGGCGGTGATGCACCAGGAATGAATGCGGCAATCCGTGCGGTTGTCCGCACCGGGATTAACTATGGCCTGGAAGTCTACGGGGTCCGGCAGGCGTATGCCGGTCTGCTATCAGGAGATATGCAGCGTTTAACCACCCGTGAGGTAAGTGGTATTTTGCAGCGTGGTGGGACCATCCTGCAGACCGCCCGCAATGACGAGTTCAAGACAGATCAGGGGCAGCGTAAAGCACAGCGACGCCTGAACGAACACAATATCGACGGTGTGATCGTCATCGGCGGTGATGGCAGCCTGCGCGGGGCGCACGTGCTGCACACGATGGGCGTGCCGGTTATCGGTGTGCCGGCGAGCATCGATAACGATATCTATGGCACGGATACCAGCATTGGCGTCGATACCGCGCTGAATACGATTCTCGATGCGCTCGACCGCCTGCGTGATACGGCAACGTCCCATAATCGCTGCTTTTTGATCGAGGTGATGGGGCGCAACTGCGGCTATCTGGCGCTGACCGGCGGCATCCTGGGGGGCGCTGAGGTCATCATCACGCCGGAACGCCCGCCGCGTATGGAAGACGTCGCCGCCGAGCTGGAAGCCGCCTATGTCAAAGGCAAGGCACATGCAATCGCTGTAATGGCGGAGGGTGCGCCCTACAAAGCGACCGAACTGGCGGAATTCCTGGAGAAGCAGCACGTCGGTTTTGAAATTCGCCTGACGATCCTGGGGCACATTCAGCGTGGGGGCAGTCCGTCCGCCTTTGATCGTCTGCTGGCGACGCGGATGGGTGTTGAGGCCGTCAAGCGCTTGATGTCAGGTGACAGCGGTGTGATGGTCGCGCGACAGGGTCGCGTTCAGACTACCGTGCCCCTGGGTGAGGTGACGTCGCAGCAGCGCAACATCTCAGAAGATTACTTTGAGCTGGCGCGCGTTCTGGCCTGATCTGCAGGTCAGGCCTCGCGGCTGAGCTGGCCGACGCGCGCTTTCAACAGGCTCATCAGCGGCAGGACGGGTACTCTCAACTGCGTGCCGCGTTCGCCGGCGCTGATGACGACATGCTGTAGTTCTGTCGCGGGCTGGTCCAGGTAGACGGGCCAGTTCTTCTGCGTCAGCATCAGGGCGCTGATGCCGCCGACCTGTAAACCTGTCAGACGTTCTGCGTCCGCATGGGCTGCCATGCGGACTTTTTTCTCCCCGGTGACGGCGGCGACTGCCTTGAGATCGAGCTGACGATCCGATGCGATCAGGGTCAGGATTGGCCGATCTGTGGTGACGGACTGCACTACCAGCGTCTTATAGACCATGAACTCCGGCAGCCCTATCAGTTCCGCGACTTCGGTCGCATCGCGGGTACTCGCGTCATAGTGCAGCACCTCATAGGGGATGCTGTGCTGCTCCAACAGCCGCATGGAGTTGAGTTTTTTGTCTTTGCCCATATCAGCTTACCTCGTATGGGTAGACGGACAGGCGTACCGTCCCACTCATCCTCGCGCCCGGTTGCAGGTCGAACACCCCGGCGGCAGTGATGCCGCGCTGATGCAGATTGAAGCCATCGTTGGCGTTGGTCTGTGGCTCGACAGCGACCGACGGCGTTTTCGTATCCGTGAACACGAGGATGTGGCGGAAGATAGGGTCTGCTTCCATGTGCAGGGCGGTGTGCCACAGTGGATACACGATGCGCACGGGTTGGGTGACGTCGCGTGCTGTCAGCAGGTGATCGAGCTGGACGCCTGGCTCCAGGCTGCGCAGCGAGCGGAAATCGGCCACATCCGAGACGGGCACCGGCGCGCCCGTAGCCATCGCCTGCTCCAGCGGGAATTCGCGCTCTGCGGGGATTTCCAGCAGGGGCATTGCCCCGGTACGCACAAAATAGGGATGATGACCGAACCCGGCGGGGAAGCTGCGCGTGTCTTCGTTGGTCATGCTGAGCGTCCAGAAGAAGTTATTACCTTCCAGGGCGTATGTCGCTTCCGCACTGAAGGCGAATGGCCAGTTGACGTTTGCGTGCTCCCGGCTTTCGAAGCGCAGCCGTATATATGTCTCACTGGCGTCGAGCGTCTGCCAGGGGCGGTTGCGTACATCGCCATGACGTGCGGTGTTATCGTCACGACTGGTGCGCAGCGTGTATGTTTCGTCGCCCGTGTTTAGCTGACCATCGCGGATGCGATTGGCCCACGGCAGCATGATGAAGCTGCTGCACGTGCTGCTGTTGCCCATGTCGGCCGGGTCTGTCGGTCGCAGCAGATCAAGCCAGTTGCCGCTGTAACGTATGCGCCCGTAGACGATGCTTGCGCCTGTTTCCGCAATGATGCCTGCCTGCCAGTGTGAGTTCTGTAGTTTGTGGGCCTGCATAAGCTTACTTGTACTGCCTTTTCGCGAGTTGTCCGATAATGTCCGGCACCAGCCGGTTGCCCAGGACGAGCAGCCGGTCGAACAGCCTCAGGGTGACAGTCTTGCGCCGTGGTTGCGATCTGATGACGCGCACCATCGCCTGAGCGACGGTTTCCGGCGTCATCGTCGGGATGCTGCCACCGGTGCGTTTGCCTTCGCCGAGCCGGTTGGTATTGAAGTCCGTATCCGTTCGCCCGACCAGGAAGTCCGTCACGCGGATATTGTCTGTTTCAAGTTCAAGGCGCAGGCTGTTGGCCAGGCTGCTGACGAAGGCTTTGCTGGCGGCATAGGTCGCCGCGTAGGGCGAGACAAGATTAAAAGTCACTGATGAAACGGTCAGAATATGGCCGCTGCCGGTACTGCGCATGGCTGGCACCGCTGCCCGGATGCTGTGCAGCACACCGTCGATATTCGTGCGGATGACTGTCTCCAGGTGCGACCATTCCGCATCGGCGACAGCGCCGCGGTGGCCGATCCCGGCGTTGGCGACCAGTACATCAAGCCGACCGAACGTCGCCATCGTCTGATCAACGGCCTGCTGCATATCTGTGGCGCGGGTCACGTCACCGCTGACAGCCATAAACTCGCCGTGTGGCGCTGGCAGCGCGACGATCTCCTGACTCAGCGACTCAAGCCGCTCGAGATTGCGCGCCACGCCCACGACGTTAAATTCTGCCCGGGCGAAGGCCAGCGCCGCCGCACGACCGATACCGCTGCTGGCCCCCGTGATGAGCACAGTCTGACGCACCATTTATTCCATGTCCGGTGGGATGGCGAGAGGTGGCGTACCAGGCGGTTGTGTCGTCGGCTCGGATTGTGCAGCGAGGGTTTGTCCGTCACTGCCCTGGGTTGGGATATACGAGCCTGGTTTGCGCCGCTTCAGCACGCAGAAGTAGGTATTGCTCCAGCGATAGTCATCGCTGAAGAGTATGTCATCTTTACCACCGACTCGTGCGACCGGTTCCATATGAATGATCTCCCAGCCTTCTTCGCCAAGCTGGTTTAGCTCCGGGATCATGCTCTCCGGAGAAAAGCGGCGTGGGCGCTTGCCGAACTTCGTTTTGATGAAGTCCTTCATCTGCTTATCGGTCGCTTTCGCCTCAAAGAAGCGCGTCATATACTCCCATTTTTCCATGCGGCGGTGTCCTTACGTGTCGGTGATTGTCAGATGTGCAGCGGCTCTTCGTACAGGCCGAAGACCTCGCGCATGATGTCCGTCAGCTCGCCCAGGGTGCAGCCGGCATGGGCCGCCTGAATCAGCGCGGGCATAACGTTCCGATTGTTGATGCAGGCATCGCGCACCGTTTTGAGCGCGGCTGCTGCTGCTTCGGCATCGCGTTCGCTGCGGAGTTGGTTCAGCCGGGCGACCTGTTTTTCATACCCCTGAGGGTCCATCTCCAGGATCGGGATACGCAGCGGCTCGTTGTTGGCGTATTTGTTAACGCCGACGGTAATGTACTCGCCCCTGTCGAGTTCCTTCTGCTGCTGATAACTGGCGTTTGAGATCTCCTGCTGCATATAGCCCTGCTCAATAGCGGGCAGGACGCCGCCCAGGGCCTCAATGCGATCGAAATAGTCGTAGACGGCTTTCTCGGTCTGATTGGTCAGTGCCTCGATGAAGTACGCGCCGCCAAGTGGGTCCAGTGTGTTGGCGACACCCGTCTCTTCGAGGATGATCTGTTGGGTGCGCAGGGCCAGCGTGACGGCGTGCTCGCTGGGCAGCGCCAGCGCCTCGTCCATACTGTTCGTGTGCAGCGACTGACAGCCGCCCAGGACGCCCGCCAGTGCCTGCAGCGCTACGCGGATCAGGTTGATCTCCGGTTGGCGTGCGGTCAGGCTGACGCCTGCTGTCTGGCAGTGGAAGCGCATCAGCCAGGAGCGCGGGTTTTTCGCGCCGAAGCGCTCGCGCATAACGTTCGCCCAGATGCGCCGCGCCGCGCGCAGTTTGGCGATCTCCTCGAAGAAATCATTGTGCAGGTTGAAGAAGAAACTGATGCGCGGTGCGAAGTCATCCACGTCCAGGCCGCGTTCGATGCCCCACTTCACGTATTCAATGCCATCCGCCAGCGTGAAGGCCAGCTCCTGAACGGCAGTGCTGCCTGCCTCGCGGATGTGGTAACCACTGACGCTGATGCTGTTCCACAGCGGCATTTCCTCGGTGGCAAAGGCGATCGTATCCGTCACCAGCCGCATCGATGGCTCTGGTGGGAAGATGAACTCCTTCTGCGCGATGAATTCCTTCAGAATGTCGTTTTGCAGGGTCCCGCGCAGCCTGGCCCGGTCGACGCCCTGTTTTTCAGCGGCTGCGATGTAAAACGCCCAGATGATCGCTGCCGGGCTGTTGATCGTCATACTGGTGCTGATCTGTTCCAGTGGGATGCCGTCGAAGAGGATTTCCATATCGCGCAGGCTGCTGATCGCTACACCACACTTGCCGAATTCACCGACGGCGGCCGGGGCGTCGGTATCGTAACCCATAAGCGTCGGCAGGTCGAAGGCCACGCTCAGGCCCATGTTGCCCTGTTCCACCAGATACTTAAAACGCGCGTTGGTTTCCTCAGCAGTGCCGAACCCGGCGAACATGCGCATGGTCCAGGGCTTACCTCGGTAGCCCGTGGCGTGGATGCCCCGCGTATAAGGGTACTCACCCGGGTTGCCCAGATCGCGCTCATAATCCAGGTCGGCGATGTCGAGCGGACCGTAGAGCCGGTCGATTTCCACACCGGAGATCGTCCGGAAGGCTGCTTTGCGCTCCGGTTTGTTCGTCAGCGTGGAGGCGACCGTCTTGTCTTTCCAGTCTTTAAAGGACTTATTGATCTTTTCGAGCTTGGTCGGATCAAACATCAGTAAACCTCATAGTTCGTATCAGTTGCATTTCTGGTGCGGGCAGTTGGTCGGTGGATCACGTAAGCTTTTGCTGCCATTATAGCACGTAGGGGCGTTGCCGGAGGAAATGCGTCAACTACTTATGGGCGGGTCAACAGGAAACACTACCTGCGAAGTTGACGCATGCGTCAGGATTCGCTAAGATCGCCTGTAGTCAAACCTTTACATTTACTTAAACTTTGTTTAACATAAGAATACAACCGGGGTAGAATTTTGTCTGTTTATGTACAGGCAGTCTAGTTGAGGAATGTACATTGGCTATTGAGATTAAATCACTCGAACAGGAAGTTACGCCTGTCCTGCCCGATGATCCGATTGCTGAGGCGGGCCGCAAGATACTGCTGAAGAACTTTGTCAAAATGCTCAACCGTGAAGCCGGAAGTCGCACGGGCGAAAACATCGAAGACGTGCACCAGATGCGCGTTGCCATCCGCAGAATGCGCAGCGCGCTGGGTGTGTTCGCGCCGTATTTCAAGGATAAATCGGTAGCGCCCTATGCGAAGGGCCTTAAGAAAACGGGGCGGGCACTGGGCCCGGTGCGTGATCTGGACGTCATGATCGAGGACCTGGGCAAATACGCCGATAGCCTCAACGAAGAGGAAGCGCAGGCAGTCCAGGGCATCATTGCGATTCTCGATAAGCGGCGCGAGCTGGCCCGCGAAGACCTCAACGCCTGGCTCAATAGCAAGTCGTATCGGCGGTTTGTCAAAGCCTTTGCGGAGTTCCTGACGAAGCCGGGCAAAGGCGTCGCCAACGATCGATCCGATGGGGCAGTCGTGCCCTATCAGGTGCGTCATGTGCTGCCGCCCATGCTCCATGAGACGCTGGCCGGCGTCCGTGCTTATGACACTGTCATTGATGACACAGAAGTTGAGACGCTGCATTCCCTGCGGATTGAGTTCAAGCGACTGCGCTACACGGTGGATTTCTTCACGGATGTGCTGGGCACTTCCGCGGATGACTACATCGATGAGATCAAGAAGATGCAGGATTACCTCGGTCGCCTGAACGACGTCGTCGTCGCTCATGAGCGGCTCGACATACTCTCTGGCCTTAATGAAGCGCAGGTCGCCGTCCGTGATGCCTACCTGCGGCAGCTCGACACAGAGGCCCAGCACCGTCAGGAGCACTTCCGCGAGGAAGCCTGGGAGCCGTTCAACAAGCGGACTGTTCAGCAGAAAATGGCGAACGCACTGCTCGTCCTGCGTTAATCTGTCGGATTTCAGATCAACCCGATCGTTTGTTGTAGGCCACTGGTCCGACACTTTACCCGAGTGGTGGCGGCTTCTATAATGCCGCCATGATCCAACGTCTTCTCATCTGGATATATGGCCTGGTATTTGCGCTGCTGTTCGGCGTTGTGTTCAGCGCACAGATACTGGGCTTTCTACGTCTTTATGCGCCGCTGCCCGTGCTACTGGGCACAGTCGCCGCGACGCTGGCGGCGGCGTACTTCTATTTCCGAAGTGGCCGAACATGGTGGCGCGGCTTCGCACCCCAGCCACGCCCGACCCCAGGCGAAGCAATGGCGGCGGTCTGTGCGCTGCTGCTGCTCCTGCTGATCTTCGGGCTGCGCATGGCACTCTGGCCGGAATCCGCGTTGGGGGCTATCCACCACGAAGACATGATCGTTTACCATCTGCCCAAAGCGATCGAGCTGGCCCGTACGGGCGGCATGTGGAGTCTGGGAATCCCTTATGGGCAGTACCCCATCGGCTATGAGAGCCTGACCTCGCTCGCCATCCTGCTGACCGGCAGTTATGCCAGGTTGGGTCTCGCTCATGCGTTGATTACCGTCTTCCTCATCCTGACAATTGTGCTGCTGTTACGTCGCTATACCCCGCTGCCGACTGGTTGGCTGCTGCTCGGCGGGGTGTTGCTGTGGCTGTACCCGACGCTGTATTCGCAGATTCTGATCGTCGGCAAGAATGACCTGCTGCTCAGCGCGACCTTACTCGCGGCAGTGCTTCATGCACCCATCGATGATCGCGGGGCACCGGTGCGCTGGCATCCCTGGGGGCTGGCTGCTGCCAGCCTCCTGACGCTGGCGATCAAGGGCAACGGCGTGTTTGTACTGGGCGGGCTTTGGCTGTGGGTGCTGCTTCACTGGTATCGGGCATATCGCGCCGGACGTGCTGCGGATTTCCTGCGCGTGCTGCAATTTGTCGCGCTGCTGGGTGTGATGGCGGTCGGCGGCCTGTGGGTGATCCGCAACCTCATCGTCATGGGGCGGCCCTATTCGCCAGAGGTGGCTGGCTTCTTCAGCACGACCTTCGCCGCGAATCTGTTTAATCCGCAGGTCTATACGATGGGCACAGAATCGACCGCCCTGGTGCTGCTGCTGGCGATCATGGCGGCGTCGGTCGCGATGGCGGCGCGCTATAGTTGGGGGGCCGCCTGGGCGCTGGCGCTGATGTGGTTCGCCATCCTGATGACACCGCTGGGCCTGTTCCGGGGTCCGTTGGAAACACAAATTGATATCGAGTGGCGTTACACCACCTATGCGTTCCTGTACATCGTTGTGCTGGTGCCCGCGCTGATTGCACCGCTGCTGGCGCGTCTGCTGGCGGCGCTGGAACAAAACCGGCTGGTGCGCTGGCTGCTGCCAGTTGGCGTGGTGGTCGTGACCGCTGGTATTCTGTGGGCGCTGGACGTTCGTACGTTTCTGGAGCGTGACGAGGATCACTGGCAGCGCCTGCGTGCCCCGGCGGATGTCGCACCGGGCGTGGATGGTTATGCCCATGTCTACGACTTCGTTCAGCGAGAGATCGCAAATGCTGTCGTCTACTATGAAGAATTCACGCCGCTGTTCGTCTATGATCCTGGCTTCACCAATCAGCCGATCAATACGATCTATCCGCTGGGCCAGCCGGAAGCGATCGAAGAGCCGCCGCCGGATGTGCTGGTCTACCCTGACTTCAACAACATCACCGGGGATGCTCTGCTGCCGGAGCCGCCGTCCACATGGCGACTCATCTACGATGATGGCGTAGGACGTGTCTACCAACGTGTCGAGCCATCTGGCTGAATCTGCCCGTTAATCCTGGATGCTGTACGTCTGAAACTGCGGGTAACCGTCGCCCGGGATGCGCTCGCCATCGATCGTGAGCGGCAGACGTTCGCCCGTCTGTGGATCATAAATGCTGACGACGATGCGATAGCTCTCACTCCGGGGGAGGCTGGCTTTGTCGCCCAGGTCTTCAAGCGGCAGGCGGCGATCATCGCGGATGAACTCGCCGGGCTGCCACAGGTCGGTGCGGTAGTAGCCATGTTCGCCCGGGGCGACAGGCCCGCGCCACGTACCGACGACCTCGCCTGTATCCGTGTTGAGCAGGTCGAACTGCACCCAGTAATCGCCATCGATGGGGGCCAGTACCTCCCAGATGATGCGCAGGTAGAGCGTATTGCGCAGCAGATCGTTCGTGCTGGGGCCATTGCCCACATAGCGGATGCTGTCACCGAAGATGACCCGTGAATCCGGTACGTAGCCGATGCCCATCGCGTCATTGTCAGGCGGGTAGCGCCCATCGAGATGCAGCTCATACAATTCATAGCGGAAGGTCGCGTCAGTGTGGCGCAGCACCTGCGTCATCACCTCGGCGCGGGCCAGTGCGCTGACGATCTGGTTCTCCTCCGGTGGGACGCCGTCGTCAGCATAGCGCCAGCGCGCCTGCGAGCCGTACAGATAATGTGTCGCGCCCTGTAGATCGTCCAGACGTGTTGGCCGGGCGAACTCATCGATGGTCATCGTCGGATAGAAGAAGCGCAGGCGCTGTTCACCGGGCGCGATGACGATCGGCGTCTGCCCGGTGCGGGCGATGTAATCATCAAGCGCCTGCTTCACGAGCATGATACTCGGATTGTGGACGGTGTAGCGGGCGGCATCATCCGGGTAGCGATCAGTCCACAGCCAGTCGCGCTCCGGGGCGGCGTTCGTCCAGGCGATGAGGATCCCTGGCAGACTCAGGCCGATCAGCAGCAGTGCTGCGGGCGCTTTACGCAGTAGTGACCAGCGCTGCACGCTTTCAGCCGGGAAGAGGTGTGCCAGGATCACCGCCGAGGGCAGAATCAGCAGGGGGACGATGGCAAAGCTCAGGCGGGCATGATAGCTGTAACTGCTGAACCAGGTGATGAAATAGGGCAGCGCCAGCAGGCTGGCCCAGGTCAGCCGGCCAGACGAGCGACCGATTGCGACGGTCCAGCGCGGTCGGGCGTAGCGATAAAGCGTCCAGGCGACGAGCGCGACACCCGCAGCCAGCAGCGCCCATTCCGTCGGGCGCAAGCGGCTTTCCGGCGGGTTGAGCCGACCACTGCTCAGGCCGAAATCATGCGCCAGCGGCATCGACGGCACCAGCGCCAGTGCAATCAGCAGTAGTCCGGGCAGCAGTGCGCGCCAGTCCGGGCGTTCGCGCCTGAGCATCAGCGCGAAGGTCAGCAGCAACAGGGCCAGCAGCGGCCAGCCGAACAGGTCGCCGGACTGTGTAGCGCGCTCCAGCCAGCTCGGATGCGGGAAGACGAGTACATCCAGTCCGAGCAGCGCGTTACGAACATACCAGACGGCACCCAGCGGCAGGCAGGCCAGCCCGGTCAGCGCTGCGACCTCGAAGCGCGGCCACCACGCCTGAACGCGGAAGCGCACGCGCACCAGCTCAACAGCGACCAGCAGCATGACCCCCCAGACGAACGCACCGGCGGTCGGTTTGGTCCACATCGCGATACCGAAGATCAGGCCAGCCAGCAGCGCATAGCGACGACGCGGTTGTATTTCTTGTGTTGTCCAGGCTGTCAGGAAGAGGGCCGCGCTCAACGTGAACAGGAACGTCAGCGGTATTTCCAGATCACCGATGCGTGCCCAGTCGCCAACGTGTGGGTACAGTGCCCACACTGCCGCAATCATGATCCCGACCCGCCGTGTGAACAACTGTCGCCCCAGGACGTACGCCGCCAGGATGCTGCCGATGTGCAGCAGCGGTATGACGGCGCGTGCGGCTCGGTCATCAAATGTGCCGGCAGGCAGCTGCATGAACGTATACTGAAGCTGCAGGAACTGCGAATAGTAGCCGATGTCCTGCGGGATGAAGCCGGTCAGCGTGTAGAGCCGACCCTGGAAGCCATAGACCCACAGCGCATCGTATGCCGTGAAAGGCCAGTAAGCGGTGACGATCACGCGAAATGCAACTGCCGCGACGATCAGCACAATGAGCAATCGCTCATCCCAGATCAGACGCTGGTGCTCACGGGGTGCTGGCTTGGGTCTGCTGCGCCACTTACGAACGGCCAATACCACACCGATCAGTGCTATGATCACGGTGCCGCCGAACGCCACATCGAAGCGCAGCAGCGGCGCAGCCTGTGCTGCGCCGATAGTGCCGAGCACGAATAGCCAGGCCGTCAGCAGGGCGGGGCCGAGTGCAAAGGCGACCGCAATCAACAGCACGCGGCGCGACCAATCCGCGCGTGGCAGGGCGACCAGCGCCCAGGGCAGGCCCAGGCCCACGTAGACCCACAGCGCTAGCGGCATCGCGGAGAGCATTGCAGTCAGGCTGGTAAGCGTGTTCATGAGCGGGCTGCTCCACGTCGCTGCATGACCCTGGGCATGAGGCTGTGCAGCAGGTGCGCCAGTCCGAATGCCGCCAGCAGACCGAGCACCGGATAGGCGATCAGGTAGTAGCGCTGCCATTCCAGCGGGGTTGCCAGCCAGACGAAGAGCAGCGTCGGGACCGCCCAGAAGCCGATCAGTGCAGCGCTTTTACTGCGCTGTCGCCATAGTGCAGCGCTGCCGAACAGCATCAGACCGACCATAATCGCTGCGCCGGGCAGGCTGCCCCCCAGGCTGACCCCACGCCAGGGTGACGCCTCATAGGTGGCGATCTGGTCGGGAATGTAAGCCAGGAAGAAATCTACTTCGCTGTACATGGGCGTGACGATCAGCGTCTGACGTAAGAATCCCGCCAACTGATCGGTCGCGTCGCTGTAGCCGCCGAAGGCTGCGATCTGGCCCGTCAGCAATCTGACTCGCTCATCCAGCACGGTGTTGATCCGCCCCAGCGGATCGCTCCACCAGGCAGGGTTCAGTGCAAGGAAGACGGCCAGCGCCAGCAGACCCGCCGCCAGCAGTGCGCCCCAGCGTCGGATCAGGTGCGCCGGGCGAAACTCAGGCCACAGCTGCCACAGATCAATCAGGGCGATGCCGCCGAAGATGGCGACGAGCGTCACGGCGGCGGTGTGTTTGCTCGCCAGTGCCAGACCGCTCACAAGTCCAAGCAGGCCATACTGCCAGGGCCGCCGATCACGCAGCACCAGCAGCCCCGCCCATACCACCAATAGTGAAAAGAGCAGCAGGCTGCCTTCCATCATGGCGCGCCGCCCGTTGATCAGAATCGCCGGGTTGAGCGCGTAGTAAGCGCTGGCGAGGACCGCTGTCAGCCGACCGCCTATCTGGTAGGCGATGGCGTACAGCACGAGCACACTGCCGACCAGCATCAGCGCGGAGACGAGACGCGCACGCAGCAGCAGATCATCAGTTGGCATGTGACCGTTGTCCCGGTTCCAATCCCAGTCGGCCCCCCAGACCCACTGGTTATTGATGTCATCTATCTCATAACCGCTGAGATGGGCGACCAGACCATACAGGGACTTGGTAACTGTGCCGTTGAGAAGGCGAAGCTGCTGCTGCGAGGCGGCTTCTGGATCGAGCAGAAACCAGGCCCGGTAGTCGAGCGCGGCGAAGTCGCCGTCTACGAACTGCGTATAGAAATCGCGGCTCATGTAGAGCAGCGTCGATTCATCGCCATGAAATGGCACCAGCCGGACCCCGGCCAGGATATAGACAGCCAGCACGATCAGCCAGACGGCGTCGAGCCAGCGGGATGAGCGGGAGGCGGTGGGTTTCGTCAGCATGAATCGACGGCAGATTACGAGTTGTTGTCAGTGGATCAGTGAGGCGGTAGCGTAGCGCAGTCAACCGGGGATGGGTAGGGGCAAACCGGTAGGGACGCCCAACGCTTGCCCTGCGTCTGGCGTCCCTATGGCTAAGTGCATCCTGTGTGCGTTTACTCGGCTTCGCCGACGACGATCAGCAGGGCGTTCTTCTCGACGCTGCTGCCCTGTTTGCAATGGATTTCCTGAATGATGCCGTCGCGGGGTGCCTTAAGTTCGTTCTGCATTTTCATGCTCTCCAGCACGACGACGGTCTGTCCTTCGCTGACCACTTCATTCAGCGCGACAGGCACATCAACGACTAGGCCCGGCATCGGCGCTTTGACTTCGCCGGAGCCGCCACCCAGTGCGCCGCGCCGCTTCGCCATGAAGAGGGCGCGCTCATCGAAGACCTGGCCTTCGTACATGCGGCCATCGACCAGTACCTCATACGTATTGTCTTCATGATCGATGGCGAGTTCGATCGAGCGTAGATTTGTGATGATCGAAAACAGCGAATTGCCCATGTCGAGAAAATCGACTTCGCGTTTTTCGCCGTTGACGATCAGCGTGCCGTCGCCTTCGATTTCAATGATGAACTCTTTGCCGTTGATGATGGTTGTGTATTTCATCGGCGGACTCTCTCCCAGCGGCTCAGCCATTTCCAGTTGCTGGTATCGCGTTTGGCCGGGGCGACGACCTGCGCTGCAAGCTGGCGTTCGCGATGGGCGTGCAGCGTGGCCGCGATCGCAGCGATTTCCAGATCGGTGTCGGTCGGGTCGCTTTCGTACGTGCGCATGTCGAAGCGTTCTTCGACCCAGCGCGTATCAAACTGCCCGGCGATGAATGAGACGCTGTTCATCAGGTTGATATGGAACGGGATATTGTGCTTGACGCCCAGGATCACAAATTCCGACAGGGCGCGGCGCATACGCAGCAGCGCTTCCTGACGGGTGTCTCCGACGGTAATCAGCTTGGCGATCATGCTGTCGTAGTAGGGCGTGATTTCAAAGCCCTGGAAGACACCACTATCGACGCGCACGCCGGGGCCTTTGGGCGATGAGAAGGCGGTAATCATGCCGGTGGATGGGATGAAGTTGTTGTAAGGGTCTTCCGCATTGATGCGGCACTCGATGGCCCAGCCCTTCGGCGTGAGGAAGCTGGACTGCGGCGACATGGGGCGGCCACGTGCGATGCGAATCTGCTCCTTGACGAGATCAAGGCCGTGGACCAGTTCGGTAACGGGGTGCTCTACCTGAAGGCGGGTGTTCATCTCCAGGAAGTAGTAGTTTTTGTCGCGATCCACCATGCATTCGATCGTGCCTGCATTGACATAGTTGACCGCTTCGGCAGCGGCGATGGCCATCTTACCCATTTCTTCGCGCAGTTCGGCATCGACGAAGACGCTCGGCGCTTCCTCGACGAGCTTCTGATTGCGGCGCTGAATGCTGCATTCACGTTCGCCGACGTGGATGGTGTTGCCGTGCATATCGGCCAGGATCTGAAACTCGATGTGGCGCGCACCGACCAGCATCTTCTCGATGTAGAGATCGCCATTGCCGAAGGCGCTCTCAGCTTCGTTGCGGGCGTTCCGTAGCGCGCCGGGCAGTTCTTCTGGCACGTTTACGATGCGCATACCCTTACCGCCGCCACCGGCTACCGCCTTCACCATAATGGGAAAGGTGATGCTGGCTGCGGCGTTGAGCAGTTCATCATCATGGAGCCCGGCTTCCGTACCGGGGATGAGCGGCACATTGTTGCGCCTGACAGCACTCCGCGCCGACTGTTTATCACCCATAGCGGCAATCGCTGACGGGGATGGCCCAATGAAGATGATGCCTTCGTCCTGGCACTGCTGCGCGAAATCGGCGTTTTCCGCGAGGAAGCCGTAGCCCGGGTGGATGGCGTCGGCACCGGTCTTTTTGGCGGCTGCGATGATCTTATCCATTCGCAGATAGCTATCGCGTGGGGCCGGTGCGCCGATATGAACGGCTTCATCAGCATTGCGGACGTGCAGCGCGGCGCGGTCCGCGTCGCTGTAAACGGCGACCGTCGAAATTCCCAGATCGCGGCAGGCGCGCAGCACGCGCAGGGCGATTTCGCCACGGTTGGCGATGAGGACTTTGGTGATGTTCCGTTGTCTGGATTCAGTCATCTTTCGCTCCCTGGCCTAAAGCGGAATGTTGCCGTGCTTCTTCGGCGGGTTGTCGTCGCGCTTGTTCTCGAAGACCATCAGCGCGTTGATGAGGCGCGCCCGCGTCTCTGAAGGTTCGATGACGTCATCGATGTAACCACGCGAAGCGGCAATATACGGGTTGGCGAAGGTGCGGCGGTACTCATCGGCCAGCTCCTTCTTGCGCGTGACCGGGTCGTCGGCTTCGGCAATTTCGCGCCGGTTGATGATTTCAACCGCGCCCTCTGGTCCCATGACTGCGATCTCCGCAGTGGGCCAGCACAGGTTCAGGTCGCCGCGCAGATGCTTGCTGCTCATGACGCAGTAGGCCCCGCCATAGGACTTGCGCGTCGTGACGGTCAGTTTGGGGACGGTGGCTTCGCAATAGGCGTAGAGCAGCTTCGCCCCGCTGCGGATGATGCCGTTCCATTCCTGATCCTTACCGGGCAGGTAGCCGGGCACATCGACAAAGGTCACCAGTGGGATGTTAAAAGCATCGCAGGTCCGGATGAAACGCGCGGCCTTCTCGCTGGCGTGGATGTCGAGCACGCCCGCCAGCACCATCGGCTGATTGGCGACGATGCCGACCGCGTGACCCCCTAATCGGGCGAAGCCGACGACGATGTTGGCGGCATAGCTCTCGTGTATCTCAAAGAACTGGCCGTTATCGACAATCTTGTTGATGACGTCCTTCATGTCGTAGGGTTTGCTTGGATCATCCGGGACGATGCTGTTGAGGGCCTCGTCGGCACGCAGCGGATCATCGGTGGTGACGACGAAGGGTGCATCTTCCATGTTGTTCTGTGGCAGATAGCTGATCAGCTCGCGGACCATCAGCAGGGCTTCGGTCTCATCATGGGCGACCATATGGCACACGCCGGATTCGCTGGCGTGGATCTCTGCACCGCCCAGCTCATTGAAGGTCACATCTTCGTTGAGCACCTGCTTAACCACGTTGGGGCCGGTGATGAACATATAGCTGGTATCCTGCACCATGATGACGAAATCCGTCAGGGCGGGGCTGTAGACGGCACCGCCGGCACAGGGGCCCATAATCACGCTGATCTGCGGGATAACGCCGCTGGCCAGGACGTTGTTGAGGAAGATATCAGCATAGCCGGCCAGGCTGTCGACGCCTTCCTGAATGCGCGCACCGCCGCTGTCGTTCAGGCCGATGACGGGTGCGCCGGTCTTCATCGCCATGCCCATGATCTTCAGGATCTTCTCTGCGTGAGCTTTGCTCAGGCTGCCCCCAAAGACGGTGAAATCCTGCGAGAAGACGTAGACCAACCGCCCATCGATGGTGCCCCAACCCGTGACGACGCTGTCACCCAGGTATTTTTTCTTATCCATGCCGAAGTTGGTGGCACGATGTTCAACGAAGCCATCGACTTCGCGGAAGGTGCCCGGGTCCAGCAGCACGTTGATGCGTTCACGGGCCGTCTGACGACCAGCTTCGTGCTGCTTGCGGATGCGCTCCTCGCCGCCACCAAGTTCGCTTTCTGCACGTTTCTCGCGCAGTTGGTTGATCCTGGGGTTGACTTTCTCCATAATCTTCGACCTCTTTCTCGTAACAGGCTAAGCCCTTACCTAAGGTTTTCCCTGCTGCTGCCACGTGGCTCTGATCAGATAGACCACTGGTGGAACCAACAGGATCGCTGCCGACATCAACAAGAACGGCAAACGCCCCCGATCATAATCCGCCTGGGCAAATAGGACCAGTCGCAGCAGCCCATATCCTACCAGGCCGATCAGCAGCCATCCCGCGGCTACTGCGGCATATGGGCGACGTTGTGCCAGCCGCACCATCACGATGATACTGGCAATCACCCATGTGATACCAAAAAGACCATCGCTCAGGGACGACGCAGACAGCGTTATGCCGCGCAACGGCGCGCTGCCGGTGCTGATATCCGTTTGCATTAACACCCAAAATACGGAAATGATCTGGAAAACACTCAGAATCCCCAGGAGTACCAGCAAACATCCCCGGCTGTTGGCCGGGTCATGATGGGTATGGGGTTGATCTGGTGCAGTCTTCATCGTGGTGACGGCTGCCCTTCTATGTACAGGGTACATTGTAGACTGCATTAAGAAATCCTGCATGTGTATTTTGGCAGGCTACAGTGGTGTACTTTGATTCAGGGGTATCAGGTAACCAGACCCGGTATGTATCAAATGACCTGGGCGGTATGGGTCGCTTAAGTGGTGATGCTGAAGCGGTTGAGCAGTTCGCTGAGGGCGGCGTTATAGGCCAGCGGGTTTTCTCCTGTGACGGCGATGCTGTGCTTACGCTGGATCGCGTCGGCGACAACGGGCGGCACCCGGGTCCAGTCGCACGTGTCGAAATCAAAGCCGTTATGGCGGATGGTGATAAAGTGTCGATTAGCCGCGAGCGCCCATTGAATTTCCTGTTGGGTGACCTGACTATCGAGTGTTTGTGGTCCCAGGAGCAGGATGAAATAATCCGCACGCTTGACGCTGGCCTCCAGCTCGTTTGACCAGTCGTCACCGGGACGCAGCTGCATATCGATGAAGGGGCGTAGTCCGGCTTGTTCGAGCGTGTGCGCAACCAGCAGCGCGAAAGCGCTGCTCTCACTGCGTTTGTAGCTGATGAAGATCGTCGCTGGCTCGGCTTCTTGCAGCAGGGCGAAGGCCTCGCGGGTGAGTTCATAGGTGGCGTTAAAGCGATCGGATTCAGTCAGCGTCATGTACCCGTTGCTGACGATGAGGTTATAGTGAGGGTGCTCATTCGGGCCATCCCAGCGGCGTTCCACATAGGTTTGCAGCGCACCATCACGCGGCTTGAGGACGTGATAGCTCGTCGCCCGCTGTTCGGCAATGCCGACGTGCACCTGGATAGGCCACAATCCATTGACTGCGCCTTCTGCGATTTCGCGGGCAAAAGTCTTGATGCGCGCCATCGGGTTGGTTGGCAAGGGGCGCGCCGCAATACGATTGAGGAATTCATCCAGGTTGAGCATGGGCAGCGCCTCGCACTACATCTCGTCTTCACCGTCGGGCAGCATGCCCATCTGAGAGCGGCTCATCATGACTTCGCGCTGGACGCGCCGATTCTCCGTCAGTTCTGCGATGCCCCAGGCGATGCTGAGCATGATCACACCGCCTGTGAACGTCATAATCAGCAGAATCCACAGTTCGCCCCGGATCGGATCATCACCACTCAGCAACGTCTGAAAGATCTCGTACGTTGAAATCACAGAGATCGCCAGAAACGCGATTGCAGCGACTAGACTGACGGCGATAATCACGAATTTCATGAGCGAGTTGCCCATTGATGGCTCCATCAGGGTTTAGGTGGTCAAACACGGTTCATAGTGTAGCACGCTCATCGTTGACCTGTGAGTGCAGAGCCGGGCAACTCACGGAGATTTTACATTTCTCCGGATGGGAAAAGGGCTTCTTCCGGTACGGTCAGACCGTCGAAGGCATCAAAGGTCAGATCAGCCATCGCCAGGCCCATATGCCGCCGTACGAAATCGAAAAGATCGCTGTAGCTGTGCGGGACACGACGGTGCTTTTCCAGGCCAAGCTCGGCGATGATGCGCTCTATGGTTTCGTTATCGCCTTCGATCTCCATGAAGTTGCCGAAGGGCATCTCGTCCAGCACGATTTCTGCGCCGTAGAGGTGATAGGTGGTGCGGTACTTTTCGTATGCCATATGCGGTCTGAAGCCGAGCCGCTGGAGGATGGCATCCATTGTGTCATAGTCACTGATCTCAACTTCAAGCTCATCCCGCGTCATGATGCCAGATGCGACTTTACCGGGAGCCTTGTACGTCAGACGGAACGTGTTGTCCTGTCGCAGCCGAAGCACCACGCCCTGCTTGACCAGCGTCCGCTCCGCGTTTTCATAGCGCATGTTGCGTTCCAGCGTGCGGGCTGTCGTCAGTACAGCACCCGCTGCCAGCAGCCGATCATGCATGCCTTCCAGTTCGGGCGTATGCAGCTTGACTTCTGTTTCCTGTGAATTGGTAGATGAATTCGCCATGGTATCTATATCTCTGAAGCTGAACTTTGCGGGTATTGTAGCGCATCAGCGCCGTATCTCACGGAGACTATCCGGCAGGTAAGCGTCGATGGCGTTTACCAGTGCACTATACGGCAGGCCGGGTGTGTGGGGCGTCAGGATGATGGCATGATAAAAACCGCTGATGGCGCGTTCAATCTGCCAGATCGTCGCCGTATTTGCGGGGATATCGGGCTGATCGGGCAGCCTGTCAAAGCGGTGCTGATTCAGTACCATGATGAAGCGCTGCACCGCATCCGCGCGGACATCGTGGCGCAGCGGCTTGTGATGCGCGATGCCCTCGTAAACCATCTCAAGCCAGACATCCCGTCGCGTCTGAAACAGCGTCGCCACCGAGTGGCGTGCTCGACCATCCGCGTAATAGCAGGTGATCCGGTGTAGGCTGATCATACCCGGTTGGACAAGCAACTCACGGAGGTGCGGCGTCTGGGTGCGCTCATGGATCGCCCGCAGCGCCACGCTGCGATTGTATGTCATGCTCGCTCTGCGTACCTTTCAGGTCAGGTCTGTAGGGACGCTGCCTCTACAACCCCGCCAGGGACATTTGTATGCAGCCTTGGCCTTGTATGCAGCCTGCGCCGTCTGATCACTGAAAGCAGACATCGCATCATGCCGCCTCGGTGGGGGTTCGGGGTGCATCCCCGAACCCGGTTCAGGTTTAGCGTTCGAGGTCGATGACAACTTTGCCGAAGACGTCGAAGTCTTCCAGAGTGGCCTGAGCGTCGCGGGCGGCGCTGAGTGGGAAGACCTTGCCGACAACGGCCTTAAGCTCACCAGCGAAGACGCGGTCCATAACGCGCATATAGTCGCGGTGCGGCCCCATCGTACTGCCGATCAGGCTAATCTGGCGGCTGAAGACCTGCGCAAGGTTGATCTCAACGGGGTAGCCCGTCGTGCCGCCAACGATGAGGATGCGGCCGCCGACGCGCGCACAGCGTATGCTGCTGTTCAGCGATGCTGCGCCGACATTATCGACGACGACATCAACGCCGCGTTTGTTGGTCATCAGATATACGGCCTTCGACCAGTTGGGCTCTTCCTGCCGGTTGATGACCTGGTCCGCGCCGAGATCCGTTGCGAGCTGGCATTTATCGGCGTCGCTGCCGATGGCGATGACCTGCGCACCGGACAGCTTAGCGATCTGTATGCTCATGCTGTTGACGCCACCACCCGCCCCGACGATCAGCACTGTTTCGCCAGCGCGCAGGTTCCCCCGCGTGATGAGCGAGTGCCAGGCCGTCACACCAACCAGACTGGCCGCTGCTGCCTCCTGAAAGCTGAAGCCATCCGGCATTCTGTGCAGGTTGCGCGCCGGGACGACCACGTACTCCGCGGCGAAACCAGAGTGATGCTCGCCCATGATGGCCAGGTTGCGCGACTGATTCTCATAGTCGCCTTCAGGTTCCTCGTCGGGGTAAATCGACGGATCAACGCTGACCGGGTCGCCAGGGGCGAAACCCGCCACGCCCGGGCCGAGTGCGTCCACCACGCCTGCGCCATCGCTGCCGATGACGTGCGGGAAATCCAGCTTGAGGCCGGGCCAGCCACGCCGGACGAATAGATCCAGCCGGTTGAGTGCGGCGGCTTTCATCTTCAGGCGGACCTGCCCGGGGCCTGGTTCTGGCATCGGCAGGTCCTCTACGACCTGGATAACGTCCAGTTCGCCGTGTTCGGTGATGACCGCTGCGCGCATCAGCGCAACCCCAGCTCGTTGCGGGCGATCACCATGCGCTGTACTTCGCTCGTGCCTTCGTAGATGCGCGTGATGCGAGCATCGCGATAGTAGCGCTCAACGGCCAGTTCTTTGCTGTAGCCCATGCCACCATGAATCTGGACGGCCTCATCGGTGACGAAAGCGGCAGTCTCGCTGGCGAAGAGCTTCGCCATGCTGGCTTCTGTGGTGAAGCGACCGCCGGTGGCCTGGGCGCGCTGCTTGGCCAGGATCGCGTTGTAAATCAACTGGCGGCTGGCTTCGATGCGGGTCTTCATGTCGGCGATCTTCTGCTGGATCATCTGGAAGCTGCCAATCGGCGCACCGAAAGCGTGACGCTCGCGGGCGTAGTTCAGGCTTGCTTCATAGGCGGCTTCTGCGATACCCAGGGCCTGCGCGGCGATACCGATGCGCCCCGCATCGAGGACGGTCATGGCGATCTTGAAGCCCATGCCCGGCTCGCCCAGTACGTTTTCGACAGGGCAGGCGTAATCCTCAAAGATGATCTCGCTGGTGGCGCTGGCGCGGATGCCGAGCTTCGGTTCCTTCTTGCCACGGATCAGGCCGGGCTGGTGGGCGTCGATCAGGAAAGCGGTGATGCCCTTTGAGCCTTTTTCCGGCTCCGTCATGGTGAACAGGACCAGATAATCCGCGACGGGCCCACTGGTGACCCAGCTCTTGCGGCCATTGATGATGTAGTGCGTCCCGGCGTCGTTGAGGACGGCGCGGCTGGCCATGGTGCCGGCGTCGCTGCCGCTGCCTGGCTCCGTCAGGCTGTAAGCGCCGATGGCCTCGCCACTGGCGATAGGCACCAGGAAGCGCTGCTTCTGATCTTCAGTGCCGAACTTCAACAGGCCGTAGTTGTACAGCGAATTGTTAACGCTCAGGATGGTGCTGTGGCTGGCGTCGGCCTTAGCGACTTCGACCATGGTCAGGACGTAAGCCAGCGTATCCATGCCGGCACCGCCATATTCTTCAGGAACTTCGATACCCATCAGGCCCATTTCCCCCATTTTTCGGATTGTATCGAGGGGGAAGTCGCCAGTTTCATCGAATTTTTCTGCAATCGGGGCGATTTCTTTCTGGGCGAAGTCACGTACTGTCCGCAGCAACATCTCATGATCTTCGGTCATATTGAGCGTCAGCGACGTACTGGGTGTGGAGACAACCATAATTTTCTTCCTCAACTCAGCATGAATTTCACAGTTGGCAGGGTTACTGACGGTATTATAACATCAGCACTGAACAGGCGTTAGATTACAGCTTGGATTGAAAACAAGTGCTGAGAACGGGAGCATATGTCCGCCTGGAAGACGCGCAGTCGCCGTCAGGTGCTGCACTATGATCGCTTTCTGACGGTTGAAGAACACGCCGTCGAACTGCCGGATGGCCACGTCATCCCGGATTGGCCGTGGGTCATCACGCCGGATTTTGTGAATGTGGTCGTGGTGGATACAGTGGGCAGGTTCTGGTTGTTCCGGCAGAGCAAATATGCGCTCAATGGCGAGCCATCGCTGGCACCGGTCGGGGGCTATCTGGAGCCGGGCGAAGATCCGCTGGTGGCGGCACAGCGCGAACTGCGCGAAGAGATGGGCTGTGAGGCGGCACAGTGGCTTGACCTGGGCCGGACTGTCGTCGATGCTAACCGGGGCGCGGGCAACGCCTATGCGTTCCTGGCAACGGGTGCGCGCCGCGTGACTGCGCCGGATTCCGATGATCTTGAGGAGCAGACGCTCGTCCAACTGAGCCGGGACGAGGTGCGTCGGGCGCTGATGAACGGCGAGTTCAGGGTTCTGCCCTGGTCAAATATCATCGCGCTGGCTTTGCTCAGCCTGGAAGATGCTACAGACTGAGTACGTGCAATATGCGATCAAATGTAGGGACACAGGAGTGACGTCATGAAGATTAATCATCTGGCAGTTGTGGTGGAGGACGTTGAGGCAGCGCTGCGCTTCTGGCGCGATGCGCTCGGCCTGAAGTTCGACGGTGTTGAAGATGTACCTGCCGAGCAGGTCAAGGTTGGGTTTCTGGAAGTCGGCGACGCGCATGTCGAGCTTGTCCAGCCGACGACGCCTGACAGTGGGGTCGCACGCTATCTGGAGAAGCGCGGCCAGGGAATGCACCATCTCTGCCTGGAAGTCGAAGATATCGAGACGGTCATGCAGCAGCTTGTGGATAAGGGCGTCGAACTGATCAACGAGACCCCGCGCAGCCGCGACAACGGCACGCGCTATGCCTTCGTCCATCCCCGCAGCACGGGCGGCGTCATGATCGAATTATACGAAAAGCCGCAGGCTTAGCATGCGCGGGCTGATCATCAGTCTGCTGATCGGTTTTGTCCTGTTGGGGCCGGCACTGGCGCAGTCTGACGACTGCCCGGTGCGCGAACAAGCCGCCTTCGCTGAGGCGCAGGTCTGGTGCAGCGATCTCAACCCGGGCGAAGCGTGTGTTGGTAATACATCCCTCCGCGCTGAGGATGTCGCCGGCGATGGTGTAGCACTGGCCCAGGTGGGTGATCGGCTGCCTGTGGGACAGGTCGCCAGAATCAACATCGCGCCTGGAGAGGGCTATGGCGTCGCTGTCCTGTCGGCGCAGGCATTCCAGGTGGGCACCTGGCAGACAGAAGCGCTAAGGCTGGTGGCCTTTGGCGCGGCGCAGGTGCGCAATATCGGCGGCTTCAGTGAGGGCGACACATCGGGTGAAGCGGCGGTGATCGCCAGCGTTCAGGCGGCCGAAGGGGCTAACATACGCAGTGGGCCGGGCGAGGAATTCCGGGTGCTGAGTCAGCGGGCACAGTTTGATCTGGTGATGCTGACCGGTCGCAGCGCGGATGGCGGCTGGCTGCGCGTTCAGCGGGTCGGTGGCGAGCCGGGCTGGCTTGTGGCTGATGCGGTTCTGGCGGATACCAGCGGCCTGCCCACGGTCAGCCGTGGGGATGCCGCGCCCGCGCCGTTGTATACGCCTTTCAGCGCTGTTGAGATCATCACGCCGGAGTTTGATGCACGCTGCGAGGCGGGGCCACCGCCGGGCGTGCTGCTGCAATCCGAGACGACGAATCTGCTGCGCACACGGATCAATGACATTGCGGTAATCTTCAGCGGGACGCTTTTTGCTCAGGCGAGTGAAGCGCGGCTGATGCTGTACGTCATTGAAGGGCAGGCGATTATCGCGCCAGCCACTGCTACCGAGCCGGTCGAAGCGCAGGCGGGCCAGATGGCTGAGGTGATTTTCCCGGCGGAAGACGCCGCTGAGGATGCGACGGTGCTGGCAATGCCGCCGATGGCCTACAATCACGAGCGACTGCTGGCGCTGCCGCTCGGCCTGTTGCCGCGCTTCTTCTATATCGGGCTGGATATTGCACGATACATCGAGCCGCGCCCGACGGAAGATATCAGCCCGTTGACTGGCATGCTGGTAACTGATCCCTGCCGCATCACTATTGGGCCGGGCGGGGCGAATCTGCGCGCCGGACCAGGCACGCAGTACCCGGTGCGCGGCGTCATGGCGCAGCGGGAAAGCGCCGCCGTTACCGGGCGGGCTGTCGGCACCGATGGCGGCAACTGGTGGCAGATCGCGCCGCAGTTGTGGATCAGCGCGATGACGACCGTCACCGGCGGCGATTGTGTGGCGGTCCCGCTGGTGGAACAGGTGCCGCCGCTGCCACCGTCGGCGGAGTGATCGCCAGCCCTATCAGGCCGAACAACAGCGTGTTCCCCTGAATGAGCGTGACCGGGTAATGATCGAACAGGCCAATGACCATCAGCGCGGTCAGCCCGGCCAGCCAGGGAGCACGCTGTTTTCTCTGTGGGCCACGCAGGGCGATGCCATACGTCAGCAGCAGGGCCAGCGCGAAAAGACCCAGACCCATTGCGCCCAGCTCCGCCCATAATGTCAGGAAGATGTTATGGACATCGCGGCCGCGTATCTCGAAGTCGCTGTTCTCGAACAGGTAGACGCTGCCGAACCACGGGAAATTGCCCGCGCCGATGCCGGTCACCGGGGCGCTGCGGATGGCTTCTGCAGCGACATGGGTGAACAGCAGGCGCTCACCCACGGAATAAACTTCTGTCTCTTCCTGGCCAGCGCCAGCGCGTGCCAGCACGAAAGGCGCATACAGCGCCATGAACAGACCAGCCATCAGCACACCGGTGACGCCCAGCATCGCGACAGGTCGCCAGTGATGGCGGATGTACGCCCAGGATAAGGCGATCAGCACGCCGCCCCCCACCGCCAGCCCCAGCCATGCCGACCGCGAGAACGTCAGAGCCAGCGCCCAAATGCCGGGCAGCAGCGCCAGCAGGATCAGCCAGCGGTGACGCGGTCGCGCCCATAAGTACGCCGCGCTCGCTGCCAGCACCATCACGACCAGCATCCCCGCGTAGATGTTTGGATGAGAAATCAATCCGTAGGGGCGTAGCCAGCGTTCACCTTCAGCCTGTACGACGCTGACGCCGGACACCGCAGGGTCGAGCCTGAACTCGCCCAGGCTGTGCAGCCCGATATCGGCCTGATTAGCGACCTGTGCCAGCCCGACACCGGCGTGCAGGCCGAGCGAGCTTACAAGTACAGCCAGCAGCAGGCGACGGGGCGGCGGGACACAGGCGACGACCAGCCCGAAACCGATCGTCAGGCTGAGCTGTAGAGCGCGGCTCTGCGCGAGGCCGGGGTAGTCTTCCGCCATGAAGGCCCAGGTCTGGGAGAGCGCCGCCCATGTGGCAAAGCTGATCAGCACCACGAGCCATAACTGATGGGTGCGCCGCCGCAGCAGATCGCGCAGGCCGGGCAGACCCATTGCCAGCCACCAGACGAGTGTCCAGATTAGCGGCGCAATCAGGACGAAGCCCAGGACGTATTCAGCACTGAAGGGATGCGGGGCGCTCGGCCATTTCAGCCAGAAGGGCGTCAGGGCGAAGCTGGTCAGTATCCCGGCCTGGATGGGCAGGCGGCGCAGAGTCATTGGCGATAGCTCAGGCTAATGGCATGTATAACTTCAATCTACTGTAAGAAGCGCTTACGCGCCATCATCCGTTAGTTAAAGTGACAGTGCGAATTATGAGCGCTTATCAGGAGAGACCAGGCAATGATTAAATCCCAGTACGGGCTGAAGAAAACGCTGAATATGGATTATGAAACCGCGCTTGAGAAAGTGACGGCGGCGCTCAAGGAGCAGGGCTTTGGCGTGCTGACGGAGATCGACGTTAAGGCTACGCTGAAGCAAAAGCTGGACGTGGATGTGCCGCGCTATAAAATTCTGGGCGCGTGCAACCCGCCGCTGGCGCACAGGGCGCTCTCAACCGAACCAGAGATCGGCCTGCTGCTGCCGTGTAACGTGGTTGTGCAGGAAGGCGAAACACCGGAGAGCAGCGTCGTCATGGCAATTGACCCGCTGACGATGATGCAGTTCAGCGGCAATCTGACGCTGCAAGGCGTCGCCGAAGAAGCCGCTGAACGTCTGCAAAAGGCATTGAACGCGCTTGAATAGTTGAGCGCGCGATGTATCTCTATTCCTCCTCAGGCCTGAGTATAACAGGCCTGACTTTTTCCTCGTTGGCGTTATCGGCCTGTTCCGGGTTGTCCTGATCAATGATTGTCTGACCGCTGTAGTTGTAGACCAGGCTGATCATGAGAGCGAACAGGGCTGTGCCGATCCCCAGACCCACGCCGATCAGAGTGGGCGCGATGATGGCCAGACGAATGAAGACCGTAACGACAGAATAGCCAAAGTTACGGAACGTCACGGCGAAGCTGGTGCTGTACCGCAGCGAGAGCAGCACCATCAGTACATCTGTGAAGACCAGAATTGTGAAGAACGTCTCGAAGAAGGGATAAGTCGGCATGCCGAGCAGCAGACGCGCCAGATCGACGAGACCGACCGCCGCAAAAACGAATACCAGCCCAAGCGCGATCAGCTTCTTGTAGGCGATGAATTGGGCCTGCTCGATCTCATCACGGGTGATTGGGCGGCTCTGCTGGACTTTATAATAGGCCCCAATGATGAGGAAAATGAGCATCGCACCGACGGCATCCGCGATCATCGGGATGACGCTCTGTGAGACTTCATCCCAGATGAGCGGTTCGCTGAAGTAGGTGAACTGCTTAAAAGTGTCACGCAGGAGAATGAGCGACAGAATCTCCAACTGAATACCAATCGAGCGCGAGAAGGACCGCGTCAGGCCGAAGATCAGGCTGACGACCTCAGTAATCAGCAGGACGGTAAAGGCGATTTCAACGGCGTAAAAGTGATTGGTGGGCAGGAACGACGCAAATGGCTCCGGCAGGATGCCGACGCGGTTAAGCTCGATGACGCCAATCATGAAAATGTAAATTACCACCAGGACAGACCCGGCGGCTCGCTTCATGACCGTATATTCCCAGAAGTGCTCCAGGTGGTCGGTTACGTTCGCTACACGGCGAACTGCGGATTTTGCTTGCACATTGCCCCCGAATTGCACGTTCCTTTTTTCACAATATCATCTTAATACGACGAACATAAGAATCACATGAACCTCTCGATAACGGCTCTGTGAGAGTTACTTAGAGAAGCGCGCTCTGTGCTAAGAATGCGCTTGACGATATCTATCCAGAGGGTATAGTATACCCATAGGGGTATATAAGAGGCGATCATGACCGATCCAAAATTATCACTTGTGATTGAAACTGACGCAGGCTGCCACAACCATCGCTGCGAATACAACAAGGCGACGCTCAATCGCATCCGCCGTATTCAGGGCCAGTTGGATTCGCTGGCGCGGATGATCGAGACAGACGAGGGCAGCTGCGAAGATCGTGTGGTTCGCGCACGCACCATCGAGAAGGCGACGGCCAGCCTGATTCGTCATCTGATCGCGTGCTATATGGATAACACTGCGCGTCACGAAATGGCCACGGACCCGGATAAGGTCGTGGACGACATCAACCGCATCATTGAACTGCTGAGCAAATAGCGCCGGATTCCGGGGGGACGAATGGCTGCTGAAACGAAATCGTCACAGACTTACGAGATTCAACTACCGATCACAGGCATGACCTGTGCGATGTGCGAGAAGAACGTCACGCGGGCGCTGACTAAAACCGAAGGCGTCGACGAAGTCTTTGTCAATCTGGCAAACGATAAAGCGACCGTCAAGTTTGACCCTGCGCGTCTGGATGCAGCGCAACTTATTGAGCGCATTACAGGTGCGGGTTACGGGGTGGCCACGGCGGAGATTGAACTGCCGATCACGGGCATGACCTGCGCCATGTGCGAGAAGAACGTCACGCGGGCGCTGAAGAAACCGGCGGGCGTGTTGGACGTACAGGTCAACCTGGCGACGGAACGTGCGCGGGTGACGTATATCCCCGGCGCGGTGCGTCGCAGTGATCTGATCACCGCAGTGGAGAACGCTGGCTATGGCGTCGTTGATACCAGCGCAGCGGATGCGCCGGAAGACGCCGAGGCGGCAGCACGTCAGGCGGAAATTGACCGTCAGCGGCGGCTGGTGCTGATTGGCGCGATCTTCACGGTGCCGCTGGTCATTTTGAGCATGACACGGCACTTCATGCACAGCGTGCCGTTCCTGATGGAGACGTTCCCCTGGCTGATGCCGACGTGGTGGCTGTTCGTCTTTGGCGCGTTGGCGACCCCTGTCTACGTCATACTGGGGCGGCAGTACATCGTGGGTGGTATTAAGTCCCTGCGCAATGGCAGCGCCAATATGGATGTGCTGGTTGCGCTTGGTTCATCGGCGGCGTATTTCTACGGCATTATCGTACTGCTGGGGCTGCTGCTGGGTTTTAGCGATGTGGTTGGCACCGATGACTATTTTGAGTCGGCGGCAGTGATCCTGACGCTGATTACGCTGGGCAAGCTGCTGGAAGCGCGCGCTAAAGGTCGCACCAGCGATGCCATCAAGAAGCTCATCAACCTGGCACCGAAGACGGCGACGGTCCTGCATGATGGCGAGGAACGTCAGGTGCCGGTCTCCGAAGTTGTGGCCGGTGATCACCTGATCGTGCGCCCGGGCGGACAAATTCCGGTCGATGGGGTCGTCATTGAGGGGCGTTCCAGCGTGGATGAATCCATGCTGACGGGTGAGAGTATGCCGGTCAGCAAGCAGACCGGGGCGAAAGTGATTGGCGGCACGCTCAACAAACAGGGGCGTCTGATTGTCGAGGCGACGTATGTCGGCGCAGAGACCGCACTGGCGCAGATTATCCGGCTGGTGGAACAGGCGCAGGGGTCGCGCGCTCCCATTCAGCGTATCGCGGACCGCGTCAGCGGTTTCTTCGTGCCGATCGTCATGGTGCTGGCACTGGCGACCTTCTTATTCTGGCTGGCGGTCGCGCAGATTGGCCTGCCGGGGGCGACGCTGAATGCGATTGCGGTGCTGGTGATCGCCTGCCCGTGCGCGCTCGGTCTGGCGACGCCGACGGCGATCATGGTCGGTATGGGCCGTGGCGCAGAGATGGGCGTATTGTTCCGCAACAGCGAAGCGCTGGAAAGCGCGCACAAGCTGTCGACAATCGCGCTGGATAAGACGGGGACAATCACCCAGGGCCAGCCGGCAGTCACGCAGATTGTGCCCGCTGCGGGTATCGAGAAGGACACGTTGTTACGATTGGCGGCCACGGCGGAACGTGGCAGCGAGCATCCCCTGGCAGAAGCGGTCGTCCGGGCGGCGGCACATCTGACACTGGGCCAACCGGAGCGCTTCGAGGCGGTATCGGGCCGGGGCATTCTGGCAACCGTCGATGGTGCTGAAGTCGCACTGGGTAGCCCGCGTTTTGCTACGGAGCAGGGTATCGACCTGAGCGCGCTGCAAAACGAGATCGAGCGGCTGCAGACGCAGGCGAATACGGTTGTTGTGGTGGCCCGGGATGGCATCGCGCAGGGTGTGATCGGCGTGGCGGATACGATTAAATCAGGGTCTCGTGCAGCCGTCGCCGAGATGCAGCGACTGGGTATGGACGTCGTCATGCTCACGGGTGACAACCTGCGGACAGCGCGCGCCATCGCTGCTGAAGCGGGAATTCAGCAGGTGGAGGCGGAGGTGCTGCCGGGCGATAAGGCCGCAGCCGTGCAGAAGCTGCAATTGGCTGAGAAGCGGGTCGGCATGGTGGGCGATGGGATCAACGACGCGCCGGCGCTGGCACAGGCCGATGTCGGGATCGCCATTGGCACGGGCACAGACATCGCCATTGAGGCCAGCGATATCACGCTGATGAGCGGTGATCTGCGCGGGGTGCCGCGCGCGATCGCGCTGAGCAAGGCCACCATGCGTACCATCTATCAGAATCTTTTCTGGGCCTTCATCTATAATCTGATTCTGATTCCGGTGGCGATGGCGGGCCAGCTCATTCCGATGTTCGCGGCGGCCGCTATGGCTTTCAGTTCCGTGTTCGTCGTGAGTAATTCTTTGAAATTGCGAAGGACATCGCTCCCGCAGTTTCAGGGTGAGCTTCAAGATAGTCCAGAAACGTATCCGAAGGCGCAAGAAAACCCGTCTCCGGCACTTTGATCCCTTTGTCATGAACCTGAGCGATCTTCTTACGGATCGCTTCCCATGAACGATGGGGTAATGCAGCAGCCATCTCTAGCTGTGTTACCCCGTTTTCGATTGCTTCTGCCAAAGCTTCTAACTCCTCTTCAGTCCAACGATTACCAGATGTACGATCTGCATCTGCACCCTGTTCTTCTACACGAGCCATATAGTCCTCGTAGGTTTCCTTGTCACGAATCGGTTTCGGAGAGATATGGAACTTACGCTCTCCGATGATCTCGTAGATTTTAATACGGATCGCCCGCCAATTGCGTGTCGGCACGGAAGCGGCAATCTCAACCTGAGAGGCACTAGCTTCAACTGCTTGTCGCAACTGATCTACCTCAGCCGGTGTCCAGAGTACCCAGGCATCCGCCCGATAGGGCAGCACAAACTCATCTGTTGAGTTATCCCTCCAGTGGATGACGACATCAGCTACACGACGTTTTCCTGTTTGGGTAACTGTGATTCTCTCAATGAAAACATGCGCGACCGCCTGTTTTTCGGTTATGCTCATACTCTCCCAGTTTTTCAGAACATTTTCTGCTTGTTTAGCCAAATCTATGAGTGAGTCCTGCTCCGCTATTCTTTGTTGCAATGATGCTAGCTTACCTTCAAGACGTGTTTTTTCCTGTTCGTAGTTAGCAAATTCACGTTCGAGTGCTTGCAATAGTGTTTTTGATTGCACATAAGAGAAGTTATCAAGCAGATTTTGGAGTTTCTGCTCTACTGCCGTCAGTTGGTGCCTGAGCATTCGCTCCTCAGCTTCAAAGTCATCGCCTGCTGTGGAAAGCACATCGTCCCATACCTCAGGATTGAAGGTTGCTCTGAGTTTTGCGTGAAGCATCTCGTTGATGACATGATCGAAGTAATCAGCCCTCCGCGACCAAAGATATTGCTGGTTATCCGCAGTATCGTTATAGCCGCACGTATAGGCATATGTCTTTAGACTTTTACGCCAAGAAGCTGTCGCGTTACACCAGTTGCCTTCATGGTACGTCCCAATCAACCCAACATAAATCGGCTCATAGGCGTTGCGTTCTATTTTCTTCGTTGAATGGCGGCGACCGAGGCGTGGCGCATAATTCTCGTTTAGTGTGCCGTCCAGATTGTATGGCGAAATGTAGTTGAATGCCTGATAGAAAAGGTCTTCGGGGATGATCGCGGGGTGGTTGTCCCACTGAACAACGCGATCCTTGAACACCCAATGACCCAGATAGACTGCGTTGGTAAGC